>Ga0213833_1000771_pt1 | contig 27241 bp, 30 predicted proteins | sample SWATP21_FD_160575 | JGI IMG/M metagenome (GOLD analysis project Ga0213833, IMG submission 160575) | Coastal seawater microbial communities from Marineland, Florida, United States - SWA TP2 #1 | ecosystem: Environmental > Aquatic > Marine > Coastal | place: USA: Florida | collected 2016-08-14 | reverse complement strand
GGTGTCATGGGAAACGCCCATTGCTCAACACACACTGCACGAAAGCGGCACCTTGACAAGTGAAACGGGAGCTAAATGGCAGTTCTGAACCAACAGCCAGCTCCCAGTGAGCATGGCCTTGTGCACTGCCTGCATGACAGCCATGTGTTGCCCCCGTCCAGCGGATACTTGAACCAGTGAGCTTCGACTGTGGTGAGCGGATTGCAGCTCCTGACAGGAATCACACGGTCCGTACACGCAAGGTGAGTCGTAGTGGCGGCGCTTCGCCAACTCGAGCATACCTGTACTGCTGTTGCTACGTCGGTTCCAGGTGACACAAGCACCAGCAATGGAGTGTCCGGATGTGACGTGAACAGAGAATCCGTCAATGGAGAAGTGGAATGTCCGGGAGACGCGTTGCCATCCAACTGCCACAGCACATCCTCAATCAGACCAAAACGATATGCAGCGGCACATCCTGCAACCACCTCTCTCACCGAAAGCACGTCTCGGAGCTGAGGATGCACCTGCAGGTACGCCGAAGCGGCTGCTTGAATTCGGTCTGGTCGCAGTTTACTTACCTGCAAGCGCAAACACCCGTACGTGTCATCAACGCTACGCAACCCATGCAGGATCAGCATACGTACCACGAGCAATCTATGGAACATCGTTTCACACGCTGAATCATCCGAGCCAGCTGCTGAAGTGCCCCTGGCAGAATGTTTCTGCGACTCTGTGTCGCCATCCAATACCGATGTGGACGGTATGGGAAGTGTTTCTGGCTGTTTTGACAGGAACCACTTCTTCCACGCTGCAGCTGGACCCATAGCTAGGTGCGCCGACATCGACCGCAGCTTGTGAAGACCAAGAACTGCAGGTTGCAATGCTGGAACCAAATGAAGTGACGCAAGTCGCTTGAAAGCTGAATCCGGAAGCCACGGAAGGCCAGGTCCACCCGCGTGGGCACCTGCTGGTGGACCAAGAGACGTTGCCGCCGCAGCACTTGTGGGCGTCTCAGACTTTGCTTTGGCATGACCGCGCGAAGTGTGGTGGCTCCCGTGGGCGTGACCGTGGTGGAGCTGGCGCAGGGCTTCTTTGGAGGCTGCCACACGATGCGAAGCTGCCACCGGGCTTCGCACAGCCGGTGCCAGATCCGAGAGAAGCGCCGTAACGGCCGAGGTTGAAAGGGCTGCGGCGGTCAGGTCAACTTGAATCGCCACCGCAAGGGCAAACGCAGGGCGGTGTTGTGCGAACAGGCCACGCATGACCGCTGACGAGCACGTCTTCGCCACGGAACGACAGAGGGCCCGAACACGAAGCGCCTGGGAGGCGTGCCCCGTCCCACTTGCGCCAGCCTCGCCGGATTGAGTGCTGTCGGATCTCAACGACGCTTGAAACCGGCGAAGAAAGTTCTGGAACGAGAAGCGATAGCTTGCTTGGACACGCCGCATGGACCTTGCACAAAAGTAAATGATGCTACCACGCTCCGCCACAGGCTGGTACACGTCTCGGGCGTTTTGCAAGCGCTGAATTGCGGTTTTTGCCATCACCCGCTTGGCTTCAACCTTGGCTGCAGTTTCTTTCGTGTGCACAAGCACAGACATCAGTTCCATGTCGTCCAGTAGCGACCCCGTTGTTGAGGTGAGCCTTCGCAGTAGTTGAGACGCCAGAGTTTGGCTCTTGCGCTCAAGCTCCAACGCTCGTGTTTCAACCGCAACACGCTGTACCTCTAGTCCCGCACGTTCGTGGGAAACAACCACTCCCAGCAGCCTCTCTTGCAACCCTGATGGTGTGGGAACACAGTTGATGATCCTCGCCAGTCCTGGCAGGGATGCTGAGTATCTTGGATTGACTTGACGCGAGGTCACAAACAGGCGGAAGCCTTCCAAGATCTCAACAACGACATTGCTCGTGGTCGTTGGTCCGGGCCAAGACACTCGACCCAACACACGCTTGTGTAGCAGAGACTCGGCCCCGTTCACTTCATCACCCGAGTCTTCGCTGTCAAGATCTGTCTCAAAGACCCCAACGTTTAGACTATGGTCACGACGATTCGCTGCTTCGGCGAACTTTGCTGTGACTTGCTGCACTTGGGAAGTGTGAGGATCCACATCTTCGGGAGAGAAACTGGTGGTCCAGGCACGCCAACTAGTGAGACAAACTTCCTTACGCTTGTGTCGAGACATGTTGGAGGAAACCGCACCTTCGCTGCCAGTCCATAACTGACTGAATTTGACTTGACAGCGACAGAAGATTGCAATCCTGAACAAGAACAGGCGTGCCCGTCTCCATACACTTGCGCAGTGTGACGGAAGCCTGTGAAGACCCACTGCTTGGCCCGCCGGTGGCAATTTCAAGCGCTGGCCAAGCGTTTGTCAGCCAAGCTCGCATAATCCCCTGGGTGAAAACCAACATGAGTTCAGCAGACGTGTCCCCAAGAACCACCCGTATCCACCTGCGGATCTAGGAAAACAGGGACGGTGCTGTTGCCGAGTGCTGACAAAAACGCCACATCGTCATCGACCTGATCTTCGTCGTCGCTACCAGAAGTAGCATCTGGTGGTGCAAGCGCCTTTGCACAAGCAGACATTGACAACAATGCATTTTCACGCGCTTGAGCGTCAGATGTTACACCCTGGATGCTCCATTGTGACAACAGGGTGGGTGAAGCAAAAAATTGCACCGCGGACTCCGTGAGGTGAACCGGAATACCACTCTCCAAAAGCTTGTCTCGCCATGTGTGTCGCAACCACTGTCGAGTGGCTTGGCTGTACGGACCCGAGTAGACAATGAAGCACGCATGAAGGAGCGCGTCTCCAATACAGGTGCTGCAATGACGTGAAAGTTAGCCTGAGCACGCGCTTTCATTCACACACGAAGCCGTACCCCAGTTGCTTCGTGACGGCTGCGTGCTGCTCTTTCCACCGGTCTTGTTCCCCATCAAGGTTGCCGAGCAACTTCGTTGCTGCATCCAGTTTGGCTCTGATTGTTTGCACAGGCAAACGGTGAGCACGCGACGACGAGCGATAACATGAAGTCTCACGGGGATGGCACACCTGATCACAGTTAGCTCCACCTTCAGCTCTGCCTTTGACTGCATGCACTCTTCATACTCCTGCATGACGGCTTGAATTGCCATCTCGGCTTTGACAAGGCTGGCCTCAGCTCGCTGCAATTGCTTTCGTTTCGCATCCATAGCCGCTTGTGCAACTGCTACCGCTTCTTGCTTCGGCTTCACGCTCTTTGAAACAATGAACCACGTTGCCAACCCCTGCACCCAAGTGCAAAGACCTGCCATGTTGCCACAGGTCCGCCGAGCGAAACTTGCGTCAAAGTCCTCCATCTCCAAGTACGGGGCTAACAGCTCAAGAGTTTCCTCGTTCAAGCTTTCCTTTCGGAACCTGTTCGGCAGGCAGCAAGTAAAACCCCAGGAGATTGCGTGCCAACACGAAGCATGGTGTGCACGTACTCCATGAGGGTTCGCAGAAACGTAAACTGTCCAAGCATCAGCTTTGACTGAGCCCATGACGGCAGCAATCGACCATCATCAAAATCGGGGTCCGGTTGAACCGGCATCATTGGCTGCATCCGCAGGAGAAGGACTCCGTCAAGGATTCTCTTGATCAAGTTGGGTGGTCTGCACACAATAAAGGACACAAGGGTAACGGCAGCCCGTTTAGCCATGGCCAGGCGACGTACCTCGAGAAAGTGCGCACAGTGGAAATGTCGCTCTGTGTGATCTTTTGAAGGGATCGCACTGCCGCGCGCATGGCAGGCTCCGCGGCGGCGAGTTCGGCTTCAACGAGAGCGAGATCTTTGGCAACTTGCCGGGCTTGCAGGGCGATTTCGTTGCGTTCGTCCAAGATCTCAACCTGTGACACGAGAGTGAGCTCGGAAGCGTCAGCCGACTTCTAGGCTCCAATCACGCCGCTAACCTTTTGTTCCTCGGCAAACTGGGTGCGATCAGTGATGCTGTTTAGCAACTGAGCCAGCTCAGCGTCCTTTCCTGCCAGCTCTGTCTCCTTGTCCTGAAAGAGCATTCAGTTCGACGTGAAAGCATCAACACAGACACCCCCCTGCGCACGTACTCTCAAGTTGACACCCATGCTGGTGACGTCATTCGCAGCTCTGGACAAGCTTGCAAGACCGCCAGCAAGACGATCTTGCCGTTTTCTCAGCCGACGGTACCGCCGCATCACAACGTCTCCGAATGTGTGTAGAAGCTGGAGAAACGACCGCGGAGTGATGGACCTTGGGCCTTGCAAAGCGACGGAGCCGTCAGTGTGCACGGTCGTTTTCCCACGTGCCACTGCCTCCACACTTGCGTGGGCAGACGATAGAAAATTGGTGATCGACTCTCGCAATCCTAATTCTTTCCCTGATGTCGGAGGTCGCCGTTGATCCATGGGATCGCGTCGCTGTCGCCGTTTCCGCTGCTTTTCATAGTCTGTACCTGATGTTTCGATGGTAGCAAGTTGCCAAGGAACGTTGTACCACTCCATCGTTGGTAGCACCGCAGTTGCCACACCCACACGGCTGTGGTGTGTCCATGATCGGAAGTGCAAAGGAGTGCAGTGCGGAAGAATGCCAGGGTATGCTTTCAGGGCTGCGTGAAGGCCTCCAGAGTCACCCCCGCCAGGGGACACGCACATCACCACCTGCGTCACATAGGAGTAAGCCACAACGCTACGTGTCGCCACCTGCCTTTGGTGTCTCACCTGAAGGTGCTGCAATACAGTGGTGTTGAATCGACGAGCCAAACGCTGCCGTGGTTCTTCCACGGTGGGCATGTCGCCAGCATCCAGGGGCGAGGAATCATTGACTTCTCCACCACCGTGTGGTGCGTTGCTTTCGTCTGGCAGGTCCGCGAGGAGCCGGCTTTGCTCCTCCGCTCCAAACAGCGACAACGGGTCATGTGCGTCCAGCACTGTAGAAACGGCCTGTGTGACACCCACAATGCTGAGATGGACTGGACAGACACCCAACCAAGCGATGAAGTTTACGTACGTGAGCACACGATGCGTCCTGAAGGTCACTTCCACACACGATCACGACCACGCGCTTGCGGCCAACCCCAGCTTCCTTGCAGGCACTTCGCACGTCGTCCAGCACCGCTGTTGTGACTTCGCCACTCGCACCAAACCGAATGTGTGCCATGGATTGGGCGCTTCCACTGAGCTCCACAACATGCCTGGCGGCCATGAATGCCGCCAGTCGAGCCACAGAGCGCTTGCCGCACCCATCGACTCCCACGAACACGGCATGGCGGCCAGGCATACGCAGGATGCGAACTGCACGACATAGGTTTGACACTGCTCGTTCAAACAGTACCAGGCGCAACGGAGCCAACGGCTTGGCGTTTGCGAATGACGCCAGAACAGGAATTCTGTTGTCGTTGTACCATCCCATCATTTCGTTCATTCGATGGGCCACGAAGTTGCGGCCGCCAACGGGCTGTTGTCTGAGTTCCCGTACACTCACATGAGAGGAGGTGGATGTATCGCTATCAGACGCTTCCACGTCTTCCTCAAGACTGTCGTCAGGCTTCTTGACTGCGACGCCAGTGTCTTTTGTATCTTCAGTATCTTCAGCACCTGCTGTATCGCTGTCAGCAATTCCGTCAGCTCCTTTTTCTTCTTCTTTCATTGCAGTGTCCTCGCTCCCAGTATCAGGCACTGCTTCGGTACCACTGTCGCCCGCACCTTCGCTGGGTGGCTTTGTATCGTTCTCTTTGTCGGCAAGTGCCAACTGGGCAGCGCGTTCCTCTTTCTCGGCCCTGCGTTGTGCTCGTTTGGCAGCTCGCAGAGCACGGTGGTCTTCCGCAACCCGTCGCAGCTCAACTCGCTTCGTTGCACGGGGCCCGAGCGCGTCTCGAACGGACCCTCCCGCCAACACAACGGGCGCGTATGCGGTCATTCGTCGCTGCTCATCGAGTAACGCACGACGTTCTTCGTCTACAGAAGCTTGTACCGAAGCACGGTGCGATGCAATGGCGTGCGCAGCTGCTGGAGAAAAAGTGTGCATGCCGAGGTCCGTTGGCCTTCCAGCTTGATGGGGCCCAGTATCTGCTTGGCTCTCGTCAACTGTGTTCGACTTGCGTGCTTCCTTGGATGTGCTTGTGAATCGTTTCTGGGACAAACAACAAGCGAAAACACTGTCAGCGGGTTGTCACAGCAACATACTGCAGCTGGTACCTGCTGTACCTCATGTTCCTTGTATGAACTTGGGTGGTACAGTGAATCGAGAAAAATCACCTCCGGAACGACCAAGGACCCATTCTTCCTGACATGCGTCACGTGCTCGCCTATCTTTTGGTCCACCATGCGGCAATCGGGCTCTGCTCCCAGCCCGGGGTACAGCTGATGGCCCACTCGACCCGCCACCGTCATACCGGTGCCCTTGTCCGCGGAGACCGCAGCCACTGACGCATCTCCCGAAACGGTTGCATGAACCGTGCACCAAATCTCATCCTCCAATACTGCAGTCTCTTTCTCCAGTGCGGCGTCGTGTGTAGGACGCAGTCGTGGATACATCCACGAGGCCACTGCGTCCTGTGACAGCACATGCACAGGCGGTTTGGGTTCCTCAGGCTGCGCAATCGACTTGTCTATTGAGCTATGATCGCCCCCTTGCAAAACTCGCTCTCGACGGGCTGATCCTGCACGCTTCATGGATACATGGACAGCGTGTTGAAAGCGAAAGGATGGCATGCCAGGGTCCATGCGATCGCCGAGTTCGCGGGTGCTTTCGTGCCGCCAGAGACGCAGCAGTACGTCCGGCGAAGAAACAACCTGCCAAGCGTTGTCAAGGAGTGTGAAACCACGAGCACGGAGCGAACTGGTGCTGACTACTTACTTCCCAGTCCGCTTGTACAACCCCTGTTATCACGCGGCCCGCATCACGCAGTCCGAATTGCAAGTGTGGGTGCGTCGGTGAAGGTTGGAAGAAACGCCGAAGTCGCCGAACCAGGTCCACAGTCATTGCAGGGAGAAGGAGACATGCCATGTCAGCACAGTCTCTGTTGAAGCCAGTGTCGGTGCTGAAGTGGCCCTCCAACATACTGCGAAACACCCCCACCACCTCTTCGTCTGATGGTTCTGTGATATGAAGGATGTGAAACTGGCCAACCAGGCGAGCGCTCACGTTGCCACAAGCCGAACTTCCGAATGCGCCCGCATGCAAAGACTGGGAATCAGCGTGGAGCGACGAAGGAAAACCGTCTCCCGCGACAAAGCCGCTTTGTGTTCCAAGATCACTGTGCGCAAGACCAAGCCTCAAAGCGGACACAATCTGCCGGCAGCATACTTCAGTTGCATCGATTCACAAACGCAAAGCGGTGTGATCGGCCGTGCTACGTACGCGAAGTCCCTTCATTTGTGTCCACAGTGCGGATCGTGTGTCGGCCGCGTGGTATTCCTCTCGTTCAATCAACTGGCGGACAAGTTCGGCAGTAGAGCTGTCGCCCCATTCATCTTGTTGTGGCAAGCTGGTTGTTGAGGAACAATGTGTGAGCGAACCCGGCCATGCAAGCAAACAAACATGACGAACCCAAGGTCATCGATGAACAAGGCGACGGAAGTTGTAGCCGGAGTGGTGCCGTTGTCAGCATCTGCTGCTGTTGTGCGACCCGACCTTCGACTTGGCAATGGTCCCCCAGCTGATGCATGAGAAACAGGATCTTGCTCCTGCATAAGCTCTGCCATGTCCAACGACGGAGGCGACACAAACAGCCGGCCAACCTTCCGGTCCATCATGCTCTCCAATCGTCTCTCGACGGACTGTACGCACGCAGCAGCTCAAAAGTCAGTATGGGAACCAAACAGCCTGACACCAACGCGCACGGACGGAAAGAGATGATTTCGCGTGCAAGACCATGGAGCGTGCGATAAAGACGTGTGCTTGCGCACTGGGCGCGCGGATAGGTCCACCGGCGTGAGTGGAAGTCTGTGCGGCTTCACTGACATCAGTCGAAGCTTCCATGACGTGAACCGGAGCCGCACCGGTCGGAGCTTGGAAAGATGTGACGTCCTCGCCCTTATGTTCCGCTGTGAAATCATCTTCCAGGCTTTCAACATGTTTCGCCACATGGTGCTCTTTCTGTCTAGATCGCAGCTTTGCTGCCACAGAAACAGCGTTGAGCGCGGCCAAGCCTCCCCTTTCACGCATCACCCGATCCAAAATGGCCTCCCGAGACAGCGAAGCAAGTCGCGAAACAAACTTTCTTGCCAGGTGGGACTTGCCACACGCAGATGGACCAGCCAGTAGTGTCCCACGATGGCAGGAATTGGAGGTTGCCAGCAGGGTCATGAGGTACCACGTTTGGGAAGCTGTTACAGTTGGCATGAGTAGTGTGTTCGAGGATTCGTCGCCTCCCATGGCCGAAGTGCCCTGAGCAATACATGTAAGAGCATTGCAAGGACAGGTGCGCGTGATGACAGAGACACGGCGCAACCTACCAGGTTCAAACGTGTGGCGATGGGAATACCACTTCCACACGCCGCAGGTTTGATGGCATCAAATGCCATTCGCCAGGGTGTCACAGAGGTTGCAAGGTCGCCACCGGACGCTCTAGCCACGGCTGGTGGGATCGTAAGACGTGCCAACCAGCGATTCCATTCTCCATGCTCGTTGATGAAATAGTCAAACACAGTGCGCTTTGCAGATGAGGGTTTGCTTGGCATCAACAGAGGTGGCTGTGGCAACACAATCTCCCTCAGTGAGCGCACTTTTGTAATAGCCTCGTTAGTTCACTCACCATCACTGCGCCTGTCGGCCACGGGCCCAGTGCTTTGCGATCGCCCTTTGTGACACCTTCCCACAATGCAGTTGCGTTGTGAAAGCCCAAACTTGACATGGAAGGAACAGTTGACGTAATGGAGCGCAGCCTTGCGTCGAAGTACCTGTGGAAAGCACGTTCCAACATACAAGACCGTCACGCTGTGACAATAGACATATTTCGTGCGCCAACGTACTCGCGTTGAGCAGCGTCCATGTGTGATCCACACGCCCAGACAACAGCCATTACGAAGCACCTTCCCCACACGGCCGCTTCGCGTGTTGCCATCAACTCTCCTGTAACGATCGAATCTGGTGCGTGTGCTTGCATGCCTGGACATAAGCGCAACAGGTGACACTGTGGCACGTTGGGAAGCACTTCGCATTGCACACCTTCGTGAATGGCTGCTGCATTGGCTTTCGCCATCGCGAGACGGTCTTCAACAGGATCAAGCCGAGAAATGTTGGTCACCACCAGCGGTGCCAACTCTGTGAGCAGAACAAGGAGCTGGCGCACCACAGCATTCACGCTCGCTTCCACTCGGGTCTTGCGATTTGCAACGCTTCGCCCTTGTCCACCACAAGTGATCTTCCCAGCCAAGTTTAATATGGGTGTCAAGTACCTGCCAGGGAGAGTCACGGGTGAGAGCCATCGAGACGGGCCAACGCCGTCCAAAAGACGTACGAGGCAAACAAGGGCAGCAATCGGCGACTTTCGGCGAGACGGCGCTGACTCAGCCAGGCTTCTACAAGAGTCTGCCAGGTGGTGATGTTGCTGCCATCAAGTGACACAATGCCACAGCGGGACACAGTTGCGGGCGATGCATGGACCAAAGAGTCGGTTTCAATGACGATTTTCATGCCAGGTGGGACTTGAAGCCGGTCTCCATTCGTGAGTGTGAGCTGGCGGCTGTCGTCAAGCATACTGTTCAGGTTTTCAACCCACATAGGCTCCACAGGTCCATCCATCACAAGCCACGTGAGTTCGCCACTTCCTTCACCACTCAATTGCGCTTGGTGCTCCCTCCCAGCGCCTGCATCGCCGTCTGATCGTTGACCATGGTTTTCGCAAGCCCTGCGCACATGTCTCGCGAAGACGCCGTCCATCCAGTCCGCACCAACAGGGTCCCATCTTCCATATCTGCGGGGACAACAACGTATTGTTGCGCCAGTCAAATGGCATGCTGTCTTGTTTCGCTCCACAACAAACCCACTTACAGTTCGGATGGACTCACTGCCTTGACAAAAATCCGCACTTCTCGTATCGGAATGCCTTCCAACACATCACCTCCCACACTTGGTGTGGCAGGGATTGTGGGCAGTCCCTGGACCAGGGTCTGCAATAGCACGGACTTCCCTGATCGTGCAGGACCCAAGAGCACAACACCAGTTCGGCTATGGAGCATGGAATGCAGCTGATACCACGACAACAGCCGACAGATGTGAGAAAAGCGGGCAACCTCAAGCGCTGCATCCGTGGTACCTGAAGGCCTTTCGCACACCACGCCTCTCCAGAAACAAACATGCTTGCAGCTGCTGCTTCTGTAAGTGCTGCTCTCACTGCTCGTGTCCGTGCATTGTTGTTGTCTGTGACAGCTGCCGAGGCAGGGAACATGAGAGCAACCAAGTCTAGGAAGGGCTTGGTGTCGTCCTCCGAGAGGGAAGGGAGTACGAGCTGGCACAAAGTATGTGCCACGACTTCGACTTCATCCTGGGCTGTCAAGCCAAATGAATCAGGTGGAACATCGTGCTCTGTATCCTCGCGGGCGAGCATTGCAGCATGTCGCTGATGTAGCTCTGACGCAACACCTCTCACAATCGCGATTGCGGTGCGCAAGCCCCAATCATACGTGGGAAGAGGTGACAAGCATGTGTCTGCCGCATGCAGCAGTTGTTGGAGTTGATGGGCAGTCCGCCAAGCTGTGCGAAACCCGAGTGCCGCGAGGCGAACGCGAACAATTGCCTGTGCATCAGGAACGATCATCGCCACACCTCGAAACAGTGCCTTGATGCTTTCTGGGAGACTAGTTCTCCCTTTGTACCTGCATCACAGAACACTACGCGCGTGAGGCGTGTACAATCTGTGAACACAGCATCCACTGCACTCCGCACCCAGGGTTCATTGTGGTAAATAGTCCAATCCGGGTAGGTCTGGCAGAGCACAGGCGGCCAGTTGAGAATGCGAAATGCGTTGCTGAGCTTCGCATCGCGTGCAGCACACATTGGATTTGCGAAGCAACTACAGACAGGACCGAAACCGGGATTCTATTGAACTCATCAAGTCCCACCCAGGCACCCGACGCCGCGGGCCCCCTCAACAATCGGCCAACTGCGGCCACAGTCATATCCTGCCCGCAGTTCAGCACCAGAACGAAGCGACCAAAGCACCTCCCCAAGTCTCTGATGGTCTCTGTTTTCCCTGTGCCGGCTGGACCAACCGCGCTGGCACCACGCCCTTGGTGCAGAGCCTGAGCGTTTAACGTTTGGTGAGAAACGAAAAGCTGCTCGCTGCCGTGCATCACGTACGTGCACAATGGTCACATGGCAGCGAAGTGTCAGGGGTGTCATCACCATGTTGACGCAGGAGCCAATGTACTCGTTGTCGTAGGGCACATCAATGTCCGTGAGCTGCAGACGATACTTGCCCCACACTCGGTCCCGTATCGGGCCTTGCATCTTGTCAATCTGGATTGAGTTGCCAAGGCGAACATATGAAGAACATCCAAAACCCTCCTCTGCAAGCAAACGTACATCATAGTATGATCGAAGGTTGCGACGCCATACAAACGCCTCCACGCTTCGAGGTTTCTCATGCACCAGCACGTCGCAAACATCGCGTTGGTGTGTATGCAGCGTGATGAGGCCTTCCAGGACCAGCAAACGTCTCTTCAACGCAGCTTGAGCACGAGCGCGTGCGAGTGGTGCAACTCCTTCGTCCTTTGGGACGCATCTGGGTTGACGCGCGCTTTCGACTGAGTCACGCAGTCGATCGGTGACGTGCGCTCGAACAAGCTGTAAACTGTGTGGATTGGTGCCCAGGGTAGAAATACCACGCTCAACAAGGGCTGTCCAGAGGACACGAGCAGCCAGGATGCACATTTGCATGGGAAAAGCGGTGAGCCACGTCAAAGACGTGGTGCTGGAAACAGCAGGAGCCGCAGACACTTGGACCCCGTGATGATCTTCGGAAAGCAACTGCTCCAAACGAACGGGAGTGGAGTCGGCCACCACTTGTTCAAACGCCTGCTGAAAGGGCAGGCCGGTTCGAGCGGACGCGTTGGCCACTGTGATGGCTTGCGCTGTCAAAACCTCCACTGCAAAACGAATTTCTTCCAGCAGCGTGTCCAACCACACCTCAACGGGGCCTTCAGCTGAAACGCTTCGGTTGGAGGGAAACCGAAGCTCTTCAGCCTGGGCGCTCATCACACCGACGACCTTCGTCTTCCGAGACAGACTTGTGAGCAGCACTGCCGCACCGTCTGCCAAGGCGGGCAAGTGTCTGCTGACTGCCGCTGGGTCTTGCGAACCCCGTGCCAGAAGCTCAAGTAACACGGTGTCAGAAACAAAGTAGAAGCGGGGAAACATGTCGCGCTTGTCTGCAAGGTAGCCAGACAACGCCACTTGACAGAGCTCGAGTTGTTCCCACAGCTCAGCCAATCCATGGCGAACAGTGTCGCTGTGACAGCACACTTGAAGAACAGAAGGCTGGGCGGCAACGCGCGCTATCATGCGAGACCAAATGCGCGTAGCTGCCGCAAAACGTCTCGCGTGAGACGGGAGCTGCTTGGCTATCCCACTCGAGTGGAACACTGCCTCAAGGTAGATGAACAATGCTTGTACACGAACCCATGGTTCTAGCACGTCTGCCACGATTGCGAGTCGTCTCACCCACATGGACAACTCTCTGGCAAAGGGAAGGTGGTGTCTTGTTCCCTGGAGAGCTGTCAAGGTTGTCTGGGCTTCATCCAGTGATGAAAGGAGGACAGCAGTGTCCGGGGAAAGCAGGCCTTGCACATGACGCGAGTTGACAGAGCCGACACAAAACGAGCGATGCAGCCACTCGCGCCGAATGGAACCGAGTTTGGACTCCACCTCAGCTTCTTTGCGTGCTGCAGCGCATACGCTTTCGATGGCCGCGCGATAGCGGAGCAAGGGTGCCTGTTGCAACAGGGCAGTGTGTCAGGTAAAGGCAGTTCATTGCATCCAGACAGCCATACGACCAGCGCACCTCTAGTAGGTCTTTCAGCGTGAACGATGAAGCCTCCTTGGGTGTGCCTGCTCCAGAAATTGACACTCCCATGATTTCTTGAAGCATGCCCCAGTGTCGCGGTCGGATTGTGTCGTGCCGAAGCAAACCGACGAGCGGAAGAATTGTTTTGAATTGGTGGAGCATGTCCACCACACCCACAAAACAACCGGTACGCTGCGCCGCAGGTGGTTGGTCTTGGAATGCTTGAAGCAACTGATCAACGTCTTCAGTGATGTCATCGACATTGACCTCATTCCACGGCAGCCCACGATGTCGAGTCAGCCGAGCAGATGCTTCTGAATGCAGAGCGTAGAGCTGCAAATTGCACCGTTAGACAATGGTGATACAAACACAAACCTCGCAACCTGCCCACCTGTCGCAATACGTCCAGTTCTTCACCCAGAGCCAACAGCTTTGTGTTGGGACCAATTGTGTAGCCAAACACTTTTCCAGCGCGGATCACCTCGCCTTGCTGCTCCACCAAAGCCGCAAACCGTGTGCTGAATTCAGCTATGCTTTTGCGAGCCTGATCGAGTGGTACACCTTTCTTCTCCAAGCCACTCTGTTCCCAGTTCTTGCTATAGTCCTGAATGCTCGAGTGCAAGGAGCGCAACCCGTCACGGAGTGAGCCACGGAACTCTGTGCTCCTTTTCTGCAAGGCATCGTTTGCGTCTTCCGCAAGTTGCTTCAGCTCTGTCCACGTGAAAGCTAGCTCCTCGACCTGGGCTTCATCCCCTTCAGAGCGCCCGACGTCGACGTGGAACCGCTGCATCATGTCATGAGCCTCCAATACAGGCACCTGCATGTAACATAGAAACAGACTAAGGCAAACCCAGGGCAACTTGAATCGCAGTGGTGCATGCGTACCAGCTTCATGTCGATATCAGCCTCCATTCGACGCAGGGCTGCCACACTAGCCATGGCTGTGGACAGCTCTGGTAATGTGGCACACTCGGTGCTGAGAGCCTCGTGAGATTCACGGAAGAAAGCACTCAACTGTTCCACTTCGCGTTGTGCCCACTGTCGCATGGCGTGACCAAAGCTATTGCGCCACGAATGCGCTCGCTTGCACAAGTCTTTCAGCAATGGCGTTGCCACAATGTAAAGAGCATCGAGAGTCTGCAACAAAGGATGCGGTGGAACATGTAAGTTCACCAGCGCCTGGACGCACCCACTCCCTTCATGTGTGAATGTCCGTACCCGGGCCGGAGTATGCGTTTTCAGTTGATCTTCTAGCTCTCGGAACATGACAAGTTTCTCTTCGAAGTCGGAAACGGTGGGTGGCTGCGAGTCGCGACCTTCATGCTTTTTCCCTGACACCTGTTCATGTGTCACAGCAGCAGGCGGAGGACCTGTAATCGCAACCGTTCGGTCTTCCAAAAATCGAGCTGCAGCAAGGTGTGAGTTTCCTGTCCAAAGGAACGAGTACCTGTGCAGGCTGCGTGAGAATGGGGAAGGCCAGGCTACACGAAAACACGACCACACGAACTTGTCAAACTTGGACACGTGTGTTCGGACGCGAAGCGTCACCCCAGCCAGTGTTCCGGAGAGTTGCAAGACCACCACCAGCACCTCCTTGCTTCTCGCGAACGCGTAGAAGAAGGTGGTATCCCGAGGCGAACTACCGAGACCACCCCTGACTTGGCTTGCTCGGCGGGCTCTGAGACTTGCTCTTCGTGGGGTTGGACGCCCAAGTATCGACCCTCGACGCTGTCGATGCGCACTGCCCGGGCCGTCACCGTCACCTCCATCTCCCGCAGTTATCAAAACACGGGCCGCCATTTGATTTGGCGTCACTGCTGGGGTCCATCTTGGGACTCCCCGTGGAAGCAGCACCATGCGTTGCGCCAGTTCACTGATGGCGGCCTGAATGGCCGCGAGCGAGGGCCGGAGTTGAACGCCGTGTCGGGTCAGGGACAGATGAATGCGAAACAGCGGCTGTGAGAGAAAGGACATGCGCCCGCCTGCTCCCAGAGTTGATACTCGGTTCCGCAGAGCGCGCAGACCTTGCAGCACCGCGTGCTTGATTCCTGCGTACGTCTGCGACTCCAGCTGGTGCATTGCCTTGGCCAGGCACTGCTCCGCCCGTCGCACCACATCAGATGAAGCGGCGTCAAAGCACGCCATGACGAGTCCCATCATTTGCCTACTTGCGCCTTCTACAACCGCGGATAGGCGACGGATGTTGCTTTCTGCAGCGGCGACTTGGGCAGAACAAATGTTCAGGAAGACGGTGGCGGAATGAGATGTTGCCACTTGGGCACCACGTGAGGCACCTCCCACAGCTTGTTCTTCGGATTGGCTAGCTTCATCGCTGTCGTCGTGACCTGTATCTTTCACGGACTCAGCGTCGCCTTCGACACTCCTCGCGGCCGTTTCTCCGCTTGAAATTGCGGTAGCATCAGTCTTCGGCTCATCGATGGCTGATGGAAGCACCGACATGTCCAGTAGCGACGTATCCCTGATGGCCACGAGTGCGGGAGCAATCTGGCGCTGCATCACATCTGACACGCGATGAAGCATCTGCGCCACACGATCGACTTCTGCTGTCACGTGCCGCGCGAAGACCGCAGCCCGAGGGGATGACCACGTCACAGTAGTCCACCCGATCTTCATGTGCCCTACAACCTGCTCCAGCAATGGGGACAAGGCTGGAACGAGCACCTCTGGAATCTCCTGTGTCAGACCCTCGTATCTGTGCATCAGTGGCTATGAGCGAACATAGTTTGTCGATGTGAACTGAACCAAACAGCCACACGCCCCGTACCGAGACAAAGCGTGAGCGAGTGACGACTGAACCTGTCTCATGCTGTCTGCTCGCTGCTGAAGCTGTCTTGCGCCGTCTGGGATTGGCATGCCAAGACGCACCATGCACTGTGCCTCTCGAACAACCTCCCACGTCTGCGGGTCCAGATTCACAGCAATCTGACCTGTGGCTGGATGACGTGCCAGTAACGGAGCGTTTGTGCCAACGCGACTTCGAACCACCGCTGTACACCAAGCTTGGTGCCACGCTTTCTCATACTTCAGAAGGGCAGCCCGTGCTGACGAACAGGAACGATGTGCAGCTACTCCGTCGGGTGTCTGTGGCAACATATCCCAGCTGATACCTCCGCCACAACGCAATCACGACAACTGCGTCGCGCGCGCACCTTTAGCACGTGTGGGCACACTTGTTGGAATACGTGCATTGGTTCTTCCACTGCGCCCAGAAGTTGACGGCTCCAATGGATACGCCCCACCACCGGTGGCATGTTTCTTGCAGTGGGAGGTGCATCTCGATGTTCTGTGTACTGCTGCTTGACGTGCGCCAACTCAGCTCGGTACCTGGAACACGTGTGCCACCACAGCAACCCTCAGCAACCAATCACCAGCGACATCCTGCTTTCGACTACACTTTCGTACACGCGCAGAATGGACTGGTACGCTTCCTCCAGTGCCTTCCTCAGGACAGGACGACCCATAACTCGAAGGGAAGCAGACGCGTGGACAAGCAGGAGTTTGTGGCAGGACCCGCCCCCTCCAGGTGCTGCAACCGCCTCAAGCTCGGCCACAACCTCCCGTTCCACGACGTCGATTGCAGCGCTACGTCATGTGGCACAGCATCGTTGTGAGACCCCACCTCCGACAAGAAACATGCTAAAGCAAGCAACGGCGTACCAAAAGCGTCCGTAGTCAGCGTCAAACCGTGACTGTCTGGATTTTGCCTCTTGACGGCTCTGTGGCTGAACTGTGATCGCGGCAGCCTCCAAATCGGCTCTTGCGGTGGCTGCCAACTGCTTTTCCACAGAGGAAACGTGGGACTTGGATGCCGGCTTTTCCACCTCATCCTCCTGTTGCAACGTTGTTCGGCGCGTGCTGTGTGCCAATGCTGGCACTGGGGTTGCGTACATGTCGCTTGCAGCGACAATATCCACACCTGGTGAGGCTGCAAGACCTGCGACGTAGGGCGTTTCTACAACGTTGGCGACGGCTTCGCGGGAATCAAGGGCACTCAGCTGCGACTGATCCACCCAACCAGGCGACGGCGGATGTGACAGTAGCATAGGCGCGCTGTGCTGCTGTAGGTTGGAGGCGCTTTGAAGTTGAACCCGCTCCGCGTGACGCGACCGCACGTGCCGCGTTTGATCTGTGGACAGGTTCGCTGTCGGCGCGTTCGCCATCGCTGTTGGCGGGTTTGCTGTCGGCGGGTTTGCCGTCGGCAGGCGTGGCGAAGGAGTGCGGCGTGCAGACTGTTCGCGGCTCTGTGGGGAGGGGGAGCGCACGTGGAACTTCCCAGGCGTCGACCAGGCCTCTTTCGCTCCACGCTTGGCGGGACTCTGGCGCCCACGTGTTGCAGCTTCAGAACCCGGTGCCGCTGGACGGCTGCCAGAGCGACGGGGTGCAGGCGATGACGCGACACCGTTGCGAATCCGTGGTCTCTGCATGGACTGCGGGCGCGCCGCTGCATGCTGACTTCGCAGAGGCGAGACCGGGCGCGTGCGCAACCTTGGAGAGCGTCGTGAAATCATGGGGGAGTGGGGAGGCCGGATCGGCGTTCGGGGAGTAGTCGCCATGCCGGTGCTGTGCAACACACGAGGGCCTTGTCGATGGCGCAGGGTCAACTCCTTCATGGCGCGGCGAACATCACGCTCGTTGTCACTGTCTGCCAGCAAGGTCGAAGGAGGGATGTTGTGGCGGGCCAAACCCAGAGTCGATGCTTCAGGGAGCTGGCTTGCAGGTGCTGTGCCGTCGTCACTTTCAGTTGCCAAACGTGCGGCTGTTGCTCCTGCCTTTCCACCAGCTGCTGGAATAAGCTGCACAACAACGCTTCGATCTCGAGCTGGGGACTTGTACCTTGAAAACAGAAACGACGGCAGAAGAGCACCAACCCACGATGTCAATCCAAGCAGGACGCTGCTTGCGCCCATGCTATCACCACGTACAAACGAGGCTTCGTCGGTGTCGGTGTGATGTCTCCGTCTTTCACGGCTCGCAGGGAACGAAACAAGCCGTTCGGAAGAGTCTGGCGGGGGGATCCTGCGGACAAATAGTGATCGTGCAATCCTTTCTTGAGACGTTGAGGTTTCTCCCGCAGCGAAGTGGCAGGTGGGGTTGGAGAGGGAGAGGAAAGTCTTGACTTGACTCTGGCGCCATGACTGGCTCGAGCTTCGCGCGAGGGAGAGGGGTGGTGCAGTCGGCTAGGTGAAGGTTCGGTAGTGGAGAGGGGTGCTGCACCAGGGGCTGTTGTAGGGATCTGTAGTGGGTCGTACGGCAAACTGCACAGAGTTCTTCGTATTCGCTTCATGGACTCCTGGACGTGATGGGCAGGGCCGAGGGACGACGGTCCGATGTCATCAAACCGTGAAACGGTTTCTGCAATATGCCAAATCTGGAAGCACGCACAGACAGACACATGAACTTGCTGGTACCGCAAGAAGCGCACCTCTCCAGTCGTACCTTCCGCAGCCTCTCTCCCAGCAAGTTGACCCTCCAAAACACGAGGGACATGTCAAATGCAAACTGGGGACCAGTGGGCTTGGTTGCCAACAGCGCCTGTGGCGTGGTTGTACATACAAAGTTAGCACACACGTTGGCGCCGTGAATACAAGTGGCTCGCAGTACCTTTGTTTTCCGAAACGACAGTTTGTACGACTTCAACAGTCGTAGACAGGACCGGCACCGCCGAATAATCTCTTTCGAGTCGCACTGCCAAAACGCCGAACCATCAATGGCACGCCGGGATTGGCTGGAGCCGTGAGGCGAGCGCTGCAGCCGGTGGCCGCCTCCACGGCGGCCTCCTTCGGAATGGGAATGCCTGACGGACAGCAAGACTGGACGTTGGAGGTCGGAAACAGATCCCGCAATGGGAATCCGACTCAAAATGTTCTCAGGTGGACCTCCGTCAGTTGAAGAAACTGCAGCCGCGCCTGGCACAGCACCCGATGTTGCAGTGCGTCGCAACGCGTCTGCTTCTCGAGCGACCATTGATGCGTACACTGCCTCGCACATGTGAGTGAGGCACATTGTCACCAGGTGCGAAGACATAAGGCACATCATCGTTGTCATCCGTCGCACAGATCGGAAGAAGCGTGCGGTCACCATCATGCGACCCAATGCACTGATCGTTGCTGGGAGGCTCGTCGTCAGTTGCGACAACGGAAGTACATACAACGGCTCAAGCCAAACTTGCATCGAGTACAAGTACTTGACATTGTCCTGGGAAGATGGACCGCAGAAGCTGTCAGAATGAAGGTTTCTCACACGGACACCCCCATACGTGCAAGCACGAACATGCGATTCGGCAGTCGACTCGTGAAGTGTTGTCATTGCTTCTTGCCAGCTTGTCAACAGCGCTTGCATGCGCCTGCGGCTGCGATCCACCGCCGCTGCTAGTTCATACTCAACGTTTCCCGCCAACGTGGCGCCAGATCTGCGAGACAAAGAAAACAATGCGTGGCGCTCCACGTAAGGCAGCTGGAGGAAGGGGTGATGGACATCACGTTTGTCGCCGCACCTGAGGTTGGAGAGCAAGGTGTCACTACACTCGCTGGAGAGAAGTGCCTTCCTTGCAACACCGTCACGAAGGCACTGGAGGACGGAGCGGATGCGCTTGGATGCAACAGGGTGTGGCTTGTGTGGGTGCGTGGTAGCTTGCCCATTCACTGCATCCACCGGTGCGGATGGAGATGTTGTTTCCGCAGGCGAGCCCGGCACAACATCAGGTGTTTCAGTTCCTTGTACATGATCGAGGAGGGTTTGTAGTGTCAACGCTCTCCTCTGCAATGTTCACATACAGAGTCAGACACTGGTGGTGTGTTCACAGCGCATGCAACGCACCTGCCAGTACTGGAGCTCCGTGTGCGGTCCAGCTTTGGTATCAGATATGCGCGATGAGTCATCCTCAATCAGAGCATGCGTCACAACCGCCAGCCACTGAGACAGAAGGCTTGTGGCAGTGTCTGCACGCACCCAAGATGCACATGAGCGTTCTTTTCCTGCACCCAGCCCCATCGGACATATGCGTACCTGTGTCTTTGAGATCAACGCAGTCTTCACTCGCCAGGTCCTCCGAGCACAACTGACGAACCCGTGCCGGAATGGCTCTGTCTTGGCTTTCGTGCAGAATTCCGACGTACTTTCCCACCGTGTGCATGGTGGAGGTATGCCCAGCAGACCCACTGGCTTGTGGCGACCTTGCATCTTCCAAGGCGCGTGTGTCACTCTTGTCGGACTCTGCCAACTGCATGCCAGGCATGATGACGGAAGTGAACAGCTCTTGCAGCCCGTGCAAGAAGCTCCGTGCGAGTGTCGTGTCCACAGTGCCCGTCAGCAGCGAAGACGCGTCAAAATCGACCCGGTCGTTGGATTCACCCTCTTGGCTCGTGTCAATTGCGTACAGGGCTCGGCAGCGCCATTGCAACAGCACGTTGGGGGAGGTCGTCACCGATACAGGTGATGATGACGCGTCCAACAAGGGCACGGGGGCAGGTGCTTGACGAGACCACCGTTGTTGTCCGCGCTGTTCATGCTGAGCACCCGATCCGGCGTTCGGGGAAGAAAGGAGCACCGACCCGATGGCATTCGCCAGATCAGACGCGGAAGAGTCACTGCTCCGGGGCGAAGACGCCATCAACTGGCCATGGCGGGACGGTCCAAACATGGAAGCATGGCGCCGACGCTGCCCCGTCGAGCTGGTTGCGGCGGTGCGCGAAGGATGCGTGGACAACGCACGTCGCCGACTTCTAGAGGGTGTGGCAAACGAACGAACGTTCCGTGTTTCACCCTCTTCCACATCACCAGCAGCAGCAGCGTCGCCTGGTTTGCTGTCTGTCACACCCTCTACACGGGCACAGACGAACAAGCAAGCCTGCGGAAGGCCGTGCGATGTTACGCTGCCACGGCCAGACACAAACGCATCCAAGGCAGATCGATGGGACGAAACCAGGTGCGCTTGGATGGCATCGCGGTCCAATCCAAACAACAGCGCTGCCTTGGCTGCCAACACGGCAGCCAAGTCATGAACCGCCAGTGCTGACATTGGTGCGATGGATGCAGCAATTGTCGCCCAAACCCCTGGATACAAGGTGCGCCTATGGTGTCACCATGACAATGCGAGTGAAACCAAGAGCCACCAACTGCTGAGAACCCGTTGAGGCGCTCCCTTGGTGGGTTATGAACCGCAGCGATCTGGACGAAACGCGCGCCAACACTGGTCAAACCAAGTGATGTAATGTTACAAAATTGGTAACGAAAACAGCGGCTACATCTACGACAGTGCAGCATGCAGCTGTTACATCTCCGACGATCGCCGGAGTGCTTGAAGCGTGACACTACCACGTTTGTTGGTGCGGCGGCGCGCAGCTTCACGCTTTTGCCTGTGCTCTTCATGCGCCCGCTCTCTACGGCGCCGCGCAAACCTTGACCGAGTGCGCTTCGCGCACATCGTCAGCAACCCAAGCAAAAGCAGCAGGATGTGGAAGGCGTGCCTGGAGTTGAACACATGGCGTCAACAGGGCCCCTACACAAATGCTTGCACCCACCACCCACGTACCATGCGCCCAAATAGATCAGTCCCATCCACAAAAGTGGGATCCCCAGAGTGTCCGTCACAAACGGGTACCCAAGCAACACGATTGCAGGCAGCAAGCCGACGGAAAGCAGACAGATGGCGATGGACAGCCAGTTCGGCATGATGTGCAGCATCAACCTCCTCCCCACAACATTTGCAATATCCGTCAACACGATATAGAACCACTTCCAGCACACGGTCCTCCAGGTGCGTCGTACTCGCCGTCCAACCTGGTAGCGAGCACCGGCGGCTGGGGTGGGTTCGGTGGCAACTGCCACAGGTGCGGACATGCCCGCCACACCGACACGTCGCGAGGAAGAACGCCGTCGAATACCACCTCCCCCTCCTTGGTGCTTTTGGACCCGGCAAAAGAAGGACAGGTCCTGGAGAAAAGGGATGGCCCGCCACAAGAGCGCGACGACCACAACTCCAAGCATGACGGCCACGAGGCCACCCAGGCAAGAGCAGGTCTCCATCCATTTTGGCGGGGGTGGTGTGTTGGTAGCTGTCGAAGTGGTACCCTTGGTGTCATCAGTGACGGCTTCGTCAAGCCCATCGTCTGCCCACCCGCCACCATTAGCGTGGCGGCGGTACAAACCCGCAAGGGGGTCTGTCCGCACTGCAACACTGCTCGCGCTGGAGTGAACAGCATCCGAGAAGGGTTCAAACACTCGCCTGTACGCCACACACACAGCAGCAGCTGAGTCACAGTTCGTCTACTCCAGGTACATGCAGCATGTACGTTTTGACGTACCTCAGCAGCATCCCAGCTCGGAACCGCCGCGCCATATCCACTGACGACAGGCTGGCCGCGGACTGCGGCAAGGTCGCTGGAGCGACGTGCAACACCGTCACAGCTCCACCGTTTCGTCCACTGCGCAATCGCACAGCTTCGGCAAACGCCGCTGCGTCACCACACTCGCCAATCAACGCCACGGCGCCCGAGGCGCGATCTTCCAGGGGTATGTGAGCCGTGTCTCTTCGACTTGACGGCAGGATGTGCTCACGCAACTCTTCCACATCATCTACCATGCGCTGCATGCCGTTGACAGTGAGCACGTCTTTCGGAAGTGTCTGTGCAGGGATGAAGGTTACACGACCACAGTCGGTGCAAAGCAGTGACACCACACAACAGCAGCACATTGGTTCAACGCACCTTGAACACCGTCATGATCTGTTCTTCAGACAGAAACCCCAACCTCTTTGCAAGAGTCACAGCGATGTGGTTCGGCAGGAAGGGTACCGCGCCTTCGCCTGCTTGCAGCCCGTCCTCCGAAACACCAAACAGCGTGTGTACGGGGTACTTCGACGGAAGGACACAGCTGGGCCACTCCACTGGGACGGAGCCCGACACGTCTTCGGCAGTGACACGACGCCCGGCCGCACCGGCAAGACGGCACCGCTTTTCAGCAGCAGCAATGTGGAGGAACTGCTTTCGATGCAGCGCACCCAGGGTCTCTGTCATGACGCGTGGGGGCCACCGCGTTGCAGCGAAGTGGCTTGCATCATCATCGCCTACCACGGCAGCTGGCGCTGGCTTCGGCACCACAGGTGTTGCGGCTGGTGTGTGGACGGCTCCTGGAAGTTGAAGGCGGTCTTCGGACAGCGCTGGCTCCACGGGGGAGGTCTTGGACGGCTCCGGCTTGTTGGAAGATGCGATGGAGTCCCACAGGGTGCGAAGGAGCGGGAAAGCGGACACGGCGTGCACCTCGCTCAATAGGCCACCGACCAGGATCGGCACTTCGAGCATGCGCCACAAGTGCCACTGCCGACGGGTGTGCAGGAACGCTGAAACGTCGTTGAACGCCGTCGCAGTGGTCAACGTTGCCTGGGCGTTGGGAACGTTGAGGCAGAACCATCGCAGCGTCGTCATGAACTGCAGAATTGTGGAGCGGGGAAGTGGTGTGGCGGCAACTTGATCTTGCACTGACACGTCTGACGAGGTGGGCATGTCGCCTCGCGCATCGGCCACACGCGTGCAATCCTGCATGAGCTGCTCGGAACTGGTGACAAGGCGATCAAAGCCGGGACCAAACACCATCTTCATCTGTGCCCACGCAACAAGAGTTCAACATACCAACAACACGACGTGAGCCACTTCTGTCCACGTATGAGCGCAACCACGGGACCATTGTACCTCCATCAAGGTGATGTCAACCACACCAGACCGGAGGAAGGGTTGCTCCAGCAAACTGTCGTGCAAGAACTCCTTCACCGAGTGCATGACGTCGATGAATCCGACTGCCTCACATACTTGAGTGAACAAGGCCACGTTAACATGTGCCATCTTCACCACCTCCGCCTGCTCCGCCACATACGTTTCTTGGCGCGACTTCGGCAGGCTCACCCTGCGGAGCTGCGCATCCAAGTTCAGCCACAGTGCATGGGAGGCAGCCCGGCGACCGCGAGTGACGGAAACGACGCAGCGCAGCATGCGGAGAAGCAGCCCCCACAGAGCGTTGCACGCATCCGGTCGGTCCAACAGCCGTGATTGGCTGGAGGTGTCGCCTGGTCTCGCCATAGAGACGCACTGAGACAGAACGCCGCAGGGTGGCGGGGCGGAGAACACGTAGGACGCGATGTCTGCCGCTTCCGCGTCGACGACAACGGTTTCACCATCGTACACTTGCAGGCAGACACCGTTCCAAACTTGGAACGCAGCGGGAAGGCTGGCTCGCGCGGCGGTGGCGGCGTGTTGAAGCTGCGCATCGGCGGGCATGCTTGTTTGGTCGTCAACTGACGGGCGACTCGACGTGGGGTGAAAAGGGTCGACGAGGTTGTCAAGGCACGCGTGGACCCACTCCAAGCCCTCCAACGCGGAAACCAGCATCATCGAGGACCTCCGCACAATGGCACGAAGCTCCGCGCGAACAGTGGAACTGGCGGCACCGGCCACAAGTGACGCCTGGAGGTCAGCAGGCGACGGCTCAGCTGCATCAGACCCCTTCGCTTCGTCTGCCTCTGCTTCATCGTCGCTGTTCTTCGCGTCCTCCGGGGCGTCCAAACCCACAGGAACATCACTCTCGGATGCAACAACATGACCGGACGCACTGCTGTGGGGCTGCGGAAGCAGCGCCAACATCACATCGGCCGGATGGGCAACGAAGCGGGTGCGGCTGGCGGCATACGGCTTTCTGGAGCAGACTTGAGGCATGCCGGATTGCGACGCGTGGTTCGACCACGTGCTGTTGAGCCAACGAAGTGCAAACTCCTTTGTGCGCAGAGCCACTGGGTCCTCCGGGTCACATCCGGCGTAGCACAGCACTGCGAGGCACATGCGCAGGTAGCGTCGCGAGCGGAGTTCCACCTGCCAACAAATACAATGCCTTTTGTGAGCAACCCGCTCTGGTGCACGAGCACCACAAGGTCTACGCAACAAAGGGTAGGCATACCTGGGCCGAAGGGATGGATGCGATGGCAAACGACACGGCAGCGGCGATGTCCAATACGACACTGTCACTGCATGAAAGCATCTTGGAGAGCAACTCAAAGGTGGCCTCCTGATCTTCAACCGACAAAGAATGCAAGCCTTGCCAAGCTTGGGTCTGTTCACATCATCACGAACCACGCCCGAAGGGTGAGAGTCATACCATGCCTCTTGTGTTGATGTCAAGCACTCACAACAGCCACGCACGGCATGTTGAATGGGTTGCTCGCCGCTTGGGCGCATGGAAAACGGTCCGGCACAAGCAGCGAGGAACCTGCGAAAGGGATCAGCCAGCCAGGGTTCTGCCGAAATGTTGATGCGCTCGCGCTCCGCTCGTTCACGAATACAGCGTTCCACCTCTTGCGTGTCAGTCTGAAAAAAAAAACCACGACAGACACACAGACACACACACAAGGCGTTACACGGCAACAAGGTGTGCGTCGGACCGGAAAGCGACATTGAAAAAACAGGCGCTGGGTACGCACTTCATAGCGCGCTTCGAAGTGGTCGATCTTTCGGAACATCGACGTGATGCCCGTCTTGCGGTGCTTGGCTTCCTCAGCCTGTTCCACATGCTCGGGCCGAATGTGGCTGTCCTTGACTGCCGATTTGATGGGCACGGAAGCGGGTGCAACGGCACTTCCAGGCTCTGGAGCCTGAGCGTCGCTGCCTTCCTTCCCCTTTGCTTCTTCTGCACCACCTTCCCCCCTGCCCGCGTTGGTTGACGCAGTCACTTGTGAGGGACCCTGTGCCGACGCATCGGGGGGGCCGTCAGGTGCGGGGAGAGGTCTGGGGATCACCACGAAAGGGTCGAGTGTGATGGGGAGACGCCCGCCCGACGAGTCACCACGGCCATCAATCTCCGTGGTGGGGCGCCCAAACCATGACCACCACCAAGCCACCGCGACGACGTAGGCAGCTTCGGCGCCGGATCCGCTAGAGCCACAGTCGCGGGTGGTGTGGCGCAGCAACTCTTTCAGGTCTGCGCCTTCTTGTTGCCAGTGCCTGTTTCCAAACAAACACGCACAGGGCCCCGATTACGAGGACACGGCACGCACATGAACCTGTTCCTACGACGTACCGAGATGTCAAGGTGCGCGAAACAAGCGCAATCACGCGCAGCACGCAAAGGCGAGTGACTGCTGCTCGCTCCCGCTCCAATATGCACGTGGACAACCGCTCTTGTTTGACACGGCTGGTGAAGCTTGGGTCATGGTGTGAGAGTTCCGCGGCAGAAGGCAAAGCAGATCGGTACACAACCAGTTCCGGAGATGGAAACGCATCCCACGCAGCTTGCAGTGCGGCATGTCGTAGGCGTTGTGCCTCCAGCTCTTCTTCACTAATGGGGTCGCCGTTCTCACCCCCACCTTCAGCTGGGGTTTCACTCTTGGCTTCAGCGTCCTGTTTCTGTTCATTTGTTGCAGCCGCCTGCCCATCGGATGGCGCAACGTCGTCAACATCAGCAAACCGCACATGGCGGTTCTTCCTTTGCTCATCTTGCCGGGCCTTTTCGGAAGCTTTGAGCTGCTCCTCGCTTCGCTCCTTCATGGCTTCCAGCTCCTTCTCGACCCGTGAAAGTTCTACGCTCACACGACGAGCTCGTGACTGCTCCAGCTGCTTCTGCCAAGATGCAATGAGTGGCATGCTGCGCACCAGGCTCCGCTGCGCATGGTCACGCTGACATGATGCAGGCGCAGATCCTGGGTCCACTCCGTCTTCCCAGGACACAGATCGTCGCGGCACCCACTCCCACTTGATCTCGGGCAGTTTCTGCTTCTTCTTCTTTCGTGTGGCCGACGACGGAGACTCGGACGGGTATGGAAGCTGTATGCACCGCCGACGCTCAGGGCTGTGCACAACCATGCCCTGGTTAGCGATGCACAGCGCGACAAACCCAGCCATGGCCACGACCAACTCAGGCAAAGCCCATGCGACACACGTACACATCCTCGTGAAGGCGAAACAAAGCCGCCGAGTGGGCTCGCAGTGCAGCAAGGAACGGCGACATGTCGACTGTCAAACGGTGCAGCTCGTCCTGGGTGCCACTGTGCTGAGTGGCTGCATCCTCGTCCTCGTCGCTGTCGCCTGCGTCCAGCTGCCCCACCGTGGCACCATGTTGCAGGACCATCACAAGCGACAGCGCCCGAGAGCACGCCGGTCCACACCCACAAAGGCAAGACAAGGCCATGGACAGCTGTGCGTGTTGTTCATGTCAACCACGGCCACATGAGCTCAGTTCGGCTCATTCAACAAACAACAG
>Ga0213833_1000769_pt1 | contig 27268 bp, 29 predicted proteins | sample SWATP21_FD_160575 | JGI IMG/M metagenome (GOLD analysis project Ga0213833, IMG submission 160575) | Coastal seawater microbial communities from Marineland, Florida, United States - SWA TP2 #1 | ecosystem: Environmental > Aquatic > Marine > Coastal | place: USA: Florida | collected 2016-08-14 | reverse complement strand
GCGGGGGGGGTGGCCATCATGTGGAGGCAGCAGGCGGAGATGATCACAACGGCCTGCCACACGCCCCGTTCCCAGTTCCGTCAGAGTTCCGAGGAAACGGTGCGCCGGCTTTCCAACACGGTGTGGTCGTGGGTGGTGTCCCGACCCGGCCTCCTTCCTCTGGCACGGTGGGCAGTTCGGGCGCCCTCGTTGTAGACGGTACCATGCTCGCCGCCGCCGCCGCCAGTTCACTCCAGCCCCAAGTTCCCGCGTTGGTGGGGGATGATGGCGCCGACGACACGTCACATTTGCAAGTGACACCATGGGGGGCGGATGAGGTCAACTCGGGCCACGGCGCGACGCACCTTGACGGCCAACAGCCACCGCGAGGAGGTGCCACGCCGCCAACCTCACAACCCCGGTCGCAGCCACACGCACAGCCACGCTCACGCTCACGCTCACCATCGCAAGCACCGTCTTCCCAACACCGCCCTAATCACCACCCCCGCCGCCGCCGAAAGCACAGTGGTAGTTCGGGTTCGCACCGCGGCGTCGGTCCCAACCCTCCGCGCACCTTTGCGCATGCCTTTCGCACCATGTTCACGGGCAAAACCCCAGCATCGGCTGCTGCCGCTGTTGCGGGCTCGGCAGGCGCCCATAGCCTGGCTCGATCACTCGCAGGCCCCGCGCCGTCGACTGTCACAGTCGAGGCGCTTGTACGGGGTCGACGCATGCAGTCCGCTCGCAGCCGGGGACGCTCCAGTGCCACACGCGGTGTCGCAGCTGCCACCGGCCACGGCATGAAGGCCGGTTCCCTCCGTGGTGGTGGCGGTGGCCGATGGGGCAACAGGGCGTCGGCGTCATCAGCGTCGTCAGGTGGTCGCGTTGTCTATGACGTCGGTGGTGCCCACACCATCATGCTTGCCGGGGACACCTCGCGCCGCGGTCAGCGTGGGTACGGCGCCACGAGTCCTACCTTCGACTTTGCGCCGCCCGTCACGTCGCTGCTCGCCCGCACACGTCGAAGCAGTGGCGGGCGATCACGCCGTGGGGGTGGTGGCGGTGGCAGTGGCGGTGGCGGTGCCGGTGGGCACATTCGACTTGGAGTGGAGGCCCAGGAGTTGGTGCGCTTCCACCACCAACAGCACGCCCAACGTCAACAGGGCGAGAAGCAACAGCGCCATCCCCACCACCACCTCCATCACAGCAACCAGACACGCGGCGGCTCGCCACTCCCTGATGCCACCACATCGGCGAACTTCCACCGCTCTTCAAACGTCTCGGTGCAGCCGGTTGCGCAGCCCCACATCGCATCGCCCACATCCAGACCCATGACCGGTGGAAAGCGCACGCAGCACTGGGAGTCAAGCCAGCCCTCACAACTTCGAGACGCGTCAGGTGCTCATGGCCCCGCTCCGGTAAGCCCCATCGTGTCGAACGAAGCAGGCCGAGCAGCGTTTCCTGCCCTGCGTGCCACCATGCGCACCGGCGGGGAGAAACAGGTGTTCGTAGTGCTGGCAGCTCCGGCGCCAGTGGTGCCGCGCCGCCATGACACAGAGAAGGCAGCAGCTGGTGGTGGAGACGGCGTAGAGAAGGGTGAGGGCGGTGGCGATGGTGAGGGTGGAGGTGGTGCGGCAGAAACACCGCGTCACCCGTCCGCCGACGAGTCACCATTGGTGCCCATGTCACCGGCACCTCGCAGCGACACAACCACACCCGCCGGTTCGCGAACGAGAGGGGGGGCCAACGTGGCGGTTGAGGGGTGGTCGTCGCGAGGACAACCGGCCCCACTTGTGCACGGCGGCAGCAGTGGTGCTCGCCCGACCGCGGCGCCCGTGTTGTCACAGCAGGTGCTCCACTTCTCGCCCACCGGCTCCGTGCCATCAAGCCTGAAGGTTGCACGCCCTGTCATGGGCCTCACCCCGCCAGTGGTGGCCAACTCGTACACCGCCCATGCTCACCACAGCCCCAGCGCGGCGACTGCCTCCCCCAGCAGCGCTGGAAGTGCCAACCGTGCTCCAGGGAAGCCTTCACGGAGGGGTCGGCAGCAGCACGGAGGCTTGTCTGGCGCGGCCGCGTCGCCACCCTGGCTGGGCAACGTGCCACTGGCTGTGTACCATGAACACCAGCGGCAGGCCATGAAGGGGGTGCTGCGCGTGTCCTCTGCCAGGTCGCTGGCCTCACAAGTGGAGAGCGAGTCGTCGTGTGACGCGGGGCATGACGTGGCCGATGGTCATGAGTTCCCGCATGCCATCAGGGTGATTCCCTCCCCCACGGCGCACGGCGGCGCAAGCAACAAGCAGCGCCGCGTGGCGAGGAAGAAGAAGCCGCACGCGTCGTCGCCGCTTGATGACAACGATGCGGAGGTGCGTGATGTGGTCATGGGGACGACAACCGGCGGGGCGCAGCGCTTTTTGGACCCGACAGGCTCTTGGAGAGCGGCGGGGTGGGAAAACGCAGACACCACATCCCCCTCCCCGCTGGCGATGTTGTCACACCGCGGGGTGAAGCCCAGGCGGATCGGTATGTTCGATGATGCAACACCTGCTGCAGGGAATGGTGCGGTGCTGGAGTCGCGCCCGAGTGGTCAAGACTCGGATGAAGAGTCCGTGCATGTGATCGGACAGGATAGTGCCTCATAGCACATGAAAGGGGTTGTGACGTTTGGTGTGTGTGTATGAGTGAGTGTGCGCGTGCGGATGTGTAGATACGTGAAATTGTGAATCGGTGTTGAGAGGTGTTATGTCATCCCTCGTTGTATCGTACCAACAACCACTGTGTGTTGACATTCTCATAGCTTCATTGCGCCAATCACCTTTTTTGCCCTGGACAAGGCGCGCACACTACAACTCTACGCTTGCAACGCCTCAAGCTGCGCGGCCAGATCATCAAGCGACTCGTCGCCGTCTTCTGCAAGCACGTCGCCCTCGACAGTCCCGCCAACAGTGTGGGCAAACTTCAATCCTTCCGCGACAGTGGCGCTCGCTTCGCTGGCGGCACCCGCGCCGGCACCCGCTCCGGCACCGGCACCACCTTGGGCATCCCCAGAGCTACTAGGTGCTACACCCACTGCAGCGTCCGTGGCACCTGCCTCTGATCCGGCGTCATCAGAGTCACTGCCGACGCTGATGCACCATGCGTTGTCATCGTGTGTGGCGGGTTCATCAGACACGTGGGGTGGCTTCCACACATGCGGCTTCCAGTTGTCACTACCATGGGCCTGCTGCTGTGCCCTGCACTTTGCATTGCGGCACTCCGCGTTGGGGAGCATGCACTCCCGGGGGAAGAAGTTGGACATGGCGTTGTAGCCAAGGAAATACGACACCTGACCAAACTCCAACAGGTACTTGAGCGTGTTCTGCACCAAGAGACCCGCCACAATGCCCATGGTGGTGGGAAGGGACGCAGCACACACGCCTTCTCGCTTGAGGGTTCGCTCGTCGATGTCACTGGCAACAACAAGCGGTGGCACACACTCGAAGCAGGCGGTACGGCCGGGCAACAGCAGTTGGATGTGGCCGTTCACCGCGTCCTCGCTGACCCCACTCTCCATCCATGCCACATCCAGCTCGTTTGCGGCCTGATTGATGGCCATGCGAGCACCATAGTTGTCCACGCACGACAAGATCAGGTCCACCGGAGCGCCATCAACGACCCCTCCGTGCTTCATGCGATCCATGAGCAGGTCGAAGCTTGCGCCGGAGGTGATGTTGCAGTTGTACGACTCGAACGCCACGTCTGGGTTGATGTCACGAAGTGTTTGCACCGCAGCATCTGTCTTGGTCATGCCAGCTTGATCGGGGCGGAAGAAGAGGCGGTTCATGTTGGCCAGTTCCACGAAGTCGTAGTCAAACATGATCAGCTTGCCAATGCCGCAGCGCGTCAGCATCTCCGCGGTCACGCTCCCGACCCCACCGATTCCAACAATCAGCACGGAGTAATCACGAATGCGCTCGTAATTTGACACAATGCCCATGCGCTTCAGCGCCATCAGCCGGCTGTACGGGTTGTCATCCACCACCTCCGCGCTCATCTCTGCAATCTTCTTGCGCCCCGCCGCAGCCGCCGCAGCACTTCCCCCGGCAAGCCGCATCGCAGACAGCTCTGCCTTCGTTGCAAGCAACTCAGCTTCCAGTGCAGCAATGCGAGCGGCCGCTCCATCCTCTCCAGTGGAAGAAGCCATCGAAGACGAAGGGGGGTCACTCGTTGTGCGTGTTGTGTTGCGACTGGCGTGTTGTGATTAATACATGTATTGTAATGTTCTCATGTTGCTGCTTGCTGCTGGTGGTGCAGTGTGTCGCTGCTTGTGCTGCACGCTGCGGAGGGTACGATGAGCTCTTCTGCGCCAGCAGCCACTCTACAGGCCAACGTGTGGGCCAAGATTTTTGTGCATTGTGCGCAGCATGTGGATGCACCAGTGTTTGGTGTGTTGCTTGCCGGAGAAGACGGCAACATCACCGACGCCGTGCCTTTGTTCCACTCCAATCCCATGGCTCCAATGACAGAGTTGGCCATGTCAATGGTGCGTGTTGCAGCGTTTAGAATCACTCGCGGTGCTAAGTATGTGTTGACCCTGCGCGTGCGTGGACACCTAACGGTGTTGTGTGGCTGCCTGTTCAATGTTTGGCGGCGTGGCGGCGTGTGGCAGGTGGAAAAGCATGCTGCCGCGTGTGGCAGCACAGTTGCGGGTGTGTACTGTGCCAATAGGCATGCCACAGACGTGCGACCCAGCACCGTGATATCAGCGATTGCTGCAAAAATCGCAGCAAAGTATCCGGCGGCGATTCTGTGCATGGTATGTGTGTTGTGCCTTCTCGTCATCACACCTTCTCGCCATCACACAAGCGCGCGCTCACCCGGACCAATCAATCTGTGCCCTATCACAGCTGAATGCTAGTTCCTTGACGACAGCCCCGACAAAGGCCATTGGGGTACGTACATTGTGTTCCAATCCAAACGGCTTCCTCCGCCTTGCAGGCAGCGGTTGTGCTCATCCAGGTCTGGTTCCAGGTCTTCAAGCACAACGATGGCTCGTGGCGTGCTGTCGGCACCGCCACTTTGCAAGACATGAGCAAAGAGCTCCTTGTCAAAACTATCCGAAGTGGACTCGGAAGTTTGGCCGACTTTGACGATCACTTGGAAGATGTAAGCAAAGACTGGACCAACCCGACGTTTGCGTCTCGTGGGTAGACGAGCCCACATCGAGATACGTTCCTCGATAGATCCGTTCTTGGCGGCGACGTGCCAGTGTGTCATCTTCTGTTTGTGAAAAGAAAAATGTGCGACACCTACAATGTCTCTGCGTCATAGCAACATGCGGACAGCACCTAGCCTGCCTCAATGAAAGACGAAGGTTGCGCCACAACAGTTGCACCCACTAGAACACAACAACAACAAAAACACGCAGCAACTGTCTGCATCTCCACCGCGGTTGCAGCTGTGATGTGACACCCCTGCTGGCGCACACAACAATCACCGTGCTGCATGCTGGGACGGAAATTGGTCATGGTATATTTCTGGTGTTTGTTGCATTGGTGACGTGGTGGCTCAGACCGTGCGCGCACACGGACACCGCTTGGCTGTGACACCATGGCGGATGGGAAAGGCGGAATTGTCAAAGTGATGTATGATCCACGTTCTTGCTGTGGCGGGAAGCGAGGCATCATCAACGTGAGCGCGAACGGCAACGTCCTTGGCAGTGTTCGACAAGGGCAAACCTGCTCCTGGGTCGTGCCGCCGGGTGCCGTCAGCGTGTCCGCGAAGCTCGGGGGCGTCGGGGGTTTCTTCAAAGGGTTGGCAGGGGCAAATCAGTGTGGAACACATGCTGTTGGTATCCAAACTGGACAAACAGTCGTGTTCCGAATGCGCTGGGTGGGAGGGTGCTGCTCATCGCGCAAGATGCCCGTGTTCGAGCCGATGTAGTTAGTGCCTTGCGGTTGAGTGTGACAAGCCGTTTCAATCAGTGGCTTCCTGGGCCACTCCTTCCCGAAAGTGGTGTGGCCGTGTGATAAATTTGTCTGTTGTGTCGCCAGGTCGTGCAAGCGTCCTGCAGCCTGCGCGCGTTGGCGTCTGCGTCGTGAGAGCACGTGCCAGAAGCGCAGTTGTTTGGAATTAAATATTGAACGTGTGGTCTTTTCTTTTTCTTGAGACACGCAGAACGACAACGAAAGCAAGTGCTACCAGACCGCATACACAAGGACATGGTGCTGCGCAATGCACTACAGGTGCCGCCATCCAACACGCTGCTTATGAGCTGCTGCGAAGCAAAAAGTGAAGCTGGCGGTCCTTGTCATCGGGGTGGTTCAAGATAGCCATGCGAGCAGACTCTTCGCTGTACCCCAGCTCGTCCACGAACCACGCCAGGTTGTCCATGGCGCTCTTAAGCTTCTTGGGCGGCAGGCTCATGTCACGCAGCAGCGCATGGGATTGCTTGCGCAGCGCCGAGCGAGACATCTGCGGCGGGGGGAGGGCTGGTGCCGAGGGAGCAGGTCGTGCAGCCTCGCCGCCGGCACCAGCTCCAACTCCAGCGCCCACACCAGCGCCTGCACCCGCACCGGCACCATCAGCGGGCGGCGCAGATGGTCGCACGGGCTCCACTCGGCCCAAACGCGTCGGTGTGGACGGCGCAGCACGAGCGGTGCGAAGGGACACCTGCAGCTTCTCGTTGGCCTCCTCCAGGCGGCCGTTGAGGTCTTCAAGGTGGTGCACACGCGCGAACTGCACCGACGCTTCCTCGCGAGCCTCGCGCAACTGGCGGTGCAGCTCCGCGATCGTGCCCTTCAGGGTGCTGTTCAGGTTCTTCTCGTGGGTCACGGCCGCGGACACGCGTGTGGACTCCTGCTGTGCCTCGCGCAGCTGCGCCGACAGGGTCACGTTGTCAGACTGGATCCGGAGAATCTCCGCCTCGCGCTCACTAACAAGGCCACGCAACTGCGTGACCAGTCCGTTGGCAACGTCAGCTTCCCCGGCACGGCGCTCCACGCTTTCCAACTGGCTCGTGGCGACAGTGAGCTTGTCCTTCAACCCGTACACTTCTGCCTTGAGTGCGGAGAGACGGTCGGACAGGTCTTGCTTCTCTGCAGCAGCCTGGGCTTGGAAGGTGCCCAGTTCTTGCTCCGCGGTCTCACGCAGCTTCGTTGCAACCTCCAGGTGGGTGCGAAGGGACTCGAGTTCGCTTGCCGCTTCCTGCTGCTTGCTCTCTGCCTGCGCGGCACGAGCCTTGGCAGCCGTGACGTCCTTTTGCCACGCCTCTTGAGCACGGGACAAGCGCGCCACGTCGCCGGCTAGCTTCTGCTTCTCGAGCTCCATGACCGCCACACGCTCGGCGAATTCCTTGCTCTTGGCGTTGGCGCTCGACACCATTTCCATGTGCGCTGCCTTGGCGGCTTGGGCGGCCTCGGCCTGCACACACGCCTCCTTGGCGGCGTTCTCCGCGCTGGCAGCCGCAGCCTCCGCCGTGGTGACGCGCTTCCGAAGGGCGTCACGCTCCGCGTCCGCGTCAGCCATGTCGCGCGCATGCTTGTCCTTGAGGGCTTTCAAGCGGGAGAGCTCCTCCTGTGAAGCCTTGGCTTCCGCCACAGCCGAGGCGGCTTCGGCAAGGCGGCGTGTGAGCTCCTCCACCTTGGGCTGCGTGGACTCGGACACCTCGACCTGTGCCTGTGCAGCCGCCAGTGCACCTTCAAGCGACTCCACCTGCGCTCGCAGCGCCGCGAGGGTAGCATTGCTCGTTTCCAGGCTGGCCACAGCGTCGGAGTGGCGCGACGCGGCCTCGGCCAGTGACTGCTCCAGTTCCGCGATTTGAGCCTGGGCGGCAGTGAGGTCACTGGTTGTGGCCTCTAACTGCTTGGCCTTCGCCTGCAGCGTGGTTGTCACCTCCGCCGTCGCGGCAGTGTGTGCAGTTTGGAGCTCTTCCGCATGGGCCTGGGCGTCCTCCACGTCCTTGCGAAGAAGGTCCGCGTTCGCTTCCAGTTCCGCAATCACCTCACGCAGCCGCATGAGCTCGCCCTCTGCGTCGGTGAGGCGAGCAGTCAAGTCGTCTCGTTTGGTGCGCGCAGTGTCACGCTCCGTTGTCACCGTCGCCAGCTGCTCCTCTGCGGTGGCCTTGGCAGCCTCCGCTGCACTGGTTTTCGCTTTGTGCGCGTCGGCTGCGCCCTGAGCCTCAGCGGCAGCGGCCTTCGCGGCAGCGGCCTCCTCTTGGGCATCAACCATGCCCTGAGTTGCGGCGTTCTGGGCCTCGCGAGCTTCCTTCACTGCGAGCTCCATTTGGCGCTGCAGGTCGACCAGCTGCGCCTTGAGCTCCAACACAAGCTCCGCGTTGCGGGCTGCCTCCACTTGGGCATCGGACCCCTGTGCCTTTGCAGCATCAACAGCCGCCTGCGCCCCGTCAACGAGCGCCTGTGCCTTCGTGGCGGCCGCTTGTGCAACAGCAACCTGTGCTTCGGCGGCGCGCGCACGCTCAGTGAGCTCAGAGGACGTCGCTGCATGGGCAGCCTTCTCCTCGGCGAGGCTCTTCTCCAGCCCGGCACGCGCGTGCTCAGCAGCGGACAGCTGGGCCTTGAGTTCCGTTTCGCGTTGCGACCACTCCGATGTTTCCAGCGCAGAGACGCGCTGCTGTGCGTTGGCGAGGTTCTGAAGGGCGGTGGCGAGCTCAGCTTTGACGGCGCGCACCTGTGAGTCTGATGCCTTGAGTTGGCGCTGTAGTTGCTCCACACGCGCCTTCTTCTCATTCAATCGTGTTGTCAAGCGATCAACATACTCAGAGCTGTTGCGCTGGCGCATCTCTTCCACCTTCTTGCCCTGGTTAGCCAATTCTTCACGCAACGTCTTGGTTTCGGATATGAGACGTTGACGTTCCTGCTCGTCTGTGAGGGTGGTAACTGGCTCTGACGTGTCTGATGGTTCGCCAAGCACCCCATCGGAGTTCTTTCCGGTCACACGGAAGCAGTATGTGGTGTTCAGGGTCAGGCCCTTGACCGAGAACGCGCATTTGGTGATGTCGTCCCCCTCCGGCGCCACGCCCCAACGTGTCAGGGAAGACCAAACACCGGTGGCATAATACTCGACACGGTAGGACTTGGCCGCATGAGCACGTGGCCATGTCAATGTGACAGACGTGGCGGTGATCCCAGCTGGGGTCACCTTGCCGACCTTGGCTGCTGCCGACATGCTTGTCGCTTGCTTTGCCGCGCCTGTCCCAATTGCGCCACGTCACGATATGGCCAACGCGCACAGTGCACCGACAGTACGCACGAAAGTAGGTGTTCTCTTCTCCAATGAACGGTCGCTTCAATGTAGACTGTGGAAGGCAGTGGTACAAGTGAAAGTGGCGAGCAGGAGTGGGGCAAGGGGGCTTCTCGTACCCGAGAACAATCCTGACAGCCAAGCACGACCAACACTCGAGTCAAATGTCATGTCAAATTAACCCATATGTCTCACCATGGCCCCCTCGAACGGCCCCCTTCTCGACCGCGTGCTGGTGTGACGTGGAAGTGAAAGTGTTGGCTTGGGTCGGCCGGCAGTTGTGCACCCTGCAAGTCCCCAGTTCGGGGTCCAAGGAACTGATAACCCAGCGAAGTGTTTGACGCTGCATCCTATGACAAGGCCACACGCTGGTGCAGCTCAACGAAGGCAAACACTAGGACAAAAAACGCAACTAGCAGCAACGACGGACTGCGCTGCCAAGCACTATTTGCCTCAATATCTAGCACAAAAGTATCCCCTGCCTCCAATGGTACAGAGCTAGACTGCACAACCAAATCACACCACCAGACCCACGAATGTGGCGGCCGGGGTCCTTCTAGAATGTGCACCTTTTCTCCATACAGGCCGATTTTGATGCGGAACACGTTGTCGCTACTCCGAAGTGTGGCACTACACTTCGCATTAGGCGGCGTGTCAGTGTACTCGAAGTGCTCGTTCTTCCCTTGGCCACAGCCGCGTGCGTAGACGTCCAAAGGAAACAAGGACGACAAACGAGTGTTGATTCGACTGTCGCGCACCTTGCATGTCCACGTGTACGACCGCGGGTTGTTCACGGAAAAGGGTAGCTCCATGTTCCAATCAGGTACAGTGCCTGGACGCCTGGGGGTGGCACACATACACACGTCTGGGTCATTCACATTCATAGGTCGGCGCTTGCATGCGCCACGTACACATATTCCGTGCAGTACTCGCTAATGTTCGACGTGAAAAAGTCCTTGATGCCGATCCCCTTTTCAAAGATGAAACCCATATCCTCCTACACACCCACGAACGGCTGTGAGTTCCGCTTCTGACATGAACCAGGCGGATGCGAGATGCGCACGTACTTGAAGTCTGATTTGATATCCCTCACAGCCCAGACCGTGCCCTGCAACTGGAGACAGCAAGAACATGACGGCCACAGCCAACACTATTTGGCACGCATCTTGTCTTGCCATTTAGACTTTCCACAGTTGCCGGAGCAGCGCTGCAAAGAACACAAGCGGCTGCGCTGTGTTGTGTTGAGCGAGCCGAAACCGAAGCGCAAGTAATTTTGCAACATGTGTATTCATTCAAGCTTGGCTTTGAGCGTCACATGTGCCAAATGCCTTCCTCACAGCCTCCTCCCGTTTCGCGCCAGCAAGGTGAGGGAAGCCATGCTGTAAGCCCGTTCGGTGCAACAGTGCGTACACTACCGTCGTCATGGCAACAGCTGCAGAGCTGATACTCAGCGGTCTCTTTGCGGGGCTGGTTGCGGTCGCCGTGACCCGAGCAATCGAGAAGCTTGGCGGAACCGCTGGTGGGATCTTGGCCACTCTCCCGACCACCGTCGTGCCTGCTTCACTGGGCATGTTCTATGAGTTGGGATCTGAGGATGTGCAGGTAAGCGTGACGTGTTTCCACATGCCCCCCTTGACTTGGACGCATGTGCTCAAGCCAATGCCACTGGTGCCCGTGCGTGTCACAGGCCGCCATGTTCGCCATTCCGATGGGGATGCTGATTGACGGCGCCTTTCTCATGTGCTGGAAGTTCCTCCTCCCACGTGTACCCACACACTGGCCACGCACCAAGCAAGTGCTATTCGCAGTGGCAGTGACCCTGGCGGCTTGGCTCGTGATGGCGTCGTGTGTTGCCGCGTTCAGTGTGCGCGTGCTGAACAGCCCCAGCTCCGTTGGAGGGGCTGGCGTGGCTGCGACGCTGCTGTCCGCTTTGGTGGGTGGAATAGCATGTTTCTCGCCCCCAGAAGCCCCAACGGGAACAAACTCCGTGTCGACGTGCATGCTGCTTGCTCGCAGCGTGTGCGCAGCGTGTTCCATTGGTATTGCCGTGGCGATCGCCGCGGTGTCCGAAGTGGCTGGTGGCATCGCGTCCACGTTTCCTGCGATCTTCTTCACAACAATGGTGGTAAGTGACGGAAAACAAAACGCATCGTGGCACGCCGTTTTGTGGGTCGAAGAAGCGTCGCATGATATCTTTGTTGTGGTTCCAGGGCTTGTGGATCTCTCAAGGCGATGGCGTCCCACTTGGTCCGTCGTGCTTCATGTTGGTTTGTTTTTTGTTGTTTTTCTTCGCACGTTCTTTTTTGTGTCTGTATGGTTATGGGGGTTGGCACCGCACCGCGACTTTCCGTCCTTGTTTTCGGTTGCCCACATTTCAATACCTCTGGCTGACATCGGGGCGTTTCATGTGCGGTGGCTGCGGTCACCCTCTTGCCAGGTGCCATCGGTCCCATGGTCCTGGGAAGCACGGCTGTTTCCCTCTACGCGCTTCTCTTCGGCGGACTGGTCGCACAGCTCGGACCTTGGGCAACCGCAGTACTGTCCTGGTTCCTGGCTGCGTGTTTTGCCTCGATCCCGTCGTACTTTTTCGTCCGGTGGCGAGCCAGGTCCGCCAGGCGGCTGCGCCAAGACTCCACCCCAGACTTGGACGACTTCGACCTGGTGCTCAAAGATTTTGATGGCGTAGCGACCACACCTGGGCCGCCCATCGCGGCCACATCCCCCCCACAAGAAGGTGTGTGAAACATTAGAACCGTGTCCCAGCACTGCGGGCATGTGCCTCGTTGGGCTGCAATGTGCCGGGGTGCAAGCAGAGGCTTGTAACAAACAGCAAACCATGCAGTGTTGATGCCCCAAATCCTGCGCGGTTCCACATGCAGCGCAGCGCGACCACACCTCTTGGCAACGCTACGCACACACCCAATCCTTTCCTCGTTGCATCAATGAAACGAAACACCCCCGAAGCCACAACACATCGGCTGCTCCTACCGACGGCGCGCTGAGGCTGTCTTGCGCCGCCGCGCCGAAGCAACAGCGGCGGCTCGGGCTCCACTGCTGCTGGAAGCGTGCGCGCGTGATGCGGGTGCAGCGTACGCCGCATCGACGTCTGGGGTGGAGCCGGGTTGCTGCAGCAGCCCCACGAATGCGCCCTTGACGTCGCCCATGAGCGCGACAGGCCACTTGGGAAACAAAGGCAGGAGCATGAGGATGACGGCAGTGGCGATGGGAACAATGTGGCCCAGATGGAACAGCCCCGAGAAAGATAACCAGGCGAGCTCCCACGTTGGCATCTACATGACATCACACGGGGTGGTTACATGGTTGGCACCTGCACATGCACGCGCGCGCGGGGGCACTCACAAAGTAGCACGCCGCGCTGTACAAGGCGTGAAAGGCGGTGATTACGTAGCCGCTGGCTGTGTACAAACGGCCGAGCACAGTGGGAGGAGTGGCGGCGACCGCCAAGCCACGCGAATTTGCGGAAGCTCCAACAACCCACGGTCGCACGCGCCACCTCACAAGGCGCACACACAGCGCCACGGGCACCCAAGTGGCACACCACAGCAGTTTTCTGTGACGATACGATACATGCACGCACAGACCCACACACGTGAGAAACGCTGACACCTTGTGTGAACCAACAGGTGCACCATGACTGCTGCTCGTGTGCCTGCCTGGAAATGGCAGGGCGCATGCACGCACCCGGGCTCAAGACCATGCAGCAACCCCACGACCAGGAACGTAAACACTGTTCGACCGGTGCGCTCATGAACGTAGGTTTTCGCCCATCGATGAATTGTCTGTTGGAGGCAACCACGCTGCGTTACGTCCCGCTGCGATGAACCGCGCGCCATCATCACAAGAGTCGCAGCCCAGGCTACATGCCTTATTCCAGGACCGAGCCAAGAAAACGACGTGGGGGGCAAACTCCACCCCAAGAATATCCATGCGCGTTGCTCCACTCCAATCGCCGCGCTTCCCCTTTTTCTGTGCAAACACGTCCATGGAATCACCCACATGGAATCGAGCATACATCGTAGTCAACGCCAGCACTTTCTCTTGTCGTGCATTGTGGGCACGTGCGGCACGACAATGATACCATCAAGCCGCCACCAGATGTTGCACACAGATACAAACGTACGCGATAGCCGAAACCAGCAATGATGCTCACTGCGTCAGTGAAGTAGGTGACGCTGTAAAACATGAACCGAACGACGGCAGTGGCAGCGTAGAGGTAGCCCAGGTGAGACAGAAAGCCCAGCACGCTGCTTCGTGCAACGGCAATGGCGTGTGGGTCAACAGCCGCCGCCAACTGAAAACGCTCAAAGCCCCACAAGTGGGCCACCAGAAAGGCCATCGCAATGGCCAGCTTCCGTGCGACCAACCCAAAGCGGCTCCACGGCGGGAAGGAGCCGTATGCTTGCTCTCCGTTGCAGACAACATGGAACTCGGAGTACTCAACAGGTTGCCCCACGACAACGGAGGGAACGCCCCATACAAACGCACAGTATCTGCGTGGAGTTGGATGTGTGCATTGGACGTGAGCGAGGAGCGCCAAAGCATCGTGAACATCGAAGCAGCACCCACGAACCCACACGCAACACATGGGTTCCACGCACTCAAACAGCGTCGGGAAAGCAGGGACAGCATGGTCGATTCGATCAGCAAGCAACACCTTGCGGCGTGCCTGGAACAACGAAGAAATGTCAAAAGCCCACCATGATCAACATGGCGCGGCGCAGTGTGGTATGGTAGCGCACGGCCACGGTGCAACTACGCACGGAGTGGGTGCTTGTGAGCTCCTCCTTCATAGCAGCCAGCACCGACGCACTTCCATCTTGCAGGCTGTACGCGAGTGACGATACCTTCATTGTAACGAACATAAGGCCGCCAATGACAAACTCGGTGCGAGCAAAACCAGGGGCGCCTTGTGGAATGGGGTCCCAGTACACTTTGTACCCGGAGTAGGCACAAATCACCAGCACGGTCCAGGCCAGCACAACTGTTGGACGCCATGTCGAGGACGACCATGACACCGTTGCGCGAAGATAAAACCACCTGGTTGATCGAGCATGGTACGTCAATACATGAAAAGAGAAAAAACGGGGGAGGGGGGGGCTGACTTGTAGCCGCTACAAGTAGTGACACAGTAGGTGGCACGTACGGGAGGAGCCCATGGAGAGCAACGAGCAACCACAGGTGGTGCAGAGACAGCTGCATCAAAAACACGCCGCCCGCCAACGCGAACGCGCGGCGAGCAACGCCAACCGGCATGAAACCAAACAGACAAGCACTGATCATGGCGGCAACGACGCCCACAATGGAGTAACCCTGGCCCACGACAGCACAGGTCAGTGACCAGCAGACAGTGCGCACGTGTGTTGTGAACACATCACACGCCACCAGCAGGCCCCACAACACACGAGTCGCAAACATGTAGCCAGTTCGATCTCACAGTAACGAACATGGAACTCATACACATCGAGGTACTCTGCCACCTGCTCGGATGCGGAAACGAGGGAGTCGGGTAACCAGACGCTGTTGTCGCCGATGTGTCGCAGCACGTCGCCCCAGTCCACAGCTTCCACAGCGCCCGCACCACCACCCGGACCAAGTCCTCCTACTGGTGTATACGACGGCGGAGCACTGTACCGCCCCGGGCGCGACATCAGTGCCGACAGCAGGCCTCGCACCGGGCTGGGCTGGTTGTGTGGGCAGCGCCGCCGCGGCTGCAAGTGGATTCCTTGAATTGAGATGTTTTCGCCTCTGACGTTCGCGCGCGTGGTGTGGTGGTTCTTCACAGCCTGCTTGTGCCCTCCCTGCCTGGCAGACAACACCATGCGGGTGGTGGTGCAGATCCTCGGGACACAGACCGGGGACTCCTCGCCAAGTTGTGTGGTGATCGGAGAAAAGTATCGGTGGGTGCAGGCGCCGAGTGTGAAGTGCGTGTGGGGTGTGACGGGCACGGTGTGGAGCCGCTTGCTGCAGGTACTTGTTCAACTGCGGTGAAGGGCTCCAACGATTCTGCGTGGAGCACAAGGTTCGCCTATCCAAGCTCAGCCATGTATTTCTCTCGCAAGTGGCTGTACCTTGCGTGGGTGGCCTTCCCGGTTCGTTCGCTGCCGCTGCCGTGTGGCCATGTGTCGCGCTGCTGGAGCACCACTACCGGTCCTTGTGTCGCATGGTGTTGTCCTTACCGTCACCCCCTGTTGCTCTCGTATTGTTGTTCTTGTTTGGATTGGTCAATGCTGCGGGTGTCGTGGCGTGCCTTGTTCTTTGCTTGTGGTGCAGGCATGCTGTTGACCACGTCCGACGCTGGCCGCAAGAAAGTGGACTTGGTCGGCCCCGGCCACGGCTTGCAAGACTTCATGGTGGCCACCCGCAACTTCCTCAAGTCCTCTAGCCTGAAGGTGCACCTACACTGCTGCCCGCTTCCCCCATGCACCATCGACGCCGATGAGTTCCAAGTCACAGCGGTCACACTTGTGGCCAAGGGAGCACAGCCGACACGCACGCGCGGCGCGCACGCTCCCACGAAACGACGACGCCATGCTGCTGCACACCACCACCGCGAGCCCCCCGCGCAGAGCGCCGCCCCACCAGTACCAGCGGCACCAACCGAGGTGAGCACAGACGTTTCCATGACCCCTGTCGAGCCGAGTGCCGCAGCGCCTGACTGCGACGCACCGACCCTCCCCCCACGCCTTCGCCTGAAGAAAGCGGCGGCCAAGAAGGCGAAGGCTCGCGGTGGTGGTGGTGGTGATGGTGGTGCTGGTGCTGGTGCTGGTGATGGGTGCCAGGCACAGGGCGTCGACATCATGCAACACTTGCACCGCACGGAGGGTCTTTTGATTCCCCCGGGGTTTCCCCAGATGTGGCGCCACACGCCCAGCCCCGACCCCACACGCGCCGCTGGTGCTGGTGCCGGTGCCGGTGCCGGTGCCGCCGAGCCCGTGGATCGCCCCGCTGCCGCGTTTGCTGCCAGCGATCTGGTTGCTTGCTACATCGTGCGCACTCCTTCCGTCCGCGGCCGATTTCACCCGGACCGTGCCCTTGCACTGGGCGTTCCCAAGGGGCCGCTGTTTGGCCGCCTCACCCGTGGGCACAGCGTCACGCTCGCCAACGGCACGGTGGTGGAGCCAGGCCAGTGCATGGATCCGGACCAGCCCTCTCGTGCTGCCGTGATTGTGGCTTGTCCCTCCGCTCGCTTTCTTGAGCCTCTTGTCGCGCACCCTGCGTTGCAGGCGTGCCCCAGCGCCGGCGTTGTGGTGCACTTCACGCCCAGCAGCGTGGTGCAAACGGCAGCATACCAGCAGTGGATGGCCCGCTTCCCCAATGACACGCAGCATGTCATCATCAATCGCAAGGTGTGTCCCACGTCCAGTGACATCACGTTTCGCGCCCAAGCAGACATGCAGTGCCGGTTCAACACCATTTCTTCCACCCTGTTCCCCCTGCCCTTCCCACTGAAGCCCCTACCGCCCGCAGAGCTGGTTCGATTGTCCAGCGGGGAGTCCGCCACACGTTCCTCCGTGGAGCCAGCAGGTGCAGCAGCCAGCGCCTCTTCGGCGCTGCCCTTACTTCAAGACGATACGGCCGACCTCGCTTCTCGATTGCACACGTTGACGCCCATCACACCACCATCCACCCCCACAGTGACAACAGAACGAGGCGTGTCCGCATCCTCTCGATCCAGCGGAGGTGGCGCTGCTGCCGGTGCCGGTGCGAGTGCCGGTGCCGGCGCAAGTGCCGCTGCCGGCGCAAGTGCCAGCGCAGGTGCCAGCAGTCCTGCTTCTGAACAGAGTGGGGTTCCCATGTGGCGTCCACGGCGTCCGCGAATGCGAATGAATGGGAGCTACAGTACCATGGGGCGCAGCTCCATGGGAAGCTCAGCTGGGGGTGTTTCTTCAGGTGGTCAGGCCACGCCGCTCGACATCAACACCATGAAGTCGCCCTGGGCGCGACCGTCCATGCTGTCGAACACGGCCACGGGTCGCATCCGTGTCGGCCGTGATTTTCAAGCCGACATCCCGGAACTAGTGACGTGCCCATCTCCACCTCCATCGACGCTTCCCGCGCCGCAGCCAGGTCATGGCGCTGCCACTGGCGCCAGTCGTGGTGGTGAGCGTGTGGATCGGCACGTGGATGCGTTCACGTACGATTCTCGCCTGCCAGTTATGCCGTTGGAGGCGGTTGCCGGGGTAAGCGATATGGTGTTGAGTGCACAGCAAATTGCACGGTGTGTGCCCGTGCCTGAATTGACGGTCTCTCACACACCGTGACCTGCACAGCGGCACTTGTGTGAGTTTCAGTTGACACCTGTTCGCGGCGCTGGCTTGTCCTCTGCACGTTGCCCTGCACGTGTGGACCCAGACGCTATCGCCCGTGAGGTATGTTTGTGTGTGTGCGTGTGTGTGTGTGTTGTGTCACCTTGTGATGGGGCCGAGTTCTGTGCTGACGCCCTGAATGAGTCAGGTTCTCGCCATTCCTGGCATGGCAGCGCTGGTGTCCGAAATACGGTCTGGGTTGCCTTCGCATGGCGCCGGCAGCAATCTGGCCACCGACGTTGCTCACCCTTCACCTGCGTTGGATACAAACGCTGAGGTGGTGTTCCTGGGCACAAGCTCTGCCGTCCCTCACAAGTACCGCAATGGTACGTTGTGCCTATTTGGCATATCGCCGCACGTGCCAATCAATGTACTCAGCTTTGTTGTCACGTTACACGTTGCACGCAGTGAGTGGGATCCTGTTGAGACTGTCGCCACGCAACTCTGTTCTCCTTGATTGCGGGGAAGGAACATACGGACAAATGGTGCGACGATTCCAGGGTGATCCTGGCGGTGTGAATGCGGTGCTCGCCTCCTTGACAGGGGTATGGATATCACACATCCACGCCGACCACCACCTTGGCCTGCTGCGAGTCTTGGCGGAGCGAAGAGCGCTGGTGCGTCTTGGGTGGTGTTACAAGGTGCAACATGTCAACGTCTAGGTTGACCTGGCAGTGCGCTGCGCTCTCTTGTTTGTCTTGCTCATGAACACCCTTCAATCCTCACCAAGTGCACCTTGTGTGTGTGTGTGTGTGTGTGTGTGTGTGTGTGTGTGTGTGTGGTGTCAGGCGCTTCCACCCCTGACAGTCATCGGCCCATGGATGATGGGCAAGTGGCTCAAAGAGGTGTCCCGCTTTGAGCCCAACGTGCGGGGAGGGTTTGTGTTTGTTGACGCTGAACACCTGCGGGTCCCAGGACTCGACCTGCCGCCAGCACCTGCCAATGACGGCTGTGACATGCACGCCCCGGTTGTTGGTCGTGACCCGTGCCCACCCTCTTCGGGCCCCAGCTCCTCAGGCACAGGGAGGCGCAGGAAACGGCGGCTCAACGATCCTGACGGGCCCCATGTGACGCGCCGAGACGTGGAGTTGCGACTTGCTGCCGCGGCAACCGTCAAGTCGACGATGCACCTTCGGTCCATGTCCACATGCCCGGTGGCACATTGCTACAAGGTGCGCAAAGCCAAGCCTTGGTTTTGATGGTGATTTTGTCCCAGTCATGTTCCGTGCTTGATATGTTCTGCGCGTGGGCTCTGTGCCAATCCATATGCCAATCCACAAGGCCTATGGCGTCAAGCTTGAACTCTTGAGCGGTGCTTCTGTTGTGTACTCGGGTGACTGCCGGCCTTCACCGACACTTGTTACGATGGGGAAGGTGTGTGGCATCGCGTGTGGCATGGCGTGTGGCACGTTGCGTGAGACGTATTTCACTTCATGTCGGGTGTACCCAGGATTGCTCATTGCTGATCCATGAAGCCACATTCCAGGACGGCATGGAAGAAGATGCGCATTCAAAGGTGAGCACCACGCGCGTTGTCTTGTCGTGGCTTTGTCTCATTCTGTCGTGGCTTGCCCAGAAACATGCCACGGTCGGGCAAGCGATCAAGATTGCATCCCAAATGAATTCGCGGGCTCTCTTGATGACCCATTTCAGTGCACGGTATCCCAAGTTGCCTGAGTTTGGAGACCGAGTGCGTGGAGCGCTCGTTTGGCTGTGTGCTACCATCTCACTGTGCTTGTGGATACGTGCGTGATGCTGTCGGCAGACCAACATCGGGCTTGCCTTCGACTTGATGGGGGTAAAATCAGACACGTTCGAGGAGTTGCATCGGTAAGCTTCTTGGCAGTGCAAAAAAAAGCAAAAAAACACAAAACGCGTGCGCTCACTTGCTTGCTTGTCACCTTCAGGATTCTGCCTGCACTCCAGCTGCTGTTCAAGGAAGACGATGATGATGAAGGGGCCCAAGACGGTGCAGACGGCACCGTGGCAGCGACGACCTAAGAAGGCCGTGAAGTCCACGGCGTGAACACAGAGATACCAACGAAAACACTGTTATTAGCAAACTAATTCTACAAGTACGTCACGATGCTGCGACACCAACGAGCGAGCGTTTCACTAAGACTGGAGAAAACACCCCGGCACGGACGGCATCCAGAGCGCTACAACCCCATAACCGACACAGGTGACACAACACGCGGCGCTGCAGGGGCCCCAGCGGAGAGCCGCCCAGCGCCGCGTGTATCAACACGTGCAAGAAAGCCTCGTTTGTGATGAGCGCCAAAGTCAGGGGGGGATGGAGCACGGGGTGATGCGTCAGCGCGAGCGGGAGGTCGTGTCAGACTGCCGGCAAGCTCGCTGTGCAAGGCTCTTGCACAAGGCGTGGTGGCCGGCGGGGACACAACAGCGACAGTGACAGCACCCTGTCCAGAATGTGCCGCATGGGCGTACTGCTGTAACCGCCGGCGCACGTTTTGCTCGTGCAACGAGCGCAACAACGCGTTGACGTCCGCGTACGCCTGCGTTGCCACAGCGGCAGCAGTGGCGGGTCGGACGACACGAGACTGCCCACACCGTGCGCGCTGTTCAGCCCTCGTTGAGCCAGCATGCGGTATGCATCGACTAGTGTTTTCGTCGACGTCACGCCGGCGTTTGGATGCTCGTCCACGGTACGCCCCCACCGTGGGTGGAAAGTGGGGCGGTGGCACCAAGGCGCCAGATCGAGGACGCGATTGACGGGGCGGCGCCAGTGACTCGTGCCGCTGCTCCAGCCCTGATCCACGCCTCCCTGTTGGCTGTGTATGTGATTCCCACTGGGTGGGCGGTGTGTGCAACGGCCGCGGGGCACGGCCACGCGGCGGAAGGGGTGGGGCATCGCGCCGTCGTTTGACTTGCCGTGCGTCCGACACCGCTGCACGCGCTCGCTTGGCAGGCCGGCTTGTGGCCCACATGCTGGTTCGGCCCAACAAACAAAGGGGCTGTGAAGGTCTTCACAATGACTGGATCTTCCAGCACCGTGTCAGTGGCACGCGGTGGTCGTCACCACACGGCGGGTTCAGCGTGTTCCGACGTGTGCTGCAGGCACAACGCCGGGTTGAGTTGATGATGAATACACATTTGTGTGTGTTTTGCAGCCGGCGCCAGCATGTTCTTCAAGCGTCACACACAAACAAACGTGGCACCGCCTCTGCACTGCCTCACAACCCCGCCGCAGCGTGCAGTTCTGGTTCATTCTTCTTTTGTTGTTGTATGTGTTGTCGACTTGAGCGAGGTAGCCCTGCCTGAGCTCGCCTTCGTCTTCGGTTCATGGCGTGGGTGGCGTTCTCGACCCTCAAACAGTTTTGCCGTCAGCATGCTTCGTCGCCACTGCCCATCTCAACGACGAGCGGCACCATTGTCCTCCAACAAGTTAGACCCATTCTCTCAAGAAGTATATGATGCCAACAGCCAAGCGGTGAGTGGAGGTGTGGTTGGGCGGAGAATGAATCCCCGCGCGACAGTGTACTGTTGCTGTTGGGTGTGGTGCTTGATTCTCACTCCTTCAACATTCGCAGCTGCGAACGTCACAAGAGCTCCATGTCCGCCGCAAACCAGTGCTTCCCTTTTTGTCCGTTCCAGAACGTAGGAAGAGGCTCTACAAGCGCTTTCGCCCACCGCAAGGCGCCATCGTCAGCAGCAAAGAAGTCCGTCGAAAGAAACGCCTTGGAGCGCGCATTTCAAAGCCCTCCTCCTTTCAACGGCGACCCTTTTCACCAGTCCATGCCACACCACCTTCATCAAGCGATGATTTTTGTCCGCCGTCCCCCCCTCCCCCCGTCCTTCAGGCCCCGGAACCGAGTGAGGCAGACGAAAACTTGCCGCCCACACCTGCGGCCGCGACGACGACCAAGCCTGATGAGGAGCTGACATTCGAACGCCTGTTCTTGTGGCGTCCTGAAGCTCCAACCACGTCCTCAGATTGCAAAGATGAAGGATCAGGTGAGGGCGTCGAAGACAATCTCAACACAACTGCCCCGGAAAGGACCCCGGACGAAGTGGCTGGGGAAACCCACTATCCGCCTGTCGAGGTGGATCACATGCTGGCGAAGTTTCTTCGGTCTCACCAGCGAGAAGGCGTGCAGTTCATGTTTGATTGTGTCACTGGTCAACATGGTAGTGGCAGCGGTTGCATCTTGGCAGATGACATGGTGAGTCTAGCGTTACCGTGGGGGTGCGTGCACACAAGTGCTGATTTTGTGGCCCAACCTGCACAGGGACTTGGAAAAACATTGCAAGCCATCACACTGTCTTGGACGTTGCTGCGACAAGGCATGACAGGTGCGTGCATGAATTGAGTGAGGTCCACCAACGCGGTCGTCACAAATCTAACCTTGAGGGGGGTGACTCCGAAACCATATATTCGCTCGCTTCCGCCCTTGCATCCTCCCAGGTAGCCCCACGGCTCGCCGTGTTGTTGTCGTTTGCCCCACGAGCTTGGTCAACAACTGGGCCAAAGAGTTTGTGAAATGGCTGCATGGCAAAGTTCGAGTCATTGCGCTGTCCGAAGCTTCCAGAGAAAAGGTCTTGGAGGGTATCGACGCGTTTTTGACGACACGGAGCTACGATGTGTTTGTTGTGTCGTATGAAACGCTGCGTATGCACGCTGCGCGATTCCATGTCCCTGGTGCTTGTGACTTGATGATTTGTGATGAAGCGCATCGCCTCAAAAACGACAAGACCCTGACATCGCAGGTCACTGCTCGCTCGTGTTGAACTGTGTATTCGTGGTGAAAATCGGAAGAGTGACACCTCTTGTGCAGGCCCTCGACGCAATTCCCTGTGGACGTCGGGTTCTGCTGTCTGGCACGCCCATGCAAAACGATCTCAACGAGTTCTATGCAATGGTGCACTTCACCAATCCTGGGTGCTTGGGCACAGCTGCCCAGTTCCGGCGACGCTACGAACGGCCTATTCTCGCTGGGAGAGAGCCCGATGCCACAGACAAGGAAACAGTGTTGGCTGCAGAACGGTCATCGGAGTTGTCATCGATCGTAAGTTGTATGGCATGTAGTGCCGACCGCTGTTCGGCACATGACGCACTTGTGAGTACCAGGTGAACAAGTTCATTCTTCGACGTACCAACGACTTGCTGTCAGATCATCTGCCCCCCAAACTGGTTCAGGTCGTGTGCTGCAGGCTGACGCCACTTCAGCAGCAGCTGTACAAACATTTTCTTCACTCCAAGAGCGTTCAACATTTGCTTTCTGGGCGCCATTCGAAAGTCTTGTCTAGCATTGGCGCGTTGAAGAAGCTGTGCAACCACCCGAAACTGATTTATGACGCTGTGTACGCCATTCATGCTGTGAGCGTGCCATGTCTGCATCTCCCTCACGTATGCGTCTCTCTGTTTGGTGGCAGCCATAGTTATGCTGGGAACTCAGCGCATGGGTTTGAAGATTGCGATCGCTTCTTCCCACCCAACTTTCGCCGTTGCAAAGGCGCGCTTCCCGAGATGAGCGGCAAGTTCGACGTGCTGTCCCGCATGTTGAACATGATGCGTGCTACTACGCAAGACCGTATCGTGCTGGTGTCAAACTACACACAGACCCTGGACTTGATGGCAACCATGCTTCGAGGCATGGGTTTTCCGTACCTTCGCCTGGATGGAAGCACCAGCGCTGCAAAGCGCCAACGTTTGGTCGATATGTTCAATGACTTCTCTCAAGACCAATTCGCCTTTCTGCTGTCGTCGAAGGCGGGCGGTTGTGGGCTGAACCTTGTGGGGGGCAATCGCCTGATCCTGTTTGATCCGGACTGGAATGTGAGTCACCGGTTGGCGGCGGCATGGGTGTTCTGAGGCACTAATCGTTTGTGTTGGGTGCAGCCTGCAACCGACAAACAAGCAGCGGCGCGCGTCTGGCGTGACGGCCAACGCAAGAAAGTCTACATCTACAGGTGTGTTGGCGGTGGTGTTCCATGCTGTGCTGATAGCGTGCTGCCCCTGTTCGTTCTCATGCGTGATTGCCCCCAGATTTTTGGCAGCGGGCACCATTGAGGAGAAGATCTATCAGCGTCAACTCAGCAAGGAAGGTCTTCAAACTGTTGTGGTTGAGGAACGTCAAGAGAAAGCAGATATTTCATCTGAAATGCTTCGGTGGGTGTTCCCCATTCCGTTTCGCATGCCGCGTTGTTTGACTGTGTGACGTGCGGCTTCAGAAACCTGTTTACGCTGGAAGAGACTCCATCCGACACGCACGACAAGCTGAAATGCAAACGCTGTCGGCGCCCTCCGACAGAGGCTCCACCTTCTCCGTGCAGCACCACAAACTGTGAAGTGGTGTCACCGGGTTCAGCTGTTGCAAGCACTCCAATGGCAACACCGCTTCATTCTGGCAGCGCGGTTGCAAGCTCAGTAGCCCCAACTGCTGGAACCATTGTGACGCAAGCGAGTCTCAACACCCTGGTAGACTCGCCCATGGCTTCAAAGACCCCCGCAGACAGTTGCAGTGAAGATGTTGTCATGGTGCACGAAGACGAAGACGACATCGCTGTGCATGAAGAAGAAGACCTCGCCTGCATTGAAGTGTCGTCCACCTGCTCATCGGAGTGTGATTGGGAGTGTGACATTGCTGCGGGGACCCATCGCTGCCAAATCGGGTACGGTGGTCGTACGCTCAAGCTGAAGAGGCAGCTTGACACCTCTCATGGTGTCTGCTTTGCTTTGTTGTTCTGGTTTTGCCGTGTGCGACAGGCATCCTGCTGAAGATGCCTTGAAAGAATGGAGCCACCACCACGGATGCCAAACCGTGAATGATGATATTCTCAAGGCCGCAGGTGTTGAACACGTGTCATTCGTGTTTGGACTGGAAGTGGCGGGACGCGACTTGGAGGAGCTCCGGCGCGAGGACGAGAAAAAGGCGCGTGAAAAGGCCGAGGCAGAAGCCGCAGCCGCTGAGGAGGCGCGCCGTCGAAACGCCCCACGCCGTCCCCGCTGCTTGGGTGGGTCGGGGTTGGGGGGCCCTCGTGGCCTTGGCCGTGGTCGTGTGCCACTGCGGCGCAAGCGACCTCGGCCAGCGCTGGTGAAGGGTGCGAACCCATGTGTGCGCCCATCGAGACGCATGCGTGGTGGTCGTGGTCGTGGCCGTGGTCGTGGCGGTGCGAGTCGCCGTTTCACGCCACCTTCTCGTGTGGTGTCCACTGCGCCCGCCCAGCAAACCACAGCCCTGCGCGGGCATGGTGGACGCGATGCCCTCGCCAAAGGATCCGATGCGGGACCCACCTCGCTTATGGCTCGGCTAGCCGCTCGGCGCGCACAACGTGGCGGACGGCGGCATGTTGGCCGCGCCGCAGCCACCCCCGCTACTCCCACTCCCCATCGAGGTGGATCGAACTCAGTCGGTAGCAGCGGCTCGATGGCGGTTGTGTCCGTGCGATTGCCAAGCGACCAAGACAGTGGGGACCGCCAGGCTTCTGGAACACATGTGGCGAATGTGCCACACTCGCATCCCCAAGTTGCGACCCCCCATGCGCGCCGCAGCGGTTGTGCTTCACCAAGCGCGGTCACCGCACCCCCCACCGCTCCGAAACTTCCAACACTTCCTAGCGTTGCCATGCAGAAAGACGTGCAGGAACCAGCAGCCAGCTGCGAAGTCGGACAACTCGACGACCGAAGTCCCCTGTGTCCACCCAGCGCCGTCGCTGCGGCGGAGCCACCCCCATCCCCGGACGCGTCTTCCAAGTGCCGAGTGAAACGCAGCGTCCTGAATGGTGAGGGTGCCCCTCATGACTCACTCCAGGCGTTGCGGGGCACAGCGTCATCACAGCCTTCATGCCCACGCCGTTGGACTACATCGCCAGCTGTGGGTCGAGCTGCGACGCAGCCAACACAGCATTCCGGAGACGGTGCATCCAATCCCCCCACGCCCAGCCTGCTGCGAGTCGCTGCGCGATCGAGAAAGCGCTTGAAGTTGCGCAAGTGACCCCGTACCCCATGCAACTGCAGGTGTCCATGCTGTGGAGAGTTTGACGTGGACTTGTCATGAAGACCGTCGTCTTCGTAGGTCGTGCTGGTCAGGGATGTGCCAACTGGTTGCCGCCCTGCCTGCTGCGAGTCGCTGCACGGTTGAGAAAGCGCTTGAATTTGCGCAAGTTTCGTGAACCTGCATGGCCATTCTCTTCGTCGGCCGTGCTGGTGAGGGAAGTGGATGTGTGCAAGCTGCGCAAAAAAAAACTAAGTATGAATGTACACCCAATCACACTTCTCTTTGCAACACCCCGTCTAGACCGAACCTCTTCAACAACGCTTCCTTCTCTTCCCAGTACCGCTCGATCCTGCGCTTCGAGTCTGAACACGCCGCGCAGCCTGTTGTAAGAGCCCCTGCAGAGCAACGCGTTGCAACCAGCGCAGTCAAAACCAGAAACAACGTGAAAAGAACGCACACGGAAGATAATCGAAGGGAATGGTGCTGTGGGCTTGCTGCAAGATGCCCCACAGGCCCCAGTACATGTGAGAGGCGAGAGCATAGAAAGCAACTTCGTGCTCGAGGTTCTTGAGGACCTGACTGCGTTCGAGTGCTGTTGCTTCTGGAGGAAGGGTCGCACGTGCATCGGATGAAGCTCGGAACGGAGAACGAAATCTCCAAAGCAAAAACAACAGCGACCAAGGAGCACGAACCTGTATTGTCGACGCCAGACGACGGAACAGCCTCATCCAAGTATGCTCGAAGAAAGGCCTCTTGGTGACTTGCAGAGGGCAGCATCTTGTCCCAATCACACTCAAAGCCGGCGTGTCTGAAGCAAACCATCCTCCATCACGTCACACCAACTCAACGCTTCGCCATGCAACTAAACGACGATCACAAACGAACTCCATGAAGTGGTTGGCAATGTCAAACCCACGGGCATTCCAGTCGCTGTACTCGAAGTCGATGAGCATGAGGTCGTCGCCGCGCTGCACACAGGGCCGGGGATAAGAAACGAAACGAAACCCACAAAGTGCCAGCAAAATACGGGGAGGTAGCACATGTGTTGGGCGCGTACCATCATCACGTTTGCAGGCAAGAGGTCGTTGTGGCACACAACGATGGGAGAGGCAAAAACTGGCAGCGTGCTCGTGGACTGAAGCCACTCCACCTCGCGAGCCAAAGACCTCTGTTCCGGTTGTTGCGTCACAACACACCCATGTACCGAGAGCCGCACGTTGTCAAGAACGATGCTAGGACACAAAGTGCTGGCATATGCGATCGGGGGTGTCCAATACGCACCGGGTTCAACGAGTCCAGCATGGCTTGGTCCACAACGTCGAACCGAACGTCACCAACCAACGCCATCCACTTGCGCAACGTTCGCCACACAACAGCTTCGCGACTGCCGGACACAGCAAGACGATGCATGTGGCCCATTTGGCGAGCGATGGATGAAGAGATTGAAGCGTTGTGAAAGTCCTCGGGCTCCAATGCCGAGTAGCCCTGCTCCGGCATGTACACACGACCCCAGGCACGCCATTGGTCAGCGGTACAGGTGTGCACGCACATGCCATGCAGCCAGAGTAACGCCACGTGCCGCCAAGTACTTCTCAACACGTCCATTACGAAACACGCCAATCATTGGGCACCCAAAACCCTGCTGCGTCAACTCCGTCATCACAGTGGCCTCCCTTGCGCGATCGATCAGGATCTGCACGCATCACCCACCCACCCACACCCCAGGCATTACACACAACCCAGCTTATCAGTGTGACACCCACG
>Ga0213833_1000762_pt1 | contig 27486 bp, 22 predicted proteins | sample SWATP21_FD_160575 | JGI IMG/M metagenome (GOLD analysis project Ga0213833, IMG submission 160575) | Coastal seawater microbial communities from Marineland, Florida, United States - SWA TP2 #1 | ecosystem: Environmental > Aquatic > Marine > Coastal | place: USA: Florida | collected 2016-08-14 | reverse complement strand
ATCATCATCGCCGAACACTGGCGCGAGCGCGCTGAGGCCGAGGCCTGCTGGCGATGGGCGAGCAAGGCTGGCGCTCCTTACGTCGGAGGGACAGGTGATTGTTGCGGCGGTCTCGCTGGGATATGCACGTGGAGAGGCGTCTGCGGCAGACTTGGTGGCGCACCATTTGTCTGCTGGGCACGTCGGTCGTGCTCTTGCGGTGCGTGGTGCTTCATTGTCACGCCGCCCCCGTGCTGCCTGCTTTGTTGTTCCCCACTGCGTCTGATGGTGTGGGTGTGATCCACGTTGGGTTGTTGGCGTTCGCATGTGTGATGGCTTGCCCTGGTGGTGTGTCGTGGTGTGTGGTGTGACGTGGTGTGGTGGGCGGTGTGTCTGGCAGCTTTCTTCCGCGACCTTGAGCACAGCCGATGTCGCTCACACGGCCGGCCGGATGTTTCATCACGTGTCCTCCATGTTGGACGCTGGTTTGCCGGTCTGTACGGGCGGTGTGTCGGGATCCCGTGCCATGCAGCTTCTGCGATTGGTGCTGTCGCGTGGCTTGTCCAGGGTGCGTGCGTGCAAGCGAGCGTGCGTGTGCGTGTGCGTGTGCGTGTGCGTGTGCGTGTCAAGGCACCACACAACGGTTGCGGCCGTTGTTTGCGTGTCCTTGCGCGGCGCAGCGTCACGTCCGTCCGCATGAGGGTGGCTCCTCCTGACACGTGGCTTTGTTGTTTGTTTCGACCTTGCCGCCGCGTATGTTTCTGTGGTGGTGGGTGGGGGGTGGGTGTGTGTGGGGGGGGGGGGGGGGGGGGGGGGGGGGGGGGGCTTTTCCACGCTCCCACACCCTGCTTTTGCGCAGATACGGGGCGATCCCAAGCACCAACGACGCATGCAAGTCCACCTGCGGCGGTACGTGCACCTCTGCATTCGCCACGGCGCGTTCCACGACGCGTTGAGCGTGGCGATTTCGCAACTGGACGACCCGCACCTCGGGCTGGAGGTGTCCGCGTTCGCCATGGCAACGGACGTGGACTTTGCCGAGCTGGCGGCCTCCAAGTGCAAAGCCGCCCTGCGTGCCAAGCGCCAGGCGAACAGGCGGGCGCAGTCCGACGGCGACGGTGGTGCACAGCCGCCAAGCGAACCACCAACAGAGGAGGCGGGAGACGCCGTGACTGCCTCGTACGTCGCGTGGCATGCCTCTGCGTTGGAGGCCTTGCAAGTGGGCGGGCTGCCGCATGGAGACGCAGACCTCCGCCTGCGCGCGTCGGCGCACCATCCAGTGGTGGCACAAATGGCGGCCGCGATGTTCGTGAGCTCGGGGGACGTGGAGAAGGCTGCCAAGGCGTATGGTGCCGCGGGTCTGCGGACGGACGCGCAGTTCATGCGCACGCTGAGTGACGCGGCGTCCAAGGTGCGACCGCCGCTTGCGGTGCAGCAAAAACAACAACAGAGGCCAGTCAACAAGTGAGTGAGATAAGCACACTACTTGTAACATAACACAACACAACAACGGTATGTGTGTGCGCGCACGAGCATAACATCCATTGTACGACTTCCTCTTTTTGTTTGCTTCGCTTGGCACCGCATGGGTCACAAAGGCCCGAAAAAATATGCAGAACTACAGACGCGCACCACCCGTGGTGATCTTGACGAACGCCGCGTTGTCAATGGGCTCGAACCGGTCCGTGTCCGGGTTCAGCCACAACAGCGGGTCCGTAACCACGTTGGGATTGAAGCCCTCTTTACGCAGGGCCACCTTGCGGTGCTTGAACGTGCCGGTGATCTCAATCTCGGGCAGCTTTCGAATGAACAGCGGGACGGCGTACGAGGGCAGCTCTGTGCGTGCGTGCGCAAGCAGCCCGTCCATGTCAATGTCGTCCGCAATGACCATGGCCGCCATGCATGCGCGGCCGTCTTTGCCGGGGATGGCGGCGCCAAACACGTTGCACTCCAGAACGCCTGTCATCACCACCACCACACACACACACACAAACGAATGCGATCAAGTGAGCCTGTGGCAGCAGCCCGACACACCACCACAACGAAGGAAGGTGCCTCTTCAAGCCGTGGGAAAGCCGGAGCAACGCACCAGGAAACACAGACAGGGCCTCCGCAACTTCGGTGGTGGACACATTCTCGCCCTTCCACCGGAACGTGTCGCCGATTCGATCCACAAAGTGGAAGTACCCCTTCGAATCGCGCATGAGCAGGTCACCGGTGCGGAAATATTGGTCGCCCTTCACAAACACATCACGAGCGATTTTCTTCGCACTGGCCTTCTCATCTGTGTACCCCTGGAACTTCGTTGTCGGGTCGTCGTCCTTGATGAGGCCCAACATCTCACCGGGCTCGCCGTCATCGCAGGGGACGCAGAAGCCATCGGGTCCACGCACGGGCTCTTCCTCTGCGACGTCAAACTTGACAATCTTGAGTCCTGTCGCCTTCCTGTGGGTGATGGGATGCAACGAGGGCGTAGGTGACGGAGGGTGGTTCAACACACAATTGCAAAGCAAAGCGCTGCGCGCACACGCCACGCCCCACGTCGCACACACTGCACGCACATCATGAGGGTACCGAATCGGCCCACCGTTCCCCGAGCCTCCGGCTGCACGCAGTGGTTCAGGAGCGCGATGTTGCCTTCGGTGGCTCCGTAGAACTCGCCCACCTCCGGCACGTTGAAGCGACCTTGGAACTCGTCCCAGATGTCGGGACGCAACCCGTTTCCGATCGCGATGCGCACACGGTGCTTCTTGTCGTATGGGGACGGATCCGCAGTGAGCAGGTACCGGCACAACTCTCCGATGTACTGCACCACCGTGCACTTGAACTCGCCAACCTCCTTCCAGAACTTGGAGGCACTGAACTTGCGCCGCACCACAATCGTGGCGCCACCCCACAACATCATGCCCACGCCACAACCACCACCGGCAGAATGGTACAGCGGAAGGCAGGTGTAGATGCGGTCCTGGGAGGTGACGCAGAAAGCGGCACAGAAAAACGCGCCAAATCCAATCATCTGTGCAGACACAGACAACCGCACCACAGCCGGTGAATGAAAAGACAACCCCGTGACACACCAAGGCTCCGGGCGGAGGGGCACTGCACGGCACACAAACAACACCACACACACCTTGGCATGCTTGATGACAGCAGCTTTGGGGAGGCCCGTCGTGCCACTGGTGTAAATGTAACCGAATGTGTCCAGCATGGAAACGTCGTGATACAGTGCGGGGTTGACAGGGTCCGAGGAAGCAGCGGACAAGGCAGGATCAAGCGACTCGCAGTAGCTGACGGAGCCGCCCCACACCATGGGCACGATGCCTTCGTCCACCAGCTGCGTGTGCACACCGCGGAGCGCATCTTCCACCTCCATCCCGAAGATGGCAAGCTTGCAATGTGAAACGGTGATGCAGTGCATCAACGATCGACTGCGCAGGTTGTGATTGATCATGGCGATTACGACACCGGCCTTGGCAAGCCCGATCATCGTCATGATGAACTCGGGGCGATTCTCCATCACCAAAGCCACACGGTCGCCACGGCTCAAGCCTGTGGACACAGAATTGCCAGATTGTATGTGTGCGTGCGGTCGGGTAAGTCAAGGACACTACATAGCGGCGCTCTCACAATGATGTGCTCTCACCCAGCGCAGCAGCCCAGTTCGCGATGCGATTCGACGCAGCATCCATCTGACGAAACGTGTACGAGACATTGTCGTACACGACGCAGGTCTTGTTCGGGTACAGTGACACAGTCTTGTTCCATTGCCGCGCGAAGTTCCACCCTGTGGCACCCCGACAACAAGAGGTGATTTGCGGCCCAGAGCACACGTCCAGTGGCGACACCTACCGTTCTTGTAGAAGCCTGAAAACGCGCGTTTGACTGGCAGCAACCGGCGCATCAACACCAGATCATTGCTGATGTGGTGCTTTGCATCCAGCAATTTGTATGCAACGAATCCCCCACCCACCTGCATGTTGGAAACCGTGCATGCGACCATCCCGCACGGTTCGTGTCAGCGGCAACTCATGTAGGCAGGCACGCACCAACAGCCGCTTTCGAAAAGAAAACCCTGCACCCAGAACGTACAGCGAGGCCAACCTTTGCGGCAGTAGCAGACATGGCGAAAGTGGTTGCGTTCTCTCAACTGCACCAACACAGGCAGGCAGGCATCGACGCGAGTGGCGGATATTTTAGTAAAAGGCTGGAACAGTGACATGATGCCGTCACCGCGTCGGGAGCAGATACGTCGTCCACACCACCAAGCAGCAGGCTCACCGCGGTCGCACAGGTCCTTTCGCTGGTGGCAATTAACATGGCGCATCCTGCAGATGTTCCGCTTGCTAAGTATTCGCCGTACTTTGTTCCAGACCTGCTTGCGGGCAAGGTTGCGCTTGTAACAGGTGGGAGCAGAAGGATCACCATCGCGGGGGCACGCTCGTGTGCCCATGGTTAACACCCGGTTGGACGGATTGCGCAGGGGGAGGGTCAGGAATTTGCTTTCGTATCACAGAAATGTTGATGCGGCATGGTAAGATATGGCTTGGAAGGAAAGGTCTTCGAGCAAATGAAATGCCGCGTGTGGTTGGTGACACTTGTGCTGTGCTTCGCAGGTGCCTCTGCTGTGATCTGCAGCCGAAAGCTCGCTCGAGTGCAGGAAGCAGCTGAACGCCTGGCTGCTTCAACTGGCCAGGAATGTCTCGCCGTCGCAGTTGATGTGCGCAAGCCTGAGACCATTGTTGCGGGAGTGGCCAGTGCGATGAAAAAGTTTGGCAAGATCGACATTCTTGTGAACGGTGAGCGTGCAGTTAGTTGCTCAGTTCGACTGGCGTTGTTCAACATGCATGGTCTCGTTGCAGGTGCCGCTGGAAATTTCTTGTGCCCTGCCAGTGCCTTGTCGTTCAAAGCCTTCAGAACTGTGATGGAAATTGATGCACATGGCACGTTCAACGTGATAAAGGCAGTCTTCGACGCGTGCATGAAGGACCACGGTGGTGTCGTGCTAAACGTGACCGCAACACTCCACTACAAGGGCGATCGTCTCCAAGCACACGCTGGAGCTGCAAAGGCTGCCATTGGTACGTTGTTGCAGACACTTGTCTTTGTTCAAGCATGGTGTGGAAGTGCGGGGGCAGCGCGCAAGGTGTCCGAAGCTGATGTGTGCCCCGCGCCGCGCGCAATTAGATGGCTTAACGCGGCACCTTGCAAACGCTTGGGGTGCGCACGGCATTCGAGTGAACTGCGTGGCACCAGGACCGATTGCAGACACGGAAGGATTCCGTAGATTGGGTGCGTTTGCCTCGCCTGCGGTCGTCCCCGTAGGAATGTGAAGGTGACCCCCACGCGTACTCGGGTTGTGCAGGAGGCTTCATGGACGAGAAGTTCTTGGACAAGTATGTCCAGCGCTGCATTCCAGCCCAACGACTGGGCTCACGCCGAGACATCGGCGACGCTGCCCTTTTCCTTTGCTCTGATGCTGCCTCCTATGTCACTGGGGTAAGTCTGGTGGTGGACGGCGGGGCCTGGTTCCGAGGAGCAGACGCTGGCGACGCACAAGACCTGCTGTCGCACCTGTAGCCTGCGAGAGCAGTAGAGTGCGCAACATCGTGAAGTGCAAATGCCGTGCTCGTGGCTTCATTCCACTCGTGTGGTTCTCAGTGATGTGGACGTGGAAAAAGTGTGAGTTTGGAAACTAAGCAGCTGACAGCTGCAGTTGTTGTTGGTGCGAACGACACACAACAGTACGTAATCAGCGCAACCAGATAAGCGGGTCACATGCCACAAACGTGTTGGCTGCTCTACTTGGAGTCCTTCTCCTGGTACTCCGCATCGACGACGTTCTCGTCGGACTTCTCGGCACCCTCGCCGCCCTCAGTGCTGCCCTCACCAGACTGGTACACCGCGGCGCCGATCTTCTGGGAAGCGGAGCGCAGAGCCTCCATCTTCTCGTTCATCTCGTCCAGGGAGATGCTCTGGTTGTCCATGGCATCGCGCACATCACGCACGGCAGCCTCCACCTCAGTGATGACGTCCTCAGTCAACTTCTCCTTGTGCTCGGACAGAGACTTCTCCGTGGCGTAAGCGAGCGAGTCGGCCTCGTTGCGCTTCTCCACCAGCTGCTTGCGCTCCTTGTCCTCCTCGGCGTGAGCCTCGGCGTCGCGCACCATCTGCTCGATGTCAGCCTCGGACAGCCCGCCGTCGCTCTTGATGGCGATGCTCTGCTCCTTGCCAGTGGACTTGTCACGGGCAGACACGTTGACAATGCCGTTGTTGTCAATGTCGAAGGTCACCTCGATCTGAGGCACGCCGCGCGGGGCGGGCGGGATGCCAACCAGGTCGAATTGGCCCAGCATCTTGTTGTCCGCAGCCATTTCGCGCTCGCCCTGGAACACCTTGATGCCCACCTGGGTCTGGCCATCGGCGGCAGTGGAGAAGGTCTCGGACTTCTTGGAGGGGATGGTGGTGTTGCGGGGGATGAGGCGGGTGAACACACCACCCACGGTCTCGATACCCAGGCTCAACGGGGTGACATCAAGAAGGATAACATCGCGGACGTCACCGACCAAGACACCGCCCTGGATGGCGGCACCCACGGCCACAACCTCGTCGGGGTTCACGCCCTTGGAGGGCTTGCGGCCGAACATCTCCTCCACCACGTCAGCGACCTTGGGCATGCGGGTCATACCACCCACAAGCACCACCTCGTCGATCTCGTTCTTGCCGAGGCCAGCGTCGCTCAAGCACTTCTTGCATGGCTCCAAGGAGCGGTCCAGCAGGGACTGGGCCATCTGCTCGAACTTGGCGCGGGACACGCTGGTGTTCAAGTGCAACGGGGCGCCGCTCTTGTCCACAGCCACGAAGGGCAGTGAGATGGTGGTCTGGGGAAGGCCATCCAACTCACGCTTGGCCTGCTCGGCGGCCTCACGCACACGCTGCATGAACAGGGTGTCGTTGGACATGTCGATGCCAGACGACTTCTTGAACTCCTGCACGATGTGGGAGACCAAGACGTTGTCGAAGTCTTCGCCGCCAAGCATGGTATCACCGTTGGTGGCCTTGACCTCGAAGATGCCGTTTTGGATCTGTGGGTTGAACATCATGGCGAACGCTTCGTGAGCAACGTGCAAGCAACGTGCAAGCAATGGCGGGGGGAAACGGTGTGTGGATGTGAGCGAGATGTTCGGCGTGAGGCGTTAGAGACAGGGGCAAACCCCCATCTCCCAGCACCCCAGCGCCAAGTATTGTTGTCCCCAAGCGAACCTCGTCCACAGGTATACACAACAAAAGTTGTGGTGGCCATGCGGCGAGGATTAGAAGGGACGCGCAGTGTGCGAGATGTGTGTGCTGCGAATGGTTGGGTGTGCCTCCTTGCAAACGCACCTCCAAGATCGACACATCGAAGGTACCACCGCCCAAATCGTATACGACGATAACCTTGCCATCCTGGCCCTCCAGGCCGTACGCCAAAGCGGCGGCAGTGGGCTCGTTCACGATGCGCTCCACATCGAGACCGGCGATGCGGCCGGCGTCCTTGGTGGCCTGACGCTGTGAGTCGTTGAAGTAGGCAGGCACCGTGACGACAGCCTTCTTGACAGAGTCACCCAGGAAGGTCTCTGCGGTCTCCTTCATCTTGGTCAGAACCATGGATCCAATCTGCTGGGGGGAGTACTTCTTGCCATCGGCCTCAACCCAAGCATCGCCGTTGTCACCACGGCAGATCGTGTAGGGCACGTGCTCAGAGATGGTCTTGATGGCAGGGTCAGTGAACTGGCGACCAATCAAACGCTTGGTGGCGAAGAAGGTCTTCTCCGGGTTGTTCACGGCCTGGCGCGCGGCGATGGAACCAACCAAGCGGCCCTCGTCGGTCAGAGCCACGACGGACGGGGTGGTGCGGGCACCCTCACTGTTCTCCAGCACACGGGGGTTGCTGCCCTCCATAACGGCCACACATGAGTTCGTGGTGCCAAGATCGATGCCGATCACCTTGTTTGACACAGAGCGGGTGGCGAACGAGGTGGGCGTGCGCACAGCAGCCACGCGGCGAACAGCGGTCAAGGGGCGGGAGAACATGGTAGCAGACAAGAAGGCGCTAAACTGGGCAGTCGACCCTTCGAGGAACGAAGGAAGGACGCGAGCAAACAAGCACGATCAAGAGTGCAAAGCACGGCCGGGGTGGGGTGAATGGGAATGCGGAGTTGCAGAACACTGGTGCGGTTGGCAAACCACGGCATCTGGTGTTCTTGTGGCTCCAGCTGTTGCAATGATATGTCACACCAAATTCACACATATCTCGTTTCGTCACTCCAACTTCGCATCACAAACTTGTGCCCGGCTTACGATGGCGGCGGAGCCAAACGAACCTCCCCTGCTGATGCACGTGTCGCATCCGCAGTGTTCGCCGCCGTTTCCTGTCGCCCTCCAGCCCGAGGCGTTTCTGGGCTGTTTAGACCGCTGAGGACTCGATCTATCGAGGTTGAGACGGTGCGTCTGCGCCGCTGTTGGCTCTGGATGTTGTGTGTGGGTGCGCAGTCGGTGGCGTGGTGTGGTACCGGATGCGCGGGCAGTCTGCAGCGCCGCTTCGGGCGGTTGCAGGAGCGCCTTTGCCGTCATTGCCCCCACCATGCGTTCCGCACCGTGTGTGTGTGCATGGTGGTGCTGAAATTGTGTGCTGTGGGTCTGTTGTGCGTGAAAGTGGCGCTGTGGTGTTCTTGTTGCTGTTGCACCGTTTGGCTACGCGCCTTCGTATCCAACCGGACCCTCATCGAGACTTTGTTGTTTTTCCTGTTTTCCTGTTGTTTTCATGCACGGGTATCAATGTACAACCACGCTGCGCTTTGCGGTGCACCCTTTGGTTTGGTGTGTGTGGATCCGTTGGCGCTGGCTCTCTGGTGCAGGCATAGTTGGGCACCATGGCCTCTGAATCTAAGGCCCCAGATTGGAAGCTCAAAGGTCCCCTGTCCCTGGACCAGTTCGACTTTGGTGTAACGTTGGGAACAGGTTCCTTTGGACGTGTTCGTTTCGTCACACATGGCGCCACCAGGACTCACTGGGCGATGAAGATGCTGAAGAAGCACGAGGTCATCCGCCTTCAACAGGTTGACCACATGCTGTCGGAGAAGGCGATTTTGGCTGTGCTGGACCACCCCTTCATTGTCAAGTTGGCTGGCACTTTCCAGGGTGTGTTTCGTTGCTGCGGTCGTTTGTGCATGGGCTCCTCCTCACGCTTCGTCGTTCCACAGACAAGAAGTACTTGTACATGGTACTGGAGTATGTTGTTGGGGGAGAGTTTTTCACGCACTTGCGCAAGGCAGGACGTTTCGACAACAATGCGGCGAAGTTCTACGCGGCACAAATTGTGCTGATCTTTGACTACCTTCACAAGCAGGTGCGTTGCGCAGCAGCGTGCACCCCTTCTGTGTGGTGCCGATGCATGCTCACCCGCTGTTGTTGTGCTTTCAGGACTTTATCTATAGGGACCTGAAGCCAGAGAACCTGTTGCTCGACAAGCAGGGTTTCATCAAAATCACTGACTTCGGTTTCGCCAAGCGCGTTGCGTTCAAGACGTACACTCTTTGTGGCACCCCCGAGTACATCGCTCCAGAGGTTCTGCTGAACAAGGGCCACGGAAAAGGCGTTGACTGGTGGACCCTTGGCATCCTGGTTTTCGAAATGCTGGCGGGAGAGCCTCCATTCGTTGATGATGATCCTATGGGCATCTACCAACAGATCCTTGCGGGCAAACTTACGTTCCCCCGGTACTTTGACCGGAACGCCAAGAACCTGATCAAGAAGCTATTGACAGCCGATCTCACCAAGCGCTACGGTTGCTTGAAGGGAGCTGCTGAGGACATCAAGAAGCACAAGTGGTTCAACTCGCTAGACTTCACGGCCTTGTACAACCGTGGCCTGTCACCGCCCATTGTACCACGCGTCAAGTCGGAGACGGACACGTCAAACTTCGACCCCTACCCCGATTCCGTGGAAGAAGCCCCGGATCCCGTTTTCTCTGGCAAGGATCCGTTCGAGGAGTTCTAAGTGGTGTATGTTGTCAACGAGTTCTGTCGTATCCCCTTTTTGCCTGCTGTGCTGTGACCATGGCATTATGTGTACATACGCCTTGGCGTGCTATGCCCTGGCGTTCGGTGCCCTGGCGTGGGAAGGGATGTGGACCGGCCAGTGAGCTTCCCATGCGACACACTCTTGCATTGAAACAGTACATTTTATTCTCACGTAAATGCGACGTGCGAGGGTCTTCGCTGTTGAACTTCCATACGACACTAGATCCCGAGTGCGATTGCCACCACACACCATCGACAACGTATCACAGGCAACGTAATTTTGGTGGGGTTAGTCAGCATCCTGAACACCCGCCGCAGTGATGGCGAAACGGCAATCGGACTCCGGAAGGCTCGGCGAGTCGTAGATCTTGCAAATGCGAGTGTCGCCGGAAGACTTGCGCAGCATCAATCGTGTTGTGGATGCATGTGCGACGATGTTTCCTCCAATAGGCTTGCTGGGGTCTCGAACAAAGCTCATCGCTCCGTCCACTGAAGCGACAACTTGGTTGGTGATGACAACAGCAATGCCAAACTCGTCCGCCATACGAAGCAGTGTTCGAAGGAAGCTGTTCAGTAGAATTATGAGTCATGTAACAACAACAAACGGCTGCAAACGTCACGCACCGAGCGAGTTTCATCTGACGCTCAGCCAGCTCGCCGCGCCCCTGGTAATCAGTGCGGAACAAGGCTGTGGCACTATCAACGATCAACAACGCGTACCTGCGAGCGAGCACAACGAAGTAAGTCAATGAAGAACTTGAACCAGAGCACAGCACAAGGCAACACGCACCGACTATCCGCCATCATGGCAGCTGCTTCTGTCAACAGCGTCATTTGGTGGTCTGAATTGTAAGCACGCGCACACGCCACGTTGTCCAACACGTCCTCCGCTGCACAACAGGATTCACAAAGCAGCGACGTCTTGCGTGGGTGAGCAGACAGAAACGCCCAACTGCAAGCGCGTCATGCACACACCATTCAGGCCGAACCGCTCAGCGATGGCAACAAGCCGCTGCGGGCGAAATGTGCCCTCTGTGTCTATGTACATCGCTTTGCCCTCTCCGCCACCTTGTTGCATGCCAAGCTGGCATGTGACACAAAGTGTATGGCACAGCTGGGTCTTGCCTGTTCTGAACTCGCCAAACATCTCTGTGATTGAACCTGTCTCGATACCACCTGCACAACGGGGAGGACGCAACATGTCAGCGCGCCAACTCAGCTGTGACCCATTCATTGCAACGAACCACCCAACAGCTTGTCTAACTCCGCCGCCCCTGTTGTGATCTTGACCATGTCTTCGCGTTGCAATGCCATGTCTGTTGCCTGGTGTTGCAAGAATGGTGGGTCAGCGCAGCCCCAAGCAGTCTTTGCTCGCACACGAACCGTGGTAAAACCCATGGGCACCAGCTTCATCGCCTCAGCCATGAGCTTGTCCACTTTTGCATCACTGAACCCCTTGATGTTGCAAAGGAGCTTCTTTGTGGAGTAGGCGACCTGAGCCCCACCCAACCCAACGCAATTGGGGTGAGTGGTGGCGCGGCGAAACGGGGAACAAACACACCAACACGCACGCTTTCCACAGTATGGAAACCATTCTCCTTCAGACGCTTCACAACAGCAGCATTGACGCCAACAGATTCAAGCTCCTCAACAAGGTGGTGCTGTCGCCCGTAGTCCTATTTGGAGACACGACGACGGTGTGAGCGTGACAACAACGCCTGCTGGCGCAGCCGAACTCACCTCTTCCTCTTCCTCTGCGTCGCCTTCGTGTGTCTTCGCCTCCATTGTTGCCGCCATGGTCACACAAACTAGAATCCGACACAACCAGGCTGACGTCGTCAGTATTGGAGCGGAAACGTGCGAGGCGCCTTCGTGAGTTGGGAAATGGTGCTGGAAGCTGGTATGGCGGCAGGTGTCACAGCCGCTGGGTTTGGAAGTTGCTGGCGCGCTCATTTTCCTGAACACGCCCAAAAAAAACAACAGCAAGTTTCGATCTTTTTTGCGAGAGTTGCTGTCACGCAAAGCTGGCGCAGCTACGGTCGAAGCTTCGCACTTCCAGCAAGTGTGAATCCACGCAGCGCAAGGCCGACCACCATAGAATGGGTAACAAGCAGGGAAAGAAGAAGGGTGCTGCCTCGTCAGGCCGCCGTGGTGGTACTGTAAGCCAGGCTGATGCCGCTGCGCCAGCACGTACGTTGTTGTGTGTGTGAATGTGTGATGTGTTTTTACGCTGCCGGCGTTGCGCGTGCCTGCAGCGGCTGGAGGCAAGCAGGAGGAAGGAATGGTCCACACGGGCGTTTGGGGTCGACACAAGCTCACTGTCGATGACTTTGACCTGCTGAAGGTGGGAGAACAAGGTCTCTCGGACCCGCTGGTGCTCGCTCACATACCCGTTTGCTGCAGGTGCTCGGCAAAGGGAGCTTCGGCAAGGTGATGCTTGCCAAAAAGAAGGATACTGGGCAGATCTTTGCACTGAAGATCTTGAAGAAGAAGGTGTTGTACCAACGGGACCAGGTTGATCACACCAAGGCCGAGCGAGCGATCCTGCAAGGTGTCAAGCACCCATTCATTGTGAACTTGAAGTATGCATTCCAGGTTCGTTGCACCTCGGTCTGGCCGCGGGTGGAGCGGTGGCCCCGTTGCAGTGGACATACCGCTGAGTGTGAGCACTAAATCGTTACACCTGGCGTGCTTCTTTCCGTTGCTGTTGATCACAGAACCCCGAGAAGCTGTACCTTGTCACTGACTTCGCCGCTGGTGGAGAACTGTTCTTCTGGCTGAAACGAGACAAGCGCTTCTCCAAGGTTTGACAGCCCCAAAGCACCGCACTCTGTCACCTGTTGTTCTCTTTGTTGCATTATGCATGCCGCGCTGCTGTGTGCAGTGCCACTAACGTTTGCCACTTGTGCCGCAAAATGTGCCAGAATCGCGCACGCCTGTACTGTGCAGAGCTCATTTTGGCGTTGGAGCACTTGCACAGCCTGGACATCGTGTATCGTGACCTGAAGCCAGAGAACATCCTTCTTGATGCGGAAGGGCACATCAAGGTGACAGACTTCGGGCTGTCGAAGCAGGTACCCCCACACCGTCGTTGCCTTTGCCGCTGTTTCACTGCTAACGTGTTTTTGCCCCCCACCCCCGTGTTCTGGCAGGGCATCGAAGGAATGGGAGCAAAGGGTGGCACAAAGGTACACATCGTCTCAAATTACGTTAGCTCCATGCGTGTTATTTTACTCACGACTTCCCTCCATGACAGACCTTCTGTGGCACACCCGAGTACCTGGCCCCAGAAATTTTGGAGAACCGGGGTCATGGCAAGGTACGCTCCCCGCTTGGTTCCGCTCGTGGTGCGCCGCATTTTGACCCCCGTGCTGATACATCCACCCAGGCGGTTGACTGGTGGAGTCTTGGTACGCTCTTATACGAAATGATGGCTGGTCTTCCGCCCTTCTACGACACGAACATGCAGGTGCGGTGTTCTTGTTTGGTTGTTTGTTTCGGCGTGTGTGCTCACCCCAGGTCACTCGTGGTGTCGTGCTTTTGTTTTGCTCAGCGCATGTACGAGAAAATCATGTCTGCAGAGTTGCGATTCCCGCGCCAGTTTGATGAGCCAACACGTGACCTTCTGTCCAAAATGCTGACCCGTGAAGTCAAGGACCGACTGGGTAGCAACGGCTCGAACGAAATCAAGTGCCACCGCTTCTTCGACGGGTTGGATTGGGATGCAGTTGTTGCACGACGGGTGAAGCCAGAGTTTGTTCCCCCGAAGCGGTGCGTCGTGTTGTGCCGGTTGTTGTCGTTTGACGGGAGACCGAGTTGTCACGCGCATGTTGTGGTGCTGCAGGGCAAGCGAGACAGACGTGTCGTACTTCGACAAGGAGTTCACCAGGCAACGCCCCGTGGATACTCCCGTCAACCCCAGCCTGTTGGGGACCACAGAAGCAGCTGCCACACATTTTGAAGGCTTCACGTACGCTGGTGAGGCCGCACCCATCGCAGAAGGGTAGGAGTAGAACGGCGCATCGCTGTGTGAATAGAAAATTACCTCTCTTCGGGCTTCCCCAGCGTTGATCACAAAAATACCATCGATATCGATCGAACACAAGTCAACCTGCTCGAGTTCTGCCCAGCCTCCTTCTCTCCATCATCTCAATCGAGGCGCTTCTAGGTCTTCAGGTTTGAAACAATGGACAGTGATGCCGATCGTGTCCAGGCCCTCGCGGCCTACCGCAAGCACAAAGTGGAGCTGCGTGATATGGAGGCCAAGTACGATGCGGCGCAGCAGCGGCTTGAAACCATGTTCGTGTGCCCTGACGTCTGTGTGTGCTTCCTCCGCAGGCTTGCGGCCAAGACAGAGTCTTTCACAGCACTGAAGAAGAAGTTTGACAAGTCTGAAAGGGACATGAAGGCCCTGCAGGTTCGCTGCTCCGTGTTTGGCACTCCCATGGGTGCAAATTGACTGACTGAGTCTTGTGGTGGTGTGCAGTCTGTCGGTCAGATGATTGGCGAGGTGCTCAAGCAGCTCGATGAAGACCGATTCATTGTGAAAACATCAAACGGACCGCGCTGGGTGGTTGGAGTGCGTCCAAAGGTGAGCGGCTCGTGGCTTTTCTTTTCCATGTTGATGGCTCGCTTCCGCGCTGACTGACGGGTGTGGTTTGCACTTCCGCAGCTCGACCTGGCGACGCTCACCCCAGGCTCCCGTGTGACACTGGATATCACGACACTGACTATCATGCGAAAGCTTCCGCGTGAGGTTGATCCTGCAGTATTCAACATGGCATCGGAGGACCCGGGCAATGTGTCGTTCTCGAGCGTTGGTGGACTGAACGAGCAGATTCGTGAGCTGCGAGAGGTGTGTTGGTCCCGCCGCTTCTCTTGCGCCAGCGACCCCACCCGCAAAGAAGCCTTTTGTGTTTACCCTTGTATTGTTGTTGTTGTTTCAGGTTGTGGAACTCCCACTGACGAACCCAGAGTTGTTCAAGCGTGTCGGCATCAAGCCCCCGAAGGGTGTGTTGCTCTATGGCCCTCCTGGCACCGGAAAGACGCTGCTTGCACGCGCATTGGCATGCAATCTCAATGCCACCTTCCTGAAGGTGGTTTCCAGTGCAATTGTGGATAAGTACATTGGTGAATCGTCACGTGTTGTGCGCGAGATGTTTGGTACGTGTTGATGCTGATGCTCGCTGCGACGCTGCCGTGGCCTGTCCGTGCTCACATGTGAAGCGACACCCTTGCCCCCGCCACACAGGATATGCAAAAGACCATGCGCCTACAGTCATCTTCATGGATGAGATTGATGCTATCGGCGGCAGTCGGTTCTCACAGGGTACATCTGCTGATCGTGAGATTCAGCGCACCTTGATGGAGCTCCTCAACCAACTAGATGGTTTCGAAAGCCTTGGTGCCGTGAAGATGGTGATGGCCACCAACCGACCTGACATCCTTGACCCTGCCTTGTTGCGCCCGGGTCGATTGGATCGCAAGATTGAAATTCCCTTGCCCAACAGTGGTGCCCGGCTGGACATTTTGAAGATCCATGCGAATCCCATCAACACTCGTGGTGATATTGGTACGCAGTGGCCGCGCCTCACTGCGCCCTATCCACTGTGTGCGAGTCACTGATATGGTTTGATGGGGTGGTTGCACGCAGACTACGAAGCAGTTTGCAAGCTTGCAGATGGTTTCAACGGAGCTGATTTGCGAAACGTGTGCACAGAGGCCGGTACGCCGCGCGGTGTGCGGTGTGATGAATGAGCGGGTGTGCTTCCACTCGCGTGCCCCGCGCTGTGCTGCGGTTCTCACTCCACGCTGTCTGGTGGAGCAGGCTTGTTTGCCATCCGAAACGGTCGGGACCACGTGCTTGATGAGGACTTCATGAAAGCTGCGCGAAAGATTGCAGAGAACAAGAAGTTGGAATCCAAGCTCGACTACACCGCTGTGTAGAGAGGCAGTGTCGTCTCCAACAACAGTACACATGATGGATTGTCCCTCGCGCACTGCTGCCATACGCACAAGCTGGAGCTGACTGGACGCACAGCAACATGATATTGTTGTAACAAAACCAACAGTAGACTAGGCCCAACCCCAGAAAGAAAATAACTCGCTCCCACACTGCCCGAGCCACAGCGTGCACCAAACCCCCGCTCCAAGCGGGTGCTGACACACAGCATGCTCAAACTGTGCTCCGTGCGAACACAACGGACGCAGCGCGCGCACCACCGTCGTGAGTGGCGGAACGCGATGTAGATACCACCGGATCATCGCACTGCAGACTTGCGCAGCTCTGCGAACGCAGCATGCATGTTGCGTAACCGCTCTTGCAAACGAGCCTGTCGGACCGAGGAAGTCAACACACAGACACACGGAAGGACGGGACGTCAGTCAAGTGTCACGCTGTGCCACGGCGAATGCCGCGAGTGGCACATGTAACCCCACCCCAACCCCCGCAAACAGAGCAAACAAAGCAAACAGGACATGAACGTACAGCGCCTTGCGTCGGCGGACGGTGACTTGGCGCCCCAACCGGTGCCGTGCTTGCCCCACGCAGACGACCTGCTGCTGCAGCTGCAGTGCCATGCCGACCAGCAGCCGCACCGACACCACCACCACCACCACCACCACCACCACCACCACCAGCCATGGTGGCACGCGGGCGTCGAGAGGCGGCTGTAGCACGAGGAGCGGCACCCCCTTGTCCCCCTCCACCCTGGCCGCCATACTGAGAAGACGGATAGCCGCCCGTCGTCATGGAGGCCATGGGTGCGGATGGGTGCTTCAGGTAGCGCCCGCGTGTGCCCCGTGCCACGCCGGCTCCACCCGCTGTCGCTGTGCTGTGCGGGCCGGCGCCTGTGGCAGCGCGCCCGTACCGCTGCTGCTCGGGTACTGAGGCCAGTGCGGCGGAGAGGGGTTGTGCGCGTCGGTTGCCGCCAGCCGCAGCCATCGCTGCTGCTGCTGCTGCTTGTTGGCGAGGGTGGTCAGGATGGTCGGGGGGGAGGTTGATCCGAATGGATCCCGCCCGAGTGACCCGCACGGTGGTTCCCGGTGAGCCTCGGACAACGTACCTGTGGGTACGGCGGGGCACCACAGACAGCATCAGCGTGAGAATTGAATTGAATTGAATAGAATTGAATGCACACACGCACACACACACACGCACACACACACACGCACACGCACACACACACACCGAACCAAGCAACAGGAAACAAACCAAAAACAAAAAAACAAATCCAACGCACTCTTTGCCGGGCTGGGCCACCTCGGTTGGTGTCCGTGCCACCATGACACCCGTCATGGCGTCGAAGGACGATGTGGGGCGTGGCTTTGTGCCGTACGCAGGGAGCGCAGCGGAGGTTGCTCCACCAAGATGGTTACGCATCTGTGAGGGTGAGGGTGAGTACGAGGATGAGTGTCACACAATGAAGGCAACAACAACAACAACAACCACCACCACCACCACCACAACAACAACAACAACAACATCACATGCACCGCCTCGCAACAGCACGCACCTCTGCGTGCCGCACTTGACGCAGCTGCTCGTTTTCCTTCAAGGCCTGCAACAGCTCTCGCTCCAGGTTCTCCTTGCTTCGAATGACCTTTGCCAATTGACCCTCCTCCTCGGCCTTGGCAGACACTGCGCCCGTGGCAGCCACACGCAGGTTGTCCACTTCCGACCGCAGTTGCTCGGCCGCTGCCTGTGCGCCATCACGCTCCTCAGTCACGGCGTGCAGCCGGCGGGTCGCGGTGGCCAGTTGCGTCTCGCACTGCCGGAGTTGCGTGCGCTGCAAACATTCGAGGGGACGCCAGTACGCCATCACAAACAAACACACAAACAAGCAAACAAACAAACAAGCAAACAAGCAAGCAAGAACCAACACAAGGAAAACAAAGGTGGTGAGACTACGCGTCACACTATGGCACGGATACACACCCACCCACGCACACGCGCATGCACATAACACAATAACAAACAAACAAACAAACAAACAAACCAACAAACAAACAGAAGAAAAGGAAAGAGAAAGAAAGAAAAAAAGAGACGTACCACGGACGACACCTCGGACCGCAGGCGCTTCAGTTCCGCCTCTGCGACCGCCAACTGCGACAGGCTGTCGCTGTGGCGCCGCACCAGCTCCTCGTTCTCCGCCGTCAGCTGCCCCAGGTCCGCGGTGACGCCGGCCCGCAGGTGCTGCGCCTGCCGCTGCGCCGCGTCACACCGCCGGCGCCAGTCCATGCTCTCCGCGTCCTTCGCCGCCAGCTGGGCCGTCAACGTGGCCTCCCGCTGCCGCAGCTGCGCCGCCTCGGACGACACGTCGCCCTGCGACGCCCGCGTCGCCTCCAGCTGGTCCCGCAGCTCCTTGATGGTGTCGCGGCACGCCTGCACCTCCCCCCGCAGCCGCTCCGCCTCGAACACCGCGCCCTGCGCCCGCGCCGATGCCTCGCCACCCTGCGCCTGCAGTCGCGTGTGCGCCGCCGTCGCCGACGCGGCCCGCCGGTGCTCCGCCCGCAACCTGTCGCGCAGCTGCGCCGCCGTGCCCTGTGTGGCGTCCACCGCCGCGCGGGCCGCGGCGAGCTCCCCGCGCTGCTGCTCCACCTGCCCCACCAGCTCCGCGATGCGGGCGCTGGCGCGCTCGCACTCCGTCTGCGCGTCCACCAGGCGCGCCCGCAGCCCGTCCGCCTCCTCGCGCATCACGTTCATGCGGCTCGCGGCCGACGCCAGCTCGCCGCGGAGCTGCGAGATGGTGGCGCGCCCCGCCACCAGCGCCTCGGCACGCTCCCGCGCCGCGGACCCGGCCTCCGCCAGCGCCGCCAGCTGCGGCTGCGACTGCGCCAACTGCGACCGCAGCCGCTCGTTGTCGCCCTGCACCTGCGCCAGGCGCGCCGCCAGCCCGTCGAGCTCCGCGGCGTGGGAACGCACAAACGACGCCGCACGCTCCACGGCACGCGCCAGCCCGCCGCTGACGCTGACGCTGGTGCTGTCGTCCATGTCGCCGTCGTCGTCCGCCGGGTGCTGGCGGCGGCGGCGGCGGCGGCGGCGGTGGAGGAGGAGGCTGTTGTCACCGTTGTCGTCGCCGTTCGGCAGGCGGCCTGTGTGCATGCGCGTGCGCATGCCACCTGCCGTGTGTGCACCGCTGTTCCAGCCTCTGCCCCTGCCCCGGCCTTGCCTCTCACCCTCACCACCGGCGCCCTCACCACCGTGAGGGTCACGCTCGCCACCGCCGTGAGGGCCACCCTCACCCTCACCCTCACCCTCACCCTCACCAAAGCCGGTGCTTCGCGTGGCAGCCTGCAGCGCGGATTCCAACGTGCGCCGCGCGCGGTCCATCGCCACCGTCATGCCCACCATGGAGCGCTGCACGACGTCCCGCTCCTGGCGCATCTCCTCGTTGGCCGCCTCCAAGTCCGACGCCAGCTCGTGCTGGCGCTCCGTCAGGTCCGCCGCCGCCTCCAGGTCGCCCTCCAACCGCGCCCGCGTCGCCGCCCACTCCTCTGCCTCGCCTGTGGCCTGCTGTGTGGCCTCGGTGTGCTGCGCCGCCAGCGCCTCGTGCGCGCCACGCAGCGCCGCCAGGTCCTCCGCCAGTTGCTGCGCCTGCGCCGCGGCCTCGGCGTGCTGCGCCGTCACGCGCTCCAACCCGGCCTCGGCCTGCGCCAGTTCGCCCTCCACGGCCATGAGCTTCTCGCCCAGCACCCGCTTCTCCAGCCCCACCTCCGCACCCTCCCGCCGCGCCGCGTCCAGCTGCGTCGTCAGCTCCGCGGTCTGCCCCACCAGCTCGTCCCGCGTCGCCGTCACCTCCGCCAGCGCCGCCGTCAGCTGCTCCACCCGCGTCGCCGACCGCTCCGCCGTGTCCGTCGACGCGTCCACCGCCGCGCGCGCCGCCGCCAGGTCCCGCTCCGCGCCCTCCGCCCGACCCGTCGCCTCGGCCGCCGCGCGTCGCGCCTCCTCCGCGCCCGTCACCGCCTCCGTGGCGGCCGCCTGTGCCTCCTGGGCCTGCGCCCGGGCCTGCGCCAGCTCCGCAGCAGCGCGACGCGCCGCGTCGCCGCCGGCCAGGCGTGCCTGCTCCAGCTCCTCCCCCAGCACCGCCACGCGCGACGCCAACCCGTCGCGCTCGGTGCGCAGGGCGTGGATTTCGTCGTGCAGCATGCGCCGCTGCGCGACGCGCTCACGGGACTCCACGGCGAGGCGGTGCCCGGCGTCGCGCAGCTCCACGCCGGCGCTGCGCAACCAGCCACACAGGCGACGCGCCGCCGCTGACGTGTCCGGCAGCGCCGTCACCATCTCGGCGCCGGCGGCCCACGACAAGGAGCGCTCCGCGCGCGCCACGTACGACGCGCCGCGCTCCACTGGTGACGCGGACGCGGACGCGGACGCGGACGCGGACGCGCCGAGAGACGTGCCTGCGGCGGTGGAGCCGTCGGCGCCTGCACCGGCGCCGTCACCACGGGACCCAGACCCAGACCCAGACCCAGACCCAGATCCAGACCCAGACCCAGACCCAGACGCCTTGTCGGTGTCGGTTGCGTCACGCGTGGCGTCGCCGCCATCGCCATCGCCAACGCCAACTCCGCCTCCAACTCCCTGGTCGGCGTCGCGCAGCGCAGTGGCACGCGCACGCGACGTCGCGGCCCGGTCCTCTTCCGCCGCGCAGATGCCGGACATGTGGGCCTCGAGGTGGGTGACGTGCGTCTGCAGCATGCGCAGGGACTCGACCTCCGCCGTCACCTTGGCCAGGTTCCCCTCGAGGTCCGCGTTGGTCGCCTGCAGCGCCGCCAGCGTGGCAGCGCTGGCGGCGGCGCGTTGGTCCGCGTTCGCGGCCTGTGCCGCCTTGCTGTCCGTCCTGTGCCGCAGGTCGTCCACATCCGCCACCAGCCGCGCCTTTTCCGTCTCCAGCTCCCGCACCAGCGCGTCGCGCGCCGTCAATGTCGCCTGGGCGTCCGCCAGCGCCTGCGACAGCCGCGCCAACTCCTCCGCGCTCGACGACTGCTGGTCGGCGGCCGCGCGCGCCTCGGACTCGGCGTGGGTGGCGCGCCCCCGCACCTCCGCCAGCGCCGCCTCCGCCGCACCAGCGCGGTCGTTCAGCTGCCGGATGTTGTCCAACAGCTGCTCCTGCACCGCCCGCAGCTCCGCCGCGTCCGCCGCCTCGCGCTGCAGCTCCGCCGCACGCTGTTCCGCCGCCGCGGCGCGGCCGTCGGCGTTCGCCGCGGCCGCGGTCGCCTCGCGGGCAGCGGCCTCTGCCTCCAACCGCGCCGTCTCGGCGGTGCCCCGGTCGTCCTGCGCCGCGTCGGCGGCGGCACGGGCGTCGGCGGCCGCGGCACGCGCGCGCTGCAGGTCCTCGCTCAGCGCCGCCTTGGCGTCGGACGACTCCTGCACGTAGTCCAGCAGCGCCGTCTTTTGCGCCTGCAGCTGCACGATGGTGGCCTTCAGGTCGCCGGCCGGCACGTGGCCGGTGGCGAGCTCGCTGAGGCCCAACTGTCCGGCGCGCAGCCGGTCGTGCGCGTCGCGCAGCTCGGCGTGCTCGCGCCGCAGCGCCTCCAGCTGCTGCTCCATGGACGTGGCGGCCTCCTCTCGCGCCGCGAGGTCCTTGGTGCAGGCATCGAGCTCGCCACGGAGTCGCGCCAGCTCGGTGAGCATCTGGCCCTGGCCCTGCGGCAGGCCGGCTTCGTCGGCACGCACCTTGACCGTGCGCTCCAGCACGGCGATGTAGGCGCGGTGCTTTTCGCTTTCCTGCGACTCCTGCGTGAGCGCGGACGTCGCCACCTCCAGCTTGTGCTGTGTGGTGGCAAGCTCCGTCAGCAGCGCCTCGACCTTGGCCTCCGACGACGCCCGGGCTTCGCGCCTGCGACGGCGATCGACGTGGCTGCCTTGGGTGCCGCCGTGGCGCAACTTGGCCTCCAGCTCACCCACGCGCGTGGACAGTGACTGTGTGCGCTGGGTGGCCTGCGTCAACTCTTCCTCCTTGCCCGCCAGCTTGGCACGGACCTGCTTCACCTGCGTCAGCGCCTCCTTCAGTCGACGCTGGGCCACACTCGCCTGCCGCTGCAGCTTCGTCCACTCGCGCTCAGTGTGACCGCCACCACCCCCGAGTGCGTGTCCGTCACCTGTGGTGGTTGCACCACCACCGCGTGTGTGGCCAGGGGTTCCACGCATAGTGGTGGTGGTGGTGGCGGTGGCGGTGGCGGTGGAGTGTTGTTCCACCACCTCCGGCGTGATGGGCAGCACATGGCCGGGCTCGAGCTGCAAAATCCGGGCCTCGCACAGGGCTGCGTAGTCTTGGCGCGACTTGACGTCCCGCCGCAGCTGCATGAGCTCCTGCGCCTGCTCGCGCACCTTCTTCGCCAGGCGGTCGGCAAAGGTGGTGCTCGTGGCGCCGCTGGCGGTGGTGAAGGGCGGGGCATGCGGGGGCGGCGGCGGGGCGCCCGAGCGCCGCAGCGGCACCTCCGGCAGGTACGGGGTTGCACCCTGCGCCAGTGTCGCCAACGTTGTTTGCATGCCGCTTGCATCGGCTGCGCCCATGCTGGCAAGCGAGTCTGCGAGGGCTTGTGAACCCTGTGACGGCGTCATGGTGCCCGCCATGTGTGTCGTCGACGCCGGGGCGTCTTCGTGTGTGTGTGTGCCATCCAGGAAGGTTTGCACCACCTCCTCGGCGGAACCCAACGATGGTTCGTACTCGACCGCATCGGAAGGCCCATACTCTGCCAGGCAGACGCCGCACCAATATCCGATCCGATCCAGCATCCAGCATTCAGCATTCAACAACGCCCAGCGCAGTAGCAACGCCGACCACGCAAGCGCCGTCACACACACAGGCACACAGGCACACATGCACAAGTTCAACCGGTCAGGGCAGCCACGGGCACACATCCAAGAGTATACACGCATCTAAAAATGAGCTAACTGTGCTCCGCGACGTCCCATAGAACAGCACACGGCACAGGGGACACCCACACACATCCACGCACGGCAACACGCACCATCCATGATCTGTCTGGGCGAGGCGCCCAAGGGCGACGCTGTGCTTCGCTTGACTGTGGCCACCCGACTTGACGTACACTACGTACACAACTCACCGATGCACGTGGGCAGGATTGGCCTGCCGAACTCAAGCTGCTGCGGGTTACCACACAGGCCCGCACACAGTTGTTGTGCACACGTACGGACATTTGCACGCGGCCGTTGATCAACTTGAGTCTCTCGAACTGGGAACTCGTCACGCCAAGTTACCCTAGCACCGCCATGCTGTGTAATAATAAGTGTGGATGTTACCATAATAATTTTTGTCGCGTCGAGGGCAGCTTCAAGTTCCATGCGACGCCTGCGTGTATCGGAACGCGACATCCACTGCACCCCCGCACAGAAACAACACCACGATGGCAGATGGTAAGGAGGAAGTGAGCGACACTGAGGCGGGGCTGGATGGAGCCCCTCCTTCCTTCAAGGTTGAGGTACCAGAGGAGCCGGACCAGGCACTGACCATGCGGCTGATTCGCAAGTGCTGCGCCAGTAAATGGACGGCCGGATCAGATAGGTGCGTCGTGCCTGTGGTCGTAACCGCAAGCAGTCACTCACGCCTGTGTGTGTTTTGTGTGGTAACCTAGCAGTGCTGAGGCGCTGCTTGCGACGAAGGTTCTGCGGTTGGATTTTCAACGCATCCCCACGATCGACAACCTGGAGGTCTTCCACCACATCACGGACCTGTACCTGCAGCATGTGCGTGTACCGCCGGCTCAGCGCAAGAGTTGCAGCGAAAGGAATTGTTGTTCTGAACCTTTTTCACTTGTCGGTGCTGGCATGGCCGTGTGTCTGTGCGTGTCGTCTGGGCGTGCGGATGGTGGTGCTGTCCAGAATCGAATCCGTGTGTTGGAGAACCTCGAGTGTTTGGCACACCTGAAGTTCCTGGCGCTCGCACACAACCAGATAGAAAAGGTTCGTATCACATTCACATAGCCTGTTGCTTTCAGCGTGCTGACATGTGCTGTGTGGCCACCGTGGCGACAATGTGGGACGATATGCACAGATTCAAAACATCAAGCACTTGGCACAGGTACGGACAAGCACCGTCGGGTGCAGAGTTGCTCTGTCGCTCCACGGTTCCCTTACGTGAACTTCTGTATGTTGCATGGTGTGGTCCCAGCTGGAGTTCCTGGACCTTTCACACAACAGAATTAGCAGTTTCTGCGTCGGTGCGTGGAGGGTGGGGGGCGTGTGATTGATGAGGCGTTCACCAGCCTCCTCATAACGCGATGCTGACACACACCAGGTGAGGTACCGAGTTCTGTGGTCGTCCTCAACCTTCTCGGCAATGCGTGCTGTGACGACGACCACTACCGCCTGCAACTAGTGCTCAACATGAAAAACTTGAAGGTGCGCCCGTCCACACGCCAAGTGTCCGGTACTGTTGTTTGGTGCCATCATCTCGCTGACACCCGAACGCCTTGTTCCAGATGCTGGACAAAACCACAGTGGAGTCGGACGAACGTCGCATGCTGCAAAGCGTGCTGGGCCTCCCTGTCGACCCCGCCAGTGACGAAGAAGACGACGACAGTGAAGATGGAGATGATGACGATGATGGTGAGGGTGGCATGGCCGTGCCATCGGCAAGAGCAGAGGCGGAGGCAGACGAGAGCAAGGCAAATGTTCCGCGGGATGCGTCGTCCATGCCTACTGACCCTTCTGAAGTGCTCAAGTTTCGCCAACAACTCAAAGAGCGCGCAGGTGCTGTCACAATGTGGTCGTGTGTGTTGTGCGTTGTTGTCCCGATAGCGTGACAAGTGAATTGGTTTCTCTTCTTTCGTGGTCGCGCTGCAGCCAAGCACACGGCTGAGCTGGAGGCGCTGCGCAAGGAGCTTGCCGCCACATCCATCACGCGCCTAGACACCCTCGCGGCCGAGCGTATCGAAGCTGCCACCCAAGGCCTTCACGATCGAAGTGCCGAGATTGTACGCAACTCCAAGACTCGGCAAGCCCAGGTGAGTTGTGGGTTCCCCAATTCTGGAAAAAAAGGGACTGGGGTGACTGACTGTTCCTTGTGAGCAGGATCATGATGAGTTTGAGCACCGTCCTGCTGTGGCGGACAGGGATTGAGCCCGTTGCCGTGTTGTTCTGCGCCCGCATGTTGATGGGGGTGGTCGGGGACAAGCTGGCTCGTGCACATCAGGTTCGGTTCATATTTAGCAATTGCAGTGGCAAACTCGACACACGCACACACACACACACAGCGCCCCCAGCATCGCATTACTATATCCAGCCAGGTACCATTGTTGATGGTCACATCAACACCCCCCCCTTTCACACCGACGGATCCGGTGTGATACGCAAGTAGGGCTTTATTGCCACGAAGCCCTTCGGGAACAGATCCTTTGCTTCGTCCTCATCCACCGTCGGCAGAATGACCACATCCTCGCCCTTCGCCCAGTTCGCGGGTGTGGCGACCTGCCAACACAATCACTCTGCTCAAAACCAACCGGGGAAAGCAAGCAAACAAACAAAAATGTGTCTGCCAACAGCGCACCTTGTGCTCCAACGTCACCGTGAGCGAGTCAATGCACCGCAAGATCTCCTGGAAATTGCGGCCTGTGCCCGCAGGGTAGTGCATGAGGAGTTGCACCCTCTTCTCAGGATCTATGAGCACCACCGTCCTAATTGTTAATCGACCGTGCTCGGTCGACGCGGCTTGAGGGTGGATCATGTTGAACTGGGACGCACGCATGACAAGAAGCCACGTCAGGAGCAAATCCCCCCAAGTCACCGGAGAGCCTGCACGCTCACAGCCTACACACCTTGTGGGCTATTGTACCATCAAGGTCGCCAATGATGGGAAAGTTCACCTTCGTATCCGCATCCTCAATTGATCGCACCCACTCCACGTGTGTCTTGGCTGCAGAAGGCGCGTGATCACGGGATGTTCGACAAGGCGGCACGGGACACACACAGCAACACACACCAACGCGCACGTGCCTGGGTCAACACTGAGCCCAAGGATCACAGCATTGCGTTCTTCAAACTCTGGCTGCATCTTCACCAACGTCAACAGCTCCTGAAACAGCGACAACCCAGCAACCCACAATGAGACAGCAGCCCGACGACAAGACCGCCGGTGGCTTGTGCCATCCACGCAAAACGTACCGTGGTGCACACTGCGCAACAATCCCCGTGCCAACAAACCCCACAACACGGTAAGAATCGGTCACGTGACAAGAAGGAACACCGCACCGCGGGGATGTGTACCTGGAGTGAAGTCGGCTGGGTGGCTGAACAGCAAACAAAACTTGCCCGAGATGTACTTGTAGAAGTTGAGGGGTCCCAGCTGCGTCTGGCAATCAAAGTTGTCCACGTTGTCCCCAACCATAAGCACCTCCGGGCGACCACGCGGCTCTGCGGATGCAGCCGATCCAGACGTGGAGCGCCTTGCAGCACCCGTAGTGGCACCGGCGCCTGCACCAGCACCAGCACCAGCCCCAGCCGCGGAGCTCGATGAGTCCGCCTCAACAGACATGTCGTCCAAGTGTGCACAGACTCACACGAGGTAGATTCACAATGTGTGTCACATGCAACAGAAGTCGCCGAACCACAATCAGTGATGCGACAGCAGTGATGGTGTGCGACACACCCAGGTCGCAAAACGCCACGCGTGCTGGGCGCGTGCAAGAAGGCACGGGTGATATCAAAAATACCATAGGTTATTGTGGTTGCAGCAGCAGCCTACAGCAGCACCCGTATCGCGCTTGTGGTGCTGACATCAACACGGCAAGTGGGGCATTTGAATCTGGAGCATGGTGGCAGCGGAGGATATAGGGGGGTAGCAAACGGGGCAGATGGGGTGACGGCGTGTACGCAACGAGGCACCAGCCAAACCACTACAACAGCGCACGAACCTGCTGCGATTGGACGACAGCTCTTGGAAGGCATGGCGGCTGATCGCATGCCCGCATGCAAGCAACATGGGGGGTTCGTCGGGAGCAACAGGTTCCCGCGCCACTGGGCACGAGAAGACAGAGTGGAATGCCATGCTCGCGTCCAAGTCAACTTCAATCTGAGCAACGTGAACGTGAGAGTTGGCACAGTGCAGGAGAATCAAACACACCGCGGGCACGCACAGGAAGCTCTGAAACACCGGACGTATCAACCACCGGTGCTGTGGCAATTCTTCTAAACTTTGCAAAGGACGGCATTGCCTGCAGTCCAGCTTCCAAGCTGGTGGGTGACATGCCATTTTTGTGTTTTGCAGTGATGATGCAGCGTCACGTTCACGATGTCGAGCAGCCCCAACAACACCAACTACGACAACGCCGCACCTGATCGCCAGTGCCGTCCGGGGAGGCACACCGAGAATGATCCCAGCGTCCTCAATCAGCATGTCTTCGACGGCAGCCTCCTGGGATAGACAAGACGTGGTCGTGATTCGGAATGCTGAAGCCCAACCCAGGACACAAAGCCCCGCACAGCCCC
>Ga0213833_1000761_pt1 | contig 27510 bp, 39 predicted proteins | sample SWATP21_FD_160575 | JGI IMG/M metagenome (GOLD analysis project Ga0213833, IMG submission 160575) | Coastal seawater microbial communities from Marineland, Florida, United States - SWA TP2 #1 | ecosystem: Environmental > Aquatic > Marine > Coastal | place: USA: Florida | collected 2016-08-14 | reverse complement strand
CACACCCACCCACACACACACACACACCCACACACACACACACACACACACACCGTTTGTGCCCACGTCATACCGACGTTTGTTGCTGTGTGCTGCGCTGCTTTTGCCAGGTCTGCATTGTGTGTGGAATGAAGCCGAAGTGGAACACTGCTCGCCGCTTGTTTGCTCTTCCAAGTGCGACGAAGGTGCTTTGCAGCATTGAGCCTTTGAACATCACGGTGGGTGTTGTGGCACACAGCAGACCTTGCGTGTCGCCGGTTGCACACTCACACTGCGCGGTTGCCCACTCACATGAGGACCTGCTCCGTGTGCAGGTCCGGCAACTTCGGTTGGTGGACAACCTAGAACGCCAGCGTGACTTGAGAGCAATGGTCCTTGCTGATTACCGCCTCGCTGGGCAAGTGGTGGCGGGGTGGCTGTGTGCGTTGGTGGATTGTGCGCGCACACAATCCGGCAACCGGTCTGTCGCGTCGCGAGCAGGCTCGGTGCGATCAATGCGGTCGCGAAGGTCTGCCCCCGCCACTCGGCACCAGAAACAGCTTCGACGGGGGAAGCGACATTCGCAGACGTCTGGAGCGCTTGTCCACACCCGAACGCCCTTGACACAAGAAGAGGAAAAAAAGCAAGCGGGAGAGCCTGCGCACTCGTTGCCAGTTGTTGGCGAGTCGGCTGGATCCACAGGTCATATCGACACCTCTGTTGCCACCGCGGCTGTTGGTGCTTCGAAGGAGCTACAGTTTGCCCGTGAGGAACTCGAGAAACGTGCTACTTCAGCCGCGTTGCTTCCACTCATGGTAGAAGACGCCCCGCAGCTTTGTCTGGCTTTGGTCAGCGCAATGGTGTGTTGTGTGGTGCATTGTATTGCTGTGTGTTTTGGCAACGGACTTGCTCGTATGACCACCCTTTGTCTGTGCGCAGCTCTGCCTCATCCATGGCGTTGACCCACCTTCTTGGCAAGAGGCCCGAAGACTGTTTGCCAGTGCAGACTTCGTACGCAAATGTGTCACACTGGATCCGTCAACAGTCGATGTACGTTGCGAGCTGCGCTCCAGCGGGACAAGTGTTCACCCCCCCGTGTCCTGCCTGACTTTAACTCCATCCTCATCCCGGTTTGGTTTCTCCCACGTCAGCCCGCGGCGCTGGCCTTGGTCGAGGAGATGTTCGATGAGCATGACGCGTGGCGACTGTCCGCCACAGAGCAGCCGGTGCGTTTCCCTTCTGCCCGCACCTTCCGCCCACTCTCACAATGTTCCATGCGTGCAGGTGATCCGATCCTTGGTGCGCTGGGCTGGTGTTGTTTGCGGCAACCACCTTGTTATGGAGGACACCACACGAACCCTGTTGCTACGACACTAACGACACCAGCGCAGCTGCTTCGTGAGGCCGGAACGCGCGCTCACGGTCCAGCTTCAACTTCACTGGGCTGCGCACACTTTTTTTAACGGGACCATTTTGGTAGTTTTGTTACACAATGTTGATGTGCGCTTGCCTCAACTCCCTGGTGCAAACGCACATCAACTCAACACGGCAGATACGACGTGGTAGGAACGCGACTCCCCCCTCCCCGGGCCCCTACCCGACCCACCCTTCGCCATAACGTGAAACCATTGTTTGTGCGGTGCCAGGGAGCGGCGAAAGGAGCCAGGGTGTGCCTGATACGCGCAGTTTCTGGCCGCTTGTGCCCTTGCGTCACGGGGCATGCGGTCAGAGGCCGAGGGCGAAATGCCCAGCCTGCCAGGCGTGGCCCCTGTCAACTCCTTTGATGAATCCAACCACACTAAGCAACTTCTGCATCAAGAAAGCAAGGAAATCCCTGACAGCGAGTCTGGGTCTGGAGCACATGGCGTGAACTCGCCAGCGCAAAGCTCCTCTCGTGGGCTGCCTGGAGTGGCGTTTCCGTCTCGAAAAGCCTTATCTCGAGGCATGCATGACATCGAGACGTTAACTCAGCACGTTCACATTGAGCATGGTGTCATTTCTGATGACCTGCACGCTTTTGAGCCTGAGGACTTTTCCACTGATTGCGACTTCACTCATTACGTTACGACTCCGCTCATCACCACCGGCGAACCCAGCGACCACATCCCAAACATCTCCGTTGGTGACACTAGCGATGGAATTGCACTTGCAGCACAGGCAAGGTCTCAGCGGTCGTCTCGTTCTCCGGTTGCGCGCATTGCAGGTGCGCAGTCCACATCATCGCTGTGTTGAGCCTTGAACTGACACGCTTCGCGCCAGGTTCCTTGCGCCGTAAAGCAACAGCAGCAGCTGGTAAGCTGCGCCAGGTGGCAAATGCGATGAAGCCGAGTCACGACGGCGCCTTGGGCAAGGTGAGGTGCCCCCTGTACCGTAGCTGCTGTCGAGCTGGCGTGTGTGGTGTAACTCGTGATTTGCACAGATCTTTGGCACTGAAGGTCAGCATATTGATCTGAGCGACGAAATTCAAGTGACCCAACCTTACATGTTCCACCCAACTGGTCGATTACGACAAGTGTGGGACATTCTGTTGGTACGCTAGGATCCAACGCGTCGTTTGTGGCCCAGGGCCGTTTAACCGACTGTCCTTCAGAGCTGCTTCGTTGTCATCACGCTATTCTGGACACCGTTCGAAATTGCGTTTGGATTTAATGCAACGTTCTCTGGCACTCCCACGCAAGTGTTTTGGGCAGTCATGGACTTGTTGCTGGTACGGCATGGATTGGATTGTTTAGCTTGTCTACACCTGCTCACAAATCTTCGGGCCTCTGGTTCGCCAGTTGGCGTTTTTCACCCTGGACATCGTCATCAACTTTCGCACGGCTGTGATTGATGATGGTGAACTGATTCAAGAGCCTCTTGCCGTTGCATGGTCGTATCTGCGCGGATGGTTTTTCGCGGACTTTGTGGCGACTGTCCCCTACGATTTGTTTCTTGCTGTTCGTCCTCGCTGCGCGGTTGCTCAAACCGACTGGTCTTACAACATTGTGCTCTTGGTGTTCCCAGCTAGTGTTTCCGGAACAATTCGACACATCGTCGCTTGCCTGGGCACAGGTCCCGCGGTTTGTCCGCTTCTTGCGGCTGGTATGTTCATGATCGTCGCGGTTACACCAAGTTCGTGCATGTATCCAACCAACGCATCACACGCGGTGTGCACGCCAGATTCGATTCATGCGGATGCTCCGGGTCCTAAAGCTGAAGAAGCTTGTGGAGTACTTGGCTGAGATCGGTGCCTTCGCCACGCTTCTGGGCCGTTTGATTTCCATTGCATTTTGGGTGATGGTTCGTTGGCCGCTCCATGGTTGAGCTCCCAACACAGCTCACTTGGTGCTTACGGTTTGCGTTTTGTGTGCTGTGCCGTCGTCGTTGTTCTCCAGCTCATTGCACACGTTCTCGGATGTGGATGGTTCTTTCTCGCCGATGTGAATAGCACCGAGCCACTTACTTGGGCGCATGAGTTCCACCTCCATGACTCCAACACGGAGATGACAACTCAGTACATTACGTCACTCTACTGGGCCTTCGTCACGGTGTGTTTCGTTGTGTTGCAAGTGGTGCGGTGGTGCAGCCGTGCTTCTCCTCTCACTGACGCGTCATTGTTGCTTAGGTCACCACCGTTGGCTACGGTGACATTGTGCCCAAGACCGATGGCGAGCGCGTGTATGTTATCGTGTGTACCTTCATCGGTAACTCCATGTTCGCGTTCATGATTGGCAAGATCACTTCGCTCGCAAGTCAAATGGACGCCTCAGCGGCGTTGTATCACGAGAAAATGGACGCTGTGGTGCGTTTGTGTTTGGTGTGTTGCAGGTTGAGTTCGTGGACCTGATGTGTGCTCGTTTTATGTGTTTTTATGTCTTGGTTTGGGCGCAGAACGAGTTCATGCGCACACGTGGACTTCCGCGCCCTCTGCGCAAACGGATTCGCAAGTACTACAGCACCTTCTGGTCTCGCGGTGTGTACTTCAGTGAAAGTGACATCGTGGGCGAACTTTCGTTTAACATTCGGCGTGACTTGGCGCACTTCATGAACGAGGTACGATCATGATGTCACACGCGGGGCTGCCTTTCTTGACGCATTCGTGTTGGCCCGCTCAGGATATCATTCGCAACGTCCCGTTCTTTCGTGACGCGAACGATCTGTTCATTGACGAGCTGCTGGCCTACTTGCGAGCGGAAGTGTGCCTGCCTGGTGATTATATTATTCGCGAGGGAGATACTGGGTATGTTTGTGTCCGCACCACGCCCATATGCGCGCGCTCACACGCGTCTCGTGCGCATGCATCGCGGTGCCACCATTTGTGATTGGGATTGACGCTGGGCAGCAACAAGATGTACCTGCTTCGCAAGGGCGCCGTCGTGGTGCTGAAGGACGACCGAGTCTCACACACCCTCACACGCGGGGCGTTCTTTGGTGAGATCACGTTGTTGTTTCCAACTGTTCGGCGAACCGCGTCCGTGCGTGCCGTGACGGAATGCGAGATGTCTTCCCTGACGAAGGAGGACCTAGAAACTGTGGCGTCCCACTACCCCGACTTCTTGGAGATGATGGCGACAGTGGCGAAATCACACTTGAAGAAGGATGCCACCTCACCAAGCCGACAAGCCAAAAAGAAGAAAGGTATGTGCCTGGGGCACAGCGTGGGTGCGTGGGTGTCTCCATCTCATCGATCGTCCCGGCGATGCTCAGGCCGCCGTGGCAGCTTCGCCAAAGATGGCACCGACCCGACATGGCTGTCGCAGTACGTGGGTTGCTCAAGCTGTAGCAAGCACGTTGTTCTTTTCTCACGTCAGTGCGTGTTCGGCTGCGTTGCCGCTACGCTGTTGCTGCTGCCAGGCTGCGCACTTTCGCCGACAACGTCAATGTGGAGTCGATGGTTGAATCGCCCACCCCAGCCAGTGGCGGCGGCACCGCGGCAGAGTGTGTCCCCATGATGACCATGGCGGACAAGGACGATGGCAGCACGGAACAGTTGCGTCAACTACCCCGGTTTGTGCCGTCCATGTCGCTGGACGAGGACACGATAGACGCTGCCTCTCACAGCTCCGACGCTCCCTTATCGGCCCGCGTGGCCCGCATGGAAAACGCGATTCGTGCCCAAGAAACGCTGTTAAAGGGACTAGGTGACCAGTTAGCCACTGTCATCGAGCGTCTACCGCAAATGGTGACGTGATGGCGCCGTAGATTTGTGCTTTTGTTGTTGTTCGTTGCTGGGAAGGTTGGCAACTTGGTAGGCGCGTCGTGCGTCATAAATTTAGCGTTTATGAAACTGCCCAACATGACTTTTGGTGAGTCAGCGCCCACCGTACTGTCTTGCACGCTGAGGTGCCACACGTACCCGAGAGGTTGTTATGCTGGCTCAGGGTTGGTGTTGGGGCCCGGCTCCGCCGGCACAATCACCCATTTTGCCATCGCACGAGTTGCCACGCTTGGGGCTTGCGTGACGAGCATGGAGTCAGCGCCGAAAAATATATCATGTTAAGTTCGCGTGACCTTCGCCCACGGCAAGTTTGCTCGTGTGTTGCTGCGTGGCAGCTGGTCAGTGCTCGGGTGAAGCTTCGGTGTCGTGGACGCCCTAGGGAGTGCTGGTATACACTGCTCTCCGCGCTGGTGCAACTCGTCCCGCGTAGTCTCGCTGTTTCTCCGTAGAATGGAGTGCTGTGCGACCATCTAGTCAAGCATGTCTTCGTCTTCGCGGTGTGAGATCGAGGAGGCGGGCCTCCGCGCCTCGCTCGCTGCACGTGTGACAGGAACAGCGCCTGGACCGTTTCAACCATGTGCTTGCCGTACTGAAGATGGACATGACAGCAGTAGCCGCGGCAGCGGCGCCGGTTCAGGTGCCGGCGCGGGTGCCGCCGGCGCAAAGACGCCACGTCTGAAGTGTGTTCGTGCCCTGACCCACGGTCTTGCACGCACCTATGCCAAGATGAACTCTGAGTTTTCGTTCCGTCAGCCATCTCGCCTCCGCCGTGTGTTGACTAAGCCGCACGAATGTGCTGCGGGCGAGTCTGACAATGCGAATGGAGACCTCGTACTGATCGTGGGCGACGTGCTGGAGTCCAACACCTCGGGCCAGCGGTTTGCTGTGGTGGATATGCTTGGGTGTGGCGCGTTTGGACAAGTTGTCAAGTGCCGCAATGTCGCCACAGATGAACTGGTGGCGGTGAAGGTGCGTGCTATGTCTGTTGCGGTGTGCAGTGGTGTGCGTTCAGGTCTCAACACTCCTGTGTGGTGTTCTTGTTGCTCACTGTACGACAGGTCATCAAAAACAAGCCGTCCTACATCCTCCAGGCCAAGTCCGAGCTGATTGCGCTGCAGCACATTGCCCAGCACAAAGCATCTCTCGCGTCTTCTGCCAACCCAGAAGGGTCAAAGGAGACCGAGACCGCCTCGGTTTCTGCGAGCCCGTCCACGCCACCGAGTGGCATGGGCGATGAACCACCGCAGGACGGGACTGTGAACCTGCTGGAACACTTCACGTTTAAAGGCCATCCGTGCTTTGTGTTCGAGCTCCTCAGTTTGAACTTGTTCGAGGTTGTGAAACAGGGCGGCTTCCGTGGGCTGCCGCTGCACTTGGTGCGCGAGATCATGGTGCAGCTCCTTGACACTCTTGCCGTGCTGAACGACCTCAACATCATCCATAGTGACTTGAAGCCGGAGAACATTTTGCTGACGAATCACACCACCACTGCTCGCATCAAGCTCATCGACTTCGGCTCGGCTTGCTATGAGGGGCAAGCCACGCATACGTACCTTCAATCGCGATTCTACAGAAGCCCCGAAGTTCTGCTTGGACTTGCGTACGTGAGGAGCACATTTGTGAATGGTGCACGCACGCCAAGTCACGCACGGCGTGAAGCTTGGTGATCAAGCACGAGGGGGTTGTTCTTTTCTTTACACAACGCCGTGCTGTTGGTTTGTTCCGGCTCCCATTTTTTTTTGCCGACTTCGGGGTTTTTCTTGTGTCTGCGCCACAGATACGACACTGCCATTGACATGTGGTCTGCTGGATGCATCGCCGTGGAGTTGTTCAAGGGCATGCCCCTGTTCCCTGGACGGTCCCAGTTTGACCAACTGACACACATTTGCGACATGCTTGGGTGCGTGTGCTGCACGATGTGAGCAGTGTGCCACGTTTCTCTTCTTGTTCACACTGACCCCACACAACGCACGTCAGGTATCCTCCGGACTGGATGATCGTGGCAGCGGCACGTTCGGGCAAGTTTTTCAATCGCAAGCCCCCTGCAGACCTGGCAAAGCTGTCGCTGCGCAAGCCTGTGCCTCCCCTGCCTGCACCTTCACCGCCATGCGAGGAGGAAGAGGTTCAGCCGACATGTCCAGGTTCGCGTGGCAAGAACGACGTGAGCAAGCAGAGTCAGAACTCGACTCAAGGCCGCGCTCAGCACGAAGGCAGTGCTTCTGCGCCCACGCCTGTTTCGAAAGCTGGCGCACCAACTGCGCAATTTTGTGCCACGGCCCCCTCGGAGTCATCCTTCACCATGAAAACTTCGGAGCAGTTTGCCTCTGTACGTGCTTGTTTTCTTTCCGTTTCCTCTGTTTTCCCCTTTGATGGGTCACAACGTCAGGTTGGCCACCGTTGGAAGTCTCATCTCACACGCCCCGCCTTTTCGGTGTTTCGGGCATTGGGGGCTTTTGTGTTGTGTGGGGCAGGAAACGCGCACGTCTGTGGTGCGAAGCAAGTATTGCTTCAAGGAGCGCTGTTTGCGTGACATCATCATGCGGCATCCACGCAGGCGGTCAGAGGAAGCTTCAAAAGTGCGCGCTGTGCGCCGTTCCTTTCTCGATTTTGTGTCTGGATTGTTGCGCCTGGACCAGCAGCAGCGATGGACGCCTCGACAGGCCCGCGCACACCCGTTCCTCCTCGGCGTGGAACAGACCGAGTTTCCGTTTCAGCCCCCACGCACCGTGGACGCGCCGGCTGTGGAGAAACGGCGCCGCACTGCCTCGCGTGCACGGTTTTCAAACCGCCGCGGCAGTCACTCACTCGCGGCGCCCCCCCGCACCTTGGTTACTGGCCCGTCGACGGCGTCATCGACAGCTCGTGGCTCTGTTGCCGCGGCGACAACGCCCTCTGCTGGTGGTGGCAGTGGTGGGGCCGCGAAGAGCCCGGCGTCACGTCAGCCTCGGCTGCAGCAACAGTCCCAGCAGTTGCACGCAGCGCACTCGTCATACCAACAACACCATCGGAACCAGCACCACCAACACCAGCACCACCAGCGCCAGCAAGTCCCCACGGCGTCACCCAACATGCACGCCCACGCCCGGACCCAGCCTCAGCCTCAGCCTCAGCCTCAGCCTCAGCCTCAGCCTCAGCCTCAGCCTCGCAGCCGCAGTAGCCAAAGCAGCTCCGTTCGGCAGCGCCGCAGGTCGATGGGCTCTGCATCGGTGGCCATGGGCGGCGGCGTGGGCATGGGCAATCAGCACGGTGTCGCCACGAGCCCCACGTCCGCGTCACAGCACCGTCGCCGCCGAAGCTCCGCGTCCGCCATCCCTGCACACGTCCACGCCCTGTCCCATCATGCACCCGCTGCCGTCCAGGTCCAGGGGGGTCACGTGCCCGTCATGCCAGCCGTGCCCGTCCCGGCGGCGTTGCAGAGCTATGGCATGATGCCCGTCCCCACCATGCCACAGTTTCCGTGGGTGATGGTGGGTCACGCGCACGCTCCTGCGGCTGGTATGGTATCCCCCGCCGGCACACCCCTGTCTTGGAGCAGCGTCGGCGGGGGTGGCGGAGGAGGCGGTGGCGGTGGTGCCAGCCCCACTCTCAGCCCTCGCCAAGTCATGTGGCTGCAGCACTACCGCTCCTCGCAGCCACCGCCGTCTGTGGCCGCGTCCCTGTCACCGATGTCGCCGCCCAGCATGCACGCGTGCACGCCCGGCGGCGCCTACCGCACCGTCCCCACTGCAGCGCGGTTTGCGTCGTCGCAGCCCCTCCACCCCCGCTCCCACGTCCATGTACACACGCATGCACATGCGCAGCAACACGCGCACGCACACCATGCCACCAGCCCCGCCGCCGCAGCAGCTGCCGCCGCGTCCAGCAGTCCCCGCCGACGGTTTCAGAGGCGCCACTCTCAGCCGCTGCCCCACCGCGCGCGGCGTGCCCAAACGTTGGCCCAGGCGCAGAGGCAGCACGCCTTGCAGATCAAGCCACCACCGCCACCGCAATCGCAATCGCAATCGCAATCGCAATCGCAATCGCAATCGCAAGCGCTGCCGCCCGCAGGGAGTGCTGTCCCGGCCACCAGTGCGCGAGCGCAGGCCACCGCACGTGGCGCTTCGGCCGCGGCACCACAACTTGACGCCGCACCGCCTCCCAAGCGCACCACGCGAACGGCAACCAAGGGGCGAGGCGTCGCGACTGGCGCTTCAGACGGGGCCGGCTGCATGGATGCCGCCGGTGCTAGTGCTGGTGCTAGTGCTAGTGCTAGTGCTAGTGCTAGTGCTAGTGCTAGTGCTAGTGCGGAGGTCGTCCAGCCCAGTGACAGCACCGCCACAACCGACACAGGGGGCGGTGGGGATGCGGAGAGTGACAGTGAGGGGGGCGTGGCGCCATTGGTGGTGGTCACTTCAACAGGTGCTTGTGGCAGCGACGGTGGCCGTCAAAGGAGCCCGTCGGATGTTGACGATGCTGTGTCTCAGCTGGATACACCCCGTCCGATCCGGACAAGTGGAGAGCACACTACCACCACCGGCGCCGCTGTCGATGGTGCCGGTGCCATCGTAGTTGTGGGTGCGGTCGCTGGTTTGAGTGATGACGCTGACACGGATGCTGACAGTGATGCTGGCACTGAGGCTGGCACTGAGGCTGCTGGTGCGGACGCCCCTCGTGCCGCAGTGCGCGATTCCACACGCGTACCGTCTGTGGTGACCAGTGGCGTTGTTGGCCTCCTGTCTGACACCGACTCCGACTCCTGGAACATCGAGGACAGTGACGAGCACCCGTCCCAGTCCAGGCGGCGACGTTCCAACTCCAAAGAAGAAGGAAGTGTGCGCGACGACGTGTCGGATTCGTCAGATGCCCACTCTGGTGGCGTCGTGGCGGAGCTCGAGTCCATTGCAGCGGTGTTGTCCATGCGAGGGGCCCCGCCGCCTCGCATTCAGAGGCGGTACTCAGACTCGGCCGTTTTGCCCCAGTTCGTCTGTTCCGGCAGCGCCAGGAAGGTGTCCGCCGTGTCCACACCTCTCGGCACGCCCCACAAGCACAAGGTTCCGCCGGTGCAGCTGTCCGTGTCGTCACCCCCCACCACAACGTCGTTTGACGAGCCCGTCGTCACGGCCATGTCGCCTGATTCGTGCAGTGGCGCTTCCTACGCCACGCTCCAGTCCATTCCCAGCGGCGCCGCACCGGCACTTGCGTCGTCTGTCACTTCCACGTCTGGCGTCGCCGGGGCGACCTCCCGTCGACGCCGCAGCGACGTCGGCATGCGCACCCAGCTTCGCCGCCGCACCTCTGCCAACGCCACCTCCAGCCACTGGACCCAGCGTCAGTTCAATGTGCAGCCGCGCCGCGTTGCCAGCTGGACGGAGGGTGTGCGCTCCTCCGGCGCTCGCAACAGGCCCGGTGGCGGTGGCGGCGGCCGCGGCAGCGGCACGTTGTCGCCGGCATCCATGTCGCATGGCGCCGGACTGCCCCCACGCTCGGAGCCACCGCACCCCTCGTTGCCGCACGAGTCGCCGCCGTTGGGCAAGAAAGACGCTGCGTCCTTCTCCTCCTCTGCCGCCGTGACACCTCCCCTCCCCCTCGGCTCTGCCAAAAGTTCCTCACCACGCAAGTCCTTGCATGCGGCGTCTGCGTCTGCGTCTGCGTCTGCGTCTGCGTCTGCGTCTGCGTCTGCGTCTGGTGGCGAACGAAGGAGCATGTCGCCTCCTTTGTCGTCGCGCCCCCACCTGCACGCGCCTGTTGTGCATGGCCACCCGCAGAGCCGCTCGCACAACGGTTCGCCAGGCGGCACCGCCGCGGCGGCAGGGGGCCTCATGTGGTCACCTGGCTACGCTCCGCACGGCCCGCAGCCTCCACACGCCCTGCAATATGTATCCGCTGCCGGTGCGCACGGCGTCGCCATGCCCATGCATGCGTGGTACCCCAGCAACGCCCATGGTCACCCGGTCGCGATGATGGCGGTGCCTGTGCCGTTTGCCGGGGCGATGTATGCGCCGGTGGGCCACACGAGCCCTGCCTCGGTGGCGTCGCGAGGCTCTCGGCGCAGCAGCATCACGAGTGTCGCCAGCACCAGCAGCGTCGCCAGCTCCATGTCAGCTGGCAGTGGCGGCTCATTGGTGCCGGGTGGCGCCGGCGGCGGCGGTGGCGGCGGCGGCGGTGGTGGTGGTGGTGGCGTGGGCGCGCCCCCCGCGATGGTCGGTCCCGTGTTGGGCAGCCGCTCGGCCGCCATGTCGCCGTCAGGACCCCCTTCGTCACCCCACCTGCACCCAGCAGCGCCTGCGCACGGCGGCGTGCGACGGCGCCACTCCGCGTATGCTGACGCACGGGGTGCCGCTGCCGCGCGCGCGCAGCTGGCGTACGCCCAGCAGGCGCAGGTGCAGGCGCAGGCACAGGCGCAAGCCCAAGCTCAAGCGCAAGCACAAGCACAAGCGCAAGCGCAAAACCAGCTGTGGCAGCTGCAATACCATCACCAACTGCAACAGTACCACCACCAGCAACAGCAGTACCACCAGCAGGTCTTGTTTGCCCAGCACCAGCAGCTGTCACATGCACAGTTGTACCCTGCTGGGGTGCACACACCCTCGCGTGTTGGCGGTACTCCTCGCTCTCGCCGAGCTCGTCGTGGCAGCCACAGCAGCCATGGCTCTCGCGGCAGTCATGGCAGCCACAGCTCTGCGCCTTCCCGCAGCCCAGCGCCAGATATGCCTGCGTCGTAGCGGTCGCCAAAGCCAACTGCGGTGCGCGGGCGACTGTGTGCCTGGTGTAACTCGCTCCTGCATCGTTGCAGCCCTCGCTCAGTGCCGGTGAACGCTGCTCCTCTTCTTGCTGCCTTTGTCCCATGTCCATGTCACCCTCCCCCTTGTCTTCCATTGTCTCTTTGCCCAACCTCTTTCCTATGCGCGGCGCGTGGTGTGTGATAGAAGTTGCACCACGAAACCATTTTTTCTTGCCTGCCGTTTGTCGCTCCGCATGTAGTGTTGTCCCCAGTTCGTTCTTTGTTGTCATCCCATCTGCTTGTATGCTCTCTGGTGTTCTCCGCTTTGCTGTTCTCTGCCGTGGTATCTTGCCCGTTCGTGGACACACACACGACTGTCTGTTTGCACATATTTATGTTATTTGTGCCGCTCATGGACACGCATCGGGCGACCCCAAGGTCGGCACATACGATGTGCTCACGCGTCGGGCGCGAACCCAAGGCCGCGACACACACGATGTGATCGCCGTCGCGCTACCGCGCAACTGTGGCACTTCACGTGACACACACACACACACACACACATACACACACGCACACGAAGCAACATGGAAAAAACAAAACGAACACGGAACGCACACGTGCCCACACGGGACACAGCACGCACGACGAAACACAGCGTCTAAAAGAAAACGAACACGGAACGCACACGTGCCCACACGGGACACAGCACGCTTGACGAAACACAGCGTCTAAAAGAAAACGAACACTCTCAGAGCGTGACGTGGTCGCCGATTCATTTTTCAACAACCAGACGCAAAAATGTAGCATCAAAGTTGGCGTGTGCGCACTCACGACGGTGGTGAGCCCCCGTGCCCACACTGCCGCAGTCCTTCGTTGGCAGCAGCAAGCATGGCACCATGTTCACGTTGTGCGGTGGCTGTTGCCTTTGTTCTTGCTGTGCATGCGAGCGTTGTGGTGGCTGAGCGAACGGTTCGGCCGACGGCGTTCAATTGCAACGCTTCCATCCAGGGCCCGCCGGTGGTGTCGTCTCCCGATGGTTCCAAGCTCTTTGTCAACAACAACGGAGAAGCCGCCCTAGACGCCACAACGCTCCAGGTGGATTATAGTAATGCCAACGCAAACATTGGCTTCCCATTCGTGGTGGTCTCCGCCTCAACAGGCTGGTCGGTGAACAGCCTTGGCTCCATCTTCAACCCGACGGGCCAAGTGTTAAACAAGGCACGCAGCCCAGCACCATCACGGAGTGGTTCTGTGCAAGAACTCGGTTGCTCATCCATCGTGTTGTTTTGATTTCCAGGTGGATGTTCCGACTCTAACTTCCACGTTCACTACTCGGTACGTTCCCCTGGGCTTGCCGCAAATACACACGGTCCAACCTGAGTGTCTGCGACAGGCTCCACCTTCCCAACAACAACTCACAAATTCAGTCAATGACGGTTGGTCCTGATGGCCGTCTCTACGTAACATACTCGACGTGCTTCTTGTGTTCTGCGACTGTGTTTGGTGTTGTACGCGATGCCCGGTGCGCGCTGCAGGGTTGGTGATCCATGTTGACGTGTCACCATGCGTGCGTCTCTCAGCTGGATCCGGCCACAGGACAAGTGAGTCCCACAGTCCGGATGTCGTCAGGAGTATCAGCACCAGCTTTTGATTCGTTTCGCCACAAAGCATACTTGTGGTGAGCTGATGTGCTGGCATGGCATGCCGCCTGTGTGAGAGTCTGTGTGTGTGTTATTTCAACATCACACTTGTCGCTCTCGCAGGGCCTCGTCAAATGTACTGAGCGTTGTTGATCTCGCTTCCTTCTCCGTTCACAATCTGACGGTTCCGTGTTGCGGCTCCTTCTCTGTTGTGAACTCTGCCCCTGCGATCGTGAGCTCAGCCACCTTTCGGCAATTGCACTACGTGCAATATGGGGCGCGCGATATGTACCGTTTTATTGTGGTCGACATGGAAGCTCCTTCCAAGCCGGCCCTGAACGTGTCCATACCTATTCCAGGCTGGGTCAACACAAGCCATTCTGTGGACGTGTTCAAGTGTGTTGTGTACAATGGCAAGACCCTCAATGATTCCCACGTGTACTTTGCTCTGTCTGACTACACGTTCATGTACGTGCAACGCAAGGCGTGTGCAACCAGCGTGTTCATGTTGCTGGTGAGCAGGCTTCCGTACCTATTCTCGCCTTCAACAAACAAGTTGTCCATGGTAGGTGGTGGTGGTAGTTCGTCCAGGCGTGCTGCCACTGCCTTGACTTTCCTGGGTGGGTGTGTTTGTGGCAGGGCAAGTTCTTGCCGTCCGGAATGCCGGACATAGAGCGGGGTCTATTTGCGGGGAAGTCCGCTTTCTACGGGTTCGCCTTAAGCGGTTCGCCCCACAGCCGCTTGAAGCCACCATACAATGTGACGCGCCCAGACTATTGCGGCGGAGTCAATGACATGATGCTGGTGCGGTTTGGGATCGTAGAAGAGAACGTCAGCTCCTGAGGCACTGCGGCACAAGATGTGTGGGGTGTTGTCGACGCATGCAAAGATGAAATGATTGTTTCATGTGCCCTCAAATGTTAATGTGTAGCACACGCACGCACGCAATCTCATGACTACTCCGAAGTTACTCGGCGGCGGCAGCCTTGGTCTCCGCCTCGACAGTCACGTCAGCGGCGTCCACACCAGCACCGGCACCAGCGCCCTCCTCAGCAGCGACCACACCGCCAGCTGCAACAGCCTGCTGCACGGCGCTGTACGCCACAACCAGATCGTCGACGGTCTCGGGGGCAGCGGGTGTAACCTTGTTGAAGTACATCATGGCGCCGAGGGTCAAGATCAGAGCAGCAAGGAAAACAACGCACGCCCACAGGGTGCCCTCCTCGGTCAAGCCGGTAGGGTCATCCATATCCTTCATGACGGGGGCGATCACCAGAGACACAACGCTCATCAGCTTGATGAGGATGTTCAGGGCGGGACCAGAGGTATCCTTGAACGGGTCGCCGACGGTGTCACCGGTCACGGTGGCCTCGTGCAGCTTGTGGTACGCAGCATCAACAGCGTCGAACATCTCCTGGGTGATCTTGCCGTCCGCCAGAGCAGCGCGGGCATCCTTCACCTTGGACTTGCCGTTCTTCTCACGCAGCTTCTTGGCGTTGTCCCAAGCACCACCAGCGTTGGCCATGGACACAGCCAGCATGAAGCCAGACGTCAAGGCGCCAACCAGCATGCCGGTCAGACCGAAGGTACCAAGCAGGAAGCCCACGACGGCGGGGGCGAACACGGCCAGAACACCGGGGATGAGCATCTCCTTGATGGCGGAAGACGTGCAGATGGCGATGCAGCGGCCGTGGTTGGGCAGGGTCTCGCCGTCCACAATCTTGGGGGCCTGGATCTCCTCAGTACGAAGCTCGGGGTACAGCTTGAACTGGCGGGTCACCTCAACAATGATAGATTGAGCGCTGGACCCAACGGAAAGCATGGTCAAAGCAGCGAAGATGAATGGCATGCAGGCACCGATCAGAACACCGGCGATAACAACGGGCTGGGTCAAGTCGACGGGGAACAGAAGGTTGCCAGCGGGGGTGGTGCCGATGGCCTGCTCGGTGAAAGCGGCGATCAGACCGGCGGACGTCAGAACGGCGGAGCCGATAGCGAAACCCTTGCCGGTGGCGGCGGTGGTGTTGCCAAGGGCATCCAACGCATCAGTGCGGTCACGGGCGAAGTCGGGGAACTCCTCACCAGACATCTCGGCGATACCACCAGCGTTGTCGGCAACGGGGCCGTACGCATCGGTAGCCAAGGTGATGGACAGAGTGGAGAGCATGCCGACGGCAGCCAGGGCGATACCGTACTGGCCAGAGAACTCGTTGCACGCCAGAATGGCAACAACAACAGACAGGGTGGGGATGACAACGGACAGCATGCCGACACCAAGACCCTTGATGATCACGGTGGCACCGCCAGTGGGGGCGGCCTTGTCGATGTCGATGGTGGGGGTGTAGTCGTAAGACGTGCAGTACTCAGTGAACAAGCCGATCACGATACCAGCAACCAGGCCAACCACGATGCAGCCGAAGTTGTTCCAAGCAGTGGTGCTCTCGAACATCAGGTGGCAGCACAGGATGGAGAAGCAGATCACCAAACCGCCAGAGATGAAGATGCCGTAGCGGATGGTCCAGAGGAGGTCCTCCAGCTCAGCAGTGTCGTCCAACTGGCGCTTCATGACGTAGAAGATACCGACCAAAGAGCACAGAACGCCGAAGCCAGCGATCCAGTAAGCCAGGGCAACCTGCTGGTTGGAGTCCGCAAGGGAGCCAGCGGCGATCAGGGAGCCCACGTAGGACTCGAACAGATCAGCACCCATACCAGCGACGTCACCGACGTTGTCACCGACGTTGTCGGCGATGGCGGCGGGGTTGTTGGGGGAGTCCTCCGGGATACCAGCGTCGACCTTGCCGACCAGATCGGCACCGACATCAGCGGCCTTGGTGAAGATGCCACCAGCCACACGAGCGAACAGAGCGATGGAAGAAGCACCGAAGCCGAAACCGGACAGGTACTCGAAAGCAGGGGGGTGGAGCGCGTCGCGGTCACCCTGGAAGATCAGCTGCATGATGGTCATGCCGAGCAGACCGAAGCCAACCACGCACAGAGACATGACGGCACCGGAGCGGAAAGCGACGTTCAGGCCGCTCAAGATGCTGGTGTGGCAGGCAACCGTGGTGCGCACGTTGGAAGCGGTGGCAACCAACATACCCAGGTAACCGGCAGTGCCAGACAGGGTGGCGCCAACCAGGAAGCAGATGCCAGTGTACACACCAGCCGCCTTGGTCTCGTCGGTGCGGAGCATCACGCAGACCACGACGAACATGATCAGCACGAAGCAGCACAGCCACTTGTACTCGGTGTTCAAGAAAGCGCGAGCGCCATCCCTGCAGAGATGGAAACAAGAATCAGTGCCCGATTCAACTCTGAAAGCGTAGCGGCACAAACGTACTGCACAATGTTGGAGATCTTCAACCCGTTCGGGGCACCGTACTGGAAATCAGCCTTCTGCTCCTCACTCCAGCTCGCGCAGTCCTTAGTCCAGAAAGCGCTCGGGGGGGCGCCGCTCTCGGGGTCAGCGGCGGTGGGCAGCGGGCGCTTCCAGCCCGTGGTGCTGCGGAACTTCTTGGAGCCATTGTTGTAAGCCTTGAGCTGAACCGAGAACAGGCCAGCCACAGAAAGAGCGAGCACACCGCCGATAATCGCGACGAGGGCAGACTCAAATGCAGTCAAGTTATCAAGAGCGACCATCACAAGAGGTTGCGCCATGGTAACGTGGCGAGTTACAGGGTAGCCAAGGGAATGAAAGATGCAAGGGATACAAACCAACGGCGGGTGGTCACGGTTGGCCAAAACGAAAGGCTGAGGGCAACTAACGGAACTAGCACAACCGCCATAACGGGATATATGTAATAATCAAGAGAAAGTAACATTGTGTGTATTCGTTTTTCTGAGTGTGGTCAGTGGCGACGGACTTCGAAGACGGTGTCTTGATCCAACTTGCCCAAGTGGCGCCAGCCGCAAAGGCTTTGCGGTTTGGCCAGTGCGCATGCATAGCGGTGACATCTAGCCATCACAAGCACCGTAGTGCGTACGATACCAGGCGATGCGGTTGTGGTTGCCGTGATACTTTCCTTCGCAGTCGGGTGGGGAGGGAGTGGGTGTGAGACACAGCGTGGTCCACGCTACGTTGCGGCACCGCCGGTGCGCCACAAAAATGAGTCAATCGGTCGACCAGCAGGTTTGGTGGGAGTGTGCGAAGTGTCTCACGAATAACACGGGTACTACAACAGTGTGTCGGGTGTGTTCGGCGGCATGCCCGCCCAGCGTTTGTGAGGTGGACAAGCTGGACCCATCTGTGACGCCGAACCAAACGTGGAGGTGTGGCGTGTGCACCCTGGACAATGCAGTTGGGGTTCGGCTTTGTGCTGCCTGTGGGACGGTTGTGGATACTGCTTCGTCTGTGGTTGCTTCGCTGAAGCAATCCGTTGAGGTGGATCTGGGTGTTGGTGCTGGTGCTGGTGCTGGTGCTGGTGCTGGTGCTGGTGCTGGTGCTGGTGCTGGTGCTGGTGCTGGTGCTGGTGCTAGTGTGGGTACTAGTATGGGTGCCAGTGCTGCTGGTGCAGGTGCAGGTGTAGGTGCAGGTGCTGATGCAAGTGCTGGAACTGGCACTAGCGCTGGCGCTGGCGTTAGCACTGTGCTCCATCCTGTTGCCCCGTATTTGCGTGGAACACCCAACGAAAAGGTGCCTCGTGTAGTAGCAGCCCATGCCGGTGGGTACAGCCGAGATGGCGAAGATGATCGCGTTGAGGAAGAGCAGGCCTCCAAACTACTTCAGCGCGTGTTTGAGTGGTGCCGTGCCAAACGGTGGGTAAACTCGGTTTCCTTTCTCTTCCTTGTTGCTTTGAGTGTGATTTTGTCTGTGCGCTAACCTGTGGTGTGCTTGGTGTGATAGGAGCAAGTACGTTGACGCTGACTTTCCGCCAGCGGAAGCGGCGCTAGGCACGTTGAAGAAGCCAGCACGCATCGTGTTTCGCAGACCTGAGGTAGGCACAGTGTCTTCAGCAAGGAACGGAGCAGTTGCTCAAGCGTTAGAATGTGTTGGCATGCAGGCAATCGTTGGACCCAATGGCACTCGCGAGTGGTCTCTGTTCACGCGAAATCCCTCTTCGCTCGACATTGTACAGGTGCAATACTTGCTGCGATCTGCTGTTACATTGGAGGAGTAGCGTTGGTTCATGTGTGCCGCTGTTGCCAGGGTGGCTTGGGGAACTGCTGGTTTCTCACGGCCCTCGCAGTCGTTACGGAGCGCCCAGAGATAGTGCGGCACTTGTTTCGTACCGCAGAAACGAATGCTCACGGCGTGTATCAAGTCAGACTTTGCATCGATGGTCGCTGGAGAGTCATCACCGTTGACAGTTGTTTGCCCGTTCGCGGGGACGGACGGCTCGCATTCGGGTCTTGTCGGAGCAACCAATTGTGGGTCTCCGTCATCGAGAAGGCGTTGGCGAAAGCGCTCGGGTCGTATGCCTCATGCGAGGGTGGGCATGTCGCGGACGGCCTTGCCATTCTTACAGGCCACGCTGTTGTCCAGGTACGTGTACAGGGTCGTGTTTCTCACTCTCAAATGTGGAGTCGTTGCTGACAACACCATGGCGTGGGGGAACGAACCGTGGCAGTTGAATCTAAGTTCAGCCCTTGTCTCTGACGACGCCGTATTCCACCGACAACGTGCGCAGGCGCGTCAGGATGGCGCCACATCACTTTCGGCGGAGGTTGAACGCCTGGCATGGGGCAAACTCGTGGCCTTCTGCGATTCTGGGTTTCTGTTGGGGGCGTCGTGTGGTGTGGTACGTGGTCACGGCATTGACGCCGCTGCATCTCAGCGTGTAACATGACAACCGGAAATCCTGGCAGCTTTCGGAGCGGTTGGACACTGCCACATGTCCGGAGGAGTACCGGAAAGTGGGGCTGTCCTTCGGCCACGCCTACTCAGTGTTGCGGGTTGTCACTCGGGGCAAGGTGCAGCTCGTGCAGCTTCGCAATCCATGGGCCAGGCAAGTATTGAGAACAGAACCAGGATGTTGCTGCAGCTTGTGTCACGTGCTCACACCGACAATCACCAGGCAATCATGGCGAGGGGACTGGAGCGATGACTCACCTTTGTGGGACGTATACGCGGGCCTCCGTGACGAACTTGGCCCTCATGGCGGCAGCCAAGGCGGTAGGGTGGTTTGGGGTTGGGAAATGTGCAATGCCGTGTGTTGTGGATGACACGTGGTTGTTGTTTTGCAGTGTTCTGGATGTCGGCAAGCGACTTCTTGCACTACTTCGAAACTGTGGATGTGGCGAAGGCGCTTCCGGCTCATTGGGTGACGGTACGACCGCCGCGATTGCAACCCTGTCCCCAACTCACGGTGCTGTTTGGTAGGCTCGTCGTTCTTTGAAGCTTGGTGTCGGTTGCGTTGAGGGCAACATTTTTCCTGCTTTGTGTGTGGATGCTGTTGGAGCGTGTATGTCCGAAATCACCGCGTACCACGAGTCAGTTCGCTGTGGACACGGTGCCACAAATCACCTTGACCTGTCTGTGTCCATTCTGTTGGCCGGAGAAGGACAGTTGCACGCTTGCACATGCCGGGTGTCGCGGGCTGCGCGGAGTCCAAACTGTGAGGCGAACTTAGCCGCGGCCAAGTAGGTGGTGGTATGGTGCCCGTATGTGTGTTTGTTTGTGACCCATCTGTTCACTTTGTGAGCTTGGCACGACAGATATGTCATTTTGCCCTTGTCATACACAACCGTTTGCCAAACACGGCGCACTGGTGTGGACCTGGACCCGTGCACACATGTTGCGATTCGGTCCTCGAAGCCACTTGTTGTGACCCACACGTCTGTATCGGCAGCCATGGTGGCCCAAACCATCGCTCGCAGATGTGTGAAACTGTTCACGCGGAAAACGGAAGCGTACGCACGCATGGTGGTGTACGAGTGTTGCGAGCACGGAGCTGGGGTTTCCATCGTCGCGGAGAACCGAGACGAGGCACACTCATTTCGTGTTCACTTGGATGCACGCTCATGCACAAATCTCGTCTCCAGTCGCGCGTCGTCATCGCTGGTGTTTGATGACACGTTGCCCCCACTGACCCGCACTGTCGTCGCCATTTTGGCTGTGGAGGATAGCAACAGTGCGTTCCGGTACGGGTTCCGGTTTGAGTTCAACAAGTTGACGCCGCCATCGTCAGTTGAGTTCCTGCCCCGTGCCTGCGATCGATCACCCCCTCTTCGTGAAGGCGATGCGTTGCATGCTCCATATTTTGTTGTCGATTAATTAAGCGAGCGCCCTCATCCGTGCTGGGCTGTTGAAAGCAAGAGACATCTTTGCGAATTACTTTTTGTTGTTTTGTTTCATGCGTCAAAGCAGTGCAAGGTTTTCACGCATCAGGTTCTTGGCCCTTGCTCTCGCCTTCCTCTGCCTCGGCTCGTGCGGCTGCAGCTGCGGCGACAGCCGCTTTCTCTGCAGCGAAGCGGTCGTGCAACTCCAGAACATCAACAGCTGCCACCTTAACCCAACCCGTTTCCTTGACAAGGTACACTGCGCAACAACAACAACCCATCACGTCAATTGAAACGCAACGAACAGATTGGACGCGTGCACAGGCATGAGTGCGCATCGGGATACAACGTACAATTGTTGATACCGCCACTGTAGGCATCACGGTATGTGGCGTGATAGATAGCTCGTTGACCCAGTTCGATGGCTTCTTCCTCCGTTAGGTCATGACGCCAACTGAAACCACACAGCGCCATGAGTCAAAACCAACATCTGAGTCCAAACCAACATCCCAAGAGGCTGGCAGTGCCACTACTACGCACTTTGTGTCGAGCACACCATAGGCATACATGGAGCCGGACCCCACTGAAAAGTAGGGCATGGAGTCATGTGCCTTCAGCCGGGTGCAGTCATTGTCAACGTAGTACAATTGTGGACCCTGCACCCCAAGGCTGGTTGTGAGCTGCATGTACTCTGCAACACAAATAACATGAAAGAAACACAACACCCACGCACCGTTTTGTCCCAGCCGCACACCATTGTGCCCTGTTTCACCATGCACATGTCAGCGCCACCGCCTGCTGACGTGCAGTATCACCAACAACGCACCATACTGAGACCATAGCCTTTGTAACGAGCAATTGTGTTCAGAAGCAGCTTGGACGCAGCCGCTACTGAGATTCGCTCTTTGTTCCGAAGCTCATACAATCGGCACTGAACGCCCAGGTTTCGCTCCCAGTACTGACAATCAGCAGCACCGCCAGCCATGGTTCCCAACAAGTACGGGTTGATCTCGATGATCTTCATCACACTTTGCGAAGCTGGAACCAACAGGTCGCTTGAGTGATCAATGCTTTCAACTCCACAACACGAGCGGTCGTACCGATGTAGGGCCCTTGGGTTGACCGAGAGTCGACTGACACGATGACACCACCCTGGAACTTGAACGCGAGAGTTGTGGTTCCCTTGGCGAAGCGCACTCGACCGTTATCAATACTTCCATGATAAATGTTCAGGTGCTTTGAGCAGTATGCAGCAGGCTGGGCCACAAATCAGGGCACCGTGAGCTGCGCAAGCAACACAGCACACACCCAAAGTCAACCTACGTTCGGCACTTTGGGAAGCAGAAAGCGATCCGTGGAGAGCAGTTCTTCCTCCTTCTGTCCAGGAGCTGATCCCAACAGCGTCGCAGGCTTATCATTGAGAAAGTCGAGCTTCAACATCGTGCACGACACGACGAATCGCAACAAAGGGTTGCACGCGGTCGTGATCCGAGCAGTGTTCCATGCTCATGTGTGCGAGTCACGTGACACGGAATGTGATGCATGTGTATTCATTATGATCTTAAACATGTTGACTGTGTGGCGTGGATTTGATGTGCGTTTCGCGGTGTTGTCAAGGTGCAGGCGAGCGTTTTCATGCCACGCCTGTAGCGAATGTAGATAGCCATTCGCCCGTCGACGTGCGTCGCTGTTGCATAATGGCAACTCCTACCGCGGGAAGGGTCCAAGACGGCACAGCTGGCGCTGGTGTGCATTCTTTCCTGTCGCGCCTGTACGGCGATCCCGTCACAGGACGGGCAGTGGACGCGGGTGCTGAGAATGGCACCGGTGTGTCCACGGGGGCTTCGCAGCCACCCCGTAAGGCAGAGGAGCAAGTTCGTTTGGACCGCATTCGAGGACTTTCGGCGGCCTTTCCTGCCATGGTAGCGGTGCGCCGCATCGCCGAGTGGGAGTGGTCCTTCCTGCCAGCCATGCTCAAGCGGTACAGGTACATTTTCAATCCAAAGAACGAGATGGAGCTTTGGAGCTTGGACTGCAACATGCTCCGAGACTTGTTTATTCATGAGGGTATCGATCCCATCCGTACGGACGAGGTGTTTGCTCTGTTTTCGAACGATGTGCCGGGGCATGAAGTTGTGGACATCTTCGAGACATTCGCTGGGTTGTGCCTACTGATGGGCGGTGATTTCGTACGTTGACGTGCAATCCGTTGACTGTGTCTCCTCCTTCGTGCTGCGAAAGGAGGAAGACACTATGGCTACCGGCGCTCATCGTGTCCGTGCTGTGCCTCCGTTGCACAGGAAGCTCGCTGTGCCTTCATGCATTCCCTGTTCGACACCGACAGCAAGGGGTTTCTCAGTGAGGACGAGCTTGGAGCGCTGCTTGAAGTGCTGTGTGACGTTGTCGATCGCCTTGGATTGCTGCCCATTGCCTCACAGGACGAAATTGACACGATGGTGGTGGAAGCCATGACCACACCGACGGGAACGCAGCGGTACGCACAGGCATCCATGATGTGCTCCTGCCTACGCCCTCACCTTGCTCATACTACCATGCAGGTTAAGTCTGGGTGTGGAAGATTTCACGCACTGGGCACGGACAGGGCGACCGGCGCAACTTTATCGTGGCATGCTTGAGTTCGTGGCGTTGCAGGTATGGGGTGCACGTGTCTCTCTGCGCTGACCACGTGCTGTGCGTGAACAGGTCCACAGAGTGCGTGCTTGATGAGATCAACGCGTCTTTGGAGCGCATCAAAGCCATGTTTCCCGCGTGGAAAGAGCAGTGCAAGTTTGTTCCAAGCACCCGCGCGCGTGAGTGGGCCGAGGCGGAGGCGATGGCGGTGGCGGAGGCGCAGACGCGCACCGATGACTTGTTCCTACCCCTCGCCGGAGCCAACGCCCGGCCCGTTCGTTGCGACAACAGCATCCGCGTCGTTGTTGGGCCGGTGTTAGGCAAGGTGCGATCCATATGATGTCGTACCTTGCGAAGAATAGAGTGGGTGGGTGGGTGTGCATGCATGTATCGTCTCATGAGGGGTCTACCTCGTGTGGCTGATGGTGGCAGGTCACACACAACTCAGCGGTGGTGCTGGTGGAGGTGTTGGCTCGGGGCAAGGTTGCGTGTGTGTGTCAACGGGTGCGAAACGAGGCGAACTCCTCTGCCGAGACGAGTCCAGTATCACTGATTTCCACTCCTAGTCAGTGGCTCGAGGCTCACCAAGTGGCCTGGTTCCTTGTGGAGGGGCTGGAGCCCAACGTGGAGTACAAAGTGCAGTTGGAAGGTGTTCACACTGACGACATCGTGGACCGTGTTGGGGTATTCACAACGATGGCGAGCCCTCCGACCGCTGAGTACACCCCGCACAAAAGGTTTGGGCGTGCGACTCCGTCCACCTCTCCATCACCCGTGGAGCCCACTGTACGTGTTCCCCACTGTCCCGTTTTTTTGTTTTGTTTTTTGTTATTGGTGTGAGCTGTGCGAGGCTGGCGGTGTGCTGTGTGTGTGTGTGTGTGTGTGTGTGACGGGGCGACGTGAATGTGAATGTGAATGTGAATGTATCGTGTCAGATGGGAATTCGAGTGAGCTGCGGCGTTCCCACTGCCCGTTCTCGAGCAGCGGACCAGGTAGCAGCCTCTGTGGTGTGTAACCCCGCGAACACGATTCCACCCCCACCGGTGATAGCTGCGCCGCACCTTCACTTGGGAGGCTTGGTCGATGTCACACGTGTGGTGAGAAGCGGCAACATGATGTTGTACCGCCTCCTTCAGCGCGACCTGGCGAAGGTATGACGGCATCTGGGGAGCGCGATGTAGAAACTTCAGCACGGTGGTGGTGGTGGTGCTTCTGTGTTTCTCTGCTCTGACGCTCTGTTGGTGTGTCCTGTGTGTGGATGTATTGCTGTGTGCCCTGCGCCTGCTCATATTAACTTGCGTTGTGTGCGAAAAATTTCCAACGCCCCCTCCAGCATGTGGCCACCTCGGACACGCAGCGCCTGGCGGTGGAGGCCTCCATTTTCCAGGACATATGCGATGTGTACCGCAACACCTGGGGCTCTGGGGACGTAGCCAAAGTCCTGGCCCAGGGCTCGCACCTGCCACTGGGTGGGGCGCAGGACCTGCCACTGCAGTCCATGGACGGTCCGCTGGGGGCGTCGTTGCATGCTCGGGCGTGGCGCCGCGCCACCAGCGCCGTGAATCGGTTGGTTCGACAAGCCTACGCGCAGTACGAGCTGTCTCTGTGGGGCTTGCGCCCAGCAGAGGCCATGCGCGGCGCGGCGTCTGCCCTCCTCCACCGTGGAGATGGTGCCACTGGTGATGGTGATGGCGATGGTGATGGTGCCACTGGTGAGGCAACCGGAGGTGGCGACGGGGAGTCCGCCAACGCGTTGGCTGCCCCACCGGACGCTGACACCCACCCGTATGATGCGTATGAGCGAAGTGGGGCGCTGTTCTCGACCGTTGCCTGGTGCGGTGTCGTCGCGTTGGATCTGTTCTTCAAGCGGCCTGGGTGGTCCGAGCTGCGCGCTGCTGCAAACTCGCTTCCCGAGAAGGATGCACACGCTGCGAACAGCAGCAAGAAGCGACTTGAAGACCTGGCAGTCATGTTGCGCGCCTGGCTGCGGAAGCCTGGCATGACCACCGTGGTGGTGGCGACCTCAAAGCCGCTCACGTGTTCTGAGCTGCACCCATCGGCTGTGCGGGAGCTGCTTGTGCCCTTGATTGAGTGGAAAGAGGAGGTACGCGAGCACGTGTGTGCGGGGCCACGGTTGGTTGCGGCTGGGAACATGTTTTCTCATTGTTCTCTCTCTTCTCACTCTGTGTGTGTTGCGTGTGTGTGTTGTGTGTGTTTGGTTTGTTTGCTCCATGCGTGGGTGGTCTTGTGTGCTGATTATTGCGCCCCGGCCGTGGCTGTTGTGGTGGTGGGTGCGGCTACCGTCCCGTGCGTTCAGCAACCCTTCCGCCGCATTCACCTCGTGTCCGGCTCTGGTGGCGTATCCGCGGGCGTGGCCACGACCTTGGTTGCCCCTGGCGGCTGCGTGGTGCCACAGCTGGTTGTGGCCCCCATGTCCCTCCCCTTGGTCTCGTTTGGCCGCACCGACCGCCACGTGTGGACCGGCGTGCCGCTGCGCACCCCCCCGCGCGACGACCTGTTGCGGCGCCTCCACGCCGTCCACTGCCGTCAGGAAGTCGCCCCGGCCGCCACCGCCGGCGCCTCAGGCGACGGGGACGGGGACGCGGATGGCACGGCGGCAGAGGCGGCGTACATTGACCCGGACCTGGTGCCACGCCCGGTCACGCCGTCGCCCGAAGAACGCGAGTTGGCCGTGCAGGCGTGGCGGCGTGACCGGGCTGCGCTGCCGGGTGACCACGCAAGCCGTGCGCGACGGCGTCGTCGGTTGGCGTGGCTGGATGGCTCCTTGCTTGCGTCCACCACCGGCCCAACAGGTCGGGTCCAGGGCAAGCTTGCTCAGAGTGGACCCGCGGCGGCGCCGGCGGCGACAGCCGCAGCGGGCACACCGCCACAATCGCACGTGGGGGGGACGAAGGACATGAAGAACAGGAAGCAGCCGAGCCGAGAGGTGTTGGAGCGCGGTGGTGTGCCCGTGGCGTTGCTGGACAACGCGTGCGTTACAGGGTTGGTGATGGCGCCTGAGCTCAAGGGCCCAGCCGCCCGCATGGAAGAGAAGGCTGGTGGCGGCGGTGGCGGTAGTGGTGGTGGTGGTGGTGGTGGTGGTGTGGCGAACGGTAGTGCAGCGCGTGACGCAGTTGACGGTGGCGGCGAGGGTGAAGCATGGACACTGACCGTCCATGTCCACGCGGTGTTGGAGTGCTGTCACAAGGGCGAAATCCGCTTGTTGGGCCCAGGCAAAGCCTCGCAGCGGCTCCTGCGACTGGCCCACCCACCGGCGCAGCTGATCGTGGGGCCGGTCGTGGGACACGTGGGGGCACGCACGGCACGGGTGTTGGGGGAAACGGATGCGCCCGCGGTGGTGCGGTGCGTGGCGACGGACGTGCTGGCCGGCATCGAGCACGTGTGCACGCTGGCGCTGGGTGATGGTCCGGGCGTGGCGCGCTTTTCCACCCTGGACCCGCACCGTCGGTACACCGTGGCGTTCGAGGGCGTGGCCAACGGCGAGGAACGCGTGGGGTGCATCACCACCCGGTCCGTAGCCCCACGCACCGTGAACCTGGTGTCCATTGCCTCGCCGTGCCTGCCACCCAGCGAGCGCGTCCACGCCATCGACCACGAGTACCCGCTGGCAGACCCGCGCTTTACCGCGGCCGCCCAAGGTGCCGTGCACGCCGCTCGGGGCGCGGTGCACCGCGCGCGTGTGGCGGCCGCGCGTGACGTGAAGCGCGCCGTGCGTGTGGCTGCCGCCGGTCGCGACAGCGACGCGCAGTCGTCCGCGCCACGGGGCGTGGGTGACCCCATCGTGCTGGAGGAGGAGGGTGGCTTGGGGTTGCTGCAGGCCCATGAGGCCCCGCACCTGTGGCGGCGGCTGTTCCGGCGCGTGACGTCCCCATGGGGCGGCGTGGACGGCGTGGTGCACTTGGGAGGCCAAGTGAACGTGCGGCAGGTGCTGGAAACGGCCCACGCTCTGTTAGAGGTCGCTGAGGATGAAGCCGTCAAGGTGTTTCAGGAGTCGCGCAGGCGCCAGCAGGAGATGTACCGTGGCGCCAGGCCGGGGGCGCGCTTTAGTGACGTGTTCGGCAACGAGGACGGGTATGCTGTCGACCATGAGTACGTGCCCTTGGGGGGGGGGGGGGGGGCAG
>Ga0213833_1000760_pt1 | contig 27563 bp, 17 predicted proteins | sample SWATP21_FD_160575 | JGI IMG/M metagenome (GOLD analysis project Ga0213833, IMG submission 160575) | Coastal seawater microbial communities from Marineland, Florida, United States - SWA TP2 #1 | ecosystem: Environmental > Aquatic > Marine > Coastal | place: USA: Florida | collected 2016-08-14 | reverse complement strand
CCGTCGGCGGTGTAGACCGTGGAGCCCGCCACCACCTCCATCTCGAGGCCGTCGCCGTCCATGTCGTAGGCGAAGGAGTGGAAGCCCGAGTTCCAGTAGCCTTCGGCGCCCACGAACCACGAGTTGGACCAGCCGCGCCCGCCGTCGCCCTCCCAGCGCTCGGAGAGGTCGTCGTGCTCGAAGACGGTGCGCCCGAGGATGATCTCGACGGTGCCATCGGCGTCGAGGTCGGCCAGGGCGGGCGCGTGGGCGGACTTGGTGGAGTAGCCCTCGGCCCGGCACCACAAGGAATCCTCGCCCACGACATCGAGCGAGAGGCTGCCGGTGAGGCCCACTTCGTAGATGGCCGGGTAGCAGTCGCCGGAGGTGTCGCCGATGACGGTGGTGACGACCTCGACGAGGCCATCGAGGTCGACGTCGCCCATGGCCAGGCCGGCGAAGAGGAAGGGGGCGTAGTCGTCGGTGCCGTTGCCGTTGGTGTGGCTGGCCCACTCGATGGTGTCCCACACCTGGCTGCCGTCGCCCGACACGAGCCGCAGGGCGCTGTGGATGTCGCCGCTGAATTCGTCGCCGGTGATGATGGCGATGTCGGGGGTGTCTTGGCCGGTGACCATGCCGTTGCCGTCGTCGTCGGTGGCCTGGCCCACGGCGGGCGCTTGGAAGACGGCGTTGAAGGTGGGGGAGTCGGCGAAGGTGTAGTCGGGCCAGCTCACGGAGCTGTCGGCGGGGTCGGTCATGGCGTGGGCCATGCTCCACTCGATGGTGGCGGAGAAGCCGGCGCCGCTGGGCTCGGGCACGTACTCGCAGCCGGACTCGGTGGCGACCGTGGCCGGCTCGGGGGCGTCTTCGCAGGTTTCGGTGGGGCCACCGTCGTCGCCCCCACCGTCGTCGCCACCCCCATCGTCGCCCGTGTCGCCGCCGTCGTCGCCGGAGCCACCGTCGTCGCCCGAGCCACCATCGTCGCCGGTCTCGCCCGATCCATCGTCGCCGCCGTCGTCGCCCACGGTGCTGGGGTCGCGTTCCTTGCCATCGAGGGACTTGGAGCAGCCGAACAGGGCCAGAGTGAGCCAGAGGGTGGTTCGCATGTGCATTCTCGCCTTCACTGGAGGACCATCGGCCGCCGGACCGGGTCGTCGTGTTCCGACGGTAGCGCGCCAGGACCGGGACCGAAAGCCCCGGGAAGCGGGCGCGTGCCATGATGCGACCCGATGCAGAACGCCGTCTCCATCCAAGACCTCGCGATCCAGGCTCTGAACCTGAGCCTGATGTTCTCGGTGGGCCTCGAGCTGGACCTGGACCGGCTGCGGGCGGCAGCACGACGGCGCAGGCTGGTGGTGGGCATCACGCTGCTCAACTTCGGCCTTGTGCCGCTGCTCGCGGCGGGCGTGGGGCACCTGGCGGGACTGACGGGGCCGGTGCTCATCGGCTTGCTGCTGGCGGCGGTGGCTCCGGGGGGTGGCACGGGCACGCTCCTCACGCGGACGGCGCGGGGCAACCTGGAGCTGTCGGTGGTGCTGCTGGGCGTCTTCACGGCGCTGGCGGTGCCGCTGGTGCCGGCCCTGGTGCTGGTGCTGGTGCCCGAGGACTCGGTGTCGATGTGGCCGCTGCTGCGCACCTTGCTGCTGTTCCAGCTGCTGCCGCTGGCCCTGGGACTGGGCATCCGGCTGAACCGCCCGCCCCTGGCCGCTCGGCTGCAGCGCCTGGCGAAGCCCGTGTCGAACGCCATCTTCGGTGCGCTGGTGCTGGGCTTGTTGGTGACACGTGGGCACCTTGTGTTGGAAGTGGGGGCGGCCGGGCTGGGGGTGCAAGCGATGGTGGTGGTGGGTTCGCTGGTGGCGCCGATGGTGGTGCGGGCCACGCCGCGGGACCGGGCGGCGCTGTCGCTCACGACGGGCGTGCGCAACCTTTCCTTGGCCTTGCTGCTGTCGTCGGCGTTCTTCACACCGCTCACCACCCTGACGGTGCTCACGTACGGCCTCGTGATGTACCTCTTGGGCGTTCCGGCGGCGCTATGGATTCGCCGAGCCCTGCCCGAGACTGGAGGACCACCATGAGCTTTGACGCTTCCCGGGCCCGCTTGAAGGGACCGGACTTGTTTCAGCGATGGCAGATTCGCGACGGGGGCGTTCGTCTCGCGGATGCCGGGCTCCCCCTTGACGACGAGCTGGTGGTGGCCGAGGTGGACGGGGACCATCGGGCGGTGCGCATCCTCGACATCTCCCATCCCCACGGCTGTGAGCTGCGGCTGGCGGGGAAGCTGCGGTATGTGTCGTGGTGACCGGTGTGTCACAGTGGGGTCGGTCTGACCTCCGTACTGGAAGGACGGGAGCTGCACCTGAGCGCGGGTGGTCTGTACAACGGCCTGGTGCAGCTCATCGACGACGAGACGCTCACCTACTGGGACCACATCACGGGCGAGGCGGTGCATGGTCCGCTGGAGGGTGCGCGCCTGGAGACGTGGCCGCTGCACTACCTGGATGTGGCCTCGGCGCTGGCCCGCTGGCCGGAGCTGAAGGTGAGCCTGAAGGGCCGTCGGGGGCTGCTGGACCGGATGATGGGTGTGGTGGCGGGGTCGGTGCGGGGGGCCTTGGAGTTCTTGCCGCCGGGCTTTCGCAGCACGATGGCGGATGTGGACCCGGCGCTTCCCGAGATGACCCCTGGCCTGGCCGTTCTGCATGGTGAGGATGCCCGCTTCTACCCGATGGAGGTGGTGTCGCGCGGGATCTCGGACCCCTGGGATGGGGGCACGCTGCGGGTGTCGATGGACGCGACCGAGGGATTTGCCGATGCGACGTGGGTGGAGGCGGACCGAGAGCGGCCGATGCAGCTGATGATGCGGTGGTACGGCTTCAACCTGACGTGGCCGCATGGGAAGGCGGTGCAGTAGCGGGTAGGGTGGGCGCATGGCTCGACTTCGTGTGCTCTTCGTGTGTTCTCGCAACCAGTGGCGCAGTCCGACTGCGGAGGCGGTGTTCTGGCGGATGCCGGGGCTGGCGGTGCGGTCGGGTGGGACGAGTCCAAAGGCCCGCAAGCGTGTGCAGGAGCGCGACCTGGCGTGGGCGGATGTGGTGCTGGTGATGGAAGGGGTGCACCGGGAGCGGCTGCGGCAGCGGTTTGGGCGGGCGGCGCGGGATGTGCCGGTGCACGTGTTGGGGATTCCGGATGACTTTCAGCACATGGACCCGGAGCTGGTGGGCATCTTGGAGGATGTGGTGCCGCCGGTGTTGCGGCGGTTTGGGTGGGAAGGGGTGAAGTAGTGGGTGTGCCCCCGTCGCCCCCCTCCAACCGGACGACTTCAGGTCTGGGGGCCCCCTCCGCAGGCCTGCTGCGCAATGCCCACGGCGGGGCCTCCGATGCGCTTCGCGCTCGGCGCCTTGCTGGCACCGACCCATCGATTCGTCGTCCCCCGAGCCCATCGATGTGAGGGAGCAAGGCGCCGGGCGCGAAGCGCACAGGAGGCGCCGCGGTAGTCGCTCCGAAGGAGCAGTCCCCCGCTGATGCACGAGCAGTCAGCCTGGAGCCAACCTCGGCCGAAGACACTGTGTTCTGTCGGTGGAGCGTACGACTTGTGCGGGTAGGAGACCCCTGAAGGGGGAGGACCATTCACGAAGGGGCCCCCTCCGACCCTTCGGGCCACCTCCCCCTGAAGGGGGAGGACATCGCCGTTCTCACCTGAAGTCGTCCGGTTGGAGGGACGCTGTGGCCACTTGTGCGGGTAGGAGACCCCTGAAGGGGGAGGACCATTCACGAAGGGGCCCCCTCCGGCCCTTCGGGCCCTGCTGCGCAATGACTACCGCGGCGCCTCCGATGCGCTTCGCGCTCGGCGCCTTGCTCCCCCTGAAGGGGGAGGACATCGTCGTTCTCACCTGAAGTCGTCCGGTTGGAGGGACGCTGTGGCCACTTGTACGGGAACGACGATGTTCTCCGCCTACTCGACGTAGGCGCCGGTGGAGGGGGTGGGGTCGACGAGTGAGCCACCCGAGATGGTGGTGTACTCGAGGCGAATGCGCCCTTCGCCCCCGTCTCCGCCGGGTCTGGGGGTGAGGACGTCGGACCAACCATCGCCGCCTTCACCGCCCAGTGCTTCGACGCTGCCGGTGATGGTGATGGTGTCGGCGACGAGCAGGACCTGTCCGCCCGCTCCGCCGCCACCACCGCCGAGCTCGCCGTACTGGGTGACCGTGGTGCCGGTGGTGTAGGCGTCGTCGCCAGCGGCTCCGTCGGCCCACACATCGCCGCTCACGGTGATGGTGTCGGCGCTGTAGATGGCCACGAGGCCGCCGCCCGCTCCACCGGCGCCGCTGCGGTTGCCGCTGAAGTAGCCATCCGAGCCGATGTCAGGAGAGCCGCCGCCGCCCCCCGAGCCGAAGAACCAGTCATCGAGCGTGCTGCTTCCATACGACTGCCCGGATGAGAATGTGTAGGTCTGCAGGGCGGTCTGGGCGGCATCTCCGGAAGTGCCGTAGCCTCCGCCGGCGCCCGAGATGATGGCGGTGGACGAGCCGGAGTGGGCGCCGCCGCCGCCGTCGTTGCGCAGAGCGTTGGAAGACGCCGAGGCGGGGGGATTCTCGTAGGACCCACCTGTGGTGGCCGGACGGCTGTGGCCCATGGTGCCCTGGCCGCCGAGGTAGCCGGCGCCGGACACATCGATGGAGCCAGAGATGGAGACCGGCCCGGTGGAGCGGAAGACCACGGCGCCGCCGCTGGCGCCATCCCAGAGGTCGGGGGTGAGGGTGCTGGAGACGGTGACTGCGCTGTAGTGGGGGACGCGCTGCACCAAGACGACATCGGAGGCGTCGAGGTCGGCGGCGAGGGGTGGCTCGACGTCGATGGAGGTGGTGCCCGAGGCGGTCACGAAGTGGAAGCTGTGGGTGCCGGCGTCGGCGCCTTGGGCCACCCAGACCAACACTTCGTCCCCCACTGCGAAGTGGGTGGGGTCGGCCACTTCCAGACTGGTGTCGTCTTCAGCGGCGCTGGTGGCCAGGAGGGTGTGGTCGGAGGCGGCCGACCAGGTGGAGCCGGTGTGGGAGAGGGCGCCGTCGTTGCCAAAGCCGCCGGTAGGGCCGCGGACGAGGGCGTCGTCGAAGTCATCGGCATCGTAGGTGTTGGAGAGCCCGTCCCCGTCGGCGTCGGAGTCTTCGCAGTCTTGCAGCAGATCCCCGTCGTAGTCGCTGAAGCCGGTGTCGTCGCAGTCGGTGGCGTCGGCCGAGTACCCGCTGGGGAGTGCGCACGCGAGGGTGGTGGAGGAGGCGTCGCCCAGGCCGTCGCCGTCGGCATCGCGGTACCAGGTGTCGGCGGTGGAGAGGTCGAGGTCGGTGTCGTCGTCGTCGGTGAGGCCGTCGCAGTCGTTGTCTGCAGAGTCGCAGACCTCGGTGGCACCCGGGTGGGTGCTTGCGTTGGAGTCGTTGCAGTCTGTGTTGTCTGTGGTGCGACCGCTGGATGCAGCACACTCCTGAAGACCCGAGTCTGCATCGCCATAGCCGTCGCCATCGGTGTCGGCGTAGGTGGTGAGGCCAGTGGACAGGTCGACATCGGCATCGGCGTCATCGATGGCGAGGTCGCAGTCGTCGTCGAGCGCGTTGCAGACCTCGGTGGCACCCGGGTGGATGTCGGCGGAGGTGTCGTCGCAGTCGGTGTCGTCGGAGACGTGTTCAGAAGGGACAACGCAGGCCAGGACCTCGGCGTCCGGGTCGCCGTAGCTGTCGCCGTCGGAGTCTGCGAACCAGGACGACGCGGTGGTGCGGTCGAGCGAGGGGTCGGCGTCGTCGGCCAGCTCATTGCAGTCGTTGTCGACGCCGTCGCAGACCTCGGTGGCATCGGGGTTCACGGCAGGGTCGATGTCGTCACAGTCGTCGAAGTTGTCGACGTAGCCGCTGGCGGGGTTGGCACACGACTGGTGGGTGACGTGCGGAACGCCGAAGCCGTCGTTGTCGGCGTCGGCGTACCAGGTGGAGGCAGTAGACAGGTCGACGTCCGGGTCTTCGTCGTCGGTGAGGCCGTTGCAGTCATCGTCGAGGGTGTTGCAGACCTCGGTGGCGCCGGGATGGACCGCGGGGTGGGTGTCCTGGCAGTCGTCGGCGTTGTCGACGAAGCCGTCGGGTGGGTCGCAGTCGTCGATGGAGTCGCCGCTGCCGTACCCGTCGTTGTCGGCGTCGGCGTACCACTCGAAGACAAGGTCTTCGTCGATGGTGGTGTCGCAGTCGTCGTCGACCTCATTGCATCGCTCGGGTGCGCCCGGGAACACGGTGGCATCGGTGTCGTCGCAGTCGGAGGCGTCGTCGACATATCCGGAGGTGTCACACGGAACGTCGATGGGGGCGGAGGCCCCGAAGCCGTCGCCGTCGCTGTCGGCGTGGCGGGTGCAGAGGTCTGGCAGGGCGCTGCCCGAGTCCTCGGATGCAGGAGGGGTGGTCTCTTTGGGACCTTCTTCAGGGGTTGTGCAGGCGGAGAGGGCCGCGAGAATGGCGGACCACAGGAGCGAAGCTCGTTGCATGGGGTACTCGAGGTTGGGTGGTTTGGATTGGGTGTCGAGTCAGAAGCCGGTGCCGAGGACGATGACGGCCTCGCCGGAGTTGTTGGTGCCGGCCCAGTCCATGCCGACGACGAGATCGGGCACGGTGTCGCCGTTGACGTCGCCGGCGGCGACAGAGGAGATCACGTAGTCGTTGACGCCGTCGCAGTTGAGGATGGAGTCGGCGTCGGGGGTGGCGGAGAGGACGGCGCGGGCGCTGAGGGGGCCGAAGTACAGGTAGACGTTGCACTCGTCGGTGCCGCTGCCGGTGCCGACGGCGAGGTCGACGGTGCCGTCTTGGTTGAGGTCGTCGACGGCGAAGACGTTGTAGCCGAACACCTCGGTGGATTGGTCGCCGCGAATCTTCACATCGGCGTCGGACAGGAGCATCGAATCGGCGCTGGTGGACCCCCACACGATGTAGGCGGTGTCGTGGTGGCCGCCGACGACGAGGTCATCGTAGCCATCGCGGTTGATGTCGCCGAGGGTGTCGAGGGAGTAGCCGGCGCCAGTGCCACCGCCCTCGCCAGAAAGGAGGATGTCGCCGTCGGTGTAGAGGTGGTCGCCCCGGAGGGTGCCCTGGAAGAGGGCAACGCCGCCGGCATAGCCGTGGGCTCCGGGCGTCCCGATGGCGAGCTCGGGCTGGCCGTCGGCGTCGAGGTCGAGGGAGTCGAATGCGGCGCCGAGCTTGTAGTCTTGGTCGTCGCCGAAGAAGGCCGCGATAGGATCGGCGTAGAGGTCAAGTGTGCCGCTGGCGGCTCCGGAGATGAGGAAGGCGGCACCGCTGTCGAAGCCATTGTCCAGGCCTCTCGCTGAACCCACGACGAAGTCCAAGGTACCATCACCGCTCAGGTCTTCGACAATCGCGACGTCATCGCCGAGGAGATAGTAGGCGTCTTCCCCATAGACACTCCAAGCCGCCGACTCACGGACATTGCCGCTGACCGGACCGCGGACGAAGAACGCCGCCCCGGCCCCAAACAAGGGATGGTCGGGCTCAATATCGTAGCCCCCGACCAGCAGGTCGTCGTACGCATCTCCGTCGACGTCGGCCACATGGACGTCCACACCCCCAGTCTCGTAGCCCGTTCCCCCAGCGAGCCGATAGTCCGAGTCATCGATCTGGTGGCTGGACTGCGCTGTGGGCCCAAGTCCATAGACGAACCCGTTGCGGTCGCCGGTAGCTGTATTGAGGGCCGAATAGGCCGAGACAATGGCCTCATCGAGACCGTCACCATCCAGATCCCCGACCGCCACCTGTCGCCCGAGCCGGTCTGTTTCGCTGGCGCCCACAAAGACCAGGTGGTTTTTCAGATCGGTCGAGGCCGGCCATAGACACGGATCAGGCACACTGTCGCAGTTGTTGTCGACGCCGTCGTTGCAGACCTCGGTGGCGTCGGGGTTCACCGCCCGATCGGCGTCGTCGCAGTCGCCCCCTTGTTCGATGAGACCGGGGGCCGGGTCGCAGGTGGTCTCGGAGCTGTTCTCGTCGCCGTATCCATCGCCATCGAGGTCGACGTACCAGCTGCCGTCGCCCGTGGTGGGTGGGTCGTCGGGGGTGCCGTCGCAGTCGTCGTCGACGCTGTTGCACAGCTCCGGCGCGTCCGGGTAGCGCGTGGCGTCGTCGGCGGCGCAGTCACCACCCGCGAGCACATAGGGGCCGGGGGGTGGGAGGCACTGGGTGAGTGCGGTGGTGTCGTCGCCGTAGCCATCACCGTCGAGGTCGAGGGTCCAGGTGTGGGGGTCGACCGTGGGGGCTTCGTCGGTGAGGTCGTCGCAGTCGTCGTCGATGCTGTTGCAGTACTCGGAGGCATCGGGGTGGATGGATGGGTCGGTGTCGTCGCAGTCGTCGCCGAGGAGGACGTAGCCATCGCCCGGAGGAGCACACTGGGACAAGGCTGCGCCGGGGGTGCCGTGGCCGTCGCGGTCGGCGTCGGGGTACCAGATGCGGTCGGCCGGAGCGTCTTCGTCGGTGGTGCCGTCGCAGTCGTCGTCGCGGTCGTTGCAGGCTTCGGCTGCCAAGGGGTGGACGGCGGGGTCGGTGTCGTCGCAGTCGCCGTCTTCGGCGACGAAGCCATCGGGGGCGGAGCAGACGTAGGCGAGGGTGGCGGTGGTGCCGAAGCCATCGCGGTCGGCGTCGAGGAACCAGACCGAGTCGGGTGGGTCGTCGTCAATGCGGCCGTTGCAGTCGTTGTCCTTGCCGTCACACAGCTCGACGGCACCGGGGTACTGGGCCGGGTCGGTGGGCCCGCAGTCCCCATCTTCTTCGGTGATGCCGTCACCGTCGCCGTCGAGGAAGCGCTCGCGTGCTTCGTCGAAGGCTTCCGGTGTGACCAGGCACCCCGCCGCCATCAGAGCGAAGGCGATCCACAAGCGGCTCCGGGCCATCACCAGACCTCGACGGGGAGGACCAGCTCAACGGGCGCGTCGAGGGCCTGGAGGTCTGGGCCCGAGCCGAACTCGAGGATGCGGACGGTGAGGGCGCTGGAGGAGGTGGACACGGTTCCAGTGGCGGTGCCGAAGGCGGACGGCCAGCGGAAGGTCCACTCGGTGACCTTGGTGGGTGGTGTGACAGCCAGGAGCGCATCGTCGACGGCCGGCTGGAGGCGGAGCCGAAGTGCCTTCTGAAGGCCCGCGATGTCGATGCGCAGGCGAGTCTGGGCGGGACCGTGCTGGAGCTCGGCGGGCAGCTCGATGCGGGCGCGGAAGACGGGATGGTCGAGGAGGTCGAGGTCGGGGAGGAGTGTGGACAGCGGAGAGGACAGAAGGAGCGTGGTGGCAGCGTCGAGCGTGCGGAACGACAGGGTGTAGCTGTGGGGCGCATCTGGGTGGCCGACGCTGTGGTCGGGGGCCACGCACTGGGTGTGGACCGCGACACGAGGCATGCCAACGGCTTCGCCCTCGGTGTTCCAGGCGTGCCAGCGGACCGCTTCCACCCGCCAGCCGGGGGGAAGCTGGAGTGCGGGCTGACCGGGAACGCGGTGGTGCTCGATGCGGTCGCCGTCTTCGTGGATGAGCGCAAGTCGGTCGGCTCCGGCCCAGTCGAGCAGCTCGATGGCGGTGAGCTGGCCACCGGCAAACTGGCCTTGACCAGAGAAGGGGAGCATCCAGGCGGGGCGGTCGCCTTGTGGGAGCAGGCGGAACTGCGTGGTGTCTTCGTGACCGGGCGCGCAGGCGTGGGGATCGCGGGGCGGGACGGCGTGGGATGGGGGTGGGGGGTAGGCAGTAGTGTCGATGCGGAAGCGGGTGCCGCTGCTCGAGTCCAGCTCAGAACAGGAGAGGATGGTCTCGGAAGTGGAAGCGAGGTTGCCGCTGGCGACAACGAGGCTCACGGTGCCCGAGATGTCGGTGGCTGTGCTCGTCCCAAAGTCATCCCCACTTGCTCCCGAAAAGGCCTCCCAGTTGAGCGAGTCGCTCGACAAGCCGTTCTCGCCTGAGAACCCATCCGACTGGGTGGCGGACTTCCAGCCGGTGGTAGCCAAGAGGCCTGCGGGTACCTTGTTCGTGTTCCAGCCTTGGATCGTTGCACCGCTGCCGGAGCTCTGGTGGACCGACACCGGGGTGTAGATGGACACGCCCGTGACATTCAGTTTGTCCTCGGAGGCGAACTGGAAGGAGCAAGAGCACTCCGTCCCTCCGACAGATCCGAAGTAGTCGCCGTCTCCGTAGTAGTCAGAGGAGAAGTTGGTTCCCCTACCCGACGACCAGCTCGAGCAATATCCCTCGGTCCCCAGCGCTCCCGTGTCGCTTGTATCAGGGTTGAAGTACACCGGAACATCCGCACTGTCGTCGCCACACGTACCCAGCAGGTACTCGATCTTGTCCCGCACCCCGTCACTATCGGTGTCGGCAAGGATGGGGCTGGTCGCCGTCCCGGGCGTACACCCGGCAATCGTCAGCCCGTTCACCTCGTCGTAGTCGGTGAGGCCGTCTCCGTCGGTGTCTGGGTCGTCCGGATCGGTGAGGGCCGTGCGCTCCTCACCATCGTCGAGCCCGTCGGCATCTTCATCTGACTTGCATGGGTCGCTCTTCCAGCCACCTGCGCCATACGGGACGCCCTCGAACCCATCGAGGACGTCGTCGTTGTCGGAGTCGTCGTCGCGGGGGTCCAGACAGTCGATGACCACCTCGAGGTTGTCCATCATTCCATCCCGGTCGGTGTCTGCCATCGCCGGATCGGTGTTGTAGTCGTCTTCATCCAACTCGCGGTCGTCCCGCAGCGTGTCGCCGTCGGAGTCTTCGTTGTCGTCGGAGATGCCGTGGGCAGCCTCCTCCCACAGGGCGAGCCCATCCCCGTCGGTGTCCTTCAACAGATCCACGACCTCGGGCTCCTCTCCGTCCTCCCCCTCGAGCTCCACACAGCTCGGTGCGCCAGCACCATCCTCCAGCCCCGGGTTCACCGTCCAAGGGTCGGTGCCCGCGAGATACTCGTCGTGGTCCAAGACAGTGTCGCCATCGGTGTCCTCGCACATCGGATGGCCGCGCAGCAGGACGACCTCCTCGTAGTCCGTGAGGCCATCACCGTCGGAGTCCTCGTTGTCGGAAAAGGTGCCGAGCTCGTTTTCCTCGAAGTGGTCGGAGAGCATGTCGCAGTCGGAGTCCAGGGCGTCGTAGACGTAGCAGTCCGCATCCGGTTCCTCGGTACCTGTGTCGCTGCCACCGGTGTCCTCGGTGGTGCCTGAGTCACTGGTGGTGCCCGCGGTGTCCTCGTTGACCTCGTCGGTGTCTCCGTCATCCTCGGTGGGCGGCTCTTCGCTTCCCGACGGCGCTTTGGGCGGGGCCGCTTCCGTGCACGCGGCCAAGAAGACGATGGACAGGACCGGCAGTCCGAGGCGGATGAGTGAGGACATGAGGCATTCCAAGTGGGTGGTGCAACTACAGGATTCCCGTAGGACTCTCAGTATGTCGCAGTTGATTCGGGGAGGCCAGCCCGTTCCCGACACCGGCGCGAACAGCAAGAGTCGTGCCATCCAGACCATCGGCACTTCGGCCGGGCTGAAGCGCCGAACGGTTCGGCACCTTCCCGTTGAGTCTCATCGAAAGCACCGTTGAGCCGGGCGTGTTCGAGGTGACGAACCGCGGTGACGAACGTCGTCGGCACCTGTCCCCCCCCCGGACTCTTGGGCTCACGGACTGCGCGACGGGCCGGAGGCGGGCGCGCAGCGAGACGCGCTTCAGCGCGGCCGAGGGGCCAGGGGGGAGACCGCAGGGCTCACACCGTCTCGGGCACCGAGCCGACGGAGAGACCGGGTGCCGAGCCTTGGCGAGGGACGCGCCCAGAAGAGACGTCCCACCATGCAGCGCCCGCCACTTCGGACATCTGGCCGCACAAACCCCTCGCGACCGGCCAAATCCTCGGGCAAGACCCACTCGCGACATCTCCGAACGCGCATCGCCTCCGAGATGGCACATCCGCCGCGGGGATCGGTTGGTTAGCCGGCCGCCCGACGCGTGCTCCGCACCCGAACAGACATGCCGGCGAGCGCTGCGACGACCGGCACCGAGGAGATTCTCAATGTCCGTGAACCAGCTCACCCGCTTCTTCATCCTGGGCCTCGCGCTCACCGCCTGCGAGACCGAGACCGGCAAGGGCGGCGACGACGGCGACACCAACAACGGCGAGGGCACCGACCTCGGCGAGGGTGAAGGCGAAGGCGAAGGCGAAGGTGAGGGCGAAGGCGAAGGTGAAGGCGAAGGCGAAGTCGACTGCTCCGAAGCGCTCGACCTCTCCGTGTGGCTCGACGCCGACGTGTACGACGCCACCCTGCTCTCCACCACGCCCTACGACTTCGATGCTGGCGTGTCCGCCGTGCTCGACGCCGTTCCCGCAGATGGCGAGACCGTCGAGGTGAGCATTCCCATCACCGACGCCGTCATCACCAACGTGGGCTACGCACCGGAAGGCTCCTCGCCGAACACCTTCTTCTCCGACGCCAACGGCGCGGTGTTCACCTACTTCGTGGACGGCCTGCAGGGCGCCAAGCCCGGTGACAAGGTGAGCATGGAAGTCACCGAGATCACGAACTACTACGGCAAGCCCGAGATCACCGGCGCCACCAACATCGTGGTCACCGAAGCCAGCGAGCCCATCTTCTACCACGACGCCACGGGCACCACGCTCGACTACGCCACGATGGGCCGCCAGAACGTGCACCTGTTCGGCACCCTCACCAGCGACAACGGCAACTGCGGCGGCGACTACACCTGCTTCGACATGGACCACGGCGGCCAGACGGTCACCTACCGGGTGAACCTGTCGAACCTCGGCGACTACCCCGACCAGGTGGGCGACTGCATCCAGGTCTTCGCCCCCCTCGACACCTTCTCGGGCGCACCGCAGATCAACATCGACAACTACGACTGGCGCTACGTCGTCTTCCTGTAGGCCGCCCCGATAGACTCATCGGGGCGCCTCCTCGGACGCCCCGCCCCCCGGAGGTCTCCGATGCAGGCAGCGCCCATGCGCCTCGGTCTCGTGCTCTCGCTCTTCGCCCTGTCGTGCGCCGATGTGCGCGACACCCCCACCGACCACGCCGACTGGTGGGAAGACGGTGAGGACATGTGGGTGGAAGAGGCTGTGGACTTCATGGCCGACGACTACGCCATCCCGGCTGCCGGGACGGCGGGCATCGGAGACTTCTCGTCGCAGGTGTTCCCGGTGGGCACCTGGGACAGCTCGGACCCGGAGAACCTCTGGGCCATCAAGTACGCCCCGGGTGAGAGCTTCACGGCCGACTGCGGCAGCGTGGAAGACAGCACGCTGCCCTACGAGCTCGAAGGCATCGTCACTCTGCACCCCGCCTGGTACATCAAGTCCTACGGCTGTGCGCCCGAGCCCGACAACACCTGGACCCCCGACAGCGAAGAGAAGTACTACAGCTCGTACTTCATCGAAGACGCCTCGGGTGGCCTGTTCGTGCTCTTCGACTCGCGTGTGGCGCCGTTCACGGTGGGCGACAAGGTTCGCCTGAAGGTGCGGGCCGTGCGGTCCAACCACTGGGACGACGGTGGTGCCTACATCGGCAGCCAGGACATGATCTACGCCCACGACATCGTGTCGGTGGAGCGGGACAGCTCAGCCATCCACTACACCGAAGTGGACGGTGATCTCGGCATCGAGCACAGCAACCGCGTGGTCCGCGTGCACGGCACTGTGGTCGAGATCGACGAGAGCTTCAACAACTACACGGTCGAGACGGCCAGCGGGGGCCAGGTGGTCTACTCGCTGGGCCTGGACCTCGGCCGCCGCCCCTCGTCGAAAGCCAAGCTCGGAGATGTGGTGACCGCAACCGGTCCCGTGCTCCTCAGCTACGACATCTTCACCATCTCCATCGCCCAGGTCGGCCAGCTCGAGATCGAGTCCACCGACTGATGCCGGCCGGGCGGGCTCTGCTCGTCTGCCGCACCCGCGCTTCTCTTCCGGAGTTCCCCGTGCGCCTCCTCCCCGCAGCCTCCCTGGCGCTGCTGGCCCTGCCTTCGTTCGCCATGGCTCAGAGCAACACCGAAGACCTCGAGTACCGCGAGTCCGAGCTGCAGAAGCAGAAGAACAAGCTCGAGGTTCGTGGTGGCTTCGAGGCCCAGTGGCACGAGTACGACAACCTCGACCTTCGCCAGATCGACGAGACGTCCGACCAGGCCATCCTCGACAGCGACGACCGCAACAGCTTTGCGTTCACCGGTGTGCAGGTGGAGCTGGGCTACAAGGTCGACCCCAAGACCCGCTTCGTGGTGGGCGCGAGCCACCGTGGCTTGTGGGGCAACGACCAGATCGGCAACGTGAACCGCTTCGGCGGCATGCTGTACTTCACGAGCCTGTACGTGGACTACGCGCCCATGGGCCTGAAGAAGAGCGCGATTCGCTTCCGGGTGGGCCGCGAGTACTTCAGCCTGGGCGGCCTGGGTGGGGCCAAGGACTACATCCTCGCCGACGTGGTGGACCAGCTGCGCATCACGGTGAACACGGGCGAGGCGGGCCGCTTCGAGCTCATCCCGGTGACGGTGGTGGGCAGCTCGAGCGAAAACGACAACGCCAACTTCGTGTCGTACATCGGCCAGAACACCACTCAGACCTTCGGCTTCCGCGGCGACCACATGACGCGTCGCTTCGGTGGCATGTACGTGATGGACGGCGTGGAGGGCCTCGACACCCGCGTGTACGCTTTCTACACCGACATCGGTGCCCTCGGCAGCGGCTCCGACATCTCGTACAACGGTAGCTTGGGCAACTTCTCCGACAACGACTGGTCGGCCAACGCTGGCGTGCGGGTGTCCTACACCATCAACGAGGTGGTCACGCCCTTCGCCAGCTTCGACCTCTCCCGCGGCATCGACCGCAAGGAAGAGGTGGCGCAGGACATCACCAACGACGGCAAGGCCATCTACGCCGGTGTGGTCATCGACACCCGCGACAAGGAAGGCACGGGCCTCGAGTTCGAGACCAGCTTCTTCACGGCTGACGGCGCCACCTACGACGCCGACACGGCGCTTCAGACGGGCCACGGCTTCGTGGGCATGAAGGCCCGCCAGGTGGGCGGCACCATCACCGACCGCTTCATGGGTTGGCACCCCACGGCCTATGTTGGGATGTTCGGCATCTCCGACAACCCGCAGGACATCAGCCGCAAGTCGGGCACCCGCGTGATGCACGCGAGCGCCGGCTACACGCTGCCCTTCGGCCTCGGACTGGGGGTTGGCTGGTGGCAGATGCGCGACACGGGCAGCACGGGCTTCGACCTGAACACGGTCACGAGCATCAACCCGCCCTTCGGCTACTCCCGCGAAGAGTTCGCTGCACAGGACCGCCTGGGCAAGCTGCTCGGCCAGGAAATCGACGTCGACATCTCCCAGCAGCTGAGCGAGAGCCTCACCTTCACGGTGAACGGCGCGATGTTCACGCCCGGCGAGTTCTACGAGATTCCCATCGCACGGGTCGCCGGTGACGCCCTCGGCGGCAAGCCCCAGAACGCCTGGGCCGTCAACGCGGGCACGCGACTGAGGTTCTGATGCAGAGTCGTCTCTTCATCTTTGCCGCGGCCCTGCTCGGTGCCTGCGACAACGCCGACCCCTCCGACGAGCTCCAGCAGACCGTCGGCTACCGGTCCGGCGTGGGCGCCACCACCTCGGGCGAGCGTGGCAACATCAAGATCACAGAAGTGTTGTGGTCGGGCAGCGTGACCAACGACCAGGTCTACGACGCCACCGACGTGTTCGTGGAGCTGAAGAACGAAGGCGCTCTGCCGGTCAACGTGGAGAATTGGATCATCGAGATCGGCGGCGCGCTGAACCTCGAGTGGCGCATCCCCGCGGGCAACACGGTCATCGGTGTGGGCGACCGCATCGTGCTGGCGCACAAGAACTCGGGTTGCTTCCCCAACGCCGACGTGGTGATGCCCGAGCTGCGCTTCCCCACGGGCGACCCCTTCCGCCTCACGCTGAGCGACTCCGACGAACGCCTCATCGAGCCTGTCGGCAGCAAGACGATGCCTCCGTTCGCCGGTGGCTACGACCTCGTGCGCAGCCGCTCGATGGAACGCATCGAGATGATGTTCGGTGGCTACGGCTCGGAACCGCAAGCGTGGCACTACTACACGCCGCTGCGTGAAGAGTCTCTCGACGTCGAGAACAACGACCTCATCGCCGTTGGCTGCCAGGAGTACACCCTGGCCTCGCCCGGTCGGGCCAACTCGCCCGACTACTCGGGTGCCTTCGCCGCCGGCAACTTGGAGTGACCCCCATGGACCGCTCCCCTCTCCTCCTCCTCTCTGCACTGGTGCTGTCGGTGGGCTGTGCGGCCCCCGACCCCGCTGAGGGCTTCATCAACGTCGAGCAGTTCGTGGATGATGGCTCCGAGGCCACCAACCAGCACTTCATCGACCTCATGGACGGCGCCCAGAACTCCCTGCGGGTGGCGCTGCCGTCTCTGCAAGATGAAGACGTGGCCAACGCCTTCGCCGATGCGCTGGACCGCGGTGTGGATGCCCGCCTGGTCATCGACATCGACAATGCCGAAGACGCGGGTGCCCTGGTGCTGGCCAACCGGGGCGTCACCTGTCTCGGCGGCGACGAAGCGCTCGTGGCGCGGGCCAACGGCATGGGTGCTCCGTGCCAGCTGGCCGACGACGGTGTGGGCTACTTCGACTTCGCGAACAACGTGGAAGTCAGCGTGCCCTCGTCGTCCATCCACATGACGCACGCCTACGCGGTGGCCGACCGGGTGAACTTCGTGCGCGCCGACCGCGCCGGGGATGTGGCCAACGGCACGCGCCTCACCACGGTGGGCCGCGGCGAAGACCTCGGCGACGACCTCTCCTGGGAGCACCAACAGCTGTTCGGCGGCACGGATGCATCTACGCTGACGGCGTTTTCGTCGATGGCCAAGTCCATCACCGACAACCGCTGGATGTACCCCACCCAGACTCCGGTGGTGATGGAGATGTGGATGGGGCCGCAGGAGCGGGTCATCAAGCGGGTCATCGACTCGGTGTACGGCGCCCGGGCCAACGTGTACGTGCTCACCAACGACTTTGTCGACGTGAACCTGGCCCGCGCCCTCGACCAGAAGGCCGCCGACGGCTTCGACGTGCGCGCCATCGTGGGCCCCCGCTTCGGCGACACGCGGCCCGAGTTCTCGCGGACCTTCCTCGAGACCGACAACATCGTCAAGTACCGCATCGACGACGACAGCATCGAGCACATCCCCACGGTGGTGCTCATCGACTCCACGGCCGACCGCACGGGCTTCCAGCAGATGGCCCGCGCCTACGTGCTCACCCACGACATCGCGTCCACCAGCCGGTACATCGGCGGCGGCTCCTCGCTCGAGGTGCTGTCGCAGTCCGACCAGCTGATGGACGGCAACCTGCTGTCCTGGGACGACTTCCAGCACGACGCCAGTGCCCCATCCACCGAGATTGGGCAGGTGTTCGACGTCATCGCCGCCCACTTCGACCTCGCGGAGGAGCTCTGATGCGCCGCAGCTTCGCTTCCACGCTCCTGTTTGGGTCCAGCCTTGTGTTGGGCTGCAACCCACCGCCCGACGCCGCCGACATCGCCGGCACCCGCGGCGGCCGTGTCGACGTGTTCTTCAATGACCCCGGCACGCGTGCCCAGAACCTCTGGGACCCCGACGCCATCGACGTGATGATCGAGATGATCGACGGCGCCGAGGCCACCATCCACTTCGCGGTGATGGGCTTTTCCGAAGAGCGCGTGGTGGACGCGTTCATCCGTGCCTACGACCGCGGCATCGACGTCAAGATGGTGGGCGACGCCGGCCACCTCTACAACAGCGGCTACAACCGGTTCATGGACCGGCACATCCCCATGCACGTGGGGAACCTCAACCACATCATGCACGACAAGTTCATGGTGGTGGACGACCGCTTTGTGTTCTGTGGCACGTCGAACTGGACGCCCACCGACCTCATCCGCAACTCGAACAACTTCGTGGTCATCGACTCTGCAGAAGTCGCGGCCGACTTCGAGACCGAGTTCGAGCAGATGTACAACGGGCTGTTCGGCAACAACAAGCTCGAGCTCGACAACGGCCGCCGGTACCAGGTGGGCGACACGGAAGTCGAGGTGTGGTTCTCGCCCAACGAAGACGCCATGGGCCGCATCCGCGAAGTGTTGGGTGAGGCCCAAGACAGCGTGCGGTTCACCATCTTCGCGTTCACGAAGAACGAGGTGGGCTCCGACTTCATCCGCCTGCAGCAAGGCTTCCTGGAGAAGGACCTGGCCGAGGGCGTGGCCTACTCGGAAGACGAGTGGGCAGGCCTGGCCCCCTCCGAGCGCCGCACGGTGTCGGGTGTGGTGGACCAGTCGCAGCTTCACAGCAACGGCCAGTACCACGAGGTGTACCGCCTGCTCGCGGCCGGCGTGCCGATGCAGCTCGACGGCAACGACAACAGCCGTCAGCCGGGCGACTACCAGGCCGGCGGTGGACGCTTGCACAGCAAGACCATGGTCATCGACGCCTATGGCGACAACCCCACGGTCATCACGGGCTCCTTCAACTGGTCGGCCTCGGCCACCAGCTCGAACGACGAGTTCCTACTGGTGATGCGCGGTCCGCGGGTGGCGGAGCTGTACGACCAGTACTTCGAGCGCCTGTACCTGGGCGGTCGGTCGATGGGCACGGACGGCGTGGCGCAAGGCACGGCCTACCCGGGCGACGTCATCATCAACGAGGTGATGTGGTACGGGGTGCACTCGGAAGACGAAGACGGCTTCGACGAGTTCATCGAGCTGAAGAACACCTCGGACCACGACATCGACGTGTCGATGTGGCAGATCTCGAACGAGACGGACGTGGTGGTGGGGCTTCCGCCGGGCTCTGTGATTCCGGCGGGCGGCACGTTCCTGATCCTGGACCACGTGAACGAGCCGTATGTGGACGGGCGACCGCAGGATGAGTGGTCGGCGTACACGTATGGCGACCTGGTGGTCAACTCGTTCAACGACAACCGGCAGCACCGGCTGTACCTGAAGGATGGCTCGCTGGAGCTGATCCTGCGGGATGCCGGCGGCGTGGTGATGGACCGTGCCGGCGACGGTGGGGCGGCCTTTGCGGGAGGTCCGGATGCCGCGACGGGTGTGGTGCGCAGCATGGAGCGGAAGGCGGGCAGTGTGGACGGCTCGGACCGCGAGAGCTGGTATTCCTGCACCCTGGATGAGGGGACGGGGGTCACCAACCCCGACTTTGCGGGGGAGGTGATTGGGACGCCGGGGGCGGAGAATTCGCCGGAGGGGTGAGGGTCAGGGCCAGAGTTGCAGGCTGCATGGCGAACTGTTCACCACAACCTCGGATTTGAGCCAGAGCTTTGGACCGACCGGAGCATCCTTCACCCACTTTGACAGCTTTGTGCCCTCGTCAAGTCTCTCACGCACGGTGAATCCATCCAACGTGTAGTGATCGCTATTGCGACTAACTCCCCGCCAGACATAGGCAGTCCTCCTGGTTCCGTCATCCTTCGGAGCCTCGATCCAAAAGCCGTGCTTCTTGGATTGGCCCCCTTCAGCATCGTAGTACAGCGACTTTTGGCCGCGCCTCTCATCGGTGAGAGTGGCCGGTTCCACGGTGCTCCACAGGAACCGTCTCTGAACCAACGAAACCGGGCGGGACCTCAGGACGGCGTGTCTACGCATCAAATACGGAATCTTGTTCCGACGTTCAACTCCTATAAAGAAGTCGTCGTCAATCTTGTCAATCTGAACCGGAGGTCCCTCCAGCCACCAACCAAACTTGCCACCCTTTGTTGGAAAGTTGTCGAACCCTTCCGGGGTCTTTCCCTGGCTATCGTTTTGGACCAGCACCACGACTTCGTGGTACAGAGTGCCAAGTCTTTCGTGCTGTGAGGTCACTGTATGCGCGACCCCACAAAGCTTGCCGCTTCGCCACAAAGCGACCACTCCGATGTCGCCCAGGTCAAACGCCGCTCCGCGAAACGGATCAAAGAAGTCACTATCGCAAAAGGCCATCTTGCCTCTCCTTTGGGTTGTGATCATACAGTCCGGCATTCAGCGAACCGTCAGACGCAGCACGCCGCATGAGCTCTCCCTTCTCAGCCTCCAAATGAGACAGCGATCGCCCACAGTCCTCCAAGACTCGAATGAAGTCTAGCGAGGCTATGGGGAACCGATCTCCCACGAGACTCTCGAGTTCGTCGTGCCGCCCCGTCGAAGCGAGAGTCAAACCATATAGGATATGGCTTCCAATCTCGTGGCCGGTGCTGTCAAATCTGCGCTGCCCTTCACTCGACAGTATGGAAACTCGTCGCCGGTCTCCACCTTGCCAAGCCACGTAGCTCTCCACAAGCAGCACCGTCGCCGCCTCCGGCACATCCTCCGGATGCGCCAACGCCGCCTCCACCAGCTCCTCATCCACGTCCGTGGCCCCCCGCTTCTGCGCCACCTTCCGAAGCGTCGCCTCCGCCCGCAGCTCCAACACCGGCAGCCGCTGCCGCGCAGCCTCCGCCTTCCCGGCCGTCGCGAGCTCCACCGTGCGCTCGTAGTGCCCCAGAGAAGCCCGTGTGGTGGCCGCCCGCAGCCGCAGCCGCACCCGATGCGCCGCCCGAAGCTCCTCCTCGGCCGCCGCCTCCTGTTCCTGCGCCGCCCGCTCCAGGTTTCGCTCCCGGTACGCCAACAGCCCCGCCCAGATCCGCCCCCACGGCTTCGGCCACGCCTGCCCCGCAAGCGCCGCCACCTCGGGCGTGTCATCCCCGCGCAGCTTCCGAATCGCCGGCAGCCGAATGTGCCGCTGTCGCAGCGCTTCCAGCCGTCGGTCGGAGAACTCGGGCACCGCGTCAATGCCGTCCAGCGCCGCCTCCGCATCCCCACGCCCGAGCGCCGCCAGCGCATCCGCCACCGCCAGCAGGTCGACGCCCGCCGCCTCCGGACGGGCCCAGATCAGCGCTGTGGCATCCGAGCCCGCGCTGCCATCCGCCGCATCCAGCGCCATCCGCAGGTGGGCTTCGAGAACCGGCCGCAGGTGGAGCCCATCCGGCACCGCCAAGGCCGCCTTCTCCAGCCAGTTGCGCGCTTCGGTGAGCATCCCCGCGTGTTCCAGAGCGCGCGCCGACGCCAGAGCCTCTTCGACAATTCCCTCCTCCACCTGTCCTTCGACCATATGCCGCAGCCGACCCTCCGCCCCCGGCGGCAGCATCCGGGCCAGGGTTGCGTGGGCCTGAGAGCGCTCCGACTCGGTCCAGCGCGCCGTGGCCGAGGGGCCCACCACCATCGACAGCGGCCCTTCCCGCCGGATGTGCCCGCGGCCTTCGAGCTCGTCGATGGCTTCGTCCAGCTCCCAGACGGGCAGCTCGGCGAGCTGGGAGAGGTGGTCGGGGGTGGCGTGCTGGCCGGCGACTTCGATGGCGCACAGCAGGCTGTCGAGGTGCTGGGGGAGCGGCTCGCGGTCGCCGGAGGGCGGGGCCCGTCGCTTGGGAGGGCGCTCGGCGCGCAGGCGGTCGAGGGTGGCGCGGGTGATGCGCAGGCGGTCGCCGTCGACCGAAGCCAGGCCCTGACAGCGCCAGGCATCCAGCTCGGCGATGACCGCGCGCGGCAGGCCCCGGGTGCGGCGAACCAGCTCGGTGGCGGCGTCTTCGCGGAGGTGGAGCACGCGGTCGGGGCCGTGGAAGACGGTGCGCAGGTGCGCCTCGGAGATGGGTGGGGGGACCAGCTCACCGGCGGGGTCGACGCGAAGGACGGGGCCGGCGTAGTGCTCGAGCAGCCGGCGGGTCGACCAGTCCAGCGCCACGGCGTCGGCCAGCAGCACGGTGCCCGGCTCCAGAGCTTCGGCCAGGCGGGCCATCACCCGCTCGCGCGCCTCGGCTCCGCTCTTCACGTTGGTGAGGTCGAGGCCGTCGAGAACGGTGCCCAGGGACTCGAAGGGCCGCTTGCCCGGCACGAGCCAGTGGTGGGGGGCTCGGTCGGCCACTTCCTGCAGCACCCGCGACCGGCCAGAGCCGGACTCCCCACCCAGGACGACCCGCTCGCCGGCGGTGAGGCGAGCCATGAGGTCGTGGAGAAAGGTGTCGGGGCCAAGCCAGGGCAAGGTGTGGGGGCGGGCGGCGTCGAGGAGCTCCAAGACGGCGTGGGCGTGGTCGGGTCGGGAGATGGGGTCGCGGGCCACGAGGGCGTCGACCACCGATGCGACGGTGGGGTCGAGGGACGGGACGAGGTCGCGGATGGGTCGGGGCGGCCGCACCACGCGCTGCTTGAGGATGACCGCTGCGTCGTCGCTCTGCTGGGGGAGCTCGCCGCCGGTGAGCACCTCGTAGAGCATCACGCCGGCCGAGTAGAGGTCGGTGTGGAGGGTGACGCGCTCGCCGTAGGCCTGCTCGGGCGAGACGTAGCGGACGGTGCCCATCTGGGCGCCGGTGCGGGTGATGGTGGAGCCGATGCCTTCGCCGCGGGCCAGCCCGAAGTCGAGCAGGACGGGCTGCTGGCCGCGCATCAGGACGTTGGCAGGCTTGAGGTCGCGGTGGATGATGCCGCGGTCGTGGATGTAGGCCAGCGCGCGGAAGAGGCCCAGGGCGGCGGGGCGGAGGGTGTTCCAGTCGCGGGCGATGGTGCCGGGAAAGGGGATGGACGGCAGGCGTTCCATCACGATGTAGTGGCCGGAGTCGAGGGGACCTTCGGCCAGGAGGCGCACGACGCCGTCGTGGTCGAGCAGGCGCAGGGCTCGGAGCTCTCGCTGGAGGCGAGGCTGATGGGCCAGTGGGAGCGCGCCCATGAGCTTGACTGCGACGTCCTGGCCGGTCTTTTCGTCGGTGGCGGCCACCACGCGACCGAAGCCGCCTTCTCCGAGGGTGGCGCCAAGAACCCATCGCCCACCGAGCACGGTCGGCGCGTCCAGCTCCGACAGTGTGGTCTCGGACGACCAGGTCCGAGCGGGGCGTACAGGTCCGTTGGACATCGCCGAGTCCCTCCACCACCAGCTTACCCCGGGGAATGTTGCAGAGGAGAGCATGGACCGGAAGTGGGGAGGCGTGTCGGCTCCGTGATCGGTGGCGTTGAGCTTGGAGGGGCCCCACCGTCGGCTTCGCCGCCCTGCTGCGCAATGACCACCGCGGCGCCTCCGATGCGCTTCACGCTCGGCACCTTGCTCAGGGGGTCCAGGTTGACGTACGGAGCGAAGCGAGTCGTCCCCCGCGAGAGGCGTCGCGGTAGTCGCTCCGAAGGAGCAGGTGGAGGGCTCTCTGGTGGGCCCCCTCCGGCCCTTCGGGCCACCTCCCCCAGAAGGGGGAGGACATCGTCGTTCTCACCTGAAGACGTCCGGTTGGAGGGACGCTGTGGCCACTTGTGCGGGTCGGAGACCCCTGAAGGGGGAGGACATCGTCGTTCTCACCTGAAGTCGTCCGGTGGGAGCGACGCTGTGGCCACTTGTTCGGGTCGGAGACCCCTGAAGGGGGAGGACATCGTCGTTCTCACCTGAAGACGTCCGGTTGGAGCGACGCTGTGGCCACTTGTGCGGGTAGGAGACCCCTGAAGGGGGAGGACATCGTCGTTCTCACCTGAAGTCGTCCGGTTGGAGCGACGCTGTGGCCACTTGTCCGGGTCGGAGACTCCTGAAGGGGGAGGAGATCGTCGTTCTCACCTGAAGTCGTCCGGTGGGAGCGACGCTGTGGCCACTTGTGCGGGTCGGGGACCCCTGAAGGTGGAGGACATCGTCGTTCTCACCTGAAGTCGTCCGCTTGGAGGGACCCTTCAGAGCCCTGAAAGGGGAGGACTCCAAGGTTCGACGTTGTCCACCGGATGCCGTGCAAGCAACCTGCGCCACGTCACCCTGCTCCGGTGGACAGGAACGCCTCCACGCGCCAGGGTGGAGCGCTCGTAGAGGAGGACTCATGGTCGTAGCGGCCCTACCTGTGGTGCTGACCATCTTGCTGTTGGTCACCTGGCTGGCCTGGATGTTTCGCAGCAAGCTCTCGCGTCGCGGGTGCCTGGCGATGCGCGTGGGGGTGGTCCTGTCATTGGTGGGAGCCGTCGGGAACTACGTCGAGTACGGCAACCTGCGCTACGGGCGCTTCGTCAATCCCCACGACGTGTACCACTACTACATCGGCGCCAAGTACTCCGGCGAGCACCAGTATACCGACCTCTACCGCTCGACAGTGCTGGCCTGGGCCGAAGAAACGGACAGCTGGCCCGCCATCCGCATCCGCAACCTCGAGACCCACGAGTACGAGAACTTCGGGACGGTCTACGAGGGGCGAGACGCCGTGGTGGCGCGGTATTCGCCCGAGCGCTGGGAGGCGCTGAAGACCGATGTGGGGGTGTTCTCGAGCCTTGTGCCCAAGAGCAAGTGGTTCAGCATGCTCCAGGACAAGGGCTACAACCCCACGCCGGTGTGGAACCTGGTGGGGAAGACCATCGCCGAGCTGGTGCCGGTCGACGCCTCTTGGGGCATCCACGCTCTGACCAGCATCGACCTGGTGCTGGTGGGGGTGATGGGTGTGGCCGCGGGTTGGGTGTTGGGTTGGGAAGCCGGCCTGCTGCTGGTGGCGTTCCTTGGCATGAATGTGTTCGGGTCGTTTGTGCACATCAAGGGTGCGTTCCTTCGGTATGACTGGCTCGCGGCGGGGGTGGGCGCGGTGCTCGCGCTGCGCTCTGGACGGGGGGCTCTGGCCGGCGCACTGGTGGCGTGGGCGGCGATGGTGCGGGTGTTCCCGGTGCTGCTGGTGCTGGGGCCCGCGGTGCTGTGGGCCGAGCATGTGGTCCGGAAGCGGGCACTGCCGCCGATGCTCACCCGCTTCTTCGTGTCGTTCACGGCGACCGTGGCGCTGCTGTTCCTGGTCACGCTACCGTTTGGTGGGATGGACCTGTGGACGGCCTTTGTGCACAAGATGTCGGTGCACGCGGGCGACCTGTCGAGCAACCGCATGGGCCTGCTATATGTGCTGCTGGACCCCGACCGGGTCGACACGACCGAACGCTGGGCGCGTCGGATGAAGCTGTGGGTGGCGGTTCCCGCGCTGGTGGTGTGGGTGCTGTCGGTGCGCAAGCGGTCGCCCGAAGGTGCGCTGGCCTGGGGTGTCATCCCGGTCTTCCTGCTGACCGAAGCCACCTTCTACTACTACGTGATGCTGGCCATTCCGATGGTGTGGCTGCTCGGCCGCGATGGTCGACGGGAAGGGGACACCGGGCATGCCATGTCCGCAATGTTGGTCTTGTTGGTGAGTGTGCTGGGCTACGTCCGCGCGCTCGAGCTGTCCCATCACTTCCCGTACTTCCACGAGCTGTCGGTGGGGCTGGCCATCGCTTTCGGAGGCGCTGCGCTGGCGGGCATTCCCGGTCCTTTCGGAGCGACCGGCTTGATGCATGCCTTCGGCCGTCAGCTTCGAGAGCGTCCAAAGGCGCTTGGCGGGCTGACCCTGATAGGGACCGTGGTGGGCGGCGTTGTGGTGTTTGGCCATGACCTGGCGGTGGTGCTCACGCAGCCGCTCGCCGATGTACGCGCCACGGAAGATGAGCGCGAGCTGGTGTTTGTGGGCGACATCATGCTGTCGCGCAACGTGGCCCGGTCGCTGGCCCGCTACCGGCGGTCGCCGTCCTATGTGTTCGACGCCACCCGTTCCTACATCCAAGAAGCCGACTTCGCGTTTGGCAACCTGGAGAGCCCGGTGTCGGGTCGGGGCGAGGCCCTCGACAAGAAGTACATCTTCAACGCCGACCCCTCGGTGGTGCCCGCGCTCGAAGAAGCCGGCTTCGACCTGGTCTCTTTGGCCAACAACCACACCCTCGACTACGGCAAGGTGGCGCTGGACGACACGGTGGTTCACCTCGACAACAGCGCGGTGGCCCACGTGGGGCTGACCACCCTGTCCGAGCCCCAGACGCCGCACATCATCGACCTCGACGGCATCAAGGTGGGCACGCTGGCCTACTGCGACCCGGTGGCGGGGCTGGGCTGCTCGAAGAAGTTCAAGGGCTTCGACCATGGTCCTGCCAAGGTGAGCGCCGACATCGCCCGCCGCGACATCCAGGCGCTGAAGGAGCAGGTGGACATCGTGATTGTGTCGATGCACTGGGGCATCGAGTACAGGCTGCGGCCCGGCAAGCGCCAGGAGGGCTTCGCGCGCTTCCTGATGAACCAGGGGGCCGACATCGTGGCCGGCCACCACCCGCATGTGCAGCAAGATGCCGAGTGGGTGGGCGACGGCCTGGCCATCTACAGCATGGGCAACTTCGTGTTCGACCAGCGCCGCGACATCACACAGGAGTCGCGCATCTTCCGCGTGGTGGTGGGCAAGGAGGGCGTGCGTCGTGCGAGCTACCTGCCGCTGAAGATCAAGCCCGACTACTGGCAGCCCAGGCCTATCCAGGAGGAGTTTGTGCCGGTGCCGAGCTTCCCACGGCTGGTGCGGACGTGGCTGGCCTGGTGGTGACCCGGACTGCCGACGAAGCGCTACCGAAACACCACCTCGCCCACGTTGTCGTCCACCACGCTGCGTGTGTCGGGGTCGCCGTAGATGATGACGGCGCCGATGCCGGTGTTCTCGACATCCACACTCTCCGTGGCCGTGGCTGTGACGTGCGCCACCGACGAGGCATGGATCTCGACCTCGCGCGCGGTCAGCTGACGGGCGTTGACGTGTCCCAAGCCATGCGCATCCACCACCAGTCCTTCGGTCTGGCCGTGCAACACAACGTCACCGGTCGACTCGGACCAGACGTCCACCTGCTGCGCGGACAGCCCCGAGACCTGCACCTCTCCGATGTCGAGGGTCTCGATGGTGATGTGGTCGGCGTGGCCGAGCGGTTCGGTGGCACCGTCATCTTGCAGCAGACGCTCGGATGACGCTCCTTCCTCGAGCAGCTCGGTGGCGGCCTCTTCGTGCGACCCGGGCCGGAGGTCGACCTGGATGCTCCCCACGGACTCGGCGCGCACGGTGGCCAACGACCAGGCCGGCCCATCGACGGTGATGGTGCCCACACCGCTGGACACCACCTCCACCAGCGCCATGTTGCCGGTCACCACCGCACAAGCCGTCGAGACGGACACCCCCGCTCCGCCGAACCCCACGGTGAGCACCCCATCGGTCACGTGGGTCTCGAGGTGGTCGATGACGTTGTCGTCGCAGCGGACCTCGAGGCTGCCCGATGGTGCGTCCGATCGGACGAGAACGTCGACGATGTCGGCGGCGACGATGGTGTCGAAGTGTGCCACCTCTCTGTGCTCGGTCTTCGCGACGCCACTGCCTGTGAGGGTGCAGCCGACGAGGGAGGATGTGAGGACAAGGGCGACCAGTGTTCGCATGTGTGCTCCGGCGAGTGGGGACGGTACGTTGGGACCAACGCACGGCGCGGACGAAACGACGACCCGACACTTCAGCTGAACATTCTGAACGGCAGTTCTGCGTCAATGTGGCCGAAGATGCCCGCGGCTTCGACGGCCCCACACGACTTGCGTGTGGGCGGTTGGCGCGACGGTGAGCAGCGGAGCCTGAAGATCCCGGATACGCCATCAGATTCGATGTCGAGGGATCCATGACCACCACTCCTGTGCCGCTTGCTGTTGCCGTCGCGCTCGGCTTCTTCGCCTGCGCGCCCA
>Ga0213833_1000758_pt1 | contig 27640 bp, 45 predicted proteins | sample SWATP21_FD_160575 | JGI IMG/M metagenome (GOLD analysis project Ga0213833, IMG submission 160575) | Coastal seawater microbial communities from Marineland, Florida, United States - SWA TP2 #1 | ecosystem: Environmental > Aquatic > Marine > Coastal | place: USA: Florida | collected 2016-08-14 | reverse complement strand
CGTGTGTGTGTGTGCGTGTGTGTGTGTGTGTGTGTGTGCGTGTGTGTCCCGTGTCGCTTCATCTTGCTTGTGCATCCGTGGGCGACCGCGCGCGGCTACCGGTTATGTACCCTGAACTCGTGGTTTCATTATTTGCTTCCCAGATTGCGGAGCCAGAGACAGCTCATCGTCGCAGCGCATTTGCAGGCGTGAGCTCTTCGCGTGGGCCCAATATGTTGCCCAAGGAACCCCAACCGTGAGTGCCTGCGTGGGGGGCCGAGCTTTCGTGTGTGTCTTTGTCAACCGGGCAGTGCTTGTGTTGTGTGCCTGTGTGTATTTGTTGGTGTCGGTGTGGATGTATGGTTGTGTTGTGTTGTGTTGCGTTGCTTATCTTGCTGATCATCCTCTTGCCCACAGAAGCGACCCCATGCTGCAGTCACTGGCGGGGCGATCCTCCGCACCCATGCCCGTGGCACGAGCTTCACAGCACAGGAACAGACAACGTGGTCCCACGGAAGGGAGCGACGTCGTGCCGCACACGTATGAGCCCCTCACGCCTTCCATCGGCGGGAGCTTCGCCGGCTTCACGCCTCGACGACACTCCCCATAGCATGCAGCGCCGCTCAGCGGTGTGTGTTGAATGAAATGAATACACATATGTTGTGTTTGATGCGTGAGTGTCACTTCACATGTGCACAGCACCCGACCGTAACAAGGGAGGACGAATCCACTCACGCTGCCGCTTCCCCGCTTGGTGCTCCGCCCGTGCCTGAGCCTGTGCCGTGCTCGTACCGTGTGGCTGTGCTTCCCTGAAACATCATGGCCGATGACGAACAGTCATGGGTGTTTGACTTCGTCTACTCCCTGTTCCGCACGCCAGCGTGGGAGGTTCCCATTATGACCTGGATCGACGACAACTGCTTGGTGTTCGATGGCGAAGAAGAGAACAAGTTCTCGTACACTGAACTGCACGAGGTATGTGACGTGACGGGACTAGTGTTTGTTGTGCTCCTATCGACCACTACCTGACTGTCGTTGTGTTGCAGCAATTCCGCACGCTTGTGGAATCTCTCTTGGAAAGGAACCTGGCCGAGATTGGAGTGAGTGGCGAGCAGTTTGTGGCTGCCTGCGAGCGAGCACGCAACACACGCGACATCAACAAGATGGTGTTCGACCAAATCATGGCGGTAGACGACTTTTTGAGTCCGTTGCAGCGTCCTGCAGCGTTGCCGTGTGTGTGCTCACGGTCGCGCATGTTGCTTCTCAGCGTTCAAAAAGTTGATGCAGCAGAGGAACATGGAGCTGGAGTTGGAAGCCGTGAAGTATGTCATGTGAAAGCCAGGGCAGCAATACGTTGTTCACATGCTGACATACGCCGTGGTGGTCTTACAGGGCCTTGCAACAAGCCGGTGGCGTGCCCTCTGAATCAGGTGGCAAGGAAGCGGAAAGGCCCGCGGGAGATAATGACATGGATGTGCGTTCGCTGCGCCCCACACCACACCCCCCACGCTCTTCATGTGGACTGTGGGTGTGGTGTTTTGAGTTGAGTTGACAATGCGACGCGTTGCGTTGCCATCCCTTGTGCCACCGCAGGCTGCCGTGCGCGCCAGCTTGGAGGAGTTGGAGCTCCAAAAGGCGGACGGAGAGTTGGAGTTGGCGGAGTTGGAAGCCGCCATCGCAGCCTCGCTTGCTCTGGAGGTACATCCCTGCGTGTGCCCGCGCCGCGTGTGCTGTTTGTCGCTGGTTCTACCACCAGTGAGTTTCCCTCTCACTCACTCACTCACCCACTCACTCACTGTTGCCAACACACACTGGCGCCTGTTCGGGGGTCATGGTAGGCGGAGCGTGTGAAACAGGTGGAAGCTGCCGAGGCCGCTGCCGCTGCCGCGCCTGCAGACACCACGGCGACGGACGAGGTGTGTTGTGAATCTCCCACCTTCTCGAGTCCTGCGTGATGTGTGGCTCAAGGGGAATGGCTGTGCTGCTGTACGCCTGGGTGTGGCGTGCCATGATGTGTGTGTGTGTGTGTGCCACTTGTTCCAGGAGAAAACCGCAGAAGCTGCGCCCGCACCCGCACCTGCGCCCGCACCGGCACCTGCACCCGCACCTGCACCTGCACCCGCACCCGCACCTGCACCCGCTCCTGCACCCGCACCCGCACCTGCACCCGCTCCTGCACCAGCGCCTGCTCCGGCGCCTGCGCCTGCCCCAGCTCCCGCCCCTGCTCCTGCCCCAGCTCCCGCTCCTGCGCCAACACCGAAAACGCCAGTCAAGACAGCTGGGTCTAGTCTGAGCAGCCTCTCTGCCCTTCCACCTTTGGCCAGCGACCGCCCTGCGCTTGGGTCTGTGACCCTGTCGCCTGTCACTTCCGCGACGTCCGCACCACAGTTGCAGAAACGCACAACAGAGATGAAGCGACGCGCCCAGGTGTTGTTCGAACAAAACAAGGAACGCCGGCGCCAAATGGCAGAGGTATGTGCGCCTGCCGCCATGCTGTGTTCGCTGTGTGTGTCGATGGACCCATCCCCACACATGCTGAGCCTCGACCTGCGTTTGATTTTTTTTCCGGTTTTTTTTCTGGGTTTGTTTTTGTTTGGTCGTTTGCTCCTTGCTCGGTTCACACTCATTTTGTTGTTTGCTGTCAGGCCCGTGAGAAGACTGCCCATAGTGTTGGTGAAGAAGAAATGCGGCGCCGAGCACAGCACCTGCGTCGCCAGCGAGACATCCTGCGCCGCAAGAAGAAGGCTGAGCGTGCAGCGGCTTTGAAGCAATTCGAAGCAGAGCAGGCCCAGGCGAAGGCAAAGCTTGCGGCAGATGCAGAGAAGACGAAACAGGTGGCGAAGAAGGACACCGCTGCTGCTCCCAAGGTTATGGTGAGTCCTGCGTTGCACAAGCCACGTTCCGCACCACCACCACCACCACCACCCCACGTATGACGTTGATGCCTGGTTCCTTGCTCGGGCGTGCGTGTTGTGTGCTGTGTGTTGTGTGCTGTTCCGCCTTCGCCGTGCCCCCTTTCCTGCCAGTCGGACGCGGAACAAAAGCGCATGGCGTTGCGCATGGCGCTGGCCCAGCGCATGAAGGCTGACCTCATTTCCGCCTCCCAAGAGCGCCAGGCCGCGGCGCGTTCGCAGGACTTCTCGAGTCTGGATGACCGCCTGGCGCAGGTTGAAGCTGTGCGAGAGCGCAACCAGCGTGCGGAACGCGAGGCAGCTGCTCGTGTGCGCCGTGTACGTGTGTAGACGAACCAACCCGTGTTGCAGTGTCGTGTGTGGTCAACACGCCGTGGCCTGACGTGCTGTCGTAACGTTTGTGTCTCAGGTGGCCGAGGAGCGTGCAGCGAACATTGCGTCGTCGCGACGAGGCCTGTGACTTACGAGTGACAACGACAAGCGAGGGTAGCTTTGCGATTGGGGTGGTGCTTTCCTCCTCCACACTGCTGTTGCGCTGTTGCGAGGGTTTTCACTGGGTTGTCCGAGCAAATGACCGCCATGTACACCATGTGCACAGTCCCGCACTGCATCGCATATGCATACACACAACACACGGAAGCAACTGTGGCCACAACAAGGGTGTGTTCACCACACTCACCAGGCATAACTGCACCCAGCCTAACTCACCCAGCTCACCCCAAACCTCCCATACACACAACACGTCCGGCAGCAACTGCGCCAAAGCCCTAAGCCCTACCGCGAGTAGTGCCGCAACAGGGGCCGTTGCTTCATGAGCTGGTGCACCTCCGCAAGCACCTGCGGTGGCCACTCCACAAGCGGGCGGCGCACAGGCAACTCGGGTCGCACCACGTCCCGGCACTGGTGCAGGTACTCGACCGAGCACGGAACGCCGATGAAGTCGCACACTTCGGCAAGGCTTGAGACGGTGTCGGATGCCATGTCCTCCGCAAACACATCCAACCACGAGTCCTGGCCAGCCCATGCTGGAGCCAGGCCCGGCGTGGTGACTCTCCTTTTGAAGGCTTGCACCCTGTCGTACCGCCGAAAGTACCGCCGAACATGGTGCAGGAAGAGGTTGCTTTCTGCGCGGCTTGGGCTGTCGCTATCGCTGGAGGTGCTGGCGATGCTGCCAACGGTGCGGTTGCGTGCGTCAGCCATGATGAACTGCACCGCCTGAGAAGAGGCAACACGCGCAGGGTCATACTTGAGAAGAAACGGAAGCCACCACAGGGTTTCGTGGATGTCCCGAAGAAACTCTGTGATGATAGTGTCCAGAGGGTTGCGAATGACTTGGACATATCGGAACGGCACTCCAAGACTGTTGTGCAGGAGCTTCCAATGGTGCAGCGCCATGGACATGTTTGCCATGTACTTCGGGTGCACCACGTTGTCAGTGTTCTTGTCGCCCATCACCCACGGTGCGACACCAGACCATGCAGCCTGCCATCCTCCAGGCACGCTGTAGTTGAACTCTTGTTGCAGACGCGCGTTGGAGCATGGTACAGTTCCACGAAGTGCCAGTTGCAGCGCCCACGTCTCAGGCATGGGTTCCAGCGCTTGCTCGATGGTCACAATGCGTCGGCGCGCGTTGAGTGGCTGTTCGCGATTGGCCCCGATCGCAGACCCAAGTGCACTTCGTACCACCGCGTTCAACTCGTTGGCAACCAGGATGTGCTGGTGTGCGTCAAGAAGACTTCCGAGAAGTGTGCTGCCGCTGCGATTGTGACCGACAATGGCTAACCACGCCCGCAACCTGGTTTGGTTGTTGCGGCTCATCGCTGCTGCAGTGCCACGAATCACCCCTTCTTGTTCCGACGAAAGGGGTGGGTTCATGCGAGACGTGACGAAGCTGCCATTACCAGCAAGCTCCGTGAAGCGTGCGGCCAAACACGTGGTGGCAGTCATGTCCACGTAGCGCTGCCCGTCCACGTCCACGACCCGCACCGTGCTTGGGTCCACCAAGGATAGCGCAGGAACCTGCGCCAGAACGGACAATGGGACGTTTCCAAACCGAGGCGGTGGTGGGAAAGTGATTTCACCGGCTGTGGACTCACTCATTCGAGTTGCACGGTGCTGGTGAGTTTCACCCGCTTGACAAGGAGTGGCAAGCACAACCAACACGGCCGTCCACAAGCAGCCAGCCAACGTGGCTATTCTTCCACTGAGTCTCGCACGTAGCTTCATGGTGTCTCATACCACCCTGCACGGCGTCACAACATGAAGCGCACGATGGAAGGAAACGCAGAGCTGCTGTTCTTCTTGTCGTTTCGTCACGTTGCTGTTGTTGTTTTACGTTGTTTTTATTTGTTTTATTTGTTTTGAGTTTTTCGACTTTGGCAATCAATCAACCGGCATGAGCTTGCAGCGCTGTGCACCTCTCCAGTTGGGCGTTGTTGTTGGCGAGCGGAGACTTTCTGTGCGGCACCCTCACCGCATTTGACGGTGCGCCGACCTGAGTTGCGCCGGGCAACCCGAGAACCAACTCCCCCCATCACAGGCTTCGAGTGTGCACACACTACGCACACACAGGTGCGGTTGTTCCCCAAACCCTCTGGTTGCCACCACGCAACCACTGCAGTACGTCGTTTGGGGCTCCACCACAGCTCAGCTACGCCCAGCCTGTGAGCGTTAGCACGCAGACACAAGGTCGTATGAGACGTGAATGAAGGCGCAGCTGCAGCTGCAACAGATAGCTCCGTGTGGTGGGCGATGATGCACCCCACACGCCCCTCTGCTTCCATGTACAACAGCCAGTCACGTCGCAGCAGGCACCCGTCGAAGCCGCTGCATGCATCCCCAAGTCGCCCCCGCATGCCCCGGCCCGGAGCAGACAATGCAATGCGTGGCGATGACAGTCCGCCAGGAGGGATGGCAGGTGTGGGTGGTGGCCATGGTCATGGGCATGGCCGCGTGCGGGCACGTCATCGCCGGTTTCGCACACGCCACGATGGGGGTGCCTCCGCCGCAGCAGCCCACTCCCACGCCCACGCGCATGCGGCCCCTCCCTCCTCGTCGGCATCTTCTGGGGCCATTCCTGTGCAGGTGTTGAGGAAACCACCACGGAAACGCTCTCCCGCGGAGGTGAAAATGGTGTGGAAGTGGTTGGAGCACAACCCCGGGTTGAAGGACGAATTGTTGGGACCGGGGACAGGGTTTGCGGATGCAGCACACACGCTGTGTAGCACGGTGCAGTTGATCCATGTCCCAGCGAACACGGTGCTGTTTAGGCAGGGGGATGGTGAGTTTCTGGGTGTGTGTACGCGCGTGCATGTGGCGGCCTGTGCTGACACACGCCACGGTGGCTTGGCTTGATGGGCTTGGCTTGGCGTGATGCAGATGGCGATTGTGCGTACTTGGTCCTGGCTGGGACGTGTGACATTCATTTCACACCCCAACGCATGCAAGCGTACCTGCGACATGGGTCCAGTGGCAAGGCCTCGCCTCAAGATGGAGGCACGGATATCGACGGACTGGGTGTGACGCTGATGCATGTCACGGAAGGTGCAGTGGTAGGCGAAAGTGCTGCGCTCGTGTCGGGTCACCTGCAATCCATGCCGACGTTTTCGAAAGAAGAACTGCACCAGCGTCCATGCTCTGTTGCCACAACCTCTGCATGCGATTTGTTGCGGCTCGATCTTGATGGTGAGCCACGTTGCATGCGTGTGATGTGTGGAGTCCAGGTCACCATATGAGCTCACTCCCTTTGGTTTCCCGACGCTTGGCAAACCTTGCCCCTTGCTGCAGTGTTTCGGGCGTGCATGGAAGCAACACCCAAGACCATGGAGCTTCATGACCTGGTGATTGGTCTCAGTGAAATGCTCATCTTCTCACACTGCAGTGTGGTGGAACTCACATTCCTCGCAAAATGGACAAGCCAACAAGAGTATCGCTCGGTACGCCACATGTATCGTGCTCGAATGGAATGTCCACCCCTCACTGTGTGTTACCAATCACCAGGATGAAGTGATCTTCAAGCAAGGTGCCGTTGTGACCAATATCCACTTTTTGCTCAGGGGAGAGGTGACGATGGTGTGCAAGCAACAAACCAGCACACGGTCCGTTCTGTGACAGGCTGTCGCTGGCAGCATGCCTGTGTCTTTTTTCGTTGTTTTCTTTCTATTATGTGCGGTGTCGTTGTGAGTCGTCCTCACCAGTTGTGACGTGTGTGCACATTCGTTATTGTCTCGGATGTGCCGAACCTCCCTCCCCCACCCCCATCAGATCCCAAGAGCTAGAAGTGGAGCACTTCACACCCCCAAGTGTGTTTGGCGACCACGCTGTTGTGCTTGATGCCAGTCGACGGCGTGGAACGAATCGGTTTGGTCGCTCCCGCAGCTCCCGTACCACCACCACCACAACACGCCACGCGTTTTCAGCCACTGCATCTTCGCACTGCAGCGTGGCATCCCTCCCTGTGCAGCTCTTTCGGCAACTTGTGCTGCAGTACAGTGCACAGGTGCTGGCGCTCTGTCGCGAGCTGGATGTGTCTGTTGCCTGACATCTTTGGAACGGTGGCTGGCGTGTGTTGCGTTACACCCCAGGGCAAAGGAGGATTGTTGGACGCCTTGGATGCAGGCGGCTTTGTGCCTCCAGTAGCGACGCTGTCCCAGTTTGCGACGGACCGTGAACGGCACCTGCGGCGACTGGTGTCCCTTGGTATCGGCAAGCGAGACGACGATCACGATGTACGTTGCACATGATCCATGTCGTTCCGAATGCACTGTTGATTGCTCACCACCGGTGTGCGGGTGCGGTTGATCGATGTGGTCCACTTGGATGGGATGGGATGGGATGGGGGTGATGCGTCTGTGCTTGTGTTGCGCTTTTGTGCCGTGTGCGTTCCCAGACAACCTTGCACACCAACTCGATTCGGTGCTATAAGTGTGGGCAGCGTGGGCACGCCGCCACTCGTTGTGGTGCTGCTGACGGGTCAACCATGAAGCATGGGAAAGGTGCAGGTGCGGGTGCGGGTGCTGGTGTCGTGTTCCAAGTGAACGGTGCCGGGTCGTTCGACCACCATCAGCACCGTGGTGGTCGCAGTGCACATCACCACCGGCACCGGCAGGCGTCGCCACACCAGAGCCACACGCGAGCGAAGCGCCGTGGGTCGAAGTCACGGAAGCCGTCTTGGAGACGTGATTCCACCGACTCGCGCACTTCGTCGGTACGGCAACGCTCCTCGCACCACCGCGCACACTCCATTGCCTCCCGCTCCTCTGTCACCCAATCCGCGGCGTCGCAGTCCACATCCCACCCCTCTGGTGGCTCCTCCTCCTTCTTGTCCCCCTCCATGCTCCACCGCCGCAAGACGCGAAGCACTGCATCGGGGCACAGCGGCAGTCAGGCGCCAGGCACCAGTGGCAGCAGCACCGGCCCCACCACCACGCGCAGAGGGCGTGACACGCCGCCCTCTGCGTCGCCGTCTTCACACCGACGCCACCGTGCACAACACCGTGAACGCCACCGCCAGCCACGTCGACACAGCCGGCAGCAGCACGCAGCACGCCACAAGCGTGAGCATAGCAAGCATGATCATAGCAGCAACGACCGTGGCCGTGGCCGTGACCGTGACCGCGATCGAACACAGGCCAGACGTCGCCGACCGGTGCGTGGCAGCGTGACGTCACCCGTCAGCAGCGTCGCCAGCCATTCCACGACGGCGTCTGCACGACTCCGTGCCGGGGACAGTGCGAGCCCTCGTGCCGTGTTGGATCGCAAGAAGGGTCGCCCGGACAGGCGTCGCATTGGGGATTCGCCGCGCCGTGTCGCACGCGGGTTGTCCAGCATGTCCTCGTATGATCGCCACAGCGCTGGCGCAGGGTCGGACTCCGACGGTGCCTCTGTGCACAGCGGTGGTGGTCGACCCGCCACACTGGCCGACCTTTTGCTGCCCGGGCGTAGTCTGGACGACTCCTTCCACGGCAGTGTCACCACCGGGTCCAGCTTCGGCAATCACTCCGATGTGGCGCGCCGCAAGCTGTTGGACCAAGAACATGACGCGCTGGCGGCGGCGCTGAACCTGTTGAACGGCAACGCCGCCCCGTCCCAGCCAAAGCCGTCGTTCCCCGTGGCACACGTGGAGGACCACATCGTTCCCCTGTTTGGTGGCGGTGCGGACAAGGACGGCGGCGCTGGGCTGGATGACATCGTGTTCGCCAGTCAGTCCACCGTGTCTGTGGGTGCACCAAGTGGCGGAAACAACGACCGCAGCTCGGCGTCTGCGAGCGCCGTGAGCCACGCCAAGAGCACCGCGTCGAGGGAACCACTGCCGAACCCCAACCCACGCCTCTCGCACACACGGTCGCGACTGACAGACAGCAGCGACGCCAGTGCGAGTGGGGGAGGAGAAGCACATAATGCGGCCGCGAGTGGGGGTGCTGCTGCAGAGCTGAGCGGGTCTCTGAACTTTCGGGGCAAGGCAGCTCGTGCCAGGGAGAAGCGAACACGACGAACAGCGAGGGCTTCTGTACGTTGCTTGTTGTTGGTTTTTGTTTGGTTTTCATTTTATTTGCCCCCAGTTGCACATTGGCCCATCGCGAACGCCACGGTTGGGTGTGTTGTGTTGCCCCGCCCTTCTTTGTGATTGCACCAAACCGATGCTTGTTGTGGTGACGTTGCTGCATGGTGCGACGTGCCTCATGTGTGTGGATGGATGTGGGCACTTACATCCTTGTGCGCGGTGGTTTTATGTTGTGTGCAGGATTCCCAAACCTCCTCTCCCATGCACTCTGCTTCCCCTCACCACTCTGCCTCGCCCAAGTCTCGACGAGGAAGCTTGGACGACCGTGTGGATAGGCGCACCGCAGCAGGCCGCATCGGCAAAGGCAAGGGCAAGGCTGGACTCATGGGCGCAGGCACCGCCGGTACGGCCAGGATGTTGGCACGCAGGGAACAGGAGCAGCAGCATGGAGTGTCACCCAAGGCTCGATCCGCGACGTCACACGATCCAAAGTCGTACCACACCGCAGCTGCACCTGTCACCATCATACGGGCACGGCCACAGCTCCACCTTCGAGCTCGGAGGCCGGCGATGGCGTCGGCTGCAAGAGCCACACCTCGGTCTGATGGTACGTGTTCCATTCCAAACGTCCAACACAGCGTGCATCCTTCCACCCGTGTGGAGTTTCGTGTTCTTGTCTGTTGTTCTTGGTTGTATTTGCTTGCCTTTTCCTGTCTTGGTTGTAGCTTCTTTCATGGGAAGTATGCCTCCCCTTCCCTTGTGCTGGCCTATGCTTACCCGGTGTTTGTCTCGTTTCCGTTCCTGTTGTGACCGGATTGGATCATGCCATGTCGTGCGTCGATTGCCACTGCAGGTTCAGTGCGCTCCTCCCCCCTGCCAACACCCCCACCCGGCAGAAAACGCAATGCGACTCGCCCTGCGTTTGACGCCGGCGTTGGCTCACGCGCTTCCGCTTCCCCCTCCTCCTCCTCCTCGCAACGGACAAGGCGCCCGGCACGTGTGGTTCAGATCCAAGACGCGGCTGGCAGCCCTGCGCGACCATCGCCACGCACCCGTAGGATGCGAGTCGTGGCACAGTCGCGCAACCTGGGCAGCATTTCACCCATCGTGCCCGGTCGATGATCTAGTTTGCCCGCATCTGGGTGGAGTGGGCCCCGCTGCACAGCACACAGCGATTGGTTGCGACTTGCGCACATTTCAACGTGGTTTTGTCAATGTGAATGGTGGGTTGTTGTGGAAGGCACAAGAGACACGACAATAGCGTGGCGACATGGCGACATCCCATCCATAGTGCTGTGCGTCATACAGACTGCAACATCGAAAAATCCAACAGCTTCTCAAACTCAGTAAAGGCATGCTTGCAAGCCTTCGCAGAGTCGCGCTCGATGCCTTTCGGTGGATGTGCGACAATGTCTCCCATCGGGATGGCGACTACAACCACATCTGACAACGCAGTTGCGGATGGTTTGGGTCCAGCAGCTTCAACCAGGCGCTTCAGCACCGCATGGACAGGCTTGTCAAAGGTCAGGTACACACGGCGGCTTCCTTTGGGCATGGAACTTGTGCGGCGGTACACATTGCTCGTGAACCACTCCTTGGAAGCGCGCAGGAATGGGTCACCAGCTTCGTAGAACCCTCCAAAGGGATTCTCGTCTTCACCAAGCCGCAGCCCTCGGCCGTGCCCAAAGGCCTCGGTGAATCCCGGACTCTGCATGTCAATGTACTCCGTGGCAATTGTGGCACTCATGGCATCATCCACATACCTGCGTGGACAACCCCCACCCGCCACCAGCGCATTGGCATCGGCACAGGCATCGGCACAGGCATCGGCACAGGCATCGGGTACAGGCACAGGTGGTCAAAACAGTTGGCTGCGGCACGACCAAGGCAAGGGGCGGCCATGCCTGTGGACAGCCCCACCCAGGCGTGCGGCGTTACGTACGGGTCGACACCGGCGATGGCTGCATGCGCACGCAACACTTGACCGGTGAAGTTTGTGTCGCGGACACGAGACAACAGCAGCTCGCGCAGCACTTGTGACCGGTTCTGACCCGAGCTGCACACCGGGTACCTGCGCGGAAAAACATGCACCGCACCCAACAATATTTATCACATTGACGACACACCGTCCACGTATCACACCACACCCAGCCAGCAACCTCAATACGCACACAATGTCCGTCGGAGACAGTGTGAACTTGGCAACGAGTGCCTCCGGATCGACGGACACAAGCGTTCCTCCAGCAGCCCGGAAGGCGCTCACACATTCCTCTAACGGGAAGGCATCATCCATCATCACGTGTCTGCACGACGCCGGCACAACACCTTTCGTGTCTAGTTTGGCAATGTTGCCCGCGATGAGCACGGTCTCGCGCAAAGAAGCCAGTCCGCGCTGCTGGTGAGTCCGGAAGGCCGCGACGTCGCTGGCGTGTGCGTCAGACGAAAAGGCCGCCGTCCAAGATACAAAGCACTGTGGCGTGGGCGCCGTGGTGACAGGAATGACACGCAGCAGCTGGTAGCACGAAGAGTAGGGAGCGAACGTGGAGGAAGCGGACTCGACACTCACCAACTCCCACCCCACCAGCCGCTGAGTGTCTGACAGCTCCATGACCTTGTACGTCCATGCCCCATCACCAGCACACGAACCATCACCAATATCACTCGCTGGTGCCTTGCACGTGGCGACACGGAGCGATCCAACCCGGTGTGCGGGCCCGTTCTTCACACAACTGGAGAGGAACATGCCAGGCAACAGCTGGCCTAGATTCAATGATCGCACCACACTCCACACCTCGTCAGAACTGGCATCCAGAAGCACTGAGACGCGTGTCTCAAGACACACCGGAGGTCCCGCTGCAGACATGCTTCCAAAACCCACGGCTTGTTGTCTGGGGGTGGGCAGAGCAAGCGAAGTAGCACAGAGTCGCAGGAGACTGCGAGCGTGTTGGTCACACCCACTCCATGTGTGAAGTTGACACGACTTTTGTCGGGTTCGCTACACTGTCGGCTACACAATAAACTTTTGCACCCGTGCAGTCTGACACCAGCGGCAGCGTTGACACCATGGCTGTGTGAAGCAGGTTGGCCGGGAGTTGTTCTTGTTCTTTTCTTCTTCGGATTGATGCTTGTTGCTGGTGTTTTGTGCGCTTGTTGTCCTTTGTTGCTGCCCCGCGAGTCGCAAGAAAGGTGATTGTTCTGTGTTGTTGCCGCTCCGTGCACGAGCGCATGTTGTTTTTTCCACGGTGAACGACCTGGTGCCAGCAACCGATGTCCAGGCATCATCGTACGTTCGACGTGTCGCGGATGAATCGCGACTCCTACTGTGCTTCGTGGGGCGAACAGCGTCCTTCATTCAGCTTTCTCCTGTGAGAATGTCTCGGCTTGCTGGTTGTAGCCATCGCCCCGTGCAATGATGCTGGCGGCAAAGTGTCACCTCGCGGAACCAGAACGTTCACCGATGTTTCCCGGCGTGGCTGTCACGGTGGCATCAAGGTGTGCCGTGAGTCAAGGGTCGTGAGCAAGGGCCTGACCAGCATTTGTAAGCAGGCTTGGCTTGATCAAAGGAAACTGGGTTCGCCAGGTTTTCCGACTCGGCCACCCCAGAACAGCATTGCCACAAAGTGAGGACCCCTGGGCAGCACAGCAACGCTAGAGGTCTGCTGCTGCTGCTGCTGCTGCTGCTGCTGCTGCTGTGAGAACTGCTGTTGCTGTGAAGGCTGCTGCTGCTGCTGTGAGGGCTGCGTGGCTCGTCGCTTCTTCTACACGCCAGCGATATTCAGCAAGGCATCGAGGGTGAATACAAAGCCTGCGAAACGTTGCACATGGACCAACTCGCATGAGGGCGTCTCTGAGCCGAGTGTCATTCGATCTCCTCACTGTGGCACCGGCACTATCCGTGTCCCTTTGGGATGTGGATACCATATGGAAGCGGGCGCAACAGCAGACCGCCACGTGCTGCCGCCGTCCGGTCGAGCTTCTTGGCCGGGCGCGCTCAAAGTGAAGCGTGGCGAACGATCCTGCGAACTTGATGCCAGAAGCAACGTCCTGGTTTTTTTTTTTTGTTGCACTGGCCGCCCCCCGCCGCTGTGCGCCAAGCATGGCTCGAAGCTGCACAAGGGTTCCGCGTGTGTGTGAACCTCTGGTGCAGGTGTAGCGGCGGCTGTGCTCCATGGCCAAGAAACGGGTGATTACATGTGGTGAGGGTGCTTGCAGACCTGGTCGGTCCGTTCCCGCGAAAGTTAGTGAATGCTCAGGCGAGGAAACCAACCAAGCCCGCTCCCCACACATTCGAAATGCAGGTGGTTTCCAGAGCGTGCAGCCGCTTCCAGTAGCTGGCTATGAATGGCCTTCGTTTTATTTTTTTTCCAAGGCAGAGCAGCAGCGAGCACACATCTACATCATTCACTTCTTCTTGTCCTTCTTGGACTTGGCCTTCTTGACCTTCTTTGTGCCCTTTTGCTTGCGTGGGTCACCCAGCGACAGTACTTTGCCAATGCCAATGGTGCGGCCCTCATCGCGCAATGTGAAGCGTCCCAGCTGAGCCATCTCTTCATACGTGGTCATCGTCAACTTGCGAGGAACCGACAATGCAACGGTGCAAATGGCACCGCCACGGACGAACTTCGGTCGCCGTGTCGATTCCTTTCCCTTCTTGAACTCACTGAGGATAGCCTCCACCTTCACCTCTTCCTCTGCGGTGTGCACATGCAGCACCGCATTGTAGCCGGCACAGAACAAACGGCCGCCGAGGTCGTGCAGCATGAGTTGTGCCACAAACATGTTCACAGGCGTCAACTTGCGAGGGGGCTCCACCAGCACAAACCTGGTGCCAAACAGACGCACATGCACGGGCATACGTGAACAACTGATCGGTGCAGCAATTGCACGTGGCAAACACGTTTGCCACCCCCATACCACAAACGTACCCACGGTGCAGCTGTTCCTCGGAGACGCCCTTGATCTTCACGTTGACATTCTCACCCACTTTGGCGCCCTCGACGACCTCGTCGTCGATCATCACACAATCCACCACGCACGGTTGCCCCGTTGGCATGACAACAAACTCAGTGCCAGGTACAACTGTACCAGCCTCGACCTTGCCCATCGCAACCTGGTTACGGATACAGCAACCGCCGATGACGCGATAAGATACCACACAACGCACCACATCCACTGCGCCGCACGCACCAATCCACGGTCAGTGTAGCGATCCAGGACAGGGATGACACACGGCGCATCGGGATCACGGCCGGAAATTTTCAGCTTGTCCAACTGCTGCAGCAAGCTGTAGCCACTCCACCAGGGGCACAGCCCGTCCTTGATGTTGTCCTTGACACCGTCGCCGGTAAGCGCAGACAAGGGGACGTAATGAACATGCTTCTTGGTGTTGAAGCCCGAGCTCTTCAGGAATGGGTCGAGCTTCTTCTTGCAGTGGTCAAAACGATCCTTCGCCCAGTTCACCGTCTTGTTGTCCATCTTGTTGATGGCCACCACCAGCTGCTTCACGCCAAGCGTCTTGGCAAGCAGAGCGTGCTCGCGCGTTTGGCCTCCACGGTCGAAGCCAGTCTCAAACTCGCCACGGCGGGCGGAAATCACCAACACGCCGACATCTGCCTGTGCGGCACCGGCAATCATGTTGGGGACGTAGTTCTTGTGGCCCGGGGCATCCAAGATGGTGTACCTGCACCACACCCATTGTTTGTTGTTGGCTGTGTTGAGCCAGGGATCCTAGCGAGAACCATCGCCATCACAACAGCACGACGAAGCAAACAACGTACCGGCGCTTCTTTGTTTCGAAGTGGGCACGGCCAACCTCCACAGTCTTGCCCTTCGCACGTTCCTCCTCGTTGATATCCATGATGAACGCAAGGAACCAAGAATCACGGTTCAGGCGCTTTGCCTCTTTCTCGAATTTCTCAATCACACGCTTGTCAACTTGTCCAGTGCGATACAGAATGTTGCCGCAAAGTGTGGACTTTCCAGCATCTGCACACACACGCACATCCACACACACACATCATTGTCATTTTGCTGCGGCAGCCACGAACGAAACCTGCCTCGAGCACGCACCAACGTGGCCAATGAACACAACGTTAATGTGCTCACGCGGGTCAATGTTGAGGGCGCGCTTCTCAACGGGGGTCTTTGTGGCAGCAGCTGAGCAGAACGCGCACACAGACGACACACATCAGCCAGCCGTTATTGTCTCTGCAGAGAAAATACCACAAGCAACATCAACGCACTTGCTTCGCCACCACCGGCACCGGCACTGGCACTGGCACCGGCACCGGCACCAGCTTCTGGGGTAGATTCTGCAGCAGGTTCGGGAGTAGCTTCTGGGGTCGCTTCAGGTGCAGGTGTGGGAGCCGGTGCGGGTGCGGGTGAGGGTGCGGGCGCAGGCGCGGGTGCAGGTGCAGGTGCAGGTGTAGGTGCGGGCGCGGGCGCGGGCGAGCCAACAGCCACAACCACAGCCGGAAGAGGCGAGGCAGAAGGCACTGCGGGGGGTGTTGCTGCTGCTGCTGCGGCAGGCGCAGGCGTCGGGACGGGTGCAGCGGGGGCAGACACTTGAGAGGGCACCAGGCCGCCGAAGCGAGGGACAAAAGTGGGTGCGGACGGCTTAAAAGTGAACGTCGGGGCGTCAGCACGCAGCTTCAAGCCCCCCAAGGCAGGCGGCGGCGGTGTGGAGCCATCGGAGTCAGACATGGTAGCTGAGGAGATCCACAACTTGCGCTTTACCCAGCACACCTGGTGTGTGACAAGCCGATTCCGGAGCAAGCGCGCGAGAAATGTGTGGCAGCAGTTGGCCGATGGCACAAAAATTCTGGATTTTGTGAAAGTACACGCACTGCACTGGCCCACTGCCCCGACCAACAACACAGCACATTCGGCTGTGGCGTGATGAATGCTCACCTGGGGGAACGGGAGACCTACATGGACACATAAAGGAGTAAAGAGTGCAAGCAACCGGCTATCGTATTGCAGGCACGGTGGTGTTGAGCAGCAGTGCTCAGCGAGTCGTGGCTATGAAGCCGAAAACAAGTCCATTCCTTCCATGAACGTCAGCACATCGTCCTCTAGCAGTCGCACCTCGCCATGGACATCACAATGCGCTTTCCCATCGAGGATATGCCCATCACCATCCTTGTGGGTGTGGGGCTCAGCGGCATGTGGTGTGCCAGGGAGCTCTGACCCACCTGCATGAGGGTGGTGGAGGTAGCCTTCCACCAAGTAGTCGATGTGATCGCCGTGCCGAATCTGCGACACGACAGCCACGCAACAACCCACCACAACAGGAAACAACACGTAGCAGAGTGGATGTCATGAATGGATCACAGAGGGCGCCACAGAGGAAGTCGTCCTTGGCATGCACACCGTGTACCATTGGGTGCCCGCAGCCAGGGGCATGCACATGCTTGGCGTCATGGATGTTCCGTGAAACTGGCCGACACCCGGAAGGCAGCACATCGCTCTCTGGCAGCACCTTCGCGGAAGTCTCAAAGCACACCTTCCCATCTGGCAACAAGAAACCGATCTTTCCGCTTTGCAGAACCGCCCTGCGCCATCGCAACGTTGGTCGCGCCACCCAACACCCAGTCATCACATGGAACACAACACATGCACCGCAACTGCGGTGCTCAAAGGCACGAAAAAGAGGCCCCACAGCGACCCCCGCGCACCTGTGCCCACAGTTTGGTCCATGTTTGTGATGTGCCTGCCCCGCGCAGCTGTGAACAACTGGTGGTTTGGTGCGCTGTCGTTTGACGCCTCGGGTAGCCGACGCGGCGGCTTCAGGCGGAGTCATCGCAACCATCGAGGAAGAGGCGTCAAGGGTAGTGGCAGGAGTCGCCGTTGATGACGTGATGGTAGTGTTGGTAACACAGGGGGACGTATGGGTGGAAGAAGCAGGGGAAGCCGTTGCCGCAGTCATGGAGTTCGGCGTGGCAAGGAACTCTTGCTGTTGCTGTTGCTGTTGCTCCGGCAGTGCAACCGGCGCTGCTGCAATTGGAGCGCTGTCGTCGCCATCGCGCCGACACGCAACGTAGTTGTGGGGAACACGACGCACACCAGAAAACAAGATGGGCATGTGGAACCAGTTCGTCAACAACGAAGCGCAACCGACCACCCAAAGCACGAGCTGCACACAGCGCGTGGAACACCGGTGTGCACATACCTGCGACCTTGAGGACCCGTGGTAGCCCCACGAAGGTGTCTACTGGAAACATGGCGCTTGAGATCACTTTGGCGTGCAAAAGCAGATGTGCACCCTGGAATGGGGCAGGTGAAAGACTTCACGGCGCCACTGTGTGTTTTGCGGTGGCTGGCCAACTCGTCAGCACGGGCAAAGCTGCGGCCTGATTGACAGCAAGACAGCACGCCATCCAAGAAACGGGCGGGTAAACACCAGAACCCAAGCCCAGAAAAACAACAAATGGTGCACATGTCATGCATGAAACAACGGACTGCAAGTGGGGCAGACATGCTTGTGGCCGCCGATGCCGTGCACACTGCGAAGGTGACGCCGCATATTTGTTTTCAGACTGAACGTCTTGCTGCAGCCCGGGTGGGGACATGGGAAGCGCAAGCCAGGCTCAACTTTCGTTGGATCAGCGGAGGCACTGCCTAATGCGTGCGACGGGTTCCAACCCTTGCCAGCTGCCTCTGCTTTCAGCGCCGCCAACGTCACATGAAAACCATTCATGTCGAGAAATCTCATGACCGCCTCCAGGGACTCCATCCTGGACGCTGAGGCTAACGCATGGTGCCAACTTCCGTCAGAACTACCATTGTGCCTCGCGGGCGACGAAGAAGCGAGCTTTTTGGCAGATTTTCTAGGCATGGTGCCGGAGGTGTTCACACCGTGTTCATCCCAAGCATCCGCACAGAGCCTGAACACGCAAACCACCAGAAGTGTACCACAATGCCAACATCCGTGGCGAACTCTGCTAAGCAAGAAAAACATTTTACATCACGTGACAAACAAAGCTCTTTGCAAGAAAGGGTGGAGACGAATACACATATTGCAATGATACCTGGTTCCGTTTCAGCAGCAGCAGTCGATGCCTGTGCAGGCGTCACGCAGCGGATATTACTCCCACGCTGCTCGCTGCGCACAGGGCCAGCCTCCCACAACTGCAGTGCGTGCGTGCACAACTCGCCTTTGTTCTTGTGCCTACAGTTCTGTGTTGCACATCGTGATGTGCTTGCTCTAAAGCTGCGAAGCTGAAGCGAAGCCATCGGTTGATCGCACGGCCACGAGAGGAACATGGCGGACGCAGACACAACCGCCACCGACGATGTGAAGCCGTTCACGGAGCCGAGCGACGCCACCGGAGACGATGGACCGTCATCTGCCTTCAGTGGAGCTGGTGTCGTTGTCGGTGATGCAGAGCGCAAAGGCCAGGAAGACGACGGGAGCGGGGGTGGTGATGATGATGACGAAGAGGAGACATTCACGTTCCAGCCTTCCAGCGAATGGGCGCGCAAGGGCGAGGAAAAAGCAGACCCAGAGGAGTGGACGCATGATCATGGCAAGTTGCTGTACCTCATGTCCCTGTATGCCAAGTGTGCTCAGTCCGCCGAGGACGACGAGGGCTGGCTTCGACAGCTGCCCTTGAATGTGCTGATGTACCAAGGCATCACCGAAGGAATTCTCGACTTTGACTATGCCCCATGCTCCATGCTTATTAGCAGCGGCGGCCGTTCACAGCGTGTGTGGCTGAACGTGACCCAAGAAGGCAAAGCGGCCATCGACGACCTGCGCGAGGCGAAGCTAATCAACGGACTGAAGCTGTCAACAGAGGATTTCCAGCCAGTGACTGCCTACCAGGTCTCCATGAAAGGCATGGAGATGCTCGACCAACTGCCTGACGGCATTCGTGAGGCAGTGGACGGGTTCGTGTACGCGCCGGATCCGTACCCCCGCGAGCTGCTGCAAGTGTCATTCGACCCTCGCAACGAGGACGACGACGACGACGGCAAAGGTGAAGACGAAGGGGAGGGTGGTGGCGATGACGACGACGACGGACCAATCTTCATGCTCATCTCAGATGGCGGTTTCAAGGTGGTGAGTGGCGTCACCGAGGCAGAAGACGTGTCATACGTGTCCAGTCCCTACCTGCCGGTGTGCTTGCGCAACCCCTTGTCGAAGAAGGCCCTTGCTTCCAACGCGCATCGAGCCCACGAATCCGCGTTTGGCGAAAGCAACATTGCGGACGAGCTTTCTGAGGCCATTGTGCTGGGGCATGTGCATGGTATGGTGGGGGAATGGATCCCCTTTGGCTCCAACCAGATCGTTGCGTTGAACGAGCGTCTGGGTGCGTTGGATCGGTGCCAGGGTGGTTTGTTCACCGCCATGGTTGACAAGAGCCCCACCGACACCAAGTTCAATGTGCCGCCTGGCCTGACGCAAGTGACCATTCTCGACTTTGACTTTGTGCACTTCATCAACTTTGAAGCGGAGATCAACTTCCCGGAGGATGAAGGCATTGTCCAAATCGAGAACTTTGGCATGCACCTGAATGTGGACGGAACCATCGTGTATGGCATCAAAGTCGAGGCAGTTTTGGGTACGTTGGTTTTGTCGGTCGTGTTTCTTTCGTTGTGCTGCTTTTCTTTGTGTCTCTGGATGTGTTGACCTGTTGTTTATGCTGCCATGGTGCCTCACTGCACGCCCTTGTTGTCACTTCCAGACCGTGGTGCGGATGATGTCTCGTTGGACCACCTGTCGCGGTTGCTTGTAGATGTTCACCAAGACTCCTCAAAGATTATGAATGACTTGTTGAGTCAGTACCAGCGGTCACTGTTGGACATGATTTTCATGGGAGACACGGAAATGCGCAACAAGTTCAACTGTATTGTGGCGAAAGAAATCAAGCCCAAGCTCGCAGCCGATGACTACATGGACAAGGGCGAGTTTGAGAATGAACTTAAGCAGGTGGGTGTGCGCACTCCATCCCTCCCTTGCTTGCCAACTTGCGTGCATGGGATGAGGCCACGGGTGGTTTCAATGGCTGCCTGTCGACTAACCTGTGCTGTCTGTGCCTTTGCCAGGTGCTTGGTGACATTCGGTCCTGCCATGATATTAGCGAAGACGATGTCATCATCATGGGTCGAGATGGAGTGTTGCTGGCAGGCGAAAACGCCATCGGATACGAGGAGTTGTTTGTCTCCTACCTATCGTTGCTCGTGCGCGAGATCTTCATTCGTAACTTCTTCGTCCGCACCTTCGTTCTTGACGACACGTGAGACACGCTGTCGTGTGGTTGTTGCTGCTGCCTGCCTTTGCTCTCACGCCGCTGCTGCCTTGTCCAATGCCTGCCGTCGACAGTTTGAAGACGATCCGCTTCTTGATCATGAACTACCACAAGGACCCCAACCACATCTCCACCATTCGACAGAAGCTGAACGACGCCAGTCGAGACATCATTCTGTTGAAGGAAGTGCTGGAGTACCTGAAGGAGTCCTTGGAGGAGATGAAAATTCCCCCTGTGCCAGATAACGTGGGCGGCCGACGCTTGTTCAAGGTGCGTCTGTCGCAGCTTGACCACTCGCACACATGACACACACACACACACTGCGCAACGGTGGTGCTTTGTATATCGCTTCTAAAGTGGCATGCTGCTGGTGCTGTGTCGGCTGGCTGCCTTGTCTGTCTTTGCAGGTGCTTGGTGTCCCACAAATGCGAAGTGACATCATGCTGCGGTGTACCGATCTGGTGAAGCTCATCGACGGTGCGCACCACCAGTTGTTGACGCTCCAGCAAATGACGGAGGTGATCAACACCCGGCAGTTGGAAGGGGTGTTCAAGAACGTGGAGACGAACACAAAGTTCTTGGTGGACGCGTCAGCAGCAAGTGAGCGAGCATCGGCCTCTCTGGAAGTGATGCAAATCATCTTGGCTGGTTCTTTTGCCTTTGACATCATTGATAGATTGACTGGCGGCACCCTGAACATTGTGGTGCCCACATGGGTGGATGAAGCGTTTGTGGCACCCGTGATCAGTATCCCGTTCTTGTTTTGGTTCTTGAACATGTGCTGGCTCGGGTTGGTGTGCTTCTTGTTGATGAAGTTCATGCGATACTTGGCTGCACAGGTGAGGGCACCTGCATGCGTGCCTGTGCAGAACCTGCAGGCAGAACGCTGATGATCATGGTGTGTGTTGTGTGGCTGTTCTGCACAGGGCCTGGGTTTCCTGTCCTTGCGGTTGAAGGTGAATCGGAAGCTTGACTTGCAAGCGCTGGACGCGTTTGTGAAAACAAAGAGCATCACGACAGCGGAGACGATTGTGGAGGAAAGCATGAAACTGAGGAAAATATCATGGACAGAGGAGGATGCGTTGCTGTGGCAAGGCGCCCCGCCCAAAGTGGAGATGCTTGTGGACGCCAAGAACGGTTTTCTGCTCACCGTGTACTTCCAAATTGACGCCAAGAAGACGGATTTGCGTGAAACTGGGCTCATGGCCCTCTTTGATGGCATGCTGAAGCACGCTGGTGTGTATGGCACCTTCAACCAAAAGGTGAGTGTGTGTATTCGGTGTCTGAAGTGCATGGATGCATGGATGCATGGATGGATGGATGGATGGATGGATGGATGGATGGATGGATGCATGCGTCGGGGCTTGTCCTGTGCCTGACAGTGGTGTGGGGATGGATGCAGGTTGAAAAATACAGCAAGCGCATGTCTGTGACAGAGCTTTCTGATCCGGCGGAGCGCAAGGCGTTTGAGTCAGCACGCGGAATCTTGGCCAAGACGCCCAAGCCCAAGCCGTCCCTTAGAAACTCAGCCGACGCCGCAGAGTCCAAGTCCGATTGACCTGGAACGGACGGTGACAAAACAATGTAAAACGACAAAACATACAAAACATACGTCAAACTGGACAAATCCATCAACATCACCGCTGTCGATCTGGCTGTTGAGGCAAAACCGCAGCCCAGTTGTGGCACCACTAGCACTGCCTGCTGGTCTTCTTGCCAGGCAGTGAGGCAGTGAGGGAGTTGGTGTCTCACCAATTCCGTGCGTGGTTTCCACGCTCTCGCATCCATCGCCGTCAGCTCGTACAGCTCGCACGAGTGTCGTGCTTGATCGATACATGCTCTCTTGCGCACTCTGCTTCTTCACAGTTGCCGTGCTGCTGTAGCGTGGCATCCTGTGCGGTCAGCATGCGCTCCCAACGACGAACTCCCATATCGCTGGCCCCTACCTCGTCACATCCCTCGCGTGGACCCTCAAACGGCCGGTGAGAAGCAGTTGTTGCCAGTGAAGGAGCTTGTGTTTGCGATATCTTTGCCAACCGCGGCCGTTGTGGTGTGTGCGCCCGTGTTACAGGCGCTCGCCTGTGGAACTGCTGGCGCACCAGCGAAGTCAACCCAAGTGGAAGGAACCATTGCGACCCAAAGAAGACTCTGGTGCGCGAGGCGGGTGTGGTGTGCGCTGACAGCGCCGTGGTGTGTGTGACGGCCTGGTGGGGTGTGGCACACAGAGGCGTTCTTGCATGAGCTCATTGAGAGCATTGAAGCCGACTCCAGTGAGTTTGACCATCTTCCAGGTGAGACAGGTGTGATGTGGGACGGAGATGTATGGCACGGGCACTTACAGACTCTGGCTCCCAGACATCCCATTCAAGTTCTTCGTGTTCTTCTATGAGCGTGCGTGCTGTTGTCCGTGTCTGTGTCTACGTCTGTGTGTCTTTGTTTGTGTTCATGTCTGTGTCTGCATCTGTATCTGTGTGTGTGGCCATGGTTGGCAATCATACCGCTTTGATAACGGCGTGATTGTGCGCAAACAGCCTCTGTTTGTAGGTTCCTCTCATCCTGCTGGGAATACTTTGACACTCTGAGCTCCACACAAGCGTGCGTTGTTGTTGTGTTGTGCACGTTCTCGTTCCATGCTATTGTTCCCCACTCGCTCACTTGTTTTGTCGCACGTTTCCACGTCGCGTTGGTTTTGTTTTGTTTGTTTGCCAACAGCACCCAACAAGAGACGGTGCGGTGTTGGCCCAGTCACGGTGGTGGTGAAGGTGCTCATTTGCGTGGTGCTGTGCACGTATGCATTCCATTCCAGGTTGCCCATCTTGAAGCAGCTGTGTCTCAGGCTTGGGGTCTAGTACTGCTAGCCGCTCGTCGCATCATGTACGTGGCTGCGGCTTGACCTACACGCCACTCTGTGTTGTGGCATTTCGCATTGCGTGGCGCAGACAATGTTGTGTGTGGCATACCCACGTCTCACGCTTTTGGACCGGCCGCCCTGATGCCATGTGTGGCACGGTGCTGTTGCAGTGATGGTCGGTCATTTCAGGAAGAAGCCAAGTTCTTTGAGTTCTTCTGTACGCTTGCCGTGTGCCTGTGGTGGTGATGTGGTGTTGCCACGCTCTCGGTTGCTCAGTCGTGGTGTCATCCGGTGCCGGTGTTCCCTCCTGCAGACGCTTTTTGTTTTGAACTGTTGAAGAAGCACACCAACCCAGTATGTGCAACCACGCATGTTCCCGCCTGCCCTGCCCCTCAACACACCTCACGCTCCCGACGCTTACCGAATGCGACTGCCATGCGTGCCATCGCGTGTTTCTCCGTTTTGCCTCCCTCAGGCGTTGTCCGAGCAGCTGCAGCGACTGCTAGAGTTCGTGTTTCGAGGTCCAGTGTTTTCACGCACCAAACTTGGTCGAGCACTCCCAGCCCGTGAGTAGTGAACACAATGCCCACCCCCACCGCAATATAGTCTCCTCACTGGCACATGCAAATGATTCTGTCCCATGTCGATGGCCTCTGCAACGTAACGTACCGTAACGTAACGATGCGGTGCGGTGTGGTGTGGTGTGGTGTGGTGTGGTTCGCAATGGATGTTGCTCCCATGTCCCATGGCAGACCGCTCCCGACGAGTGAAGGACCTTCCTCGCTCCGTTTTCAAGTTCAGCACCCGGTCCAAGTCGTCTCCGTTGTACGGCTCCCCAGTCACACTGCGAGCCAAAGCCCGTGGGCGGCTGGCGCCTCACCGCAGCGGCTCCCATAAGCCAGCGTCTGGAGCATCGGCACCCGGCGGTGTGATCCCATCTGCAGACAACACCAAACACCCGCGCAACGGAAGACGAGCCAGTTCGGACATGGGCAGTGATGTGGGTGAGACGAGTGGGGGAAGTGGCGGCGCAGGCAATGCCATGCCCGGGAGGACACATCGATCGGGCAGCGTGGTGGAGCGTTTGGAAGATCGCATCATGGGCGTGCAACCCAGTCCCCCACGTGACGCCAAGCCCAGGTTGAACAACCGAGGCAACATCAAGGCTCGGCGGCGGTCACTGGCCCTCGTCACTGGCTCACCTGTCACCACTGCGGCTGGTGGCGGCAGTGGCGGCAGTGCGGAGCAGCCGTCAAGCAGACGGCCACGACACGGCAAACCCGGGTTCATGCCGCGGCCGCCACGCCGTCAGGGAAGTCGCATCAGCGTGGTGGGGGCGCGTGGTGGTGCGTCGACTGCTGGCGGTGTGGTTGGTGGGGGTGTGCACACCGGGGCGAGAACTGGTGCGGGGGGTGGTCGCGTGTCCAATGTGACCCGCGCCTCGCGGGATGCACGTGCGCGACGTCCCAGCTTGAGCGAGTATCAACCATACCAACCCGTGACGTTGGCGCTGTCCACAAAACGAAGACGAGCGAGAGGCCACGTGTCGGTGCGTTTTTTTCCTGAAGTTGTTTGTGATTTAGTTTCTTTGGTCACTTGCCTGTTCAATGTGTACCGCCGTTCTATCGGAGGTGTTGGCACCTTCACTTCTCTGACCTTGCTGGTTCCATGGCCACACCTCCCCTTTGTGTTGTTGTTGTTGTTTTTTTGTTTTTTTTCGGTTTCCACCAATTGGACAGGACAAGCGACGCATCCTTGACGCTGCTTCCAAGAGATCCCCTGCGTTTTCCTTGATGCTGCCGCACATTCCCAACCCCGCCTCCGGCACCACCAACACGCAGGATCCTTGGTGGCGCAACCAACACCATGGTCATGACCCCAACGACCCCGCAGGGGCCCCTGCTCCTGGTTCCAACCACCCAACCCGCCTTCCGTCTGTGGCGAATGGGAATGGACCCTCCACCATGCACAGCAGCGGCGCACACACTGAGCGACGCATGCGGTCGCGCCGCCCGCCCATCCAACGCAACGCGCCGCTTTCAGCTCGACGTCCGGCACCACCCCGCCGACGTGGGTACGCTGCGGCAGGGTCACTTGCACAGCAGCACACCAGGAGGGGGTTCCAACCACGCCGTCGTGATGTGATGATGCCACGCGACGACATGCCACCGCGATCCACGCCGTCCAGATTCGCGTTTCACACCCTGAAGCAGGAGATTCGCGAGTCCGCCCATGCCGTGCGCCCTGCATCGAGGTCACAACCAGAAGGCGTTGCATGAGCCACCGCTGAGTGAGTGTTGCAGAGGGATTGGAGCTAGCTCTGGTGGGATGGGTGAGTGTGAGATTGACGACCGGTTCGTGTATCATTTGCAGCTCTTGCTTGTAGTTTGTAACAAGTATCGCGGAATTCTTTGTGAATGTCCATCCCCAGAGCGTTTGGGGTGCATGACACGCACAGCTCAACGACATCTCAACGACATCCAAGCGAGGCATCGTCAATAAAGTTCGAACGTGTTTCGCAAAGCGCGATCGCCTGGCAAGAACGGTGGCATCGTGTTGCAGTCAGCATGAGCACCGACTTGGGCATGGACTTCTTTTGACGAGACATAAGGTCGCTGAAGCAGAGCTACCACTACAACTTCTGGATAAGACCAGCATGCGGCAGCAAAAACACGAGACACATTGCCACCATGCCCGGAGCAGAGAGATGCAGCAGTGCCACATCACCGAATGAACGCGCGCGCGCAAGTGTGTCCAACTCCAACACGCTGCAGCAGCACACGCGGCGACACATACACATACCCAAGTCAGTCGCGCCAAAACTGCCATCAACACTGCCAGCATACCACAGCATGCTGCAAGCGAGCACCCACCTTTTGTGAAGATAGAACCATCGCACGAGAGCGCCTTCCGCCACACCCCACAGCATGGTCAACACCACAAACGCCAGCACGATCACAAAGTCCGAGTCGGATTGGGCGCTGACCGTCGTCAATTCATCTTGGTTCGGGCCCCACCTGCAACACCACGCAGCTTGGCGTCATGTTCCATTCCACCGAACAACACATGGACACAGTGGAGCACCAAACCCAACAAACAAACAAACAAAAAGCAGCATCTTCGAAGATGTGCACATTCACTTCACAGTGTGCGTACCGAGCGATAACCAAGATGACAACGCTCACGATGGCAGTGATCACAGCCAGAGGCAGCCGGAATCCCAACGCAACCAACCGCTCCCGATCTTTCATTGTCTCGGCGTACTTTCTGTTGTGCTCTTTGGCCTGCACACGCCACATGCAGCAGGTTCGGAGGCGTGAGGCACACGCAGCCAGCACACCGAGGCGTGAGGCACACTCAGCCAGCACCAAAAAATAAAAAAAAAAACAACACGACGGGTTGCGTACAGCGATGGAGCGCATGCTGTGTACTCGCTGTGCGAGCACACCAGTTGCCGGACCCACTTCCCCACGTCGACTCTGTAGCACACGGGCAACACCACCCATAGACCGCACACACGCACACACGCACACATGCACACAACGTTGAATACGCAAGCAACAACAAAGCAACAGGTGACGCTGCGCGATCAGGACGAGGCACGCATCTAACCAGCGACACATGGGGGCGACAACAACAACACTACTAGTACTGCGAAACGAACAAACGGACAAACAAACGGACAAACAACAGCGCAGTCGTTCGCTCACCTGCCACGCCAGGAAAGGGTCTGTGTCTTGCACTGCGGCGCATTGGAGGCAGGAAGGGCCACAACATGCCCAGTTGCACGTTGCAGAGCCTAGGACAGACAATACCGCACCCGAGAAAGACAGTTCTCGACCCTCACGCACACGATACCGCACTCGGGCTTCGTGCATGAACACCTGGTCACGGGTGGTTGCACCGCACAGCCACAAAATGCGCGCAGGCACAAAAAGACGGGCGAAAGCAAGCGTTTACAAGTCGTCATGGAGTTGTATGGACCGCATGGTGTGAGCGTGTGTGCGTGCGTATGTTTGGGGGGGGGTCTTGTTTTGGGGATGTACCTGCAGTGCCACTGCCACACTATTGACCACGAGATACGCCACCAGAGCTGCCCACTCTTGCGTCTCCAGCCACAACACGATCGCCACAACACGACTGC
>Ga0213833_1000755_pt1 | contig 27676 bp, 26 predicted proteins | sample SWATP21_FD_160575 | JGI IMG/M metagenome (GOLD analysis project Ga0213833, IMG submission 160575) | Coastal seawater microbial communities from Marineland, Florida, United States - SWA TP2 #1 | ecosystem: Environmental > Aquatic > Marine > Coastal | place: USA: Florida | collected 2016-08-14 | reverse complement strand
CTGCTGCTGCTGCTGCTGCTGCTGCTGCTGCTGCTGCTGCTGCTGCTGCTGCTGCTGCTGCTGCTGCTGCTGCTGCTGCTGCTGCTGCTGCTGCTGTTGTTGTTGTTGTTGTTGTTTCTGCGTTGCCTGTTATGCTTTTCGTCTTGCTAGTGGGTAGTGTGAGCGTTTCGTCATGTCTGAGCCTGGCTCCCTGTGTGCTTTTTTTCCCTTCTGTGACCGCTACTGCTTGCTGTTTGTTGCTCTTGCTTGCTTGCTTACCTGGGTGGTTCTTTGCAGGTACCACTCCAAGGGAAGCCCCGCTGACGACGCGGCATCACAAAGCACCGAGCACAGCCAGACCAGGGGGTACTTCACGGAACACGAGCGGCCCCAAGTCGTGGAAGAGGAACCCGTCCTACTCATCGAGTGCCACGCGCCTCGCTTTGTCTGTGTTCCCACCGCCGTGGCCGCCATCATGACCTTCGCATTGACGACGGTCGGCATCGCGGAACGCGGCTTGAAACCCGTGGGCAGGGTGGCGGACTTTGCGGCGGTGACACGCACGCCATCGCGGACAGCTGCACGGAACGTGACGGGACTCGGCCATGCCACCCACACCAGCAGCAGCGGCATTGGCAGCAATAACAACAACAACGTGGGTCGTGGGTGGCGTGGAAGGGAGTCCTCGGGCAGCGGGCTGTTTGCGGTGTCCATGGAGGGTCTGGCGGCGGTGCTGGATGATGCACAGGCCAACGACAGTGTTCCACCACCACAAGAGCAAGAGACCCAAGACGAAGGCGCGGTGTCAGAAAGCGACATGAGCGACGGCGGTGGAAGCTTCACGGATGACTCTGACTTTGGCGGACTCGAGGGCTTCTTCGGGCGCGACAGAGAGGCGGCGGGCGACGAGCACAAGGGCGTGGAGGGTTCAAAGGACGAGCTCGGTGGTCTGGATGCGCGCGTGGATGCCCATTCCGACCCACGACGACCACGTCGTCTGTCTGTCCCGACCGCGGGTGGCACGGGCACTGGCACTGGTGCCGGTGCTGGTGGTGCTTCGAGTCGCCATGCGGCGCCTCCCCCACACGAGGCAGTCGTGGAAGATGCTGCAGACGACGACGACGACGGCAGCAGCACTGCCACGCCGCCCTCAACGGGCCTTCGCATCAAGTGGACGTTCGCGGATCCCGAGCTGTGGTTCGTCACGGACACGGACTTGACACACGCCTTGGTGCTGCGCACAAGCATGCGTGGTGAGCTGGGTGTGGGCACCTCTGCGGCGCACTGTTCGCCCGACCCCGGCCACAACGCCCGCATGGTGACCGCGGCGTTGGTGGAGGTGTTGCAGTGCGAGGCGTTCGTGTGCAAGGCGCGCGGTCGCAACCCAGGCGACGGCGGCACGAACCCACACGCCCCATCTTCGCACAACGGGGCGATCCCACCGCCCTCTAGCGAGTTGGACGGCACGCCCCGTGCGGGTGCGGGTGCGGGTGTGGGTGCGGGTGCGGGTGCACACGGTGGCTCCGCTGGTACTGGGGGTGGCGCGGACAACCTGTCTACGTGGATGCGAACTGCGCGCGCCGCGCGCAACATGCGAGGCCTGGACGGACCCCTTGCCAACGTGTCCTCGGTCCCCATTTTGCTCCCCGTGAACGTGCGCCTGGATTTCTTCCAAGTGGCGACGGTAGAGGAGCAGGTGACGGAGTTCGGCGGACGGCCGTGCAAAGTGGTACCCCGCACCGCGGTAGACACGTCCCACCCGCTGTACACGCGCCAGACGCCCATCGAAATGCCCCCGGACGTGCACTTTCTCGATTGGAAGGCCCACCCCCAGTACATGGCGAGCAACATGCGTGAGGTGCCGCCCATGGCGCCTGGACTGGAGCCCACTGGCGTGTACCAACCCTTCTACGACATCGTGCCGCGTCGACTGCGAGACGCACGTGCTGACGCGGTCGCGGCGAACGAACCGCCGTTGTGCGTGGCCGTTGCTCCGGACGAGTCGGCAAGCGGCGCGCCGTCGGTGACGCGCACGTGGTACAACGGCCGCCGTTTTGTGACCACCGACGAGTCGAACTCGCCTGCTCCAAGCCCGCTGCCGTCCCCTGGCACCAACAACACCGGTGGCGAACAAAGGCTGCGCGCGTTCCCTGGTGCTAGCATTGGCATTGGCGTCGGCGTCGGCGTTGGTGTTGGTGTTGGTGGTGGTGGTGGTGTTGGTGTTGGTGGTGATGCTGACGGCGAAGAAGACAGTGACAACGGTGGGAGTGACAACGGTGACAGTCACAGCACGCGACCATCCAAGCGCCTGCTGTTCCCACTGCACGCATCACACCCGTGGCACCGGGCCAGTGTCACTGTGCTGCCTGCCGTGTCGCGTTTCAACGACAAGCAGTACGAGCGCATTTTGGACATGAAGACAACGGACCCGAAGGGAGCAGAAGCGATGGAAACCTCCCTGGTGACCAGTGTGGAGGTGCTGAATCTTGACATGAGCCACCTGGAGGTGTGCGTGAGCTACGAGGAGGTCATGACCATTCTCGAAATTGTCGGCGGCATGGCCCCCATGGTGGACACGCCTGTGGACGCGTCCGTCCCCGTGGGCGGTGGTGTACCGCAGACGCAGCCTCAAGCGAGTGCTGCCATGCAGCTGGCTGCTGCCAACCACCCCGGCCCATGCATGGCCCTGCGTGTGCACACACATGGCTTCACCGCGACTCTCATCAGCCACTGGGAAGGACTGAGTGACTCCCTTCCCGTCGCACAGGTGTCGGTGCGTCCCGCGATTGACGCCTTGGCTGGGCCTCAGATCGTGCAGGCCGAGGTGGAGCTGCAACTGCAAGTGAAGTACCACAACCACACCATCGGAAAGTGGGAACCCATGGTGGAGCCGTGGGAGGCGCTGTTGAACATCAACGTCGCCCGTGCGTGCTACCGCAAACAGCTCGTGGCACAGTGCCGGAAGAGGCTTGCAGAAGAGGCTGCAGCCTTGCAGGCAGCGATGGCGTCACGTCACGGTGGCGTCAACTCGCGACGCGCTCCCTCCTCCGTTGGATCCGGACTGGCCAAGTACTATGTCGCGTCCAGTGCGTCGCCTGGTATGCAGCATGGGCGCCGAGCCCAACCGAAGGTTTCGTTGCGCGTAGCCATGAAGCGGGTATGTGCTTTCTTCGGTCTGTGTGTGCTGCGTTGTGTTGGGCTCGTGCTGGTCAGTTGTGTTGCTTGTTTGGCACCCGTCCCCGCGCTCACGTCGTGTGAATTGGTTGTTTGTTTTCATTCTTTGTTTTGTTGTTTTTTTTGCTTCCTTTTCATGTTGTTCCTCCTCTCCGCGGCCGGCGTTTGTGCCTTCTTTGTTGTTGTTGTGGGTTCCGTGTGCTTCGGTTGTTGTTGGGTTTTGTTTTGTTTTTGGTTTTTTGTGTTGGTTTTCGCTCTGTTGGCGTCGTGCAACTGTCGCAGGCTCGCGAGTCCATGGTTCGGGGTGACGTCGGTATGAGTGTCCCGGATCCCACTCCGCCCGACGCAGACGCGCAGGGACGCCGGCCGTGGCATGACGACTGGCACGACCGCAGTGACTCCGACTTTGTCGGAGACTGGTCGACGCCTGGCGTGGCGGGTGACGACGACGAAGACGAAGATGAGTATCGAGGTTGGGGCATGACGTCGCGTGGCATGGGCCGCCCGTTGGGTCGACACCTCAAGCTCCGGGCCCTCCGCGATCATCCGCTGTCCATCTACGTTCACTCCCGCGCGCCGCTGAACATCAACGTCACGGATGCGCTCATGGCCACCATGGGCTCCCTGTCGCGCACGTGGGCGCTTGCCACGGAGCTCCGTGCCTCCAAGTCGGCACGCACCGATGCGTTGACGCGGCTGGCTGACACGCGCGACGAGTTTTCCCTCCACCACATCCGCAACGACACGGGTTGTGCCCTGGTGTTCTGCGTGCGGGGTGGACAAGCCCAGGTCCTGCAAGCAGGCGAAGATGCACCCCTCCATCTGGCCAAGACGGGGGCCCAAACCGCGTGGATACCTGCGGAACGCCTGGTGGAATCGCTGCGTCGTCATCACCTGGAGATGGCGCTGGAGGGACCAGGTCAAGGGCAGGTGTGGCAACCCACAGAGGCTGTGCCAGTGGAGCAAATCGGCGTCAAGGTGCTGTCGCTGGCAAGACGTGACACGCCACTCATGCTTGGAGGGCAAGTTCCCACACGCTTCCGCACCGTCTCTGGCTCCGGTTCCGGCTCCGGCTCCGGTTCCGGCTCCGGCTCCGGCTCCAGTTCCGGTCGTGCGCAGGGACTGGCCGCGGCGCTGGCGTCTGCCGCTGCCGCGTCGCCCAGCCGTCGCATGGCGGGCTTGGGGAGCGGTTTAGAGAACGGAATTGCCGCTCTTGGGGGCACTCCCAACGTGAACGGCGTGGGCACCGGCGCGACCTCTTCCTCTTCCATGCCTTCCAGCAGCAGTTGGGAAAGGGATATCGATGGCGAAGCGTTGTTCCGGCCACGGCTGGTGTGTGAGACGTCCATTACACAAGGCAACATCACACTGCGTGTTCGGTCGACGTTGATGATCAAGAACTTTATGCCATGCACCGTGCGCGTGGAAGCAGTGACGGCGCAGGGGGAGTCGTTGTGGAGTACAACGGTGGCTGCTCATGGGCTTGTTCCGGTTCCCGTCCCTGTTGTGCATGTCACGGCTCGTTTCTCTCTCCAGCCGGTGGACGAGTCTCGACAGTCCACGTACGACTTCCTTGCGTGGCGGGGTGGTGCTCTTGTCGTGCTTGTGATGCATGTCTTACCCTGGCGTGCGATGTTGGTGTGGTGGTGTGGTGTGTGGACAGATTCACAACATGCTTCGTGACCGTGAAAACCCCCCAACGCCACAACTTCCTTGGACACACACTGCAGTTCAGGAACTCTCAGTCTGACGCCAACAACGTTGCCATGGTGGTCACCATCCTCAAGGATGAAGTCGCAGCTGCGGTTACAAGTGTGTCGTCTGCCACAGAAGATCCCGTGTCTCGCACGTTTTTGAGACCAGATGACCTGTACGCCGTCGTTTTGTGTTGCTTGCTTCAACCTCCAACATCGCCCTTTGATGTGCCTGTGTCCATCAATGTGTTCGTATGTCACAGGTCGAGGATCACAGCTGACCTGCCCGCCACCGAACTGCACGACCACATGGTTGTGGTGTGTCTCGCGCCGCCCTTGGCCATCCTGAACAAGTTGCCAGCGGCTGTGAAACTGAAGTTGTCCATGTGCCACCCTGACTGTGTGAAGCGTGCCAAGCCTGTCGTGGTGGACCCAAACGAGCAGTTGGATTGGTACCAGGCTCCAGCAGACGCCCGTGCGGTGTTGTTGCTGAACGTCCACGCACGGGTCTTCAGGAGTTGGGGGATGGGCATCATTGTTGGAAAGTATGTCTGCCACTGTGCGCTTGATGCGTGTTGGTTTCCGTTGTGGTAGTGTTGCTGCTGCTGCTGCGGATGTTGCTGCTGCAGGTGTGGTGTGTGTGAGAGAGAGAGCATGTGGATCGCTGTCGTGAACGCTGTCGTGACCGCTGTCGTTTGATGTTTTTGTGCACACGCAGCACCAAACGAACGGACCCACGAGACGCAAAAACAGTCCAACTAGGCAACACAACGTACCTGTCCGGCTTGCTGCGTCGCCGCCAGCGAGCCATCACCAGGTGGCTGGAGGTGGTCGACACCTATGGACTCAAGCTGAAGGTCGGCGTGCGCATCGAGCGCCTGGTGACAGGCACCGTTGGCGCGACACTGTTTGTGCCCTTCTGGGTGTTGGACCGCACCGGAAGTGGTCTGGTGTTCCGGCACTACCGCTCGAAGAGCCTGCGACGCCGCGCCCGCGGACTGCTGTACCGCATGCGGAACGTGGTGGTGATGGAGCCTGCACACACCGAGGTGGCGGGGCAGTCCGACGACACGAGCTTTGAAAGCCACCCCACCTCGTCCGGACTTGTGTCGCTGCTGCCTCCCGCTGGAGCGGGTCCCCGCCAGGCCCCACCCCTGATGGTGGACTTCTCTGACGACGACAACACCCTCGGTCGGCTGCAGTTGCGCACCCCCGACACGGACTGGTCCGCGCCGTTCACACTGGATGTGTGCGACGAGCGCGTGACGGGCGTGACCCGCGGTCGCAGTGCCTTGGAGTTCGGCGTCACCGTCGAGGATGTGCTGCCCGGCCTCACGCGCGTCGTCACGCTGCACCCGCGCATCGTCGTCGTGAATGCCACGGGCCGTGGCATGAAGTGCAAACAGGCGGGGGCTGCCGAGTCGAGCTCCATGTACCTGCGCGCCGGCAGCCGCACACCCTTCCACTGGCCGTTCCACGACGCTGCCCGGGCGCTGCAGGTGTCGTTTCAGGGCACCGGGTGGGATTGGAGCGGCCGCATCGACCCGTACAGGGCGGGAACGACGGCGCTCCGTGTCAAGAACCTCGACGACGACCCATCCTCCTCCTCCTCATCATCATCATCATCAGCATCGTCCCACCGCCCGTCCGCGTTTGCGTGGGTGGAAGTGGCGCGTGAAGGCGCGTCCTTCGTGGTCACGCTGGTGAGTGACGAGAGCCGCGCGCCGCCGTACCATGTGGTCAACCTGTCGCGCTTCCAAGTCCGGGTGCAGCAGGCCGGCATCCACGACGTCGGGGTGGAGGTGCTGCCGCACTCGGAGATGGACTACGCGTGGCCGGAACCCCAAGCGAGCACCAAGCGCATGGTCGTGACGCTCGTCTCTGGCGGCTCGCTGCGCGCGTCTGGCCCCGTGCATCTGGGTGAGTTTGGCGTTGACGCCTTGGGCGAACGCGAGGGTGTCACCCTGCCAGAAGGCCGCTTGTCCATGCGGGTGGTGTCTCGCGGCACCACGCGTGACCTCGTCATCGGGTTGCCGATTGACTTTCGGCGCTACCAACCCCACGAGCCCACGAATCAGCCCCGCCAAGGCCTGGGTATGGCCGTGCGCTTCACGCTCCCGTCCTTTGGGCTGTCGGTGGTGGACAGCAAGCCGCAAGAGCTGCTGTATGTGGCTGGTCAGGAGGTGTCGGTGTTTGTCACCAGTGCACGTGGGCTGCTTGGGGTTGACCTCAAGGTGCAGACGCTGCAGGTGGACAACCAGCTGTTCTCGACACCGTTCCCGGTGATGGTGGAGGCGATGCCACCCACGCTCGGCCTCGCGTTGCACACCGCCGTCATCATCAACACCGTGTGGACACACGTGACGTACATCCAGTCGCTTGCCGTGGACATTGCGCCCCTCGTCGTGAGCATCGACAGCAACCTGCTGTTTCTCCTCCTCGACTTTGCCACCCGTGCCGGGTATCACCTCGACACCACCAGCGCCCGAGAGCGTGTCAAGCGCGGAGCACGGCGCCAGCACAGTTCCCTTGCCCCTGCCGCCGGTGCCGCTTCTACCGCCGTGTCCGACTCCCCTTCGGCCGTGACGGCGATGGCGACGACGCTGGCGCCGTTGGAGGACGCAGGTGATGCCCATTCGGATGCGGAGCAGGCGCGAGAGGGTGAGGGCGAGGGCGAGGAGTTGGATGGCGGTGCAGACGGCGGCGGGGAAGAAGAAACCAAGGGCGCGTTGTTGGAGGATGGCGATGGCCACCAACACCCACACGGCACGCACTCGGGTGCTCGACGTGGGGGGCGTGACGTGGCGTGGGTGCGATCACGTCGAGCCCTGTATGCCAAGTCCCTGTCCCAACATGGGCCGGCATACTCTGCCGCGCATGCGGCCGAATGGGCGCACTACACGCAGCGTCAACGCCACGCCTCCTCTGCGCTTGTCCGCAGTGGCTCCGTGCCACGCGAAGAGGAGTTGGACGCACACCACACTGGGTTGGGCATGTCGGCGACAGCAGCTGAGCCAGCGCCGGTGCCGCTGTACGTGAACAACATGCGGGTGACCCTTCCGTCTGTCACGGTGAGCTACACCACCGGTCGCGCTGCGAACCTATCGCTCAGCGCCCAAACGCTGCCGTCCGTGGCAGTGTGGGCGATTCAGGCGGCGCGGTTGAACCATGTCACCGTACCGTTGTTGCCATTCGAGGCCAACCACGCCATGTCATCATCCGATGTCGTGGCACAGGCCATCGCGCACTACTCGACGCCGGCCATGCCATGGACACAGCTGTTGGGCACCGTGTGCGACGTGGCGTTGGGGAACTTGGAGCTCCCGACGTCGGCCACACGTCGGTATGTCGTTGACTCTGCCCTCAACGTTGTGCGTCGCCCGTTGCATCGCATCGGTGCCCGGGATGAGCCGCTGCTGCTGTCCGCGCTCCTTGGGTCTGCCGACGGTGTGGCCCACCTGCTGCGCGACGTGTTCGGGCTGTTCCCCATGGTCGCCCGGTCGCGGCCACTCCAATGGCTGATTCGCCGCGGCATGCGCGATCCCTTCACTGGCATGAAGCCGTACACCGGCGACAACCCGCTGCACGGGTTGCTGTTTGGTACACTGCAGGCCGCCGTCACGCCGCTGGTCACCATCCCACGCGCGATTGCGCAGCGCGGTGTTGTGCGTGGCGTTGGCGCTGGGGTAGTGGCGTCGGTGCTGGGCATGGTGGCTCGCCCCCTGTCCTGGATGCTGGATGTGGGCGCCACCACGGACCTCGAGGCGGAGGTCCGCCGGCGGCGGCACCGGTCGCGACCGCCACGTGCCACACCTGGCCACGGCGAGGCGTTGGGTGTGTTCGAGCACGACGCGGCGGTGGGTCACGAGTTGTTGGTGCGCGCCGCCGGTGGCGTGCACCTGTGTGAAGGCTTGGTGTTCCACGACCTCCTCCCTCGCCCCAGTCGACACGCCGTGGTGGCCACCAGGCGGTCCCTGTTGTACCTGTCCACCGGTGCGCACTACGCCCGGCGCGAGTGGGTCGTGCGGCTGGACGACATCGTCACCGTGACGCATCACGACGCCACAGCCGCCGTGCGCATCACCGCGTACGTCCCCCACCACCACTCCCGTGTCTGCCCCGGCCTCCGGTTCCGCTCCTACGCCATTCCGTGTGGTGAGGTGAACCACATGCGCTACCTGTGTGACGCCATTCGCCAACACACTCGCCGGCACGCGCCGTACTGTGGTCCGGTGCAGGCCGCCAGGCTGTGGATGGTGGACGCCAGCAAGGCCATGCTGGACCCTGCCGCAAGCCACACCAAGGGACACCGAGCCGCTGCAGGTGGCAACGGCAGCGGAGCGACAGGGGCAGCCGCCGCAGCCGCAGCCGCAGCCGCGGCCGCAGCGGCAGCAGGGGGCTACACGCCGCACATCAAGTACACCGCACGCAAGGCAGCCATGCGCACGCCTGGCACACAGCGCCTTCCCAGTGCGAGCTTTGCTGCTGTGCCGCGTGGTTCTCCCTCGAACAACAACAACAACGGTGATGCCGCGACTGGTGCGGGGGTCGGAGCAGGGGTGGGAGACAACTGGTCGCCATCCCCACACAGAAGTTGGTCCGGCACCGGGTTTGGTGGCGGCGTAGGTGGCTCCGGCTCCACATCTGAGGCTGCCGCTGCTGCTGCTGCTGGTGTCGGCTTTGGCTTCGGCTTTGGCTTTGCTGCGAGTGCTGCCACGGCTGCTACTGCCACGGGTGCTGCTGCTTCACGTGGCACGACCTCTGCTGCTGCCGCCGCCACGATGCGTGGCAGGAGTGACGTATCCGCCGACCGTTGGACCGCTTCGCCGTTGTATCGTCCCCGCGTGGCGCCGGTGAAGCGCATGGAGTTTGCATCCCCGTCGCTTGTGGCAGCTCAACAACGGCAAAGCCGCCACATGGCACGCACCACCGGCGGTGCGGCGTCTGCTTCCGTGCTCCACACCCTGCCGTCAGTGGCGGGCAGCATCTTGGAGGAGGAGGGGGAGGAGGAGGACGGCGGTGCCCATGTCCCTCGGCGTGGTCGCGGCAGTGGTGTTCGGGCGCAGTCCAACTCGGTTGTGTCGCCCCACACACGCAGGAGGTGAGGGTGCAGTGATGATGAGCGCACGTGCGGATGTGCGGATGTGCGGATGTGCGGATGTGCGGATGTGGTGGGCTGCAAAGCGCAGGATTATGGCTGTTGGGACAGGCGCGACAGAATGGAGTGTGTGCAGTAGATTGAACCAAGTGTGCTCCATGTTGTTGATGTGAGGTTAAGGCACTGGTCACGTGCGCTCGCAGTTAGTTCAAACAGTAGAGACATCATGCAGTTGGTACTTTTTGCTGTAAGAGAGTGAGATTTTGAGGATGAAGCCAGCGTTCTACAGTTCCGTGTGCGCAACCTCTGTGGCGGTGTCTTCATCACTGCTATCCTTCTCTTCGCGTACTGAACCCGGAGCAATCACCTGAAAGTTTTCATCCACTTCCACATCCAGGTCTTGGAACTCGATCAAGTTCTCGAACATCCCCAGAATGTGCAACTTCACCAACAGCGCGGTTCGAGCGTGGGGAGCGATAAACGTGGGAGCTACCGTCAGCTGCTTGCGAACACGGTTGAGTTCCTGAAGCAAGATGGCAAGAGGAAGCCTTGACAGTGAGTGTTGAACCAACTGTGCTGCCACGCACAAACATCGTGCCAGAACTCACGTTCGCAATGTAGCCCAGCCCACCATGCTTGGCACGTTTCAGCACAAACTCATAAAACCGGAAGCGTTCGTAGTCCACCTCTGCTTTGGTGAGAAACTCCTGTTTCTCATCAGCCCGCCGTGGCGTGACATCCCGCTCAAGTTCGGCACGTGCTGCTTCTGCCAAGCGCTGCCAGTACTCGCAACACCACACACACACACACACACACACAGCGAGACACATGAGCATGGTATGGAATGCCAGGCTTTCTCAACTCAACAACGCGAAAACAAACCACACAGCGGCGTGTTGCAAGAGCGACCCGCTTGCTCATGCTGGGGTGACTGAATGCACACGGCTCTGGGACTGCATGGGCGACAGACCAGCGTACCAGCGCCTCTTGCTGGATCGTATTGTTCCCACGATGGGCACCAAACAGGTATTCACGCGCAGCTTCCAGACTGGCATCGTACTGCGGAGGCAATGGGGCAATGGCGTTCTTGTAGTGCTCGAGAATTTGCTGCAGGCGCTCGGCCACCAAGTCGTCGGCAAAATCCACGACGAACGGAACGTGGTTCAGCCCAGCGGGAAACACTCGTATGGCGGGGAAGATGGTCAGGCCGTATTCACGAATGAACCGGCGATGAACAGCGCAGTTGGCAGCAGCTACAGTAACGGACGGGTCGTTGGCAGTCAGCTGCTTCAAACGCACAAGCTCAGACTCAAATTTTGGAGCGGGGCGAGCAAGAAAAGCAACAATGACAGTCGACTCCCCAGCCGTTGCTTCCTTGATGTTTCCGGGTGTGATTTGAAGAGGAAGTTCCGCCGCCGCAGCGTTCGTTGCATGAGGTGCATGCAGCAACGCGCACAGAGCAAGGGCCAACGCCAGAGGAGCACTCGCCGACAGCTTCATTGTCAAAAGCGCAAAGTGGGTGCGTGGCGTTTCGTTCGCCAACACACCGTTACTATTATTGTAACATACAACGAAGCATGTCATGGCGTCGACAAGCACACAGACGCACCAGCAAGCAGTAGCCCCGACAACGGAACCTGGGTGATGGTGGTGCGCCACATGGAGGGGAGAGGATCACTCGTTCCCCGTCGTGCAGTGTAGTGGCAGCGGCACCACGTTTTGGAGCCACAAGGGTGCCGTGCATGCCGTGCGTCTGCATGCCGTAGGTCCTCCACCCCAAACAAGGTGGCGAGTGATGATGGACATTGGGCGCAGTAAGTCAACGAAGAGGAAGCCGTTGGTGAGTGAGGACCAACTTTCTGCAACCATGAAGCGAGTGCGCATTGCACTGCATCCCGCACAGCTGCGCCTGTCCAAAGGTACGGACAGTACCACGCTGCTTACGATGCCTGTGCTGCCTACGCCCCTCAGCCGCTTCACTGTGTACCATCCTCTCTCAGACTTTGTCGAGTGTGAAAGCCTTGAAGAAGCCGGTGTCCTTGAGTGGCAGCCTGCTCCCGGAAGCTTGTGTGTGCGCATGGTGCTGCGTTTACCTGGTCCGGCCCTGGCGCCGGCCGCTTTCCTTGTCACTGTGCCTCGTACATACCCAAACAGGCCGCCGGTGGTGTTTGTGTGGCAAGATGGTCAGTGCGGTGCGCAAGTTGAGGGTACGAAGGTGCCTATCTTGGCCACGGACGCGTGGTTGCCGATTTACTCGCTGCGTGATGTCACCGTGGCGCTGATCAAGGTGTTGTACGATGTACGAGAACTGTGTGCTGGCTGCCTGTGAATGTGTTTGTTGTGTGGACGCCCGTTTCGTTTCTTATCACCCCTGCTTGCACACTGCAGCACGCACGAGTGCCATCTCCCCAACGCATGAACTTTGACACCGGCATTGAACTGGCCATGGCGACGGCACGTGCGCGCCACAGCGGGCGTGCGCGAGAGTCGACAAACTCCTCCGTCAACACACGCACGTCGTTTTGGGGAGTCCCCACACCTGCTCCATCTGGTGTTACTACTCCAGGGCTCGTTGGCGTGGGCGCAGGTGCTGGTCCCGGCGCTGGCGCCGCCGCTGGTGCCGGTGCTGGTGCTGGTGCTGGTGCTGGTGCTGGTGCCGGTGCTGGTGCTGGTGCCGGTGCTGGTGCTGGTGTCGGTGCTGGTGGTGAAGGTTTTGGGGCTCGTGTTTGCACGGACATGGGTGGTATTGGTATGGCACCCAACAGCTGCCAAACAAGCCCGCCTTTTGGCGCCCCGTTATCATCGGTCGGCTTTGTCGAGGCGTCACCATCCCTGAGTCGCATTTGTGCTGCGGTAAAGCGCAATTCAGCCCCAAGGCCCCCGAATGTGTTTGAGCCACCTTCTCCAGTTCTTCCCGCCCCTGGTAACACCTCACCCTTCGCGTAGTGGTGTGACCTGGTGTGGCACCTCTCCTGTCTTCTTTATCTTCTTTCTCTTCGGCTGGCGCCGTGCTCAGGTCTGCCACAGTAGGACGATTGCTGTATGTTCATTTTGTTTTGGTGTTGTCAACACGCATTGCGTTTTTCTACATCTACTTTACAATGTCGATGCGTATCCGATCACCTTGGGTACAAGTGGGGTGGTCCTCACACACAGAGTGGAGTCTGCGTGGAGCCTTGCTTCAGAGGGGCGAGATGTTCCGGTCGACAAAGGTTTGGGCGCGGTCTTGCGCGCCTTGGGATACATGCGCGAGTCACGCGAGACACCGACATTGGGAGCAGGAACAACCCGAACTCGCGGCGCCTCGTCCCCCTCTGCACTGTGTGTACCCATGTCGAGTCGAAGTGTAACACGCTGCAGACGTCGAACATGCGTGGGGGAGCCGCCTTGAATCGCCCAGCGGTGTGCGTCATGAAGGTCAGACGGTCCGCCGTGCCGACCGCTCGAACGTTGGCCCGGAGACGTCAACCCTCGCCGGTTCCTGTTGTGCCGGGCAGGCACACCACTTGGAGGGTCGTAAGACGGAGCGCGTGGAGCCCGGTGGGCACTCGCGTTGCGTTGTATGTGTGACGGGGGACTGGTGGGGACCCACACCGTCACCGTTCCGGCGAGGGTGTCGTCCACACCGGTCCGTGTCGTGGACAACGCGACACGATCCGCCTCCTGCTCCTTCGCATGGGCCAGCCCAAGCCACCCTCCGCGCGACTCGGACTCACGCTTGCGAGATCTCAGCGTCTCACGCAGGCGGTGGCGTGTTGTGGTCGTTATCGGAGAGGGGAGGGCCGTGGAGTATCGCGTACTTGCTGGCGAGACGGGGTGACGCGTGGAACTGGGGCTTTTTGCGGAAGGGCTGGAGACGCGAGTGGCTTCTTCCACGGAAGCGGAAGCAGGGTAGCTTGAGCGATCAGGCCAGTGTGCGTTTGCGTCCGCTTGACCCAAAGAAGAAGCCGACACCACAGCAAAAGCAGAGCCAGGGCGATAGCCCCCTGGTGTATGTGCGACGCGGGGCACCTTGCTCGGCCGAGAACCGCTTGTGGTGGCCCGACGTGGCTCTCGTTCCTTTCCCCGCTCGTGGCCCAAAGGGGTACGTGACACCCCCGAAGACCTGCTGCTGGGCCCAGTGGCTCGGTGCTCTCCACTAGCGGGAGGCGGTGACAACGATTGTCTCGTGTCATGCTGGTGACGGCGCACATGACGCCGCTTCGAGGCGGGGGTGAACAAACGTGAAGACACTCGAAGGCCTTCCCTGGACGCAATTGCGGCCAACGCAACGGCGGTGCTGTCTTCTGACGATGAGCACTGCGCAGATTGCACGTCCATGCTACCACCACGACGACGGGAAAAATCAAAACGGAGAGCCTGTGGAGACCTTGGCCGTCGATATGACTCGCGTGCACCTCGGCCTTTGGCTGTCTCCAACGCCGGCGCAGAGGCTCCACGCCTCATGGGGGTTGGTTTACGCCGACCACCACCGCGCATGGGCGAAGCAAGAAGCTTGTGGCGCGGAAGGCGTGCACGCGCACGCCACTCACTCGACGTGTGGTGTACTACATCCCCTGGTATCACAGGCTGCTCTCGACTAGCCCCCAGCGCTGGTAGTGCAAAGGTGGTCTTGGTGTCACCGTGCATAGCACTGTACGAGGATGGGTGGATGCGGTCCTGCGTACCACTTTTCTGTGGTGAGTTCATCGGACGAGAGCCAACCTTGTGCCTTATTGCCTGTCCAGGGGACACAGGGCTGGTTCTGGCAGCTGCACTATCAGTATTGGGACGCGCAGCAGGCTTGGAACTAGGGAACTGCCTCAAACGGTACTGCTGTTGGGAAGTGGCAGATCGTTGAGGCAGAAGGCGTTTGACCACCTCCAACGCTCGCCCTGAGTAGTACCGCAGGCGATCGGGCGGGAATGAGGACTCGGGGAGGGGCTCAAACTCCGGTGGCATCCCCGGTGGGACATGCTGGGATCGTTTTCGGGCTTCTTCTGGCCCGCTCTTCGAAATTGCGTCCTCGGCGGCTTTGCGCTGCGTGCGAAAAGCAGCAACATGGTACACAGTGCGCCTGGACCCAGCGGTTAGCAGGTGGGCCCGTTTGTTGTCGATTCTTGCTCGCAAAGAACAAATCGCTGCTGTTGTATCCAGGATGAGAGGGGGCTTCGTGGACACGTCGGAACTGTGCGAAGTGATGCCGCGTCCTGGGGGTGGCGAAGGTCCTTTGCCACTGTACGATCGCAAACCTGCGCGAGGATGGGCCGTACTGGTCAGTTCCATGGCATTGGATGCGCCGGGGTCCTCCCCATGAATGGGTACAGGCACATCATCTGCCGCTGCCTGGCGCTGACACAAGATCGGCGTTGGATCGGCCCCACGCAGTGCAGTTGGCCAACGAAGGGTCACAACACCCGCAGTAGGTGCGAGACCCTTTGGGGCAGCACTCGATCCGCCCACGCCACCTCGACCACCGCCTGTACCTGGAACAGCTCGTGTCGCGAGAACGGGTGACGCGTGGCCGCCCAACGTCACTGAAATGCCTGTGACCGGGGGTACACACTCCAAATACGGAATGTGGGCACCTTCAGGCAGCTGCCATTGCTGTGGAACAGGGGGCGTCGGGGGATCACCCGTGATGGTGCCGCTGTCCCTTGCTTCAGCTGGCGATGGTGAGGGTGGTGGCAACGGCTTCTGGGAAGCACGCCCTGCGGACATCGATGCTACGGTTCCACCACGCGGGTCATCGTGCGGGGAAGGTGGCGGAAGTGGTGGAGCTGTGGGAGAGGAGGGAGCATCCTCTGCCCACCACGGGGGTACAGTGGGTGGTGGTACATCTGCTGGAGGCTTGGGGCTACTGGGCAAAGGGGCCTGAATCGCATCGGTCGATGGATGAAGAGGAGGCGTAGCAACAACAGGGTTGGTAGGTGGCACGCGTGCTTGGAGGGACGTTGTCGGTGATGCAGCCCGTACCCCGAGTCCACTGTTGGAGCGGGTGTCCTCGATACTCAAGGGGGTCGGTTTTAATTCCTTGGGCGGTGTGTTCCTGTCTCCGTCGGTGCGAAGCACACGTGCACCCGCGCCAGGCGGTAGCCTTTGGGATGGCCCAGACTTCATTGTCTGGGACACCTTGGGTGACCTTCTCACACCAACAGGTGGTGGTGGGATGTGCTTCGTTGGAGCAACACGGGGTGACACATCGCGTCGAGTCGTTGCCAGATGAGCACCCGCTGCGTGCATACGTGCCCTATCGTCTCGTTGAGGACTATGCAGGCGAATGGAGCTCCCTACTGACGCCCCCACTTGGAAGGTGGTGGTTACTGCGCCGGCAGATCGCCTTCGGCCAACCCGCCCTTGTTGCACTGGCCGAACAAACACGCCTTCTTGGACTGCCCGATCCAAAACCTCCTCCACACTGTCATCATCACTGTCATCATGGGAGTTGGAGCCCTGTCCATCCTCGCGTAGTGCAAGCAGGTCCGATGTAGGTCGTAATCCGTGCTTTCGGGGCTGTGAACTAGAGCCAATTTTGAAGCTTTGTGTTCCAAGCAAACCTGCCCCTGTCACCCCGAACTTTGACATGTCCGGAACGTTGACTTCACTCAACGAACGGGGACGTTGAGAGCCCTCTTTGTGCTTCTTGTCGCTCGGGCTAGGTGAGGTGTGCGCCTCAGCTGCCGCAGCATCGATCGCAGCGGCGATATCAGCTTCCGCAGCAATGTCAAAGTCCTTTATCGCGACGGCTGCCTCCAACCACGTGTCAGCGGCCGCGCGCACGGTGTGTGTGGCAAGCTGCGGGGCCGATCTACGTCGCTGCGTTCGCTGTTTGGCCTTTTCATCAGCATCTAGCAGCCGGCGCGATGGTCTAATCAATGGTTGTTGAGCCCCTCCTGTGCGCCAAGGGGCAAGGAAACTGGCACGCCTGGAGCGTTTCTGTGGTGCCTTCGAAGGTGTTGAGGGTGGCCGCATCGACGGAACGGCGGCTGGCCTGGAGGATCGACGTGCAGCAGCGGCTGCGTCAACTTCTGCGCCAAGCTGGGAGAACTTGGAGGAGGAAGAGACGGCATGCGTGGTCGATCTTTTGGAAGGGTCAACCAGACCCGTCGGAAGCCCAGACTGCGTGTATCTGAGCGATAGCAGTGGGTGCTCTGTGTCAGGGTGCCACTTTGCAGCAGCTGACAGACGATCCTCGGCAGCCTTGAGTTCCATTCGCAACTTTCGTTGGGCTTGTTGCATCAGCCCTGCTGCAGTGGACGCAAAGTGGCGCGTGGCAGAAGCTGTTTCCGCGGCCCGAGCGTGTGGATACGTGCTCGTCGGGACACGGGGTTGAGAAGTCTTGCGCTTTGATTGCAAGCCACCAACGTGATGCCCAGTCTCTCGTTCGCGTAGCTCGTGCAATTCCTGGAGAGTCACCATCGACCGGCGGTGCCTGCGAGCCAACGCATCTGCTCGGGGACTGCAAAGCACGTTGTTCGCACAGCAGCATTAGCAATTCATGCCTGCGCTTTCATGTGGGCGGGAGGAGACGTACTCGCGAGCTTTCTCCGTCGGGACTTTGTCAGGGTTGACTCCAAACACCATTGAAAAACATGCGAGCAATGATGGATGTTCCTCAACGACCTTCTGGAACTGAGACGCTGTGACGGAGGTTCCGCCTTTGAGCAAGGCCTTCAAAACATCTCCTGCTTGTTCTCGCGTTGCCTCAGCCACTGCAGCACTTCGCTGCACGATATTGCGAACCTGGTATGCATCAAGCGTCCCACGTCCATCCACGTCGCACATCGAAAAATAGAAAGCCTAGCGCACAGAATCCGCCACCATGCGCGGTTAGAACACTTGTGATATCGTCCATGGATCCCCACACCACCTACCGCTCGCTGGGCTGTGGTGCCTCCAGCAATCCTTGCCAAGGCGACGAACAGTTCACTCCAGGGCAGTGACCCGGTGTGCCCAACGTCAAGAACCTCAAACAGACGGTCCACAGTGCGCAGTAGTCCGGGCTGCTGGATGTTGAACGAATCTCGCATAAATCGCACAAAGGCAGACCGTGTGACAACTCGTCCGTGCTTGTGAAGGTTTGATGTTGCCGATGCTGACAGTGCCTCGTCGTCACCAACTTCTTTCAGCTTCGATCGGGTCCACAGCTGTTTCAATTTGGAAGCATAGGTCCACTTCAGAAAAGAAGTGCGTGAATCAAACAGCCGCACGTACATCGTGCAGCAACTCGAGCGAAAATCCGCTGTACTTGCTTGCTAGAAGCTGAAAGGGGCCTTCCGCTTCATCCATTCCTGGTATGATCGAGTTCGAAAACGTGTCAAACAAAACCGGATTCTCTGTGAGCATAGCCGTGAACTCCGATCGAGAAAGAAAGCCGTCGCCATTTCCATCCAGCATTGACACCATTTCTTCTACAAAACTGGTTGCCTCCATGAAGTGACCGTAGGACTGCAGGGAACTCGTGTCAGCTGCCATGTGCGCATTCAGCGCACACAGAAATGTCCACGCACCGAATCAACGAAGTGCATAAGCTCGGAAACCGACACGGACTCGTCACGGCTGACATCCAGGACTTGGAACATGAGTTCTATTTTTTCTTGGAGAGATCCACGTGTCAAACGTGACATGCCCAATGCGAATTCCTTGAAGTTGATTGAGTTGTCTTGGTTGATGTCGAACGAGTCGAACAAGAACATGACGCCAGAAGTGTGTCGTAAGGACGGGTACCTGCGCGGGATATCAGTGTTAACCAAAGTGGCGCGGGTCTGCCTGCTCATCGGTGGTGAGCACGTACACATCAAGCATCACTTCACGAAAGTCGGTGCGCTTCAAACGCCCTTGTGTGTCGCAACGGGATGCGAATGTCTGGCAGCGACACACACCCCCAAATGCCCATAAGAACTACCGAAAATGGCGCGACGCACAAGTTACTGCATACCTTGAGTAACACACGTAAGTCCGCAACATCGAAGTTTGTTTGACGCTCGAGGCTCTTTATCACAGCTTTTGAAGCCAGGGACGTGATGCGTCGTTCATCACGAGCCCGGCGCCGAGACGCGCTGCTACGCTTGGATTGACCATGTGACCGCGTCGATGGAGCCGTACCACGTGCTGATGGGCTTTTTTCATTGCGGCGCTGCGGAGAGCGACTCGCTGCTCCGTCACTCGCAAGCAAGCGAAGCATTTCGCCATTCACCACGTTCTGTATTGCCCAGGTCACGAACTCTCCCTTTTCAACCACGCCGTCCTGCACCAACAGACATTCCCGTGAGAAATCGCAGGGCAATAGGTTGGTCCAACACAAGACAGGGTGTACATACGTCATTTGTGTCGGCTACCTTGAAAATATCCCGAGCGCAAGCAATGATGGTTGCAAGTGAAGGCTTGAGAGGAAGCAGCCCAATCTTGTACGTTGCACAAGAAAGAATCCACAAGAAGTGTTGCAATTCCATCTGAGTAGCAAGTGAACTGTGACGACCATGATCAAACCCCAAAGCAAAGCGTGTGTCGTACCCGGTCCATGGTACTTGACTGATCAGCGTCAAACACATCGAAACAGAATGCCAGCGCTTCGCTTGGGCGAGACTCACAAAATAGTGCCAGAACCATGAGCACCTCCACGGCATCTACATGCTCTGCGTCCGGTGTGTCCACGAACACATAGAAATGTTCCAAGGGCAAGCTCAACCACTCACGCCCGCTTTGGACCCCATGGTCCGTGAATGCTTCCCAAAACTGCTTCCTTGACAGCAGCAAGCGGCGGTCGGTCGCGTGGAACACTTGAGCCAGCGGTGTCGCTTGTCGTTTCGTTGGCTTCGTTGCAGCACTTGCAACTGGCGGTGCCTGCTCCCACCACAACTCTGAGCATGCGTAATATACAACAGGCAGTTTTTGTCCCCACAACACGCACCGATATTGTCTGGATTCGTTTCCAAGCCTCCTTCACGTTCTCAAGCTTCCATTTCGTGTACCTGTTGCGTCCAGCGACCGCGCCGTCCACACCCAGGCCCCCGAGAGCCACTGCCCGAGTTCGTCCTCTCTGGTGGGTGTGCTTCCATCGTGCTCTCTCTGTTTCACCGGCACTCCACAGCGAGGCTATGGACTTGGAGGTGGTCTCGGCACTCTCTCCCCGACGCCTGGTCTTCTTTGATGTGCCCCTCCGAAGAGGCCCAGAGGCTGATCTGCGTCGTGACACCTTAGTGGTGGGTTGCAACTCGCTGTGAGTTGTCCCCATGGCTGCAAAGTCAACTTGCTGCACCCAACGCGCGCCTCAACGACTTCATTCCATGACACAGGTGCGTGTGGGGCCGTCGTCCAGCGAGATTGTATCCTGCTGCTGACGAAACGAACAACAACAGTTTGATGAATACACCAACATCAACATATCAAGCGGCGATTGGCGAGCAAGTGGCACAACAATCGTCTTCACACACACAATCAGCCATGCCGACCCCCGCCGATGATGCGGCCGCACTGAAGGCAGCGAAGAAGGCTGAGAAGGCAGCGAAGAAGGCAGCGAAGAAGGCGAAGAAGGCGGCGAAGAAGGCTGCAAAGAAGGCTGCGAAGAAGGCTGCGCCAGGGGCCGAGGCGGTTGCCGCCAGCACAACGAAGGACAAGCAACCGAAGAAGGACAAGAAAGCCAAGAAGGACAAAAAAGCCAAGAAGAAGCGCAAGGCTAGTCGTGGAGAAAACGGGCAGGTGTCCAGTGCAGGCGCAGGTGCTGGTGCAGGCGCGGGAGCTGGCGCTGGCGCTGTGGCTGTTGCGCAGCATGGTCGCCGAGCGTTTTATGTGGAGCATCCCGATGTTGCCGGTGCGTGTCCAGCTGTCGTATATGAGCGGCGCATTGCGTTTTTGTGAGCTGATACGTGACTGCTGACATTCTGGTTGGTGTCCTGCTGAATGCAGCCCGTTCTGCTGACCACGTGAAGAAGTTCCGCGATGACTCTCACGTCGAAGTCGCCGGCTTCCAGAGTGACTGTTTCAACCCGGTTGAGGCTTTCTCAGAGGCTTCGCAGTCGTTCAAGCCATCTCTTATGAAGGCAGTTGCAAATTTTGCGACGCCTACCCCCGTTCAAGCCCAGTGCTGGCCTGTGCTGCTGTCTGGCCGGGACGTAGTCGGCATCGCTGCAACTGGAAGCGGCAAGACGATCGCATTCGCACTGCCAGGGTTGATGTATGTTATGGCTTGCAAGGCTGAAACTGGCAACCAGCGCCCTGCAAAGCGCCAGCGCGGTTCCAACGGTGGTCGTGTTCGATGCTGCTACCCCCACATGCTGGTTGTGGCTCCGACGCGCGAGCTGGCCATACAGAGTTCTCGTGTCGCTGCCAGCGCTGGAGAGCCAGCAGATGTGTCGTCCGTGGTGGTGTACGGAGGTCAACCAAAGTATCACCAAACGCAACAACTGCTCGCAAACGGTGGTGCGGATGTTGTTGTGGCGACCCCTGGGCGCTTGCTCGACCTGATGAATGACGGTGTGATCAACCTGGTGCGTGCGCTGCTGCGTCAGCAAATGAAAGCGACCCGCCAACACTTGTGTTGATGGAGTGCAGTGCGATGTTGAGTTTTGCATTCTCATTTTGGTGTTCCAACACAGGGCAAGGTTGGCTTCCTGGTACTTGATGAAGCAGACCGCATGTTGGACTTGGGTTTCGAGCGCGATATCCGAAAGATCGTGGGCGCCACCATGGCAATGCCCAAGCGTCAAACCGCCATGTTCAGCGCGACGTGGCCAGATTCTGTCAAGAAGATCGCATCGGAAATGCTGCACCAGCCTGTGCAAGTGACCATTGGCGGAGAGTCCCTCAGCGCGAGCTCCAGTGTGCAACAAATCGTGGAGGTGATTGACGAGCACGTTCGGGATCGCCGCCTGAAGACGTTGCTGGGCAAGTACCACAAGAGTCGCTCCAACCGTGTGTTGGTGTTCGTCCTGTACAAGAAAGAGGCCCGGCGAGTGGAGGGCATGCTGGGACGAAACGGTTGGAATGTGGGATCCATTCACGGAGACAAGTCACAGAGCGATCGCATTTCCGCTCTTGATGCGTACGTGTCTCACCAATGGTGTGAGGAGTTTGTGCGTTCATCGCTCATGTTTGGTTGGACACTGTTGCAGGTTCAAGGATGGAAGCACCCCACTTTTGGTGGCGACGGATGTTGCCGCCCGCGGACTGGACATTCCTGACGTTGAGTACGTCATCAACTACAGCTTCCCGTTGACCACTGAGGACTACGTCCATCGCATTGGGCGAACAGGGCGCGGGGGTGCCAAGGGTGTGAGTCACACATTTTTCACAATCCGTGACAAGCCCCGTGCTGGTGAGTTGGCAAACGTCCTGCGTGCAGCCGGTGTGGAGGTTCCACCGGCACTGTTGAAGTTCGGTGGCACTGTGAAGAAGAAGGGTCACTCCATGTACGGTGTGTTTGATGGGCGTAACCGCGGAGATAAGCCCATGGGGAAGAAGGTTCACTTGAGGTTTGATTGAGCGGAGCCTGACTGTGTTGCCACGGCGTCCTCGCACTTCGTTAGCTTGGCCAAACCAATAGAATCAACCGAACACAATTGGCGTGAAACTACATGCACACGAGATCATTGCAAAAATAATCATGCCACACGCGCGACGTTGCCCACACCTTTGCTGAAAGCCTGGTTGGTTGTTGTGGGCGATGTGTGGGTTCAAAAAGCAGCGTGCTCCCAATCCTTGTTTTTGACATTTTACGGACGCAGGGAAAATGAGCCACGAAAAACACCGGAGCGTTGCACACAAACCTGCGACAATCCGGTGCAGGCACACTGCATGCCGCATACACAGACAATTGTATCAACACCAACACAGAGGCGCCCATGCCCTCCTGTTCGTGATGAGGACAACTCACGAATGAGTCACTACCAGCAGTGAACTCGATCCAACAGTCTGCAACCGTTGCAGACGGCTGCTGGGCCACTGGCCCAGTGGCAACTTCCAGCATGCAGGTTCTGCACAACGCAACAGCTTAGCCACAAGGCGCGTGCTCGTGGCGTCGCGGGAGGGGGGAGGGGAGTCGCGACCTGCGCGATGCGCAACAAGGGGTTTTCGGGGTTCCCGGGCAGTTTTCTATGAAAAAGTGTGCGGCATGGCGCAAATTGTTGCAGATCCAAGATATGACACACTGGCTGTGTCACAGCCGCTGTGACACTGCGGCAGCGATTCAAGCGCCTTCGCACATTCGTCCACCTCGATCCTGTTCGCCCCAGCTGAACCACGAAGCTCGAGTACGTTCACCACGACTGTTCACGGACAGACTGCGCTGTGAATGAGCTATCCGATGCTTCACTCACGCGGCGTGAACTGACGAAGGGTTTTGGTGTGGGTACGGCACTTGACTCACTGTGACACTGTGACACCGTGTGTGCTTGATGAGCAGCGCGTCACCATGTCGGCTTGGGAGAATGTCAAAGGCATCAATGGAAAAACATTGGTGCGCGATGGAACAAAGAGCTTGCTGCTTCGATGGTGGGACGGTGTGACGTTCTCCTTTCTGAATCCACTGATGGTTGCAAACATCAACGACGTCGGCGAGAAGGATCTGTACGTCGTTTGGCTGGGCAAACCCTCATGTGATGACATCAGATGTCAGACATCTGGCTAAACGGTGGCATGTACCGTGTGTGGACTTTTGCTGTGGTTCCACAGTGGGCCATTGACGGGTGACATGACTGCCAACTCGTGTTTGCATGACTTTGACGACGCAACGGCGAAGCTCTCCAAAGACCCCGCGAAGCCTCCCAGCATGATGCAAATCATCCTTCATTCGGCTGGCCTGGGTGTTATCTCCATGGCAGTGGCCTTGGGGTTGGCATCTGTGGTGATCACACTGCTCATGCCAATGTTGTTTTCAGAGCTCATCACATCGCTGATGGACCCCACGGTCTCGGAGTCAACGCTGTGGCTGTACGCCAGTGGGTTCTTTGTACTGCCTCTTCTTGGGTCACTGTGCACGCAGCACTCACTGTACTTCGCCCACATCCACGCTACACGCGCACGTGCTGCAGCGTGTGCGGCCATCTATCGCAAAGCGCTGGTGGTGGACATGTCTGCCCGCAAGGCTGGTTCACTGGACCTGAATGTGGGAACCATCGTCAACCTGTTGTCCACTGACACTCTTCTACTGTCGTCCGGTGCTCGACACATCCCGGCCGTGATACGCATGCCCTTCTTGATCATCCTCGCCATGGTGCTGCTGTACCGCGAAGTGGAATGGGCAGCGCTGATCGGCCTGGTGCTGATGCTCCTGTCCTCGCCAGTGAACGCCAAACTGATGAGCAAGGTGTATACGCTGTACTTTGCCAAGATGAAGATCGCTGACGAACGCGTGAAGATTGTGAACGAACTCCTCGGCGGCATACGAATCATCAAGTACTACGCTTGGGAACGTCCCTTTGCCCGCAAGATTACGCAGATTCGTGACAGGGAGACATCGGTGCTGCTCAAGTTCAATTACTTCGTTTTGGTGGCCTTCACCGTGCTGTCCGGTGCCACTGTGATCATCATGACGCTGGTTGTGTTCTTGGTGTACACCGTCGCCATCAGCACGCACCTCGACCCGGCCAGGGCTTTCACCACCATCCAACTGTTCGCGCTCATTCAAATGCCCCTCACACAGCTTCCACTGAGTGCTGTAGGCCTACTGCAGGCCATAGCCGCTGGCAACCGCATCATGCAGTTCATCCGTGCCGGTGAGTTGCCCGCCGCTGATGTACGCGACGCTGCCTGCACTGCAGAAGACGAGCGCGAAAATGTTGCGATCCACGTGCGCGGCGCCAAGTTTGCATGGCCCGCCGATGCGGCTGCCGAAAAGTCCAACAACGGCGCCCCAACAGCTGTCGGTCCAAAGCCGAATGCAGGCGAAACCAAGCAAGATGCTGGTGAAGGGGGCACAGCAGCTACAGAGGAGGTCACGGTGTCTGTTCCTGGTGCTGGTGCTGGTGCTGGTGCCAACGCTGGCGCGGGTGTCACGGCTCATGAGGGTCCGGTGGTGTTGGACATTCCAAACCTGGCCATCAAGAAAGGCGAGTTTGTGGCGGTGGTCGGCAGCGTCGGTTCTTTCAAGAGCAGCCTGATGCAGGCACTGCTAGGGGACATGCCGCGAGTGGAAGACAACGAGGGAACGCGCATGGGGCGCGTGGACACGTATGGCACCGTGGCGTATGCGGCACAGCAGGCATGGATATGCAACCAAACGTTGCAAGAAAACATCCTATTCAACACCAAGCACGATGGCAGCTGGTACCGGCGTGTAAAGACGGCGTGCCAGCTGGACGCGGATGTGCGAGTGTTGGATGGAGGCGATCAAGCCGAGATTGGTGAACGTGGCATCACGTTGTCTGGCGGACAAAAGGCTCGTGTCTCCTTGGCCCGAGCGTGCTACGCAAACTGCGACATTGTCATTGCCGATGACCCCCTTGCTGCGGTACGCTTGCTGCTCGGCCCGGAGTGACCATGGGCTGTTTCCCAGGTGCTGCCTTGCTGTTCGCTGTGTGTGTGCGTGTTATGCTGCTTGTTGGTTGCCCGTGTTGATTTTTCCGTTTTCGCTGCGCCTGGCCTCGGGTATTGACCATGTTGACACATGTTGCCCGCAGGTGGACGCTCACGTCGGTGAAGCATTGTTCACCAAGGTGTTCCTTGAGCTTCTCGCTGGCAAAACGCGCATTTTGGTGACCAATTCGCTGCGCCACCTGAGCCAAGTGGACCGCGTGTTAGTAATGCACGGTGGGAAAATTGTGCAGGACGGTGCGTGGCAGTGCAGCGGTTGTACAGCGGTTGTTCAGTCACCCCGCCCCCACGCGAAGAACATCACGATCACCACCGTGGTTTCCTGCTTGAACGACATGTGCTGTGTCTCTTTGGTTTTTGTATGCATCCGCAACCCACTATGACAGGACCCTACCAGCACCTCGTGTCGCAACCGGGTGTACTCAAGGACTTGATTGAGGGAAGTGTGCTTGCAGAGGACGTTGGCAACGACGGGGACAGCGAGTACGACCTGGCGGACGATCAGGTCGACGACTTCCCGGAGGGCGGTCTCCCTGACGCCCGCCTGCGCGGTTTGTCCATCAACAGCCGGGATCCGCACAGTCGCAATCGTAGCCGCAGTCGCAGTCGCAGCCGCAGCCGCAGCCGCACACGGACACGCAGCCGTGTGCACAGCAGCGTGGTGCAGTCCAGCGACGGGAAGTTGACGGGGGAAGAGGAAAGTTCCAAAGGCACAATTCCTTGGTCTTGCTACGTTCGTTTCCTCAAGGCGTTTGGTCCCATCATCTTGATGCTCGCCAGTGTCTGCGCCATCACCTTTGAGGGGTCCCAAATCCTCAGCCTGTTCTGGCTCGGTGACTGGACGGAGAGCTCGTTGCTCGGGGAGGATGAGAACACAAAGTACATTGTCGGCTACACCATCATTAACCTGTTCGCCGTGTTGGCCTCCACATGCCAAGGTCTATCCATCGCCCAAGGTTGCAACAATGCCGCTACGCGCATGCACGAGGCACTGCTGGAGGTTGTGCTGCGTCGCCCCACCGACTTTTTCGTGCGTCCATGTGCATGAGTCGTCTTCCATCTCGTCTTCACCCCTCACTCTACCTGTCATGTTGTGCCGTCAACGCTATGCCCTGCCCTACCCCTACCCATCGCCCGCACATGTGTCATCATTGCAGGACACAACTCCCATGAGCCGCGTCATCTCCCGTTTCAGCAAGGACATGACAACTGTTGACACTTCCGTGGGCCGACTTATTGCCGTGACCGTCGCCATGTGTTTGAACATGGGACGTGTCATCGTCACCATGGCCATTTCAACCAAGGGCCTTGCGCTCCTGCTGCTTTTTCCTGTCATGTTCGTGTACCGATTCACCGCCGTCTACGCACGAAACGCCACGGTGTTGCTGCAGCGCATGGAGGCTGTGTCCAAGGCCCCCGTGTTTGCCGGATTCACAGAGACGCTCCACGGCATCAGCACCATCCGTGCCTTCAAGCGCGAGGTCGCTCGCAAGGAACGCAACTCCAAGTGCCTGGACGTCAACACCCGCCCGTTTTACCTGCAACAGGTCGCCTTACTGTGGATGGGGCTGCGGCTTGATGTGCTGGGTGGCGTCGTCAGCTTTGCTGTCGCCGCGCTCACGGTTGGCAACGTCACCAAGGGGTGGGACATTTTCCCCATTGCGTGGACGGCCATCGCTCTGACCGCCTCACAACAGCTCACTGCCTCCCTGCAACAACTGGTGCTGCTGTCCACGTACATGTCCAGCGAAATGGCAAAGGTACAGCGTGTCCAGGAGTACATTGCGGACACGACAACAGTCGAGGCCCCCGACCGTATCCCTGAGACGTATCCCGGGGACCGCACGCAGTGGCCCAGCGAAGGTCGGTTGCAACTTGAGGACGTCAAGATGCGCTATCGTGATGGACCATTGGTGCTCAAGGGCATCACCGCAGAGATTCAGCCTCGTGAGAAGATCGGCGTGATTGGACGCACTGGCAGCGGCAAGTCCAGCCTCATTGCTTGTCTGTTCCGCATGTCCGAGCCCGAAGCCGGAAGCAAGATCTCTATTGATGGCGTCGATGTTGGCACCATTGGTTTAGCCACGCTTCGCAGCCGCGTTGCGATTGTGCCGCAAGAGCCTACTCTGTTCTCAGCAAGCATTCGGTACAACTGGTACGTCGGCGGGCGCGATCGTGGCACCTTACTTGTGCGTGCGCGCATGCTTGTGGTTTTGTCCCCCCA
>Ga0213833_1000754_pt1 | contig 27681 bp, 24 predicted proteins | sample SWATP21_FD_160575 | JGI IMG/M metagenome (GOLD analysis project Ga0213833, IMG submission 160575) | Coastal seawater microbial communities from Marineland, Florida, United States - SWA TP2 #1 | ecosystem: Environmental > Aquatic > Marine > Coastal | place: USA: Florida | collected 2016-08-14 | reverse complement strand
CTTGCATGTGTTAGGCCTGCCGCCAGCGTTCAATCTGAGCCATGATCAAACTCTTCAATTTAAGATTTTGTTCGGCTCAATGAATACTGAACATTACATAAGTAATGTTTGAATTGACTGTGCTGAATCCGAAGATTCAATGGTCACTTCGTATCATTGAAACCTAATTTGAAGCCGAAGCTTCTAATTGGATTATCATCAACGAGTGCCCACACAGATTGATAGGTTTATATTGTTAAAGAGCGTTCTTCTTTGTGACTCACATCACTTCGGAAGAGGCGGCCATTCTAGCGAGATAAACTGAAGTGTCAAACACTTTTTTCAAATTTATTTCATTTTCTTTTTGGCCTATCGATTTGGCTTAGAACCCTTGTGAGCCCTTGCCCTGTCGACAAGGAGGCATTATAGAGATCGGCATCACATTGGCAAGTGATATTTTGAAAAAATTACAAAAATAACGCTTAACCGTCCAATATTCATCCAAAGCTTTATTTATCCCTATTTACTCATAATATGCACATAGCTTAACCACAGAGTTATCCACATAACATAGCCTAAAGTGCATAAAAAGACCGCCAAAGCGGTCTTTCTACACTAATACTTCAAAATAAAGCTAAATACCTGAGCCATCTTGCTCGCTGTCATCCTCATGGAGCCCACATTCTCGTTTCAGGCCGAAGAATCGAGTTTCCTCTTCACTCATTCCAGGTTCCCATTTTTTGGTTGTATGAGTGTCGCCAACCGACAAATACCCTTCATCACGTAATGGGTGGTAAGGCAAACCATGTTGCTCTAGATAGTAGTGTACGTCTTTGTTTGTCCAATCAATGATAGGCAGAAACTTAAACACGCCATTTTGAATCGTCAAGATTGGCAGGTTTGCTCGAGACTTAGATTGCTCACGGCGCAGCCCTGAAAACCAAGTACCCACTCTAAGTTCATCCAAAGCGCGACGCATAGGTTCCACTTTGTTTAAGCGATTGTACTTTTCAATTCCCTCTATACCTTGATCCCACAATTTACCGTAACTTGCCTCCTGCCATACTGCGCTCTGTTTTGCGCGATAGACTTGCAGGTTAAGGTTAAGCTTTTCCGTGAGGTCATCAATAAACCGGTAAGTTTCAGGGAAGAGATAGCCAGTATCTGTCAATATGACCGGGATATCAGGCTTAGCCTGCGTAACCAAATGCAGCATCACTGCGGCCTGAATGCCAAAGCTTGAGGAAACAGCGTGTGTTCCTTCCAAATTTTCTATCGCCCAGGAGACTCTTTCCTGAGCCGTTAGCTTTTCGAGCTCTATGTTAATTTCCGCAAGACGGAGAATTTGCTCCGTCTTCGTTGCCGTTAAGAGCTCTGCTAACTTCGGTTTTGAAGCCACAGAGTTAAGCATAAAAGTCCCTCTTGGAAACAAACACTTCATCGATAATGCCAGCTCTGATCGTGAAGTCACCAAAGCACTCGCCGTCGTTACGCTCTTTGGCCCATCTACCGACTAGCTGATCGATTTCTTCAAGAATCTGTTTATCTGTGATGTTTTCTTTATACATCTTAGGTACGCGTGTACCGCCACGGTTACCACCTAGGTGCAAGTTGTAACGGCCAGGTGCTTTACCTACCAGACCAATTTCTGCCAACATCGCACGGCCACAGCCATTCGGACAGCCTGTCACACGTAAGATAATGTTGTCTTCTTCTGGTAAGCCGTGCTTTTTGAGAATACCTTCAACGTCCGTAACAAACTCTGGCAAGAATCGTTCAGCTTCAGCCATTGCCAACGGACAGGTTGGGAACGCAACACACGCCATTGAATTCTTACGCTGCTCACTAACGGTTTCATCCATCAAACCATGTTCAACAGCGATTTTCTCAATTTTCGCTTTATTACTCTTGGATACGCCAGCAACAATCAAGTTCTGGTTCGCCGTCATGCGGAAATCCCCTTTGTGGATTTTCGCTATCTCAGCCACACCTGTTTTAAGAGGCTTACCCGGATAATCCAGCAAGCGACCGTTTTCAATAAACAGAGTCAGGTGATGCTTTCCGTCGATTCCTTCGACCCAACCAACTCGATCGCCACGTTCAGTAAACTCATACGGACGGCTTGCTTCAAACTCTACCCCAGCACGCTTTTCCACTTCTGCTTTGAAGACATCACTGCCCACTCGGTCAAGCGTGTATTTAGTTTTGGCATTTTTACGATTTGAGCGGTTACCCCAATCACGCTGGGTAGTGACGACTGCCGCTGCAACATCCAGCGTTTTCTCCAGAGGGATAAATCCGAAATCATCGGCGCGCCTTGGGTAAGTAGATGTATCACCATGAGTCATGGCTAAGCCACCGCCCACCAATACGTTAAAGCCCACCAGCTTGCCATCTTCAGCAATCGCGACAAAGTTAAGGTCATTCGCGTGTACATCGACATCATTTTGTGGCGGTATCACAACGGTAGTTTTGAACTTACGTGGTAAGTAGTTACTGCCCAGAATTGGTTCATCATCCTGAGTCGTCTCTACCTTATCGCCATCCAACCAGATTTCTGCGTACGCTTTGGTCTTAGGTAAAAGATGCTCACTAATCTTTTTCGCCCACTCGTATGCCTCTTGGTGTAGCTCCGATTCAACCGGGTTTGTGGTACACAATACATTGCGGTTCACGTCACCCGCTGTTGCGATGGAGTCGATACCAATGCTGTTAAGCGTCTGATGCATCAATTTGATATTTGGCTTTAACACACCGTGGAACTGAAACGTCTGACGCGTCGTTAGACGAATACTTCCATACAGAGAGTGCTCTGTTGCGAACTTATCAATCGCTAACCACTGTTCTGGTTTGATAATCCCGCCCGGCATACGTGCACGTAACATGACGTTATGCAGTGGTTCCAATTTCTGCTTGGTACGCTCATTGCGGATATCACGATCATCCTGCTGATACATGCCATGGAAACGAATCAACTGGAAGTTATCTGCAGTAAAGCCACCAGTGATACGATCTTGCAGGTCTTGCTCAATCGTGCCACGTAAGAAATTACTTTCTCTTTTCAGGCGCTCGTTATCCGCAAGGGGCCCTAACTCTTCGCCCAAGACAACCTGTTTATTATTTTCGGTAGAAGCACTCATTAGTAAACATCCCTTTGATAACGTTTCGCTTTGCGGAGTTCGTTGATAAATTCTTCGGCATCATCACGTGATAGTTTGCCGTGCTGCTCTGCGACATGAATCAGCGCTTCATGGACATCTTTCGCCATGCGTGTCGCATCACCGCAGACATAGATGTATGCCCCTTCCTGAATCCATTGCCATACTTGTTCGGCGTTTTCCAGAATGCGATGTTGCACGTAGACTTTTTCTGCTTGGTCGCGGCTGAAGGCCACATCAAGACGATTAAGCAAACCTGACTTTAGGTACTTCTGCCATTCAACCTGATAGAGGAAATCTTGGGTAAAGGTGCGGTCACCGAAGAATAGCCAGTTCTTACCATCAGCTCCTCGGTCATCACGCTCTTGGATAAAGCTTCTGAACGGGGCAATACCAGTACCTGGGCCAATCATGATGACAGGGGTATTGTCATCTTGCGGTAGCTTGAAGTTATTGTTGTGCTCAACGAACACTTTCACTTCATCGCCTTCTTCTAAACGATGAGAAAGGAAGCTAGACGCACCACCAAAACGCTTTTCATCTCCCTTGTCATACTCAACAAGGCCAACCGTTAGATGGACTTCTTCGTCCACTTCACTCTGACTAGAAGCAATAGAATAGAGGCGAGGGGTCAATCGGCGCAGCAAACCAACCAGTTCTTCAGCGGATAGTTTGGTTTTCTTCTCTGCCAGAACATCGACCACTTGGGTGTTGGTCGCGTATTCGCGTAGCTTGTCTTTATCTTCCACCAGCTTGAGTAACTTCTTACTACCCGATAGCTCTGCAAATTTGCTGACAAGCTGAGGGTTTGCTGAAGTGATCTCGTACTTACTTACCAGCGCACTGTGGATGGAAATGCTCTCACCATCAACATCAACACTTTCCACACCCGACAGCCCTGCTTTGGCTAAGATCGCATTCGCAAGATCTGAGCTGTTCTCGAACCACACACCAAGTGCATCTCCCGGCTGATATGTCAGGCCTGAACCATCCAAATCGATCTCGACATGGCGGACATCTTTACCTGAATCACGACCTGTGATCTTCTGGCTCGCGAGCAATGTTGCCGTAAAAGGGTTTTGCTTATTGTATGGCGAATGGCCCGGTGCCGCTTGACCGACTGGCAGTTGAACGACTTCAGCTTCATTACCTGACGCTAACGCTTCTTTGACTTTATCCAGTGCGTTTTGACGCCACTCACTCGCAGGCGCTTCGTAATCAACATCACAGTCAATACGTTCAATAAATGGGGTCGCGCCAAGTTTAGATAGGTAAGAATCGAAATCTTTACCTGTCTGACAGAAGAATTCATAACTCGAGTCACCCAGACCAATCACACCGTATTTCAGGTTTGGTAACTTAGGCGCCTTCTTAGACTGAAGGAATTCATGCAGCTCAATCGCATTATCTGGTGCTTCACCTTCACCGTTGGTAGAGGCAACAATAATGACATGCGTTTCCTTGGCGAGGTTCTTTCCTTTGTAATCGCTGGCGTCAAACAGCTCAACAGCGATTCCTTGGGCCTTGGCTTCTTGCTCCAGAGCTTCAGCAACGCCTTTCGCGTTACCCGTCTGAGAAGCAAAGATAATAGAAAGCTTGCCTGCCGGTTTTGCAGCAACAGCCGCAGCAGCCTGACTAATAGGTGCAGCAGCACCAGTCGTTTGAGGCTGAGCTTGAGATAGCCCCCAAAAATAACCGCTGACCCACGCTAACTGTTGAGGTGACAGTTCTGAGACTGTTTGTTGTAGCGTATTCAGTTGTTGATCATTTAAAGGAGCTGCGATTGACGGTAGTTCTTGTGGTGTGTTTCCTTGAGAGGACACGTTCTTGTTCAAAGACATGGTCTCGACATCCCTATTCATTGCGTGATGATAGATTAACCACTCCCTTTAATAACAAGAAAGAATAGAAATGAATGTTTTATAACTTTTGGAATTAAAGAAAGCCGAAAGTTTAAGCAAGTTTGGCTACTTAGCCTCGACACGTACCTGCCTGAAGCCAACAGCCATCGCGGACTTTGAGGCCAAATCCAGATCCAGGTAGTGGCACTCTTCCCCATGAGAATCAGTTAATAGCACAAAACCACCACGAGCATGACGAAACTCAACAATCCAACTCCCTTCCTGAGCAGAAGGTTCAATGATGGCTTCAACTAACTGATTTTCTCTATAAAGATTTCTAAGTTCATTGATAGTCATGAGAATCCTTTCTCTGAAGTTATTGATAAGAACCCTTAATAAGCATGGTCGAAAGACAAAAAACTGCTAAAAGAAAAATGAAGATATAACGAATAGGCATAAAAAAACGCCGCGATATTACGCAGCGTTTTTTGGAAATACTCTTGCAGTTTAGAAACTGTATTCAGCACCAAGGAAGAAACCGTTCGCCATGATAAAAGGCTTGCCTAGCGTGCTGTCTTCAAGGGTTGGCTTAAATTCATCAGACTCAAGATCAATCACTCGGTAGCCCCCGCGGAAAGTGACTGTGGAATTATTCAGTGGCATTCTATATTGCATACCTGCCATCAGGTCAGTGCTCTTAATACCACTGCTATCACCAAAGTTCATTTCACCGATGATATCAAAGTTAGTGTCTGGCACTGTGATTTCAGCGTAACCATAGAATGCCCACAGCAGCTCGTTAAAATCTTTAGTTTGGCCAGTTTCTGCATTCTTGTACTTTGTATTACTCATATCGCTAAAGGTAATACCCGCATCAAAGTGCAGTAGATCATGTTCCATCACTTGGTAGTAGAGCGTCAGATCCAGCTTATCAAATGCCATGAACTCGTTATCAACGCTGGCTGTTCTGATACGTGCATTCGGCACATACTTAATATCATGCTCGATCGCCGCATAAATACTTGGAGTAACTTCTTTATCACGGCGGATTTCATTAACTTCTGTGTCCACCCACCATGCTTCAGCACCTACTTTTGCAACTACAGAATCTTCTGCCATTGCTGCTGAACTTGCCATCGACATCGCAGCTGCAGTCATAACCGCCAGTGCTGATTTGTTCATCTAATTTAGCTCCTGAGCTCATTGAGGTTCGAGATGTTGGAGCGATAGTATCACATTCTGCACAGCGGTTAATGTCAAATTCCTGCTCGGATTAACGGTGGCTATACACGTAGTTTTTGAAAAACCAAATACCCACAGCAATAACAATCAACCACGGGATAAGTTTAATCACCGCCCCGACCATACCGAGTAAAACCATCACCATCAAAGCAAAACCCGCCGCAGCAAACACCGTGAACATAGTAAGACCCGTCACCAGCAGCGTTGCAATAAAGACCAATACAAAGATGAGTTCAAACATATCTTTCTCCTTAGTTACCTTTCGCTTTGCAGAAAGTAAGCCAAGTTAAAGAAAAACATATAAGCATCTGATTTTAATAAAATAAAAAAGAGACACTTTATAAAGCGTCTCTTTTATTGATTATCTTAGTTGGTTAAATTCACCAACCAAATACTATTAGGTGGTGAAATTTACACATTCAGCTCTTTAGGAATTTTACTCAGCGCCGTCTCTACCACTTCGATACCTGAACCAGGCTTGTGAGCATTCTCACTGATGTAACGACGCCATTGACGCGCCCCCGGCATATTCTGGAACAAGCCCAACATATGACGAGTAATGTGACCGAGATACGCCCCTTTCTCCAGCTGGCTTTCAATATACGGATACATCTCCTCCACAACTTGAGTACGCTTCTTAACAGGCTTATCTAATCCAAAGATCTGCTGGTCAACTTCCGCCAGAATATAAGGATTCTGATAGGCTTCACGACCAACCATAACGCCATCTAGGTGCGTCAAATGCTCTTTGGTGTCCTCAAGTGTCTTAACGCCACCATTAATAGCAATATTAAGGTGCGCAAAATCTTTCTTCAGTTGATAGGCACGCGGGTAATCAAGAGGTGGAATCTCACGGTTCTCTTTCGGGCTTAAACCAGACAGCCAAGCTTTGCGCGCGTGAATAGTAAATTGATCACAGCCACCCTTCTCGGAAACAATCGATACAAAGTCGGTCAGAAACTCATAAGAGTCTTGGTCATCAATACCGATACGGGTTTTCACCGTAACTGGCACATCCATCACATCGCGCATTGCCGCAACACATTCAGCCACCAGCAGTGGCTCTGCCATCAGACACGCACCAAAGCGACCGTTTTGCACACGGTCAGACGGGCAGCCAACGTTGAGGTTGATTTCATCGTAGCACCGCTCTTGCGCCAATTTCGCACACGTCGCCAAATCCTGAGGGTTTGAGCCACCTAACTGAAGTGCCACCGGATGCTCTTCTTGGTTATACGCAAGAAAATCACCTTTACCGTGAATAATCGCGCCCGTCGTCACCATTTCGGTATAGAGCAAAGTTTCGCTCGTCAGCAGTCGATGGAAGTAACGACAGTGTCTGTCAGTCCAATCGAGCATGGGTGCTATGGAAAAGCGGTTGGCCGCATATTTACTAGTATTGTCAGGTTTCATAAGGTGTTACTCGAAATCTTACTACCACAGCTATATATGAATATTCACGCCCGCAGATCATAGCAATCTTGCGCTGATGCGATACTCATCATGGAGTGGTCAAAAATAATCCGGCGATTATACACAGAGAATCGAAAACATTCAGGAAAAAAGAACTCGCTCGAAGCTATATATACAAACGCGTCCAGAAGCCTGAAGAGCCAGCAACTTTCAGCCAAAATTCGCATCAATATACGGAATGGCTGTACAGGTGATGTCACCGTAATGAAATCCTTCAGCCGTAACACTCGCGATAGTCAGCTCAGGATAACCAGTAACTTCTTTGGTGTTAAACCTGCTATGTATAAAGCCACCCAATATTAGGCGGCCATTACGAAAGCACTGGATTGCCAATCGAACACTAATATCGATAGTGAATTTGTGTGGAATAATAGATCACAAAAAAGGCTTACTGCACGCACAGTAAGCCTCATCAAACAGAAAGCAACTAAGAGTTGAAGATTATTGAGTGATTGCAATAAAGTTGAATGTTGCGTCGTACGTATCAGCACTTAGATTTTCAATACTCAACGTAAAGCCACTTTCAGAAACATTCTTCAAAGAAGTTGCCACCGTATAGGTTTCACTTGACTCGCGAGACGTATCAGGTGTGACAACTACAACTGGTGTGGAGTCAAACAAATTACTATCGAAGTACACCTTAAATAAGCCTGCACTATGTCGTTCAGCTTGAAAGCCCTGACCAATTTCAACATCACCGTTGTAAGATACTTTTCCAATTACTTGTTTCATAACCTAGCCTCGAGTTGAGAATAATTAAGTTTGTTTGTCATCCTATGACCATCAAAACTTAGAACAAGAAGCCAAATAAGCAACAATACACATAACCAGTAAAAATTAGAGACTGTAAAGCATTCTTTACTCAAATTATTCAAGACAAAAAAAAGCTGGCCCAAAAGTGAGTTGGAGGCCAGCACCGTTCCATGAAGCAAATGAAATGATTGACAAATTACCCATAGGGACTTTTATCGTAGATGAATAAAATATGAAATCAATTTCATATTTTATTTTTCCTGTACACATCGCAAGCTTTTGCGTGCCGCCCCTAGGTTTAGAGTAATTAGCCCACAGTCACCACTTTGGATATGTGATCTGGTTCAATCCAAACTATGTTTAAAATTCACGCAAAAAAAAGCTGGCCCTTGGAGTTGGCAGCCAGCGTAAATGTTTGAATTGAAAATGAAAGATACATGAATGTTACAGTTTCATATCGTCCCGGTTAAGGACAGATGCAACCATACGGTAAGGAAAATACTAACTCAAGTGCACATGAGGGGATATTTAGTTCAGAAACGATGTTTTTGCCGTTTTCACTACTCATCACACAAATCAGGTGGTATTTAACTGATTGAAAACATTAGATTAATATAAACAAACTTATCTATTAAGGCCTTGAGAAATAACCACTTTTGAGCTGTTCTCTACGCATTTCGTAAGCTCGAAAATGGAAAGTGTACTAATAGGGTAATCTTACAAACTCTGAACAAGACTTTGATCAGCAAACTTGTACGTACATCACTGTTCAATGATTAGACTCATCTGATTAGCAGATTAACGCTGCAACTATTTATAAATATTCACTATTCTATCTGTTGAAACATATTAAGAGCGCATAGTAGAAGGATTTACGCGTATGGCCTCTGATCTATTAGACAAACCAACCATACTGGTGGTCGATGATATCCCAGACAATATCCATACTTTGTCTGGCATTCTTTCCGATGAATTTAAAATCAAAGCAGCCACCAGCGGCGCGAAAGCTCTCAAGATTGCCAACAGCTCTCCTCGTCCTCATTTGATCTTGCTCGATATCATGATGCCGGAAATGGACGGCTACGAAGTGTGCTCGATTCTAAAGTCCAACCCTTTGACTTCCGATATCCCCGTGATCTTTGTAACAGCCAAGGCAGAAGTGGTCGATGAGCAAAAAGGCTTCGAGATGGGAGCAGTCGACTACATTACCAAACCTGTCAGCCCACCAATCGTCAAGGCTCGAGTGAAAACACACATCGCGCTGTACGATCAAAACTTGGCGTTATCGGTTCAAGTAAAACAAAGAACCGAACAATTGGAGCGCAGCCGCCTCGAAATCATTCAACGCCTAGGCCGAGCTGCTGAGTACAAAGATAATGAGACAGGCATGCACGTTGTTCGCATGAGTCATTATTCACGTATTCTTGCTGAGCAGTTGGATGTCAGTAAACGCTGGGTCGAACTTGTCTTCCAGGCTTCTCCCATGCATGACATCGGAAAAATCGGTATCCCCGATAACATTTTAGGCAAGCCCGGTAAGCTAGATGGTGATGAATGGACGGTGATGCAAAAACACGTCAACTTCGGCGCAGACATTATCGGAGAAAGTGATTCACTCCTGTTGCAAATGGCGAAAGAGATTGCTCTTTATCACCATGAAAAGTGGGATGGCAGTGGCTACCCTCATGGTACTCAAGGAGAAGCGATCCCTTTAAGTGCTCGCATTGTGGCCATTGCGGACGTGTTCGATGCCCTAACCAGTGAACGCCCATACAAAAAAGCGTGGCCAGTTGAAGATGCCGTGGCACTGCTTAAAGAAGGTGCAGGCGCGCATTTTGACCCCAACTTAGTGCCCATTTTCATCAGTCAGCTAGATGAAATCCTCAAAATCAAAGAATCCTTTAAAGACGAATTTTAAGTGCTTCGGCTAAGGTAGAGAATGAATCAAGTACAGAACTATGCGCTCGACTCTAAGCGCATTCTTACCGGCTTTGTTATTGCTTCTGTGATGTTACTGATTGCCGGTAGCATTGGCTGGATGAGCCTTAACCAGCGCTTTAATACAGTCGATCAGTACGCGAGTAATGCCCAGCTGTTATCGACCTTAGACAGCGTTAAGATGCTCGAGCAAAGCTATATTCGTCTGCCACAGGATGAGATCTCTGATGACATTTATCGCCAGATAGATAAAGCTCAGACGATATCAGACGTTGTCATCGCCAATGGTATTGATGCACAGATTACCGACTTGCTTGCGGATTATCGTCAGGACTTTACCCAGTACATAGCGCTCAGTCAGAGTGAAACCACAACTCGTGAAGAAATGACCATCATTGCCGAGGAGGCTGCCGATACCATAGATGTCATTCAGCAGTTGCATGAAGACTTCGTTGAAAACGGTATCATGAGTATTGAGGAGCTTAGAGAGCAAGTAGATGAAGATTCTGATAACGCGATTCGTGCTCACTGGCTTGTGGGATTAATTGCAAACTCACAAAACCACCAGAAATCATACGTGCTTAGTAAAGACCAACAGGAGCTTAACCAAGCACAGTTTGAACTGAAGAAAATCGACCAACTCATCACCTTACTCGATGGCAAGCTGACCGAGCAAACCAGTGTGAATAAACTGATTCTGGTCAACAATGCTAAAAATCGTTATCTCACCTCACTCGTCCAGCTAAGAAGCTGGTCTAATATTGGTGAAAAGCTCCAGCAAAGCATTCTCAATCAAGTAAACCGTTCTGGGGACGAGCTGGCACGCTCAGCCACCGACTTACGTAACCATCTTCAGGATATTCTCCGAGCATCGCAGCAAGCCGTTTCCAGTACTCAAATCGCTATTAGTGAGCGTCTGGCTGTCAGCTCTAATCTACTTGTTCTTCAATCTTCGATCAGTGAAGCACAACAACTCGATCGCGACTATTCACTGTCACTTTCACCAACGCGCCAGCAGGCGATTGCTGACCAAGTAAATGATTATCTAGAATATTCACTGCGTCTTCTCGATAGCCTGTCAGCTCAAGTACCAACCGATGAAGAAAAGATCAATGTCGACAAAATACAAACACTGACTAACAGCTACTACACGCTGTTCAATCAATTAACTTCAGCACGCAGTATTACCTCACAGCAGATCGCCCAGTTGGAAACAACATACGAGCAGCTACAGTCGTTCATTCAGCCCGTTTACCAAGAACAGCTCAATACGGTAGAAAATTCCGGTGCGATTGCCAGCTATCTGGCGATTGGTGGCGGTATCTTTGTGGTGACTTTACTGCTGCTGGGTTTACTCGCAAATAAATCTCACGCAGCACTAGAGCGTTTTGCAGATAAGCTGGCATTAGCAAGAGATGACGCAGATGCAGCAAACAAAGCAAAGTCAGACTTCTTGGCTAACATGAGCCACGAGATCCGCACACCAATGAATGCCATTATCGGCATGAGCTATCTTGCACTCAAAACGGACCTTTCCAAGGCTCAACGTAATTACATTCAGAAAGTGAAGCTTTCCGCCGATTCCCTGCTCGGTTTGATCAACGATATCTTAGACTTCTCAAAGATCGAAGCGGGCAAACTGGATATCGAAAACGTCGACTTCCACCTAGAGAATGTTCTCGACAATATTTCCAATCTCGTTGGTTTACGCGCATCTGAACGCGGGCTGGAATTATTGATCCATATTGATCGCGACGTACCAACTGCGCTAGTTGGCGATCCTCTCCGCCTGGGGCAGATCCTAATTAACCTAGCCAACAACGCGGTGAAATTTACTGAACAAGGTGAGATCAAAGTTAGCATTGCTCTGGAAAAGAAAGACGGTAACGATATCACCCTCAAATTCTCGGTGACTGATAGCGGTATTGGTATGACACCAGAGCAGTGTAATAAGCTATTCAACAAGTTTACTCAGGCCGATAGTTCAACCACACGCAAATATGGCGGTACCGGACTTGGGTTGGCGATCAGCAAAGAGCTTTGTCAGTTGATGGGCGGTGACATTGGTGTCACAAGCGAACAAGGTAAAGGATCAACGTTCAGCTTCACCGTTCAATTAGGTGTTAGCCATGCCTTGAAACAAGAACAATTGTTGGTCCCGAAAGAACTCGGTCAGCTGAAAATTCTGGTGGTCGATGATAATGCCAGCGCAAGGCTTATTGTGGAAGATATTCTCGAATCCCTACAGTTTGAAACCACCAGCGTTACCAATGTTGATAGTGCGCTTGATGAGTTAGAAGAAGCCATCACCAACAAACAACCTTATGATTTGGTGATTTCTGACTGGCAGATGCCGGTCAAAGACGGCATCGATTTAGCTGAAATCATGTGGGACAGACTGGCAGAGCGTGAGCAACCAAAACTCTTAATGCTGACGGCTTATGGCCGTGAAGAGCTGACCGATGCCTTTATCAATCGCCAGTTAACGCCACCATCAATCCTAGATAAGCCAGTCACCTCTTCACATCTGTTCGATGCCATAGTGACACTTTATGGCGTTGAGGGCAGTCGCGTAAGCCGGAGCGATGTCGAAGAGCAGACACAACTTGCCAATGCCCAACAACTGGCTGGCGCTCAGTTGCTGCTGGTCGAAGACAATGAGATTAACCAAGAGCTAGCCACTGAGCTACTTGAGGGCCAACAAGTACATGTCACGATTGCTGAAAATGGTCAGGTAGCGATCGACCTGTATAAGAGCCATGACTTCGATGGCATTTTAATGGACTGTCAGATGCCAGTCATGGATGGCTATGAAGCCACGGAATTTATACGTCAAAAACTGGATGATAAACAAATTCCAATCATCGCTATGACGGCTAACGTCATGGAACGCGATAAAGAAAAAGCGAAGAATGCGGGTATGAATGACATCATCGCTAAACCGATTGATGTCGGTGCGATGTTCAGTACTTTGGCGAAATGGATTACACCTAAACATCCACAACAACTGGTGGCAGGAGCGGAACACTCTACTGAGCAAGTCCCCAACATTGCCGGTCTTGATATTACTTCAGGCCTAACCCGTGCGAGTGGTAATGCCGATTTGTACACCAAACTCATTCTGCGCTTTGCCAGCACTTATGCCGATACCAACGCTGTGGAAACCGCTGTCACCGATGAAGACAGTGCTACACGCAAACGCAATATTCACTCTCTCAAAGGGGTTGCGGGCAATATAGGGGCGACTTCGCTGCACGAGCTTTGCCAAGAGCTGGAACACGACAGCACAAATCAAGACTTACGCCAAAGAATGCTTAAATCACTCACCGCACTGGTCGAGAATATCCACGCCAGCGAACTCCACAGTGAAAAGCCTGCGGTATCTTCTGCAAATGGTATTTTCAATCAGGATTTGTTTGATCAGCTCAAACAAGCCATAGATGAAAACGACACTCAGGCACTGTCTATTATGGAAGATATTGCATCAAGCTCTTCGGTTGGGTTGTCTGAATCTGACTTTGCCCAGCTAAATAATGCGTTGGAAGAGTTTGATTTTGACTTAGGGCAGGAGATTTTATCCAACAGAGCGCACAAAGTGAGTAATACCAATGCGCCGTAGCAGTATCGTTTTATTAACAGATAAGGTAACTTATAACACTCAAAGCAGATCCAGTTACCGTAACCGCGATTCGATAGGTTAACTCACTGACTGTATTATCAGAAAATGCCTCTTGATAAACGAAATCCATCAAGAAATGGTATATTATTACTAAAGTCCAATGGTTATGGTGAAAAATTTGGACCACAAGCTAATAAAGCAGATTGAAGAAATGTGTGCAGCGCGGGGAGTAAGACTAACTCCTCAAAGAAAGAGGGTTTTTGAGCTAATTTGTTCCAGCCCTAAAGCATCAAGTGCATACGAATTACTGGAAGAGCTAAAGAAAAGTGAACCGCAAGCGAAACCACCAACAGTGTATCGCGCACTCGACTTTCTCTTAGAGCAAGGGTTTATCCATCGTGTTGAATCCACCAACAGTTTTATTCAATGCAGCTCTTGCAATGCTCATAAGCACTACTCACATTTACTGATTTGCGATAAGTGCAGCAATGTTATTGAACTTCAAGATGATAGTTTGGTAGCCTTACTGAAGAATAATGCTGAAAAACATGGCTTTACGATCACAAACCACGTGATTGAATCTCATGGAGTTTGTCAGTCATGTTCAAATGAACAGACGGAATAAGAATAGAAGAAGATTATGCGCGCTGAATTTGTAAACCCGTTTTTAGCTTCTCTGATGAACGTTCTAAAAACGATGGCTTCTCTGGAATTGAAGCCACAGAAACCTCGAGTGAAGAAAGATGAGATCGCTCGTGGTGATGTTTCAGGTTTAATTGGGATGGTAGGTCAGCAGACACGCGGTTCTATGTCTATCACATTTGATGAAAATCTGGCTCTGGAAATCATGCAGAACATGTTAGGTGAACGCCCTAACGGTTTGAATGACGAAATTACCGACATGGTGGGTGAAATCACTAACATGGTCGCTGGTGGCGCAAAACGTATCCTTTCTGAAAGCGGCTTCGATTTCGATATGGCAACACCAATCGTAGTATCAGGCAAGGGCCACACTATCCGCCACAAATGTGAAGGCGCGATCATCATCATGCCATTCACATCTCAATGGGGTAACGCGTTTATCGAAATTTGTTTCGAATAAGTCGTACCTTGCAAATAAAGAAAAAGCTTCCCTTGGGAAGCTTTTTTGCTTTATGCAATGATGTTTCTTCGCTTGAGCGCGGTTAAGCAATCCTCCACCAACGCATCGATAGATTTCTCACCCGCAAGTAAGTCAATTTCAGGGGCTAGTGGCGCTTCATAGTCAGAATCAATGCCAGTGAAATTAGCGATCTCTCCCGCACGAGCTTTTTTGTATAGCCCTTTAGGATCACGCTGTTCACACACTTCCAATGAAGTATTGACGAAGACTTCGAGGAACTCTCCGTCTGGCAGTAAATCTCTTACCAGTTGACGCTCTGCACGATGCGGTGAAATAAAAGCCGACAAAACAATTAAGCCCGCATCAGCCATCAGTTTGGCTAGCTCACCAATACGTCGGATGTTCTCACGGCGATCTTGCTCAGAGAAGCCTAGATCACTACACAAACCATGACGCACATTGTCACCATCGAGTAGATAAGTGTGATAACCCTGCTCTGCCAGTTTGTTTTCCAAAGCTCCTGCAACCGTTGATTTCCCTGCGCCAGATAAACCTGTAAACCAAAGCACAACCGGTTTTTGTTGCTTTAGTTCGGCTCTGAAAGCCTTATCAATATTATGCTGATGCCAAACAATGTTTTCATCTTTGGTCGGCGTTTCCGTGGTCATAATTCTGTCCTTAAAACGGGAAAAATTGAGGAATCAAAGCCAATACCAGCACCGAATAAACGATGGAGACTGGAATACCAACTCTGACGTAGTCTGCAAGCTTATAGTTACCTACGCTGTAAACGAGCAAGTTGGTCTGGTAACCATAAGGTGAAATAAAGCTGGCACTGGCACCAAACAGCACCGCCATAATGAATGGCATTGGGTCGACGCCATACCCCATTGCCATACTGTAGCCAAGCGGAAACGCCAGTGCTGCAGCAGCATTATTGGTCACCAGTTCGGTCAGTATTAGCGTAAAGAGGTAAGTCGCGACCAAAGCTCCAAATGCCCCCCAACCATTGAATGTTTCCATAAACATCGCGCCCAATGTGGCGGACAAGCCAGAGGACATCATCAGCTGGGCGATGGATAAAGCAGAGCCGACAATCACAACGATATCGACAGGAAAACGGCGTCTAAGCTCTCCCATCTGGATGACACCAAAAAACAGCGCCGCAAGAAGGAAAACCGACAAGCCTTTAATCAGTGGGAAGACATTGAGCAGTGCCGCAGCAATTACGCCTGCAAACCCGAGCAGCACTAGGCTAGATTTATTCGCATCAAGGCGAGCGCTCGAATCTAAGTCATTCACCAAAACAAACTCTTTGCGGTGTGCCTTGCGTTCCTGCTCAAAACGTTTGCCTGGTACCAAGACTAAGGTATCACCTGCATTGAGTTCTATATTACCCAATCCACCCTGCAATCTTTCGTGGCCACGACGAATCGCGACCACAACCGCATCAAAGCGATCACGAAAATGACTGGACTTGAGGGTTTTGTTACAGAAGCTAGCTGAAGAGCTCACCACCACTTCAACAAAGCTCTGGCCGTTAAGGTGGTGCTGGCCAAACAGCGTCAGCCCTTGAATTTCCTGAAGTGTGGCAACGCTTTCAATATCACCACAGAACAATAAGCGATCTTTGGCCTGCAAGACAAAATCCGGTTCCACCGATGCCATGGTTTTGCCACCACGTACCACTTCCGCAAGGAACAGTTTTCTTAATGCACGCAGGTTGTTTTCACTGATACTCCGCCCCACCAAAGGTGAGCCTGGCTCCACAATCGCTTCAAGAAAATAAGGCAACTCTTCCTGATTTTGATCTTCATAGTTCGGAAGTAAATAGCTCAGAGGGATCAAGATCAACAGACCTGCTACCAGTACAGACAACCCGATCATGGTTGGAGTAAAAAAGCCAAGACTTGGGAGTCCTGCATCTTCTACAAAGCTGTTAATGATCAAGTTGGTTGACGTACCGATCAAGGTCAATGTACCGCCAAGAATCGCCGCATAAGAGAGTGGGATAAGCAGCTTAGAAGGAGCATGGGACTGGTTACGCTTGATGGCGCCGATCAAAGAGACAACCACAGCGGTATTATTGGTAAACGACGATAGGAATGCTGTCGACAAACCAAGCTTCGCAACAACTGTACCAAGCTTGCCTGTCGATAAGGAACGACTGACCCAGCTGATCAGTCTGGTTTTTTCCAACGCGCTGGAAGCAAGAATCAGCAACACCAGCGTTAATAGAGAAGAATTAGTAAAGTTAGTGGCAACATCGCCAAGTTCAATCATGCCAGCGAGAAACGCTATGAACGCCGCTCCTGCAAATATAAAACTTGGCTTAATTCGTGTTGTGATCAGGCACGTAACGATACCCAACAACACTGCCAACACGAATCCTTGCTGCCACATCATACTCTACCTGCTCCGCTCGGTTAGATTTTCGCATCCCACTCAGGGAAGTGTTTAAGAATCAGAGCTTTTAGCTCAGTTTCAAAAGCACCCATGCGCTCCTGAGGAGAACGCTGACGCTCAGCCAGAGCATCACGCACCAAACCTGCACCTACGGTCACGTTAGTCAGGCGATCGATGATGATGCAACCACCGGTATCCTGCACGGCATCATAGTTGTCGATGGCTACCGACTCATTCAATGTCCACTCACACAAACCAATACCATTCAGCGGTAGCTCTTCTGCTTTGTGCATAGACAGGTTGTTGATGTCGTACTGGTGACGAATGGCTTCAACACGACCTACAGTCTTCTTGCCCGCAATCTTCACATCGTAATCACGGCCAGCCTGCAATGGCTGCTCTGTCATCCACACCACATCAGCAAGCAGTCGGTTACTTGACTCAACTTGAGCATGTTCAAGTACGATCAAGTCACCACGGCTGATATCGATCTCATCTTCCAATGTCAGCGTTACCGCAAGGCCCGCTTGAGCTTGTTCTAGGTCGCCATCAAAAGTCACAATGCGCGCCACTTTCGAACTCTTACCTGAAGGCAGAGCTTTAATGCGGTCACCCACTTTGACATTGCCTGAAGCAATCGTGCCCGCAAAGCCACGGAAGTCGAGGTTTGGACGATTGACATATTGAACAGGGAAACGGAAATCACCCTCTTCTTTGACCTGATCAACATCGACGTTTTCTAGAAGATCGAGTAGAGACGGCCCTTCAAACCAGCTCAGGTTATCACTCGCTTCCACCACATTGTCGCCCTCTAGCGCAGACAGTGGAATGATCTGAATATCGGTTTCACCTTGGAGGTTTTCTGAAAACGACAGGTACTCGTCACGGATCTCTTCAAAGCGTTGTTGCGAATACTCCACCAGATCCATCTTGTTCACTGCCACCACAAAATGCTTAAGGCCAAGCAAGTTTGAGATGAAAGAGTGACGGCGAGTTTGATCCAATACCCCTTTACGCGCATCAATCAAAATGACCGCAAGATCACAGGTCGAAGCGCCTGTCGCCATGTTACGCGTGTACTGCTCATGCCCTGGCGTGTCAGCAATGATGAACTTGCGCTTTTGGGTAGAGAAATAGCGATACGCGACATCAATCGTGATTCCCTGCTCACGCTCAGCTTGCAAGCCATCAACCAAAAGCGCTAGGTCTGGACGTTCGCCGGTGGTACCGACACGCTGGCTATCCGAATGAACGGCGGCCAACTGATCTTCATAAATTTGCTTTGAGTCGTGGAGTAGACGACCAATCAATGTACTTTTACCATCATCTACTGAACCACATGTGAGGAATCTAAGTAGCGATTTGTGTTGATGCTGAGTCAGGTAACCTTCGATACCAAGTTCAGCTAATTGAGCTTCAACTGCACTGTTCATAATCTTTCCTTAGATCCTTTAGAAATAACCTTGTCGTTTCTTCAATTCCATCGATCCCGACTGATCGTGGTCGATCGCACGGCCTTGTCGTTCACTCGATGTCGCAACCAGCATTTCTTCTATAATGCCCGTCAGTGTATTGGCGTCTGATTCAATCGCACCGGTCAGCGGGTAGCACCCTAAAGTACGGAAACGGACGTTTTTCTCTTCAATCACTTCACCTGGTTGTAGCTTCATTCGCTCATCGTCCACCATGATGAGCATGCCATCACGCTCAACGACAGGGCGCTTGTCAGCTAGGTAAAGCGGAACAATTTCGATGTTTTCCAGATAGATGTATTGCCAGATATCCAACTCAGTCCAGTTAGATAGTGGGAACACACGAATGCTTTCACCTTTGTTGATCTGGCCGTTGTAGGTACGCCATAACTCAGGGCGCTGATTCTTCGGGTCCCATGTATGATTCTTGTCACGGAAAGAATAGACACGCTCTTTCGCACGAGATTTCTCTTCATCGCGGCGTGCACCACCAAAAGCCGCATCAAAACCATACTTATTCAACGCTTGTTTAAGACCTTGAGTTTTCATGATGTCAGTATGCTTGGACGAGCCATGTTCGAATGGGCTGCATCCCATCGCTAGGCCTTCCGGGTTCTTATGAACCAAAAGCTCAAAGCCGTATTTTTCTGCGGTTTTGTCGCGGAATTTGATCATCTCCTTAAACTTCCAATCGGTATCGACGTGAAGTAGAGGAAACGGGATCTTACCTGGGAAAAAAGCCTTACGAGCAAGATGCAGCATGACTGAGGAGTCTTTACCGATGGAGTACATCATCACCGGATTATCAAACTCTGCGGCAACTTCGCGGATAATATGAATACTTTCCGCTTCAAGCTGCTTGAGATGGGTTAAACGTTCTTGGTCCATGTTAGTGCTTCCTTTGCGGCTCACTGGGAGCGTCTGACAAATTCTAAATAAATGGGCATTACGCGAATTGGCGCTGTTGTAATGGTTCTTGCTGTGTTCCAAACCACGTTAATTTTTCTGACAAAGACACCACTTCACCAATCACTATCAGTGACGGTGACTCAGCATCTTGAGCAAGGGTTGCCAGCTGTGATAGCTGACCTTTAAAAACTTTCTGACAGGATTGTGTTCCGCGCTCGATGATCGCAATCGGAGTGTCTGGTGAGCGGCCATGTTCAATCAACTGACCTTGAATGTACTCAGACTTCATTAGCCCCATATAAATCACCAGAGTCTGATTACCGCGAGCCAGCGTTGACCAGTCCATTTGGTCACTTTCAGCTTTAAGATGACCAGTGATAAACATCGCCGTCTGCGCATAATCTCGGTGCGTCAATGGGATGCCTGCATAGGCGGTCGCACCAGCAGCAGCGGTTATTCCAGGCACAACGTGGAACGAAACGCCCGCATCAGCCAAGACTTCCAGTTCTTCACCACCACGGCCAAAGATAAATGGATCGCCACCTTTGATACGCACAACACGATGTCCTTGTTGAGCAAAGTCCACCAGTAGCTGATTGGTTTTTTCTTGAGGAACACTATGATGACCAGCACGCTTGCCAACACAAACTAAGATCGTATCGCTCGGTACCAGTGCCATGATTTCATCGGAGACTAAGTAGTCGTAGAGAACAACATCCGCCTGCTGTAAAAAGCGCAATGCTTTAATGGTCAGCAATTCAAGGTCACCCGGACCAGCGCCAATAAGAGCCACTTCACCTGAGTTCAATACACTCTTACCAATATTCTCTATAGAAGACTGCGCTTGTGCCGCTCGCGGGTTATGAAGTGGAAATTGAGAAATTGTATCCTTGCTCGCCATCATGTTGTTCCTTTCCTGTCGTTGAAAGCATTATGGCGCTCTATATATATTACCTGAAATTCTAAAATTTCATTTTTTATACCTTTTTCTGATAAGAGTAGAATGCAATGTGGTTAATGGTTGAACACAGATGAGATCTACTGAGCAGAACGGCATAAAGTAATTGTTCTAGGTCACAGTTTGTTACTGAGCGAAATATCTGTTGCACAGCGTTTTGCTACATTATGCAACGTCTCAAAATAACGCTATCGGAGCTTAGAAAATGAAAGTCGCAGTGAAACCCCTTTCGCTTGCTGTACTGGGTGGCATGCTAACTATGGCAGGCCCAGCAATGGCTGAAACGATCAAATTACGTATCGTAGAAACCACGGATATTCACACTAACGTCATGGACTACGACTACTACAAAGATAAACCGACTCAAAAAACCGGTCTGACACGCACAGCTACGCTGGTTAAGCAAGCTCAGGCCGAGGTAGAGAACAGCGTACTGGTTGACAATGGTGACCTTATCCAAGGTAGCCCTATGGGTGACTACATGGCCGACAAAGGCATCAAACCAGGTGAAGTACACCCCGTTTACAAAGCAATGAACCAGCTAAACTACGATGTCGGTAACATCGGCAACCACGAGTTTAACTACGGTCTGGAGTTCCTTGCAGAAACCATCAATGACGCAGACTTCCCATACATCAGCGCCAACGTGTTTGATAAGAAAACAGGCAAGCACTACTTCAAGCCATACATCATCAAAACTCACACTTTCAAAGATGTTGATGGTGTAGAACATGAAATTAAAGTGGGTTACATCGGCTTCGTTCCACCACAAATCATGGTATGGGATAAGAAAAACCTAGAAGGTAAAGTGTTTGCCAAGGACATCAAAGAGACAGCAGAAGAGCTTGTCCCTCAGATGAAAAAAGAAGGCGCTGATGTCATCGTTGCCATTCCACACTCTGGCGTAGCATCTGACCCTTACAAAGCAGGCGCAGAAAACTCAACTTACTACTTATCAGAAGTCGAAGGCATTGATGCAATCGCCTTTGGTCACTCACACGCGGTCTTCCCGGGTAAAGGTTTTGACAACATCCAAGGTGTCGATAACCAGAAAGGTACCATTAACGGCGTCGCTTCGGTTATGCCTGGACGCTGGGGCAGCCACGTCGGTGTTATCGACCTAGAATTGAAAGAACAAAATGGCAAGTGGTCAGTTGTGAAAGGTCAGGCAGAAGCCCGTCCTATCTACGATAAAGTGGCTAAGAAATCTCTTGCTAAAGCCGATCCTGACATGGTGAAAGCACTAGAAGCAGACCATAAAGGTACGCGCGATTTCGTTAACCAGCCAATCGGTAAAGCAAACGACGTGATGTACAGCTTCCTTGCTCTAGTACAGGATGATCCAACCGTACAAATCGTTAACCTTGCACAGAAAGATTACGTGGAACGCTTTATTCAAGGCGACCCTGATCTATCAGATATTCCAGTCCTTTCAGCAGCCGCTCCTTTCAAAGCTGGTGGTCGTAAGAACGATCCAGCAAACTTTACTGAAGTCGAATCCGGCCAGCTGACGTTCCGTAATGCAGCAGATCTTTACCTTTACCCGAACACGCTTGTCGCAATGAAGGTCAAGGGTAAGGAAGTGAAAGAGTGGCTAGAGTGTACTGCTGGTCAATTCCAACAGATTGATGTTAACAGCACTGCACCACAGCAGCTTATCGACTGGGATGGCTTCCGTACTTATAACTTCGATGTCATTGACGGTGTTGAATACCAGATTGATGTGACTCAGCCAGCCAAGTACGATGGTGACTGTAAGCTGGTCAATGAAGGCGCTGAACGTATTGTTGGTTTGACTTACCAAGGTAAGCCAATCGATATGGAACAGGACTTCCTGATCGCGACCAACAACTACCGTGCATACAGCAACAAATTCCCAGGCACTGGCAGTGAGTTTGTAGCGTTTGATTCTCCAGACGAAAACCGCTCTGTTATTGCGTCTTACATCAGCCGAGTAAGTAAAGAGAAAGGCGAAGTAACACCAAGCGCAGACAACAACTGGACATTCGCTCCAATTAAGTCTGACAACAAGCTGGACATCCGCTTTGAAACCTCACCAAGTGACAAAGCAGCGGACTTCATTGAGAAGAAAGGCCAGTACCCGATGAAACAAGTCGCAACAGACGATGTGGGTTTCGCGGTTTATCAGATCGACCTACAAAAGTAGGCATGTGATATAGTTTTTAAGCCGCGATATTTATCGCGGCTTTTTTTCATCACAAGTTAGCGAATCACACTTGATCGGTTTAGAATTCTAAGCATGTTTTAGTTGATGATAAAAAGTTCATGCAGCCCACCGAACGCTTTATGGAACAGCTCCAAGCCACAGGCTTCAATCACGATGAAATAGCCCAATTGCTTGACTCTGCTCAGCTTATTGAGCTCCCGACCCGACACATATTGCTTCATCAAGGTCAGCTTGCCGAGGAGATATTTTTCCTCATCGAAGGGATTTGCCACTCCGCCTACCTCACTGACAAGGGTAAAGAATTCAGCAAGGAATTTTACTGGGAACACGACTGGATCATCGGCTTTGAAAGTTTAATCAAGCAGCAACCGTCACCCTACCTGCTCGAATCTCTGACCTCTTGTGTGCTCTTCTCACTTCCAGTAGAAACACTTCGTCAGTGGCGCAGTCAAAAACATAGCGTGTATCTCAAGCTGCTCGAAACTCAGTTGATGTACAAAGAGAACAAAGAACGCTTTATGTTGTTGTACACCCCAGAAGAACGTTATGAACTGTTCTGCCAGCATTACCCGCACTTACCTGAAAGGCTAACCGACTATCAGATAGCCGCCTATCTAGGTATTACCCCGATTAGCCTGAGCCGAATTAAAAAGCGAATGCAAAGTTAACATTTGTTAATGCTGCTAGGGTTCATCACTGTTAACTTAGGTCTTCATAAGAACGAAACCGAGCAACGCTATGATCACCTGGCAACTTCTTCCTTTTGACCAATTGTCTACCCCTCAGCTATACCAACTCCTCAAACTGCGTGTTGATGTGTTTGTCGTCGAACAAACCTGCCCCTACCCTGAACTGGATGGCAAGGATAGCTTAGAGAACGTACACCATTTAATGGGCTACAAAGATGACGAACTGGTTGCTTGCGCGCGACTTCTGCCGCAAAACGTCAGCTACCCTTCAGTCAGTATTGGTCGAGTGGCTACCGCGCAAGCCCATCGCGGTGACGGGTTAGGCCATCAGTTGCTTGAACAAGCGCTATTAGAGTGCGACAAGCTGTGGCCGGGACAAGATATTGAGATTGGTGCTCAGGAGCATCTAGAAACGTATTACAACCGCCATGGTTTTCAGCGCACCTCAGAGATGTACTTAGAGGACGATATTCCACACATCGACATGAAGTTTAGTCGGTAGTTATGACCGGGCTCTCTCCTCAAGCCATTGCTCTGTGGTTACTCATTGCAGGTAATCTCACTGCATCACTGTCAGATGTGATGGTCAAACTGCTTGATGGCAGCGTGAGCCCGTTTCAGTACATATTTATCCGTCAGTTAATTTCAGTTGCGGTAATCTACCCATTGTGGAGAAAAGAAACACAATCTGCACGTCAACTACGCTCACACAGCCTTAATATCTTTCGTGCTCATCTGGTTTTGATTGGCAGTGGTTGCATGGTGGTTGCCATCACTCATATGACTTTAGCCAGTGCAAATGCTGTGTTCTATGCCGCCCCTTTGTTAATGCTGCCCATTTCAGTTTTGATGATGGGAGAAAAACCCTCTCGTTCCAAAGTGTTCGGCACTCTAGTAGGTTTTGTTGGTGTGCTGATTGTTCTCAGACCTTCACAATTTCATTGGGCTGCCTTTTTTGCACTCGGTACGGCAAGCACGCTGGCGTTGTTTAATGTTTCAGCACGTAAACTGCCCGAGCAACAATCCATGATCAGTACCTTGTTTTGGACTTCACTGCTATCACTTCCCGTTGCGGGCATTCTGGCTGTTTGGTCATGGCAACCAATCAACGCCTCCCAATTGGGACTAATCGCTGCCGGAGCACTTTTGATTCTTGTTTATAATGGTCTGGCTGTACTGGCTTACCGAAAAGCACCAGCCGGGGAGATAGGTTTAGCGGAGTATTCTGGATTAGTGTTTGTCACTCTGTTTGGAATCTGGTGGTTTAACGAAATTCCGGATTGGATTACAGCCATGGGTATCATGCTGATCATCACCCCTTTATTACCAATAAGGCGACGATTTCGACAGCGTGTCGTAAGTAGTTAACTACTTACTGCGTCCAAATCCGCCATCCGATAGACGAAAGAACATGACGGATTTAGCACTTTTCTCGAGCTGGAGGATATCTAAGCTGCCGTCATCCGCGAGTTTGAAACGAACCAACTGACCAGCCTTAATATAGCTAAGCGGCTTGTCGCTGCCTTCAACTCGCACTAAAGCATTCAAATCAGCCATTGCCAGATTATTGTTGCGGAAGACTTGCGCCAATGTGTCACCTTTCTTCACAGTATATTCCTGCCAGATCTCCGACTTTAAACTTTCCTGTTGCTGAGAAGGCTGCTCACTCAATCCAGTAGTATTGATATTAACTTGAACGCGCTGTTTTTCTGTTTGAGGGGACGAAGGCTGTTCAACAGTCGGAGCTGGTGCTGGGATAACCAATAAAAGCAAAACGACTGGCACGAGTACCATCAATGCACGCTGATGCAACTTAGGCAGATGAGCCCAAGCCCGCTTTGCTTGATCGGCGATACCCTTCCAATCTACCTGCGAAAACTTCTGCTGTACCAGTTCTGCATAATCTACCTGTTTTACTTTTTTCTTTCTGCGATTCATTACGCGAGGTCTCCCAGGGTCCACGACTACAAGTATAAAAACGAAGCGCACTGTAGTATAGGAGTTTTCAATGTGTTAAGTGATGTGCAGGTCAAATTTGTCAATCTCCGCTTAAAAGTAAGACGTAAATCTCACATTGCGACACTTGTTGTTGCTTCAAAGCGGGACCATTTCATCCCAGCACTAATACTGGTATCCTGTGCCACCTGAATACATCAAAAATAGAGAGACATCATGTCTGAAGTTAAATTTGAAACTGTAGAACAAAAAGCAAGCTACGGCATTGGTCTACAGATGGGTCAGCAACTAGCTGGTTCTGGTCTAGAAGGCCTGAGCGTTGACGCAATTGCAGCAGGTATCGCGACTGCTCTAGTAGGCGACATGCCAGCTATTGAAATCGACGAAATCAACTCTGCACTTCAAGACCTACACCAACGTGCAGAATCTGCTCGTCAAGAGTCAGCTAAAGCAGCTGCTGCTGACGGTGAAGCGTTCCTAAAAGACAACGCTCTTCGCCCAGAAGTAACGGTTCTTGAGTCAGGTCTACAGTACGAAGTTATCACAGAAGGTACTGGTGAAATCCCTACGTCAGACAAGCAAGTACGTGTTCACTACCACGGTGAACTGACTGACGGCACTGTATTCGACAGCTCAGTATCTCGCGGTCAACCAGCAGAGTTCCCTGTAACTGGCGTGATCAAAGGTTGGGTTGAAGCACTTCAACTAATGCCTGTTGGTTCTAAGTGGAAACTATACATCCCTCAAGACCTAGCATACGGCGAGCGCGGCGCAGGTGCAGCGATTCCTCCGTTCGCAGCACTTGTATTCGAAGTAGAACTACTAGACATTCTGTAATTCGAAACGAACCCACAATTCTTAATAAAGCGACGCATTGCGTCGCTTTTTTTGTCTACACTGGTAGTGTTTCGCTTTGCCTTTAAGGAATCACTATGACTAAAGCCCTGACACTACTCCCCCTTCTCCTCTCAACAACTTTCTCAAGTTACGCGTTTCTCAATCTAGGAAAAGAGAGCCCCGATTCGAGCGCGTTAACTAGCGTCATCAGCGAAAAATTAACGAACACACAAAGCCAATCACCGCTGACTGATGCACTAACCAGCAACCTATCGATCAGCGGAGAACAAGCCGCAACAGGCTCGGCAGCGCTGCTATCTTTGGCACAAAATCAACTACCTGCAAATCAAAGCGAAGAATTAACAGGTGCTATACCAGGTTTATCGAGTTTATCCTCACTGGGTGGTATAGCGGGTCAAGTAGATTCAATGAGTGCAGTGAGTGATATTTTCACGAAGATAGGGCTAGATCCATCAATGATTAGCCAGTTCACTCCAATCATACTAGAGTACTTATCGGGACAAGGAGCCAGCTCGGGACTAATGACATCTCTTGAAGAGCTGTGGAAAGAATAATAAGAATTGAATAAACAGCAGATACAAAAAAGCCGAGCTAATGCTCGGCTTTTTCGTTCGTACGAACCTGATTACTCAGCAGCTTCTTCGGCCGCTGGGCGATCTACAAGCTCAATGTAAGCCATTGGAGCTTTATCGCCAGCACGGAAACCAGCTTTTAGGATACGAGTGTAACCGCCCTGACGAGCAGCAAAACGTGGACCTAGTTCGTTAAATAGTTTTGCAACTACTTCGTTGTCACGAGTACGTGCAAATGCTAGACGACGGTTAGCAACGCTGTCAGTCTTAGCTAGTGTAATCAAAGGCTCAACTACGCGACGTAGCTCTTTAGCTTTTGGCAAAGTAGTCTTGATAACTTCATGACGTACTAGAGAGCTAGCCATGTTGCTGAACATCGCTTTGCGATGTGAGCTATTGCGGTTGAGTTGACGACCACTCTTACGATGGCGCATGACCTAATCCTTCTAACTAGTATCGATTAATCTTCAGCGATAGACGCTGGTGGCCAGTTTTCTAGGCGCATGCCCAGAGACAGACCACGTGATGCAAGTACGTCTTTAATCTCAGTAAGAGATTTTTTACCAAG
>Ga0213833_1000749_pt1 | contig 27880 bp, 43 predicted proteins | sample SWATP21_FD_160575 | JGI IMG/M metagenome (GOLD analysis project Ga0213833, IMG submission 160575) | Coastal seawater microbial communities from Marineland, Florida, United States - SWA TP2 #1 | ecosystem: Environmental > Aquatic > Marine > Coastal | place: USA: Florida | collected 2016-08-14 | reverse complement strand
CACGTCACGTTGGCAGTGTGACCTGAGTGTTGGTGTGGCCGGATGGCACAGGTTCTACATGACAAACGGCGGACGAACCGGTGGGCATGACATCACGGTGGTGTTTAGCTCAGACAACGGCGTTGGGGACGTGCGCGTCTCACCACGTGTTGTGGAGCCTTCTTCGGAGCGTCGGTTCGTTTCGTGGTTTGGTTGGCCGTTGCTGTGTGTCCTTGTGGCATGTGCTCACGCAGCCGGGTCGTGTTTGTGAGCACTGCCAGGATGATGATTGTGAACGACAAGGTTTTGGCCGTTTATGTGCCTTCCTCGATTGCTCGTGCACTTGGGCGTGACATGGTTGTCACAGCGGCTGAACATACCGCGGAAACGCTTCCCGTCCACATGGAGTGGGAAGAGTGGCCGGGTGTGACCATCAATGTGGTGGACGTAGATGAAGACAAGTAGCGTGTTCACCACGAACAGTGGTGTTCATCCTGTTGAAACAGCGCACGAACTACACATGCGCCACTAATGTTTCCAAATGATGCCCGCATCGAAACCGCACACATCAGCCATACACAGGCTCAGCATGCCTTCACCCTGATCACCACCTCTTTCACCACCAAATACATAGCGAAGACTCCATGCCACGTAATCACTGTGTTGTCACACACAAACAACGCGGTGACGTGGATCAGTACGGATAATTCGCCTCACCACATTCAAGCAACGTACTTGGTGACAGCAACACTGAGTCCAAGCCGTAAAACATGCCCAAGCTCTTCAACTGGTGCTTGACTGCTAACATGATGCACATACCAACAACACACGTTGTTGCAGCAACTTGCCTCTTTGCACATGGAGATGGAAACCATATAGTGGTATGGGTGACTGGAGTAGAACGCAGCGATGACATTTGATCCACAACTGCAGTCATTGAAAGGAGTTGAATCTGCACCACGGAACCGTGAGATGAGCAAAATCGGGCCACAGGGCTCACCGGCAGACGCACCAGGGGGGCAATCCGTTCAACAAGCATCCGAAACATAGTGATCCCTGCGTCGTGGTGTGCCAGGACGGTTCCACTGGCACAACACGACAACGACTTCAGTGAAAATAACAAAGGGGATGCCCATGACACTGCTGGAGGGATGCTACACACAAGAGACACACACCGACACACAGACACAGCGCGGACACACGGGCAAGGCAACATGCATGCATGTACGTACTCTGACAGCAGCATCCCCCAAGACCACGCCGACGCCCAGTCTTGTGCAAAAAATCTCCCAACAAACCACGGTCCCAGCAGCATGACAGCATGGAACCAAAGAAACGACGCGAACACGCGTGGGCGTCTGTGGGCCAGTGTGATGTATGGAACCAGGCCTGTGTACGTGGCGTTCACGATTGAGCACCACAAGCGACGATGAAAACCGGCGGTCCCTCCAACTCGTAACCCGTGTCCACGGGTAAGATGTTTTTCAAGCCATGAAGCCACCGCTGCGTTGTATCGCTCTGTTATCGTGGAGTGGTCTTTCGCCCCGCGTACACCCGTGTCTCGGGCTCCACGGTCCACAGACGCTCGGATGCGATGCAGGACAGCGTACGGAGCCAACACTGCGAAGCCCAGCGTCCACAGCAGCGCGAATCCCACAAACGCGTCAACATGGTGCTTCAGATTTCCTGTCATGACCCACACTGAGAAGGCGCTGTCAAACGGTGGAACCGTGCCGTCCAGAGAAAACAAATGGTTGACACTCCTGACACGACCGGCCGCATCCCGAGCAGTCACTTCCAAGCGATGCAGCCCTCGCGATAACTTGGTGGGGTCCCATGCAGCAACCCACAGCGGTGCAGCTGCACCTACCCCTGGCCCTGCAGCTGTTGTTGCGTCACGTGGAGGAGCTGCTGGGGTGGCAACGAGCACTGGGCCACCGTCGACCGAAATCGTGACAGACTCCACCACATCGGGCGAGAAGACGAGGGCACGAATGTGGGACGAGGCAAGTGCGACACTGGTAGGCTCAAAAGGTGAGGTGTAACGAGCATCCTGTGTTCATGATCGCGTAAGAGCATAGTGGACTTGCTTGTGTGCGGAGTGGAGGACAAAGAGACGCATACCTTGGGGTTGGTGACAAGAATGCTGGGCCACTCCTCGTGGTGATGATCCGCGAAACTCATGATATCGTGGTCAAAAGCCACGATTCTGTACCTACGGCGCGAAACAAAGTCCCCAACCTCAAGTTCGAGGGTTCCTATCGCAAACAAGCATGGGAAGGTGAAATGCACACGGCGAGCAGCTTCAAACACGCACCAACAACAAAGGCGTGAAGAAACGAACCTCCCTCATGTCGAGCTTGAAGGTACTCCCCAAACCACGAGTGAACCACCTTGCCAAGAAGCCCGTGAAAGTGGCCACAGAAATGTGCAATCACATGGTGCTGAGCGAGTGCACCATACAGCGACGGCGTGGATTCCACAGCAGCAGCTGAACCGTTGGTGGATTTCTGGGGTAGGGTGTGCGATGCAACACCCCGGAGCAATGTTGTAGGACTGGTTCCGGCATGCATGACACTTGACACGGGAAAATGGCCAAGCGTCACGGTAGTGCCCTCGCTGGACATTGCTTGTTCTTCGAGAAACGCTGAGGCGCTCTTCGTAAACTCGCCGAAAAAGTGGCGAGCGGAAGCCTCGCTCAACGAAAAGTCCAACGCGATGAACTTGTACTCACCAAATCTGGGCAGCATGATACTAAGCACACATTCCATCCCGATACTCGTACAAATGTATTTGCGGGACTCACCCTGGTCGAAACGTGAATGAATAGTGAGACGTTCCATCTCGAGGGCGCACAAACTCGAAGCTGCGTGGCAGGTGAAGCACTTCTTGCGTCAACTCGACCCCATCCTGCGTGTGACCCGTTTGATCTAGGTAGAACGGTGTCACACCGTAGGAACGATACAGATTGAGTGGTGAAGAGGGGTGGGGAACATCAAAAGCATCATGGTTTCCACGCAGGTCAAACCAAGGGGAGGCAACAGCGCCAGTCTCGTCTTGGGAAAGCAACCCTGACACGCGGGATCATGGGATGACAAACTGCAAAACTACGGAGGACACGGCACAGTTTCACACCTGCGTCTTCAACTGCTGTCCTATATGCATTCCATTCAACGTGCTTCTGGCCAAGGGCCCCAGGGTAGTATGGTTTTTCCTTTTTCGCGTCTGTCAAGTCGCCAGTGGCAATCACAAAGGCAGGGCGAAGAGTCTGGACTAAATCCTCGCGGCACCAGGCCCTAAACCGAGCTTCTCGCTGCAACTCACGACAGAAGAGCAAATGAGACGACAGGATGGTCAACTCCGTTGCAGCTCAGCAAATGGATCACACCTTTGGGTCAAATTGGTTGATGTGAACATCACTGACATGCACGAACCAAAACAGGCGGTCGCTTGTGCCACCTGTGATCGCAATCCCACCCGGGGAAAGCACCAACCACGAGACGTGCGATAGTAGCAAGTTATAAACCACCCGCCGAAGGATACAGTGTGAAGGCATCAGGGCAAGGCATACCCGGAGACACGGTGGCTTGGGGAGACGATACATGACTCCCCACATGAGTTGTGGCAGGCTGGAGATGCTGCGACAGCAAGATCGGCGCCAGCAGGGCACACACGATGACCAGGGGACACAACACCCCGTGCAACATCACAAGCCCTGTGATTTCAGGCTTTCCACAGCCAATGCCAGGACGAGCACATGAATCAGCCAGCCGCCGCGTTTCAACACCAGTCACACATGCGCGGACATGCGCAGCACTACACAATCGTGTGTAAGATCCGGTCATTTTGCAGCAAATTAGTGACATTACACTTTGCCTGCTGCGAGTCGGGGTGGGAATCGGATTCGCCGCTTGTTCCACGAACACCCCTCTAGCCTGCTTTCGACATTTCTGATCGAGGTTTCCTTTCTTCCCAAACCCTGTTTGCCTCCCTTTGACATCCAACATCGTGAACCGCGTCTCGCACCTGATTGACGTGACCCCCACAGCTGTGCTGTTGCTGTAGTACCACTTGACAACATGGATCATCAAGACTGGGCTCCTGTCACCATCCGCCGAGGTGGGCGCCGTGCTCCGGGCGAGTCGAAGAAAGCTGCCCAGCAGCGTGCTGTTCGTTCTGGACGTGCTGTTGCACAGCGAAAATGTACGTGACGCCTCTCTCTCCTCTCTCTCCATGTGGCCCTTCGTTCCATGCTGACCGAAGTTGTGTGCGCATTTTGCACACAGATGCTGCGGGTGAAAACAAGAGCGCCCACACCGCCATCGGGGCAGGTGTGAATTTGAAGAAGGTTGAGGATGAGAATGAAAACTTTTCACGTGAGTCACTGTTCCCAAGTCGGTTGAACCCAGCACGCTGACAGTTTTGGGTGTGTGTGTTCTGTTGACAGTCAAGAAGGCCGGGCGCCAGTTGGGAATGGCGATTCAGCAAGCACGCGCCGCTAAAGGCTGGAAGCAAAAGGATTTGGCCCACGTACGTGGGCGTGGTGGCATGAAAACGTGTTGGTGCGGCGTCCCGCTCACTCTTGTTGGGTTGGGCTGCAGCGCATCAATGAGAAGTCAACCGTGATCAACACATACGAGTCTGGAAAGGCTATCCCGAATCCCCAAATCATTTCTCGACTAGAGCGCTGCCTTGGTGTCAAGTTGCCACGTCCTGGCAAGGCCAGCAAGAAGGGCAAGGGAAAAGGTCGCAAGAAATGAGCGGAGCACATGTGCAGGCGCGTCGCCTTTCGTTTGCCAGTTTACGTTGTGCAACAAATCGTGTTGAGCCCACCGACTTCCAAGTTCACTGCCGAGTTCACCATGCCAATCAGAGGTGCCAATCATTTCATTCCAATCAAAGAGTTGTCTTCGTACGGTGAACGCAACCGCAGCAAGACAACCTTTGACGCTCAACAAAAAAGTGCATCCGCACAGCAAGCTACTCAGACTTGGCCTCGCACTCAGTGAAACCAGCAGCCAGGGTGACCAAACCAGCGACGCCGATGATACCGTAGGACATAGCTTGGGAAGTCTTCAAGTCGTGGGCAATGATGTTGTCCCACATCTGCGACGCAGTGGAAACATCGTCAGGTCACAGAGTGCGCCAGAGAAACGTGATCGCAAACATCGCCAAAGGCAGCATGTCATGCATCGCCAACGATACAACGTACGATATGGCGCACACCAGTCATGAAATGGTACACGAGAGGGCCGGCGACAGCCATCTTAGCAATGGGCAGCATCCAACCAGTCTCGCGCATGGCCTCCACGTACACAGAAAGCTCCTGTCCGGTGGCCATCAGGTACATGGAAGCACAACCCAAGGCTGGAGCACGCAGTTTGGAGCAGATAGGCACAGAAAACACAAGGTAGGATGACAGAAAACACATGCAGAACAGACCAAATGTGCATCAGACATTGCTGCGCAGTCGAACCAAACAGACACCCGGGCCGTGCGATCCTAGATTCTACGCACCGCCTGTCATGAAGATGCCGGTACCACGGTGGCCAACAGAGGTGATGGCATTCAATCCGAACTTGTACACGGTGATGTGAGGAGACAGCGGGCGGTTGGGCTTAGTGGACTGCCACCGGCGGGTCAGGGCGCCACAAGCATCGGCGCTGGAGCCAGAAGCCACAGCCGGGGCAATCATGGAACGAGAACCCAAAGCAACACGACGACCGTGTGCCAGGATGGTGGCGCGCACAAGGTTGGCCATATTTTAGTTTGACAGGGAATGTGGCAGGAAGGGAGAGTCAGATCGGTCGGAGGAGGCAACGCACGCAAACCAGCAGCAGCACGACCAAAAGGGTCACGCCACTTCCGCCTTAGCGTGGCTGATTGAGTCACGTCAAATTCACACAGATTGTGGTTGTTGCGGCGCTTGCTTGTGGGAGCTCGCTTGCTTGCTTGTTGTTGGTGCTTTTGCTGTTGCTATTCCCTACGTCAACGCTGCACAAGGTTCGTTGTGTTTGTCAAAGGTTTGAGTTTTGTGTTTTTCATGCGGCACGTTTAGATGATGGTGTGGAGCTTGTTTCGTGCTGACGGTGTGTGGCTCGCCTCGGCTCGCTGTACCAGATGATGAACACCATCGCCCGCCGCTCTGCCCGTGCCGCTATCGTGGCAGCCAAGCCCACTCAGCAATGTGTAACCACCACTGCAGGTATGTTCGTTTTTGTGAGTGCCTGCTGCTCGTCGGTGCTCATGCAACACTGTGTGCTACATGAATCACCCCCCACCCGTCGCCTGCTCAGTCCGTGCCATGAGCTCCAACGCTGAGTGTACGTACACTGATGATTCCACACAACGCCGCATGGCTGCATGGCATTGTTTGCGTTGCGTTGTATGTTGGCTGAGTGATGCGTCTGACCTTTACTTGGTTGTTCTGATGTTACAGTTCTGACCTTCTCGAAGGGATCCACGCAGCGTAGTGTTTTCCACCTGTCCACGTACGCGCTGGCTGTCTTGGTTCCCGCTGGAGTTGCCATGGGTGGAACCGCTGCTTCTGTTGCCGACATGGCACTTGCCGGTGCCATCCCCATTCACACTCTCATCGGCATGCGCTCCGTGATCTTGGACTACGTGAAGCCGGATAGTGTGCAGAAGGTGTCGTTGCTGCTGGCGACTCTGTTCTGCACTGGCATGGGTGTTAGCCTTGTCAAGTTCAACCTGGACGATGTTGGCATGATTGAGGGCGCGAAGTCGCTGTGGCGCCCCGCCAAGAAGTCTGAGTGAGGTTAATTCCGCGCCTCATGTGCCGCCGCAAGGAGTTTGCTTCGCTGTGGCGGCGCCTGGCTGTGTGATAGAGTAGTGCTACGTATGCAGGTGTTCGCCTGCTGTGTGGGGAGTTGAACATGTCCGTTTTTTTGGGAGCACACATGTGAATGCACGCACCACGCCACGCTGTGAGCCTGCCTCACAGCTGTATCTTGAGTTTCGGCCCATTTCCATCACGCCGGTCAGCCATGATGAGCAACTCAAAGTACGCCGCAAAGCCAACATCAACCCGTGCGCGAGCTGCGGGTTTGTGGAATGGTCTGGGACCAACCTGCCCCTTTCGCCACGTGGGGGTGTCGTCTGCACCGCCTTGCATGCGCTCCACTTGCGCAAGCGCGTCGTGCAGCTCCTGTTGCCGGGGGTCCAGCGCTTGCACACGCAACTCGTCCGGAACGAGCTTGCCTTTGGCTTCGAGACGAACAATTCTGCGCGTCGCCCTCCTCCGTAGGCGTGCATCTCGAATGGCTTGACGGCGAGCGGCGGCGCGATCATGCCTGCCGGTGAGCCTCTTCTGGCACCCAGCCTCGTCCGACTCATCCACGGCAGACGTTATGTGGCAGCATATTCCCCGAGCAACTTCGTCAGGCAGCCACAAGGTGTGCTGCTGCTGTCGCTCTTCATCCCACGCCTCCAGCCACACACATGGAAAGGCCACGAATACACGAATGTCGAGGTCGATGTGGGTTGGCTCGTCCACCTCACCTGGGCAAAGACAGAGGGGGGGGGATACAGAACACAAAACACGCCAACAAGTGAGTCACGGCTCATGGGCACGCACATCCAAACAAACGGTCAGCCTAACATACGTGTGTAGGGCTTTGCGGTTCCAGCTGCAACATCCTGTGCATCAGCAACAGTCGCATGAAGGACACTGTGTGTGCCTTGGTAAACACAGTGGTCAAACCTCAACCTCATACTGCTCGTGGACTGTCGCACAGACTGTGTGCCGTGAGTGTGTTGCAGGCTGTCCCTTGCATCAAACATGTGTACTCGCTCCCTGAGGAGGCGCCTTGCGAACACCTCGCCTGGCAGCTGACTGGCGGACTGCCATAGCAAGTCTTCCACAAGCTGGTCGTGAAAAGAGTCACGGGGGGGCGTTGCTTCGCCACCGCTCCCATTGTCACCCCCTCCCATGCTGGCTCCCTTCGAAGCTACAGGGTCGACATCTTCTGTATCTTTTCCGTCCGCCTGCGTTGCAGCATTGCTTTCCGCTCCTTGTTCGGTATCGTCACCCTTCGATTCTGCCTTGGACTCTTCCATTCCCGCTTCACCACAGCCTTGAACGCAATGAGCCGGGATTGCGCCCGGCAAAGGCGGACCGTGCTTTGCTTCAACACGAGTGCGAAGGGTGGCTAAGAGCTTCTGATCTGGCGTGGCGAGAGCCACAAGGGCATCCCCACGCCGAACCGAGAGACGGTGGGTGGTCGCGGAGTTGACTTCATACACAAACACATCCACAACATCATCCATGCTCGCCCCTTCGAATGGATTTGCATGTGTCCAACTCCAATCCTGTGGACAACGAAGGTGATGCCATGGCCTGTGTTTGTGCATGTGGGTGAGGGACGAACCGTTTCGGAGAGGTCACTGTCATGGAAAGCACCCTCGCCATCAGAAGCATCTGAATCCGTGCTGTCACTGTCACTGTCACTGGAAGACTCTGAGCTGGAAGGGTCGTCAGGTACGTCACTATCCCCGTCACCTGTGCCTGTGTTTCGGCTACTTGCCGCCGAAGAGTGCTTCCGCGACTTGTCACGAGTCGAGGAATTGTCCTTCCCCGAGTTGTCTTCGTCACTTGCAGAGTTATCACTGGAGTCCGAATCACTATCAGCCCCACCACCTGGTGGGACAAAAGGAGCAAAATTATCCTCTTCCTCCGCGTCCGAGTCGTCATCACCGTCGCTATCAGACCCGCTCCCAAATCCTTTTGCCACAGGTGCACTGGGTTGCACAACGCCAACTTCGTCTCCGGAAGGTCTGACGATGGGTGGTTGTTTCATGTCAACACACACAACAAGCAGTGAGGCGAGTCTGCAATCGCGGAGACACTGATTTGCACAAAGGTTTCGTCACTTACTCGGACGGACCATTTCCCCCTCCAAGCAGTGTGTCGAGGTCCAGGCCGTCATCGCTGTCCATGTCACTGTCGAGGTCACTGAGTGCGATATCCCCCGCTAGATCATCATCTCCGCCTGCGGCTGCTGCTGCCGCCGCCGCAGCTTCAGCCGCTGCAGCGGCGGCAGCGTTGCTCCCTTCCCCATCCACACCAAGCTCGGCGGGTGGCGGAGTCGGAACACGGATGAGATCCACCATCACAACGTCACATAGCTTGCCCTCCTCTGCACGAGTTGCGGCTTCCCCAAAGAAGGCCATGCGAGCGAGTTGGTCTTGGTGTTCAAGACCGTCCCCAGTTGTCCCAGCCCGCGTAGAGTGGGGTGGGCGACGCCAATACGCCTCAAACGGGCACAACACACCACTCATCATGACCGAGCCAGCTGCCAACAGGTCGCCGCGTCCAATTTGACGTAGCCTGGGTGAGGTCACACACACATACACAAGCAGCAGCGAAAGGTGATGTTGTGCACGTTGTCTTGCAACATACTCTTGCACACAGCCACGCACGGGGTTACACGGCGCTGAATTGGACGTTTGCGAGTCCAGTCCAGGTGCATGGCGTTGTTCGGGTGATTGGGGTGGCCCAACGGCAGACGGTGCAACGCTGGGGGCCGAAATAGGCTCGGGAGGGACTGCCTGTGAAGATCGTGTCCTCCTTCTCTTCGAGACAGCCAGTGAGGGCTTGCCTCGAGCACGTCCGCGTGCAACAACGCCAAAGCTGGAGGCTGTCGCGGCCCGCGCTTTTTGAACTTTGCGGGCTTGTCAAATGCAACCATCCCCGCATCCGGTGCAGACGATTCACTGCTGCTCCAACTGTCACCGCTCCCACTGTCGGTGCTGCCGTCGCTATCAGAACCGTCACCATCGCTGGAAGACGAAGAAGTGTCGGGGGCATCGTGCGCTGCCTTGTTGTGATGATGCTGATGGGTGTGGTGGTGAATCTTGGGGTTGGCAGGGTCTTCTTCCTCGTCGGAGTTCGGCGGCGGCACCTCGTACAACCCTGGGTGCTCCATGCGATCCTGGAAGTTCATGCGCTGCCTGTTGTGCTCCATCAACAGTGACACGCCGGGTCTGTTGACAGACATCCGCACACCAACACACTCATGATCACAAGACGAGCTTTCGACCCTTCAAACACGACGCGCTACGTACACGCCACGGCGGGCACCCAGACAGAGCGCCGAGCTTTCGTGTGTGTGCACCATGTCCAGCATGTGCACAAGCAGTGTCGCTGCAGCTTTCCGCTGCTCACGACTCCAAGAGGAGGCGACAGGCCAGAGATGTGGAGGCTGCAACGCCTCCTCACTGAATGTGCCCAAAGCTTGCATGTCAGCCTTTGACGTTACCAAAGGCGCACAAGGTCAAAGTTAGCCGCAGCAGACAGCGAGAACACGTACAGCACGTGAGTGCGATATTTGCGAACGCATGCGACCTCACCTGCGCTGCCGCCATCTGCGACACAAGGTAGGCGTTCGATCGATTGCGAACAACAGCATCGCTGCTCGCCACGTAATCCACAGGCGGCACCACCGAGCTATGGTGGTGAATACCATGAGACGTTTGTGCGTCGTCGATCACATCGGAGTCTCCATCGTCCACATCATCCTCCTCCTCGTCCACTTGTATTATACCGTCCATCCCCACCATGAAGCTGTGGGTCAAGTGAGGCGTTGAAATCAAGAGTCCTGGAATGGAAGTCGGCACACGTCTCATACGGGTGCCAGGCAACACGAGGCGGCTTGACAAACTGCGGTGCATGGAGCCCACACGCGCCACTTCTGCAGCGAGGGCGGACTCCATGCCGGCAACTGCACCCAAACCAGGCGTGCAGTATGTTGTTGCAACGGGCTGCAGTGGGTTAGCGTGCGAGAAGGTATCTGTTGGTGCCGTTGGACTCTCATCATGCTCGCCATCCTCCCCATGTTCGGCTTCATGCATATCCACGCTGCCGTCGGACTTGTTCGAGTCCCATGTTGGGGACTCGACTCGTCCGAACACTTGTTCTTCCCGTTCCATCCCACCAGCGCTCAAGCCCTCAGCATCCTGCAAGACCGGCGCCTCCTCCTGAGCTGGCGCTTCACGATGTAGCTCCGTCTTTCTTCCTTCCTCCATCATTTTTAGACGTGCTTGGTGCCGTGCTTTGTCCTCCATTTTACGCTGGTACCAGCTTGCCACCTTTAGCGGTCGCTTGCCGAACAGATGGCCTTCGGGGGGTGGGTTGAGAAGGGAGGTTTTGACAACACCGTGTTGAAGCTCTGAAACGTGCCGCAGCAGTCGATCGAGAAGCCCGACCCCGACAGGGAAGTGAAATGTTTCCGATGTGATGGGGTCGTATGCCTCTACATAGCTGTTTGGCACATAGGTTCACACTAAAAGTCAGGTGCCATTGGCTTGCGTATTGAACTAGCAACGCCCAACTCACATGTTTTGCATTCTCGTCACATCTTCCCAAACAGTGACGAGAAGGGTGAACTGAGAAAACCTCCGGACCTCGCGCAGAACAAACTGCCAGTCAGGTTCAAGCGGCTGAAACTCGGACCCAATTTCTTGCACACGTGGGCCGGATCGATTCTCCGATTCCACACCGCCTGTGTAGGTCTTGCGCACTTGGCGCCGATTCGTGCGCACGAAGTTGCTCGTAGCGGCCTCAATGAGCTCTGCGAATACGGTCGGGTCGAAGTCTTCCATGGAAGATCCTCGCCGTTGCCCTGGCGGGGGGTGTCAGGCAAAGCAATAGATCCAGCAAAAGCAGACCACGAGCACTGACGCACCTGGATCCTGAGCACGACGTGCTTGGACAGCTGCTTTGGCTTGAGACATCACGAATGTCAATGCTTGTGCCGCCTGAACACTACTGAGACGTCTGCGATGCCGAGCGTCTGCAGCCTTTTCTTGAGCAATCAGGTGAAGCTCTTCTTCTGTCAGTTGTGCTGTCTCATCGGTTGGTTCACTAGCCGATACCTCAGACTCCTCTGTGTCGTGTCCCCCGCCGTCACCGTCTGACTCGCTACTTTGTGTTTCGTACTCCTCATCTGATGACGACTTGGCCGCCGCCGCCGCTGCAGCTTCCTCGGCTTCTTTCCGCACTGATTGTTCACCCAGAGTGAGCCTGGTAGCATTCAATGCTACTTCCATGGGCAAACAACTTACACTTCGCGGCTGCTTCCTCTGCCTCCAACTGTGCGACTCGAACAGCGTGTGCTTCCCTGTCTGCTGCGTCGAGTGCCTCCAGCCTTGCCCCTTCGACAGCAGCCAACGCTGCCTGTCTTTCCCGGAACTCAGCCCTTCGCTTCCTTGCAGCCTCAACCCGCTGCAGTTGTTTTCCGCGCGAACCACGAGCAGCGCGCCATGTCAGAGGTGACGGAAAAGGAGAAGCTGTCATACCACTGAGATCTAACATGCCCCAACGGCGGCGCACCTCGTAGCCAGCTCGGTGCTTGATTCCCGGGGTCAAGTAGGCAACTCGATCACGAATGCACACGGGGCGTGTGGCAGCATCCTGTAAAGAAGGTTCTGCTGTACCCTCTAACTCAGCATCTTTGCGGCTTGAACTTTCGTTGTCCACATCGTCACTCACGCTATCTCTGTGCTCACTGCAATTGTCTTCGGAGCTCGAGTTGGCATCGCTCACCTCGTCTTCCACTTCAGATCCACTGTTCTCCTCTGTTTGGGTCCGCACTTCCACCATGTCGACCAGCAGCCCACACAAGTCGAACTTGTGCCCCGGCAGCAAGAAGTCTGCTAGGTTTGATTGCACGAACAGCGCTTCCAGGTCCTCCATGCTCACCTGGGACATGCCATACAGCACAACAACAACAACAACAACAACAGCACACACGGCATGGCACAGTCGTACAACACACCTGTGAGGCGCACAAATCGAGGGATCGAGGTGGTGCACCACATGCCCGCCGACCTGCAAGCGGTAGGTAATAGAGTGCTTGGGGAGATACAGTGACACTATCAAGCACCGACCCGGGCGGAGACCGACACCAAACACTCTGCCATGCATTCCAACTCCATACACGGAAACGATGGCCTGGAGATGGCCGATACAGACCACACGCTGCCACAGTTTGTCTTGGTTTACCGCGGCCCCGCCCTTCACTTCCACCATCAAAGCGTCACGTTTTGGAATCTTGGCCCTGGCAGCAGGAGCCTTGTATTGCTTGCTGCACCGTAGACACCACAGAATGTAAAAACAAGCAAGACAAGCAAGCATTGCATGGAAAGCGATTTGGATAACGCACTCGCGAGGAGACCAGAGCGAGCGGTACTTGCGTCGACGCCAGTTCTTGTTTCGATCCCGCACGATCTCGGGCCAGTCATCATGCGTCGCACGATAGCGTGCTCGATTTAGTGGCATCATAGCAACCTGCACACATGCACACGTGTGATTGAAGGTCGGTTGGTTTGGCAGAGTACACGTGTGCTTACCCGATCGCCTTGGACAGTTGGTTTCGCAAGAAAGAACTGCAACGGGTTAAAGCGGAGCCGTGGCACCGGTTGCTCTCTGAGAGCAGCGACTTGTTCAGTGATAGGAACAAGCTCGCCAAACTCGTTCATGACGGCTGTAGTGTTGCAAAGACGGGTGAAGTTTGTACGTGTCGCACAGATTGACCGCATCGCTTGTACTCACTTCGTGTTTGGGTCACATATTCGACACTCAGGGCGCCAACCTTGTCTGGCACCGACACTCTTTGCCGTTCCACCTTGCGCTTCAAGGGATGCACTTCGTCTGTCACACGCACACGCACCACGCATACCTCCTGTTGTTACAACCCAGGCTTATCAAAGGCCAGCATTCACACGCACTCCATTCGTTGAGCAAGTGCCGTATTGGCTGAAACTTGGGATCCAACATGACAGTGGGAACTTTGGCGCCTATCGTGGCGCGTGCTTGTTGACCCAGTGCCTTTGTTCCACGGTTGGTTGAAGCACAGTGGAGAGGGTCGTCACGCGGAGCCCTCCGGGCAGACAAAGGACGCTGCCGGTGTGTTCGCGTAGGATTGACGTGCGACTGCTGTGCCTGATTCCCAGGGCGCAGGCGACCAAGTTCAATGACGCTCGTGGACGCCCTTCGGCGCCGAGCCACCGCCGAGGGGGCAGGGGATGCAGCGACAACGTTCGGCGGTCTCTGCGTTGGCCTCGACATCCCAGATCCTGCTCGAGCTCGCGGAGATTCATGGGCTGCAGAACTGTTCACGTCTTTTGCACGAGCTTGAGCAGAGCGCGGCCGGGAGGCAGAAGGGGGGCGGGAGGCACGATGAGCTGACAACGGCCTCATGACCAGCCCCCGAGCCACAACAACCTCTGCTTCGTGATCGAGCTTGTGAGGCGGTGTGGCTGCACTATCGCTCATCTTCCTGCTGGCGCTGTGACGGGCAGTCGTGCTGCTTTGGGCCGGATGGCGCTCGCTGCTGTGAGGCGCCGAACTGCGGGGGAGGGAATCCAAAGAAATCGAGTGCGCGGGACGAGACCGCTGAGTGGGCACTGTGGCGCCCTTGTCAAGTGGCTGTAGCAGGGATCGCTGCCGTGGAGACCAGGCGTGCCGCGAGGAAGCATGCAGCCGCGATGAGGACTCTTTCTGGTGGGCACTTTGATGCCTTCGTTGACGCGCGAGCCGCGCGTGCGTCAGTCCCGACCCGGCAGCACTAAGGCGCCGTCCAAGCGGAGTCGAGCGCAGGCGGGTTCGGTGGCTTGAACGGATGCCAGCGCCATCACGGGGGCGCTCACCGAGTGGCGACACATGAGACTCCGCGTTCGTCGCTTTGCCATGGTGAACAAATGTGTTCAACGGCCCCGAGTCGATGCCGTGGGGTCGCGGGTGAAGGTGTCCCGTTGACGCGGTTCGCCGCATGGCATCCGCCACCGCCGCCGTACGATGAGGTAGGAACAAGGTTGCGTGCAGAGCCGGATCAGCTGATGCAGAGGGCTCACACAACGCTGAATCATCTTCCAAAAAATCCTTCTCAGCTGTTCACATCACCACACGGCCGCCGTCAGCACCTGTAACACCTGTGCTTCCCCGCACACGTGTGTGTCGTACCTTCCGTGGCCTCAACTAATGCAGCCTGTGTGAGCTTGATTTCCTCGATCAGACGTAGCTCCATGGCAGTGAGTTCCGCCAGGCGTTGGGCCTGCCCAGTATCATCTCCTGGTACGACTCCCATGGCACTTTGAACAACTTGTCTGGCAGCCGCCATAAGAGACGTGTCACCCGCAGTTGTCTGTGGAGCATGGCGTTTCCGCAGCTGCGACTCTGCCTTACGCCGGCGGTGCGATGCTCGCTTTTGGTGCGCACCACGGGCTCGTTGACTGCGACCACGACGAACTTGGCGCGCCTGCATGGCGTCCCGATCGTGGGTGCAAGCCGAACGAAACCGAAACTACGGTGTAGTGCCACTTGGTAACACCATTGTCGGTATGGCGCCTACTGTTGTGTTACCCTGCCCCCCCGTGCCGTTGAGTCACAGTACTGCGGCGGGAGTATGCATCCACAATGGCGAAGGAGAGCGAATCTTCGCAGCACGAATCCCAGGCGTGAACTCAGGAGCTGGCGCACGCTTGTGCTGATTTGATGGAAGACATAAATTTATGGCTTATTGACGGCAGTGCAGACGGTGCCTGTTGCAACGAATCAACACTCACGGTTAAGGCACGAATCCTGCTGTGAGCCTCCCCACACCCCCGTGGCGCCTCTTTTGGAGGAACAGGGTTGCGTAAACATATTATTGTGGCTTGGGGCGCAGGGGCCGGACAGCCAGAAGGTTCAGCCGTGTTTCACCAGTTGCTGTGAGCGATGAAGCGGTCTCGCCAGCCTCTGGACTTGGCGTTCCACGAGTTTACCTGTGTTGCGGGTACGGCAGCACACGCAGCATGTTGCAGAGGGCTTGCTAGAGCACTGTTGGTGTGATATTGGCGGAGTGGTTTCAAAGAAAGGTGCAACTTGTGCGGCTGACGGTTGTACTTGTGTCTCCGTGTGAGGACGCAGACATCGCGAGCCTTGCTGCCGGTGAAGGAAGCGATGAGAGCAAGGAAGCCGACGGTGGCAAGAAAAAAGTTTCTGTGAATGCGGTCCGAGTCAATAACAACGGTCTTCCAGATTTAGTGGGCCTGGGCTCTGCACTGGCGAAGCATGTCAGGGCCACATCCGAAGTCAAGTGGATTGACGCGAGCTTCAACAAGCTCACAAGCATCAACGAAAGCGTACGTTCTTCTCAACGCCCCTTTGTCAGTTCCGTGCTCTGATTGAAGAAGAAAATTGGGTTGGCTGTTCAGGATTTTGCTGAGTTCCCGGAGCTCAGCCGTCTGTACTTGCATGCCAATGGCATAAAGAGTCTTGCCGAGGTGGAAAAGTTGTCCAAGCTGGACACACTTCGTTCGCTCACTATGCACGGAAATCCAGTGGCGGAGAAGCCACTGTAAGTCTGAAGTTTGGGTGATGGGTTGTTTGTTGCCCTGTTTGTCGTCCCATGGCTGATGGGGTTCATGGCTTCGGTCACACAGGTACAGGAACTTCGTCATCTCCACGCTGCCGTGGCTGCGAACACTTGATTTTAGCCCTGTGACTGACCGCGAACGTGATCGTGCGATCACGTGGCGCCAAATGACGGTGATTAAGCGCAAGAAGAAGAAGAAGGCTGCTTCTGAGGCGGGAGCAAGTTCCTAAAGATTATGCGAGCCACGTTTGCGTGCCTGTTCTGTCTTTCCTCTTGTCTTGTTTGCGTATTTGTGTGTGCAAGCACCGCACCCGGCAACAACATCATATCTGTTTCTTTTTGGATCCATGTTTGCGCCGAAATCCAATGGAGCGTCGTGTGTGGATGGTGTCACGTCGGCGGTTCATTCGAAAAACGCAAGCATGGCTCTCTTACAGAATCAAGCAACTCGCGCATCCCATACCAACATGGAACCTATGAGGCCGCTACACCAGCTGCGCCAACAGCCAGTGACAGGTTGCCAACAAACGAAAGGGGAAGGCAACAAGAGAAAACAGAGAAGGAGGAAGAAACGACAAAAGGTTCCACTCAACCAAGTCTCACGCTGTACGCAATCGTGACACGGGCGACTGTGGACACGTCGCGATACGTGACCACACGAAGACGCAGCTTGTCAGGGACAAAAAAACACGTCAGAAGTAGCCGTCATCACCAAAGTCATCGTCCACAACGCCACCAAATCCTGGTCATAGCAAGTACACGTCAGAGACAGCACAGACATCAAACAGCGAAACGAACAACTCACCAGCATCGCCGTAGCCATCACCGTGCAAGCCAAAGTCAGCACCGTACGGTGTGGACAAAGAGCGCAGCTGCTCATCGAGCTCCTCCACATGGCGGGCAGTGCTTCGTCGAGGCGTCTTTGACTTGCGCGACTTGGCGCGGGGCTTGGGTGCCAAGCATGACTTTACGAAATCGTTCAGCTCGACCAAGGTGCCATTGTCCAATGAGTCGAAGTCGATCTCCACGTCTTCGTCAGCTGCGCGGTTGCGCAGCGATGGCATGCGTCGCGCGATGATATCCAGAACGTGGTCCAGCTTGTCACCAGGCAACTGATTGATGTGCTCGCTCAACATACGCTTCTCCTCCACTGAGAACGAGGGCTGGGAAGTGGCCTGCAATGCCACGACCTGCTGCTGAAGCACCGCCAACTGGGCACGCAGAAGCGCGACCTCAGAGTTGCTGGTGTCCTGTGCCGCCACCTGAGCACCAGCCGGTCGGGGCTTACGACGCGCAGACGACATGGTACGCGGCTTCTTGCCAGCCTTGCCACCAGACCGAGGTGTGCGCACCGGTGGGGCGCGCTTGCGGTTGCCCGCAGGCGTGGACATGCCACCACCACGCCCACGACCGCGGCCACGCCCACGACCACCACGCCCTCGTGCGCCACGACCAGGTGTGCGACCCTCCTGTGCCCGGGCTTTGGCGTTCTTACGGCGCTCCTCTGCGGCCCGCGCGGCTGCCTCGTCTGCACGCTTCTGCGCCGTCACGCTCGACACCGTCTCGGCAAACTTGCGCTCGAACTGCTTCGCAAGAGCGTCGGCCATCTGATACACCGGCGATCCAGGCTTGTTGTACATAATTGCGTTCTGGAACACCAGTCGCACGTCGGACGCAAAGTCGTGCATGCCCTTGTAGGTGCCCTTGCCCAGGTGGCTGCGGATGGTGGCAAAGTCCATGGGCTGCTTGATGATGTCAAAGTAGTCCGGGATGTTGAGACGCACAGGGTCGACCGGCTGCAAGAAAGGCACCGCCCACTTGTGATCTGATAGTTGCTTCAGCAGTGACTGGCAAGACTTGATTTCGAACGACGTTTTGGCTTTGGTGGTAGGTTCTTGGTCACGAAGGTACGACGGTAGCGCGCGCTTGCGCTGGGCACGAGGTGTGACACCTGCGGGCGTCAACGTCGCTGCAGGTCGTGGTCGCGGCTTGGGCTTGGGCTTGGGCGTGCGCTTGGTCGTCGTTGGAGTCTTGGGCTTGGGCGTGCGCTTGGCACGGGCACCGCGACGGGCTGGGGTGCGAGCCTTGGGGAGAGGCTTGGGCGGGTACTCCTTCGTGACTTGGAGCTCGAAGGTCGTGGGGTTGAACGTGCCCACCAGCTTGAACTCACCAAACACATTCTTGCCCTTGCCAGCCACCCTGACAGTGCCATCCACGTCGGTGTACGCGAATGTCAGGCCTTTCTCTTCAAACTTGGTCTCCGGCACTCCCGGACCCCGCTTCAGCATGAAATACCCATCGTACAGACCACCAGCAGGTGTCGATACAGCTTCAGCAGGATCTCTGGACGTGTACTCGAAGTACGATGTGATGGTGTCATTGGGATTCATTGCCCACTGCCCAGAGAAGGTACAGCGCAGGTCGTTTGACCAAGACAGCTTTCCGTGCAGAACGGGCAACATGGACTTGGCAGGTGCTGGAGCTGGAGCTGGAGCTGGTGCAGCACCAGTGCTCGTGCCTGTGGTTGTTGATGCAGGACCAGCACTGGTGGTGACCGAAGTGGTGACCGTGGCGACTGCGGCAACGCTGGCTGCCGCGCTTGAGATGGCAAGGCCACGGTCTTCCGCTGCACTTCGTTCTACAGGTGCCACAGTTTCTGAAACTGTGGCTGCAGGCTGCGCTAGCGGGGGTGCAGCACCTCCGCCCATCGCATCGTCGCTATCATCGTCCGAGATTCCAAACAAGCCGCCGCCATCGTCGTCCGAGTCTGAATCGGGCACGCCACCACCACTCACGCCCTCGCCAACACCAGCGGGTACGCTTTCAGCAGAAGTAGCAACACCGACACCAGCAGACGCGGTCAATGCTGTCGCGGAGGCAGGGGCATCCAGACTAGGGGTGGATCCTGCCGAAGGTTGAGCAGGCATGGAGCCGTGATTGTCAACTGCCGCAGCAACACCACTTGCTTGGGCAAGTGAAGGGACTGCGCCCGCATCTGTACGTTCGTCATGCCCAGATACTCCTACTTGTGCCTCAAGGACAGGCGACTGTGCGCCTACGTCCTCCACAGCAGCTGCAGCTGGTGCACCGTTGCCCCCTAGTGGGGCAGGTGCACCGGCACCATCACCTGATGGGGGCACTGGCGCCGAGGCGCCGTCCGGGTCCATACGTGCCGACTACACACCAATATGTGTGCGTACAAGGCAATTACACGGCAAGCACGGGAGTTCTAGAGTCGTGGGGGGCAGCAACAGCGCAGGTGTTGTCATGCAGAGTGCAAGATATGCAGCCGCCGTTGCGCATCGACCCAGCCACCGCACACGACGCGGTGGGAGTCCCTACTCGGCACACGCCGTCCCCAAGCACACCAAGGGGCACACCAAACAAAGGCCACCGGCTAGGGTGCCCACGCGGGTGGTGGTGGGAGGGGCAACCCGTGTGGGGTGGGGGTCACGCGGGGGTCAACTTTGTGCGCACACTCAAACCAAAAAGCAAGACTTCTTTCAGTGCCAATTTTGAGTGGGGGTTTGGTGTGCAGATGGCAAGTGGGGCAGACGTGAGGCGTTTGAATGGTGGAGGTTGAGTCACGCCACCTCCCGTCATATCATGGTAGTTCTGTGATTTTGAAATGAAGTTCGAAAAGTCAAAGTTTGAAGGAACTCGCTCATCGTGTATTCATCACATCCGTGGTGAAGTACGTCGGGATGTGACACGAGCGGCCTCGGCGCTGTTTTTTGAAGTGTGTGTGCCCTGCTGCAGCGATGGACGGACCTGCTCAGTTTCAGAGCTTGTTCCTAGAGTGTAGTGACAATGGTCATATTGATACAGATGAACAATGGTTTGATCGGTGTTTGTGCCTAGCTGCCGCAGCGCCACGATTCTGGCTCATACTGTGCGACACAGGCACTCGTTCGTCGCGAAGCTGGTATCACACGGCTGCATCGATGCGACAGAAACTAGCACGCTTTTTTCCTTTTGGGTGCGTTTGATTACAATGCTGTGGGTTTCGGTTTGGCCACTCATGGCGATGTTGTGCGTGCCAGGACAATCAAAAGGAGAGTGCGACAGCCTTTGGCCGCGAAAACCGCAAGGTGGCTCTGACGTTCCCCATGTTCGAGACGTTTGTTTTGAGATTGGCTGATAAGGACCCTCTGATGGCAGTTGCCTCAGAGTACATGGAAAGTATGACACAGGAGGTACGTTGTTCCGCTGACCAGTTCCGCAGTGACCTCACTCGATGAACGTTCCTCTTCAGACGAACCGACTGATTGCCATGGGCAACCGGTGGGGCACAGAGGGGCTAGATGAAGCTCATGCCCGACAACTACAGCAACTGCTGCGTGATGTGTCAAAGCTTGATCAGGTAGTCCTTTCCCAGGTTGACTCATGCATATCCGACCAGGTGAGCTTGGGCGGAATCCTGTTTAGCCATACTGCTCTGCTCTTTGTCTTCCCTTCCGACTATGCCCTTCACGTGTGCGTGCGTGCGCGCGCGCGCGCGTGTGTGTGTGTGTGTGTGTGAACTCAGGTCACGTTGATGAAAGCAGAGCAGGATGCGCGGATGATTCTCGGGCCCATTGCTGCCCAGAAGAAGGAGCGAGCGGCCGACGGTGCAAGCGATCCAGCTGCAAACTGCTTGTGGTTCCAACAGTCTCGTTTGCGACGCATCGAGCAGCACTTGGCGCGGTTTCGGGTGAGTTACTTTGTTTTACATGCTGAAGGGTCGCCTCTGAGCCCCATGCGTACCCGTCTCTTGGCTCTCGTCACAGGTTCTTCCGCGCATGTTTCGTGTCGAGTTTCGCCACATTTCTTGTAACGGTCCCCACTTGTTGGGCCACGCCCCGTTTTATCGGTGTGGGGTCACACCACGTCATGTCGAGGTTACAGCAGCTTCTGAGTACATTGGTGTGGAGGTAGGCGGCGGTGAAGTGATACGAAGGCCTTCCGGTGCGTGACTGCGTGCGTTTGTTTGTTCAACGCCTCCGTGCTGATGTTGTGGACTTGTTTCCCTGTGCAGACATAGCCTTGTTGAGTTCATGGTATGCCACGCGTGTGGATATGACACGAAGACAATGTGTTGCAAAAGGCGTTCCATTCGAGCTCGAGGTACATCAGCCGTGTGCAGCACCTGCTCTGCCCCTGACACGTCGGCGTTAACACCGTGCCATAGGTGGTTCGCGTTCACACAGGTGCCCCCAAAGATTTCTCTGACCGTGTGTTCACGGAAGTTGCTGCACACCGTGAGGTAGGTGTGCGGTATTCAACGTCTCGCGTCTCATTGTAGTGGATCACGCACCATGGTGCGCTTCTGTCCAGCTTTCGCTGTCGCCCTACTTTCCCAATCTTTGTGGTGTTCATCTCCGTGATCGCCACTACGCCAGTGCCGTTTACGAGCATGTTCAGGTGCGAAGATTTGTTGACCATACTTGTTTGAGAATGGTCTTCTCCATGTTTGCTTTCCAACTATGCGCTCACGTGGTGCACCATACAGGCGGCGTCGTTGCATTCCCTTCTTCGCGAAGTCGGTGGACTGTGCGAAACTCAACCGACGTACAGGTGCGTGTTCCACCTGTTTTTCGGAGTACATTTCCATTTCGTTTCATCACACTGATGCATTGTCAGATTTTGGGCCCAAGAAATCCTGCAAGCTCTGTGCCACATCGAGGAGCAGTGTTGCTTTTTGCTGTCTGCGGTGCGAACATGTCCTTTTGCTGTTTCGGTTGGGCGATACAAGATCTCATCTGCTGTGTTGCTCTTGTTGCGCAGCCGCTCACTCTTCACAACGTGTTTGTGTCGAATCAAGGGACGCGGATCACCTTAGGGCGCATTCCGTGGGCAGCGAGGGTGAACGCTGATGGCAGCTCTTGCACAACACAACTCGCCGCTCGCACCCGACTCTTGGCTCAGTCGTTTGCACAGATGCTGCAAGACATGCTATTGGCCTCCGCACTGCCTGGGGTGAGGCGAGCCACAGGCCTAAACGGTTCCAACAGCGATGTGGGAAAAGACGAAGAAAAGCACGGCGGTGGTGATGAGGTGGGTGACGGTGGCAAAGGAGTGGCACCTCAAAAGGTGTTTTCAAGGATGCAGTGCATGCGGGGCATCCATGTGCGCCGTGGAGAAACTTTCACGGTGAGTGTCGTATGCGGCCTTTTGCGTTGTTGCTTGTTCCCCCGCGCGCGCGTTCCATTCCAGCAATGACCACTGTTGTGCGGTGGTGGCTCTCCTGTGCGGGCAGATTGAGCTTGCGACTCGGCCTGGTGGCTACATTTGGGAGCCACCTACGGTGGTGGCACAAACCGCAGACGGTGACGTGGAAGTGGAGGAGCCTGGTGGGGGCGACTCTTTGGATGCTGTGTTGCCAGCGGGCACAATCACGTTCCGCTCAGATGACACAAGTGAAGCAGAGCCTGTCCCGTTGGCATGTATCCCCCTTCGTGCCACGCATGTGCGTTGATTGAACTTGACAATCCGCGCTGTGTCTTGTTCCCGAGACTCACCGCTTGCGGCTACGAATCTCTCACTTGCATCGGGAACCATTTTTCGTGTTACCACAGGTTGGATCATACTCTCTGCTCATGTACCACCACCGGCCTTGGGAACCACTAAGTCGCCAACCCACATGCGTTATCCAGGTTTCTGTTCACGCCACCACAGCATCGCCAGCACTGCAGGCCATAATTGCCGCGTGTGAGCGCAGCGGGCGTATTGCTGATGGTTCGATCGTTACGCCCCCGGTGCCTTTGTCGGCACTTAAGGACCACCCGTACTTTAGCACAGCGGCTGCTGTCAGCCTTCGCTTGGTACACGCTGACTTTGAGGCTGCATGGTGATCGTTGTGTCTTGCTGTTGTGTTGCTGTGCGCGTTTTAACCAGAACGGGACTGCACATTGGTGGTAGTTGTGTATGTCGATACTGGGCGTGGGCCCCACTCTGTGGGGTGACACAACACGACCAGCCAAAGAAAACAATCTCGCACAATGTTGACTTTCGCACGCAACGACGGGGCCGGCGCTCTAAGACCCTAGTACTTTCCATCGAAGGGAATGGCATGAGGGTGGGACACTCCACCCATTTCTATGTCAGCGCCTGCGCCCATCGTGGCTGTCGCCACGTTTTGAGGGGGAACAGGCACACCAGTTTCGATTTCCAATGTGTGCTGACCCACAGCACAGGACCAGCAAAAGCACACCGTCAAGCATGTCTCGCACGGGCTCGGCTGCGCCAGGAACAGCCAGACCAAACAGGGCACGTTATACAGGCACCGTGAGGAACCGCAGTCAGGGGAAAGGACAACATGAGTACAAAAATACGCACTGCAATGTCAAGCTTTTGCTGCAGAGTGAGCCTGTTCATGTAAACAGTCGCGGGGCTCAAGTTGCAGCACAGGTCGCTCCATTGCCACTGGCGGCGCTCCAACTCCGCACGGTTGAAGCTTGCCATCGGGAAGGCACAGCAGCAAGCACTGCAGCAAAGAGCGGAGCATCCACAGCAAGCAAACAGTCCATGCCTGCCGTAGATCCACACACAGCACACGATGTTGAGGGTTTGGCGCAGCCTGGAGAAAGATGCGCGGCCTCCTCGACCACCATGCTTCCACATGACGGTACACGCACCTCCAACGCCCTTGGGGAGTATTTCCTGCGGGCCACATACTACCCATACCTCGAGCCCAACGACGGCCCCGCTCGTAACACAGTGCAAACGCTACCATGCCAACCCACGAGCACAGCATGATGAAGCCATTTGTCACCTCCTCTACCGCCCCCTGAAGATCACGGCAGCAGAAGCAACAACAGCAGAGGTTATGCCAGTGATTCAGAACAGAAAACGTTCGCGGCAAGGAAAGCAGTGACGACACACATGGGGCACTCAACATACGTTCGGGCAACGCTCCAACTTCTCGCTCCAAAAACAACGCTCATCCATCGCACAGCCATCGTCACTCGACTTCTCCCCACACCGCACGTTGTTAAACGCGTTGATGCCGCAGCAGGCTTTCGCCACAGCGGGTGTGACAAAGAACGCCACACATAGTGCACAACACAGGAACACAACTGCGCACCGCATTTGCGTCAGCAAGCTGCGTGTGGTAGAGCGTCACCCAGCTTCAACATGCATGATGCTCTGAATCCGTGTCAACTTGGGGTGACAATCGTGCTGCTCGATCTCCAAGAATCTCCACGGACAATCAATCATGTATCTGCAGTTTCCTCGCTCTCTTGTTGGTCGCAGTGCGCCGCACAGGTTCCCGTCGTGCGAGCAGCAACGTCTTGGAATTACTCGCTGAGGCTTGGTGCGCCGGCCGGGGGTAATGTGCTTGGCTCTGAAACTGTAGGTCTTGGGCTGGTGTTTTCCATCTTGCTTGACGGCCTGCATCTGCGCCGCGAGTCGCGTTGCCACCACACGTGGGCAGGTGCACGCGTACACACCTCCAAGGCTTTGTGTCATGGAGGTGCGGAGACGGACGCTGGGGTGTGATGACAGGGGTCACAAAAGTTTCACTCGTGCGATGTGATTTGGGTGCGCTTGGGCAGGAAGCTTTTGAGGGTGCTTCACGCGATGTGGACACGGCGGAGTCAAAGATGTCAGAGTCTGTGTGAGTTTCACCCTCGCGACGGCAATTGCAGTGGTGTCATGTTGTGGTGGTAACTCTTCCTTGTCGCTGTGGGTGATATATGTGTGTTGGATTGCAGGGACTTGGGTCAGACGGGCCACGCAAGGAAAGACAGTGTGTTGGACGGTGTTGGTCACGTGGTGTACGTGACATCTTCAGACAGCGACGACGGAGGCTTTGCAAGCGATGGGATGGAAACGAACGAAGTCAGCGAGGACGGCGAGTTCGAACCCGCAAGTGGAAGCGACTCCTCGGACGATGGGTTCGGAAGTGGAAGTCAGTTTGGGTCCTCAAAGGTGCTGCCACTGGCTGCCCTGTCTCGTTCTCGCCGAGTCGAGAGTAGGCCTACACAAGCAGGCGACGCCGCCAATATCGGCAGCGGAAACCTCGAAGAAGTGGCCTCAGATAGTGATGAGAGTGGTCCTAGGGTGATGCCAAGCCACAGGCAGACTCAAGCAAACCCACAGCCGCCTTCGCGCCTGAAGACAACAGGCCCAGCTGCCGAGGTTGCGCCTGTGCGTTCGCCCTTGGCTCGGCGGGTGCAAGAGGTCCCTGACCACACCACGCAACAAACCGCGGCGACAACGGTCGCTGACGCTCCCGCAGCAGGTCGACGTTTGCTGCTGGCTGGCTTGTCCGGGTCGTTGGAGCACATGCAAGCAGCCAAGCCGGTGGGTGGTGAGCGCATGCGCCCCCACCGTCCCAGCAAACCCACACGTCCCAACCCCCAACAGCAGGAACGAGGCCAAGGGGCCCCTACCAGCAGTTCCTCTCCTACAAAGCGCTCACGGCGCCACCACCACCGACACCGCAAACACCGGCGGAAGCGGCGCGGGAAGGGGGATCGTGGCAACGAAAGTGCCGACTCTTGCTCTGGCGACCGTTCGCGCTCGCGCTCGCGTTCTCGTTCCCGTGGTCGGTCACGGTCACGGTCACGTTCACGGGACCCATCTCGCTATCGGTCGCGGTATCGATCGCGATCTCGGCGCCGTCAGCAAGACAGCAAAGCCAGTGGCCAGGACGCTGCGCGTACGGCCAAGGTGCTGGAAGGGGCGCAGCAGCACCTGGCAAGTGCACGCGAGTCGTTGGCCCGCCTAGTTGAGGACAATGGCTTGGCGTTTCACTGCGAAGACGCGGCTACCAAGGCGGTTGTGGAGGCCATGTCCATTGTGGCGGAGGTGGATTGTCTAGTCACAGTGCTCGCTGCTGCCCCCACGGAAGGCAGCCCAACGTACTTGCGCTTTGTGCGCACTCTCAAGCGGGCGGCCTCAAGCATGAAGTCGGCTCTTGTGGGCGCACGTCTGGCTGTAGATGCTCGTTCTGCACCTCAGGTGCGCAGCGTTGTGTTTGATGGCGGCCATGCGCTGGCGCCGCTTTCCCAGCGATGGTTTACCTGTGCTGTGTGTGCTGACCTGTAACATGTGGTGCTGCGATGTGCTGACCTGTGACATGTGGTGCTGCGATGTGCTCCTTTCGGTTTGCAACAACTGTTGCGGTTGTTCCATCGTCGCCGTTGGTTGCCACAGGATGACCTGCCCCAGACACAGCTGAGAACGCGCGCCCGTTTGGCGGGTCTCCGACTTCAAACTGCGCAACGAGTGCTGTCTCGGCTGCGTGGCCTTGCCCGTGGCATGGACTGGCTTGGCGACAACCGGTGCCGAAATGTTATCAAGGCGGTCTCCACCGGCGTCATTCGCAGCGAGGTGCAGTACAAGAACGCGACAGCTGCGGAGGAGCTGAAGACTGTGCAAGTCAACGGCCTGATCGAGTCTGTGGACGTCTTGTATCGACACTTGCGCGCATGTGAGGAGTTTATGACCCACCGGTTGAAGGAAGGGCCAGCTACTTCGGGTCAGGTGGAGCCTGTCAAAGCTGATGGCAACCAACAGATGAAAGACACCTCTCATCAACCCCGACCGAACCCCATCTGGACATCACCAAGTCCACCTCCGGGTCGCAGTCCCCATGGCAACAAGTACGTGCTCGAGCGATGAAACCAGCTCAGTCCCGCCCGTACACGTTTCCGATGTGTGACAAGTGTGTCTGTGTGTGTGCATGTGTGTGCTGCGTACGGGGACCGGATGTGTTTCTGTCCACTGCCCAGTCGTCAGGGGTCTTCATCGCCTGCTGTTGCCACGACACCGCGCCGTCGGGTTGCACCATCCATGCGAATGGGGGCGACCCACGACTTGTCCGCTCCTCTGCCCCCCGCCACGACTCCACGTGGGACGCACAACCGTGGTCGAGGGGTGTCTAGCAAGGCTACAGAGGTGCGGGGCGCCACGAACGTTGCCACGGATCGCGCCACCTCCACCGGTCCTCATCAAAGGTATCCAAGTAGCAGCAGTGACGACTCCTCCTCCTCCCCGCGCGGTGGGAACGACAACAGAGACGCCATGTACGTGAGGCGAACGGGACTGACACTTGGAGTTGTTGTCCCTGCCTTCTCGTGGTTCGTTTGGGGGCTGGCGTTACTTAACGCTGGTGTTTGTTTCGGGGCAGGCCGCTTCCACGGATCAACTCGCTGCCCGGACGGACCAAGTGGGTAGCCATCGGTTGGCAGGTGATCGGAAACTAGCATTTATCCTCACCTGTACGACTTTGTGTTCCATCTCGTGTGCACTGACGCCAGTGGCAAGCTTCAATCGTTCATGAGCAGTGAAAGTGGTGAATACGCGATGCCTCGGACAAGCCACGCTCGACGCCGTCGGCGAACCGGTCGCTCAGAGGCTCGTGCAGCCGCACGGTCAAACCGAAAGGAGTTGCGGTACGTGATCTGCCACCCCCCCCCTGCATCACCACCAACCGGGCACCTTCCCACCCCATTGGACACTCGCTGTTGTGCATGGGTTTAGCGTTGCGCCTCACGGACCTGTGCTGTGCTGTGTCACAGGAACGTATTTTCTAC
>Ga0213833_1000748_pt1 | contig 27897 bp, 26 predicted proteins | sample SWATP21_FD_160575 | JGI IMG/M metagenome (GOLD analysis project Ga0213833, IMG submission 160575) | Coastal seawater microbial communities from Marineland, Florida, United States - SWA TP2 #1 | ecosystem: Environmental > Aquatic > Marine > Coastal | place: USA: Florida | collected 2016-08-14 | reverse complement strand
CCATCCCCCGCCGCATACCGTACTGTCCGCAGCCCATTACGTTGTGAAGACACACAATACAAGCGCTTACCCAGGGCATACCGTAGATGTCGCAACGGTCTCTGGGCACGAAGCTTACTTTTGTGTCACGCGTGAGCCTGGTGCCCCGGTGACGGATCTGCATGTGTTCGTTCCTACGCTTGAGCAACGCCACCCGGAGTACGTTGGTTTCATATCCTGTATCACCCCCGTGCTATGGTATTGCTCCAACACTCAATCTGGTTGGGTGTGGTGTGCAGGCACATTCGTATCCTGCGGACTGTCCTCGGCTTCGACGCTTTGCTTCAGGGCTCTACAAGGGACGCAAAGGGCCTTTTCGTTAGTTTCCGCAAGGACGTACGTTTTCGTCATGCCTCGGCGTGTGTGCCTTGGGCACCGGGTTGTTGTCTCGGGGTGGTTTCATGGTTCGTTCGCTCTTGTTTTTGTGCTATTGTGTTGGGCTCGTTCCCTCCGCGTTTACAGCTGTCACACCTTTCGAAATGTGGCTTGCCTCATGCTGGTGGAGCTCGCCTTGCTGCTGGTGCCTACGAAACTCCCAAGTCGGCTGCTCCCGTGGACCATCCGGGTTCGGTGCGAACACCATCTTTGGTCGCGAGTCGCAGCCATGCCAATGTGCGACGACCGGAGCCCTTCATCCACCACTCGCGCTCCAGCACCGACCTCGCGCGATCCCACCGGCAAGTGTCCAGCGATGTTGACTATGCCGTCGCCGCAGCTGCTCAGTACGCCGCTCACCCATCACCTGAGTCAGTTGAAGGCAGCGGGGCTGTAGCAACCACTGCGGGTGCTGGTGCGGGTGCAGGTGCCGGTGCCGGTGCGGGTGCGGGTGTCAGTGCGAGAAGCTCGCCGTCCGACAGCGGCAACGGTGGTGCACTCGTGGACCCGGCCCAGGAAGGTTCTCCGCCGGCACCTGAGATTCGTACACGCAGCCGCGGGAACTCTGTGGTGTTTGGTTTCAGCATCGGTTCCTTGGGTCACGGCGGCCCGAAGCACAATGACCAGCCCAAGCTCACCGTGCCGCCGGTGTCGCAACGGGTGACGTCTGCAGCTGCTGCCCCCGTACAACCAACGCTCGTCGAGGACACGGACGAGTCAGGCTCAAACTCTGACAGTAGCACAGGGGAGGAGCAGTATGACACACCTGAGCAAGCGATTGCAGCGGCCGCCATGTTCACACCGCTCCTCACTGCGCGTCCAGGAAGCACGAAGGATTCCTTGTCTGCCTCTGGCATGACCACACCTGTACTTTCAACGCCACAGCGCCAACGTGTCCCGAACAAGGGTGGCGGCTCACCTGTGCCAGACCTGTGGCACGGTCAACCTGATCCAAAGTGGTGGTCACGCGGCAGATTTCCTCCCATCGCTCCGTCACCACTGTCCGACCTGTTGCTCCCGTTTCTTTACGCTTGCTACTCTCCTAATCGCGAAGTCGTTTCTGTTGCCATCAAAAGCATTCAGTCCATTGTTGCCAAGGGCTTCTGTTTCGCGGACTACAGCTTCATTGGCTCCCAGACCCTTCTGTCAGGATATTCGGAGCAGGATATTCGCAGCGGCATGTGCATGTTGCTTGATTTTGTTGTGATGTGTGTTATCGATGGATCACGACGATTGGTGGATCGGTTGTCGGACACAATCGGGCAGGTTCGTCTCCTTCTTGGTGTGGTCGCCTGTGGTGTTGAGTGTGGTTGGTTGACAAGGCTTGCTTTTTGTTTTCGCCCTGCCACGTACGCTGTTCTGTTCGCCCATCAGTTTCTGATCACAGTCCTCGAATCGCGCCTGGCGTTGCACGCCACCACCCTGTACCGTATTTTTGAGGTCACAATGTCCACCAATGTGTTCTTTCACCAAAAGCAGGCGCAAGTGCAGCGTCGTATGAGCACGTCGCGACTGTCGACGGCCATGCAGGGCGAATGTCAATTGGTAGGCTGCAACGCAAGAGCGCGCACGGTGATTGCGGGCAACATTCTTACTGTGTTTTGCATCCTGCCCTCTCCCTCAGATTTTGGCGGCCTCTCGACGTCAACTAAAGTCGTCGCAAGCTATCCTCGACGGGTTGTTGATTGCGGCGGCGAAGGCAGCAGTGTTGGAGGTTCGAGCTCGCCATGTGAATTACTCCCCCGGTCGTAATCCCAACCAACGACCTGGGCACGCTGGCGCCTCGGCGACGTCTTTCGTCCATTCAATCGTGTCTGACATGGTGGAGTGGGTATCAGCGGCTGGGACGATGGAGCAGTGCGTGTCAGCCTTCCATAAACACGCAATCGTGTCTCCACGGTTTTGCGTTGACCTGGACCTCGCTGCAACACACCTTCGTGATACAAGTATTCACGATGTGGAGCGAGACCGTGCCAAAGATTTGTTTGTGATCCTTGCCATGCTTTGCAAGGTACGGGACGAACACTACATGGTTGCAGCCGCATGAGTACGCGATTGTTCACATGGCTCGCCTGCTGTACGTTGTCTCTTGTTTGTTGCCTCAGTTGGCGCGTGCACCACTGCCATGTCGCGCGGACGGATCCCCAGCACGCTCTGCAGAGTTCCACCTGAAAGCGGTGTGCCTGCACATGCTGAACGAGCTCTTGGATCGATCCGGTGATGTACGTGACGTGTGTGTGTGTGTGTGTGGTTTGTTGCCTGTCGCACATGCGCCGTGCTGACCAGTGCTGCTCGTATCTGTGGACGGATGGATGTTCCGCCCGCACAGCATTTCATGCGGGATGGCAACATTGTTGCGTTTGCAGTTCGGCGGTTTGTCTGCCCAGCAATCCTCGCAAACTACTCAGGCGGGGCGGTTCGCTTGCCCGCCGTGTTCCGTGCCACTATGAATGCTTTCACTTTGTTGTGGCACAATTACCGATTTGCTCTCAAGATAGAGCTCGCAGTGCTGTTCAACACCTTGATTCGGTTGGTGATGGTGACGTGCTGACCCGTCTTTGTGGTGTGGCCTGCTGACCTCTGAAAACTTGCTCTTTTGTGTTGCAGGATTCTAAACAGTCCTCACAGCAAGCCCGCACAGAAGGTTGATGTCTTGACCCACTTGGAGGAGTGGTTGAAAATGCCACAAAATCTGGTGCGGGATAGTTGCGTGTCGTGTTGGGTGTTGGGTGGTGTTGTGCGCCTCACCGTCGATGGTGTGGTATGCTGGACACCAGGTGGAGATGTACTTGAACTTTGACAACGACTCTCCAGTGCAACACCTTCGTATCTTTGACAAGCTCTTCACAGCCTTGTGCACCCTTGCCGCAGTGAAGCGACCCAGCGGTGTCTCCAGCGATTCCGATGATACAGAGGCCCATTTTGTCCTTGACCACGAACAACTGAAGCTCAAACAACAAGCTCTCGCATCCGTGGAAGCGGTTCGTGGCGTTGTGCTCGTTGTGCTCGTTGTGCACCTGGGCTGTTATGTCACCTTTTCGGCGCCCTCACACTCCTTTTGCTTCTCCTCCACATCCAGCTCATGCGCTCTCTTATGGATGCGTCTGCCACCGCCCATTTCATCCGCATGGGTGATGCTCGAACTCGCCGCTTGTCGAAACCAACATGGGATGCGGAAGACCTGCGCAAGGCCAGTGAACCGCTCGCTGCGGTGACAGAGGAAGCCACGGACAACAGCTCCTCAGATGAGGAAGCGCTGGGCAACATCGGGCTCTCCGGCTCCGACCGTGCCAGCTCCAGATCTCGACGAGACGTGGAGGCGAAGCACGAAGAAGGCGACATGATGAATGACCCCCACCACGTGCGACGCAGTTCTGTGCGTATTCGCCACGCGCAGCAGCAGCGCAACCAGCAGGTGTTGGATCGCGCACTGGAGATTGCCAGCGAGAAGAGCCTGAAAAAGTGCATCACCTTCTTGATTGTGTCCGACTACATCAAGAGCACCGGCCACGACATCGCAGCGTTCTTGCGCGTCCATGGCGACAAGGTTGACAACCACGACTTGGGTGACTACCTTGGCGAGGGTGGAGGGACCCCACAAGAAGCTATCATGTACGAGCAGATCCGAGAGGAGTACATCGGCGGTATCAACTTCGCAGGAATGACCTTGGATGAAGGGCTGCGCCACTTGCTGACGAAAGCTGGCTTCTTTTTGCCTGGTGAAGCACAGAAGATCGAGCGCATCACACGAGTGTTTGCGCGGGCGTTCTTCAGGGAAAATCCGTCTCAGTTCTCGCACTCTGACACGGTGGAAGTCCTGGCGTTTTCTATCATCATGCTGAACACTGATGCCCACAACGCTTCCATTCGCGAGAAAGACCGCATGTCCAAGGAGGCCTTCATTCGGAACAACCGTGGCATCGACCAGGGAGGTGACCTTCCCCGGGCGATGCTCTCGAAAATCTACGATGCGATCACCACGAACGAGATCAAGATGGGCGTGCACGCGGTGCCTCAACACCAGTGGATGGGAGCAAAGAAGAAGACACGCCAAGTGGACTACTATGTTCAAGAAATGAGCGCAAGCGTCGAGCAGTCGCAGGCGCTTCTCAATGCGCACGCCTATCTACGTCGGAGCTACGACTCCAAGATTAGTGTGGATGTGGTGCGCCTGATGCTGGACGATGTCTGGGCTGAGGCGCTGCGGTTAATCAAAGGCGAACTCGAGACGCGTGACGTGGTTCTCATTCGTTCCTCGCTCACACTGCTGCGTGACGCTGTATCGACATGCCTGTTTTGTGGCGCCATCGAAGAAAGACTGGCGTTTGTGGACCTTCTTGCCTCTCTCGCCTTCAAGCTGCATGTTGACTCCTCCCTTGTCTTTCGCAAGCACGCCGCCGTGGACACTTCGAGCCGCGCCGCACGCGCGGAACGTGAACGCGCAGCCCAACTCGAAGCACGCGTTCAAGCCGGGGAGCACCGCAACGTGCCGTGGTTTCGGTTGGTCATGGACAGTGCGCGCTACGGTGTTTCTTCGGACGTGACGGTTGCCATATCCGAGTTGCACATGGCTGTCACGCAGGCCATGGAGCAGCTCAGCAACGACGCCGCGAAGCAAGACCTTGATTACGCAGCTAAGCGATTCACCACGAAGCTGCGTCGCGATTTGGAGGCAGACCCGTCACGTCGACTCCTTCACGAAGGTGATCTGGTTAAGGTGTGCTCTGGGGGCACCGGCAAGCTCAAGAACTACCGCGTACGTTGGGCGGCGGCGATACATTCTCGCAACTCCCACAAGCGAAGCTCTCTCACAATGGTAGTGCTGTCCTGTGTGGTGTGGTGCGTTTCTTCAGTTCTTTTTGTTCTCCGATATGCTTGTGTATGCGTCTCGCGCTGCTTTCAGCCACAAGTACTCTGCTCGTCGAAAGCTCCCCCTGCGCTCTGTTGAAGTGGTGTTCGATCCGCCGCAGTTAGACAGCATCGGCAACGGGTTTTTGATCAAGAACGATGTCAAGGACCTGTACCTCGTGGCGAGCAGCGACGCCGAACGCATCACGTGGCGACGTCTTATCACCAATGCCCAGCGAGAGGCCGGTTATGCGCCTGCTCGCAACAAGCCACAGCTAGGTACCTACCCACACATTTCAAGTGCAGTTAGTGACGCTGCAACCGATGGTGATAGCGTCGGATCCGACGGAGGCGAGGATAGCATCTCCGTTGACGATTCGTCGGTGCGTCCTTTGGCTTCCGATCGGTCATCGTCTTTAGAGACAGCCGAAGGGAATGCTACTGGTGCTGGTGCTGGTGCTGGTGCTGGTGCTGGTGCTGGTGCTGGTGCTGGTGCTGGTGCTGGTGCTGGTGCTGGTGCTGGCGTGGAAAGTGGTGTCTCGGCAGCAATAGGCGCGTTGCCTCCCCGTGTCATGCAGCATACCGCTTCGGCAGCATCCACTGGCACGGGTGCTGTGAGCCCTGATCCAGCCCGACGACCGGAACCAGAGCACACCACGCGGCCTGTGGTGGAGGCGCCTTCCACAGAAGCGAACTCCAATCAGAGACAGCTCTCACCACAGGAGTTCGGTGTTGTCTTTGAGGCGCTGCCGTTGGGATTTTCCATGAAGAAGCGGGGCAAGGGCGTGCCGGGCGCCAAAGTACACAACGTTGCCGAGCAAGACGGACCACATAGAGCACTTCGCACTATGGATCTTGTGATGTCAGTAGGGTCCACGCTCGTTCATTCCATGCCGTACGTGGCATGTTTGCTCCCTGTTTGGTTTGGGATCTCTGCGGACGCTTTGCTGATGATGTGTGACGGGTGTGTGCAGGTACCAAAACGTCAAGCAGGTCATCCAGTCCGCGACAGCGTCACTGAGGGCTGGTGACGTACCCTCCCTTACAATTGTGTTTCAGCGCCCCTTACCAATCTCCAGCCCCACACGCATGACTGCTGACCGAGTAGTCCATGTGGCAGGCGTCGATTCAGACATTTCACAGCCCGCCACGATTCCTGTGCCTGGAGCTGCAGCGGCAACCCTTTCCGTTGGTGACCCCCGACCCCCTCAAGCCCCCTCCGTAGCCTCTAGCTCGCCACTGGTCGCAAGTGGTACACCTTTGCCTCCAGTGTTGCCTCATCATGATCATGGGCCTGCGGACTCCGCAACGCTTCACGACAACCTGGGGGTGCTGAAGGCGAGATTCGTTCGTGCGTGGGGGTTTGTGCGGCCGCTGCTGAGCGCTGTCAGCGTCGACGGCACCTCCGTCTCCTCAGCGCCATCCTTGGTGCTTAGTGATGACACCAAGCTCCGGTTCTATGCCTTTTACAAGCAAGCCACTCATGGCGACTGCGACACCGCTGGAGTGGGCAGCTCCCCAGCTGATCAAGCTCTGCACCGCAAGTGGCAATCTTGCCAAGGCATGCGACGACGAGATGTACGACCAAAGTGTTTACCTTGCCCGTGCGCGTGTTTGGTGTGTGTCGTGCGCTTACGTGCAAGGTTTTGTGTGCGATGTTTGTCAGGCTATGCGCCAGTTCCTAGCGCTTCTGGACGAGCTCTGTCCGGGCTGGGATGAAGGAACCCGCGCCGGATCAGGAGTAAAGCACACCCCCGAGTAGATTTATGTCATGAAAATAGGAAGTTTTGCCCCGAAAAAGGGTTGGTGGCGAAAGCCACGCCGGTCGCAGACCGACGGTGAATCGTGATCATGAGATTTGCCCAACATAATGTTTTGAACCGCCAATCGCTGCTGGTTTCCAACCGCCGGCATTGGCCTCTACACCTCGCACATCGCACATGCCACGCACTCAACCCAAAACGAACAGCAACACAGCACGCTCACGTCACATGCACGCGTGGCACCTCATGTCCCATGTCAGTTGTGGATCAGGCGCGTGGGGACACTGGCTGACGAGGTTCGAAGTGAATTCGGAGCTTTCCACCAGCCGGGCGCATGATAATGCCTGTTTCGATGTAGATGTCCTGGTCTCGCACCGTTGTCCACTTGAAGCGCCGAAGGAGGGTCATCAGCACAACCTTCTCCTCGAGCAACGCAAACTGTCGTCCAATGCAACCGCGAGAACCGGCCGAGAAGGGAAGGAACGCAAACGGCTCCTGACGTGGGGCTCCATCGGAACTGGATGTACGCCCACGCCGATTGGTGACACCTGCGCCCTTTGAACTTGTCGAGGCAATGGGCTTCGCATCAAAGCCAAACCCTTCCATGAATCGCTCGGGCTTGAACTCCCAACTGTCGGCCCAGGTGTCCTCGTGGTGATGCAGAATGACGGGGCACACCAGTACTTGCGCACCCGGCGGAATGTAGTGTTTGCCAATGCGCATGGGCTTGTCCACGTTGCGGCCCAGGAAGGGGACCGGGGACGAAAGTCGCAGGCTTTCTTTGACCACGGCAGTCAAGAAAGAAAGGCTGCGAACACCTCCCAAACATGAGAGGTCGGCTAGCACACCATCGCGTGCACGTTACTCACCTCTTTACTTGGCTGACTGTCGGGGTCGGGTTCTCTGTCAACAGCGAGTCTACTTCGTCGTACAGGCGCTCCTGGATGTCAGGGAAGCATCCAATGTAGTACATGGCCCAGGTGAGGGCCGAGGCAGTGGTGTCATGGCCTTCGAACATGAACGTGTCCACCTCTTCCGCAACACCGTTGTCATCCAGCTTGTTGCCGTTTGTGTCCTTCGCCAGGAGAAGCATGTCAAGGAAGTGACTCGGCACGTGTTGCTGCAGCTGCTCTGGCGACATTGCTTCAAGCACGGCCTTTCGCCTGCGCACAGCAGTGAACACAGAGACACCTCTACGCGGCAGCACCGCACGCACTCTTGGATGACGGAGCGGGTGTAGCTGTGCAGAATCTTGAGTGACCTTTTGTTTTTCCGCCCATCTGAGGTCAAGTTGTAGTAGATGTGGTTGGACCATGTCCTGCGATGGCATCGGAAGTCAGTGCGGCCAGCAGCGTGGCACCTTGTGTGCAACGATCGTGCCACTCACCAGGGTTGCAGCACCCGCTTGAACAAGGACTCCGTTTGGCAATTCACGGCACGGACATACTCAGACTGGGGTTCCCCAGGAAGCGCTTGTGCCGCGACCTGGCTTCCAAAGGCGCACTTGGAAATGATGGCTAGTGTGGCATTTGTGACATATGTGTCTGAAGCCGTACCAGTGTGATTGACCACCACCACGACCATGCGGAGGCGCACAAGGGCACGTACACACATGGACACTGCCATCCTCAGACAGCGAGCAGCCGGCCTCGAAGCGGTCACATAGGGTGTTTGACTCCTCAATAAAAATCTTGAAGTAATGGTTGAGGACATCAAAGTGAAAGCTTGGAGTAATCCTGCACGCGAGAGCACGTGTGTCAGCAGCTGTCCAGCCCAAGACAGTAACAGCAAGCCAGGATGAACGCACAGCTTCCTCCGGGCCTTCCACTTGTTTCCTCCGCTCGTCAACAGGCCTGTTTTCAGCCACGGGTGGATGAACTTGTAGATAGAAGACTTAGTGAGAGGACCAGAGGGTCCCAACACAAGCCGAGCAACGGATGGGTCGGTGATGATTACAGCCGGAATGGGGCCAACCCACAAACGAAACAGCGGCTGAAAATCACGAGCCCAGTCGATAAATGGGAGAGTTTCACGGAACTTCTCAGCCTCAGCCCGTGCGTTTTCGTCATGTGTGTGCATCCTGTCAGCGGCAGGGAAGTGAAACATCAGGCACTGGCGCTTTCCACAGGCAGCCACGTCACACAGCAAGAAATCGCAACAACCGGGTGGCATGTACCAGGCTTTTGGTCGATTCATCAGGGACATGAGTTGCAAAGAGTTTCCCAACCAAGGCAGCGCCAGAGGGCCCGGGAGTTGTTCGATTGTGTACATGAACTTGGTAAAGATCCAAAGGCGTATGGCGACATACAGGACTGCAAGCATAACCACGCCTCCCACCAACGCTCCCAGCACGGGCGGCAGAGCGTTGACCCACTGCACGGTGGATACAAGCGTGTTCCAACATGTTGCCACCCCGGGAAGGCTTCCCACCCAAGTGGCGAGCTCAGCCATGCTGTTGACAAAGCGCCACAACACCAGCAAATGTGTCGCAGCTGGACAGCGACAGCGTTCATCACATCAGCATTTTTATGCTTCAAAAGCATAAATGAGCCCCGGCAGCTGCAGTCTCCGCCGGAGGACTGGCGCCGCCGGTCCGCCAGTGGCAGAGCTGTTTTTGGGACAGCGATGTTGTACTTGCTGCTAACAGCGAAAGCATGGTGTAATGGTAGGGGCGAAGGTGGTGGCCGAGAAACCAAGTACAGGCATTGTCCTGCTTGTGTGGTCGCCTCCGAATCCTCGACAGCATTCCCGAAAAGGGCTCGGGAGGTGCAGGATCAAAACCTGCTGCTTTCCTTCAAACTGGTTTCTTTTTTGTTTGATTGTTGTGTTTGTGAGGTGTCCTCGAACACCCCCAACTTGACAAGAAACGGCACTACTAGCAGCGCCGAGGTCGGACTGAGAAGTGGGGACGAGTCAATAAGTATCATGGCAGGGTGTCACAGTAGAATCACGAGACGCACGAGCACAAGTGTTTCGAGAAGCATGCGGCAGCTCGCACGCAATGAAGACTGCATGCAGTGGCCGATAATCAAGACCTAGCATCTGTGACACAGCCTGCGAAGGCATGGCTAGCAGCCCATACACTGTCCGAGTGCGACCGCTGCCGCCGGGACTGTCTACGTCCGCATGGCGGGAGTTCTGTCAACACTTCGGTGCCACCGCCGCTTGGCTTTCACAGCGAGGCGGTGTCGGGTTTGCCAGTTTCGACTGCGCGCAAGCCGCTCAAGTAGGTGTAAGACGAATGAGTGGCACCCAGCTGGAACGGTGTCGCCTCATCGCCACCGTGGTGGCACACGCGCGGCACCACCCCCCAGCCACGCGACATGCTGCAGCACTGTCCGACAATAGTGCCCGGCGCCCCGCTCACACAGCAATACAAGAAGCACAGTTGGCGTCATCTGGGACAGGGACGTCCATGCCTGGGATTGCGAGCCACCTCGGGTACGCTGCGCTTTGTTGCTGTTCTTGGTTGCGTGCGTATTCCGCGTGCGTGCTCATGCTCGTCGCTGCGATGCGTTCGTTGCCAGTGTCCGGCACCCCCTCTCGCCTGCCCTTCACTATGTGTATCCTCGGCCAAGCGCGGCGATACTTGGGAACATAATGCACAGTATGTTGCAGTGTGCTTGCCACTTGGCGTGCCGAGTGTCGTCCCCTCACTCACGTCTGCTTGTCCCCGTTTCAGCCATTGCTGCCGTACCAGCCTTGTACACACAAGTGCTTCATCTCATGAACAAGATGAACCTTCCCTGCCCCTTCGCCAGCCAAGAAGACCTGCCAGTCCCGGACATGACTCTAGTGAGCACTTCATAAGCCGGGCATGAATGGGTGACAGGATGGCTGACAGCTGACGGTCTGGCAATGTTGTGTGAACCCAGGACATGGTGCGTTTGTCTCCCAAGCAGCGCGCCAGAAAACGACGGCGCTCAAACGACGAAGAAGATCCGCATGCCCGCCACTTGCTTCCAAAGAGACGAACGAAACAAGTAGCCACACCTTTGAAAGCCCCCAGTGACTCTGACGGCGGCTCAAGCTCCGACGAGTTCGATGAAGCAGCTGCTGAAAGTGCCGCACGGGCCATCATGGAAGGTCGCCGTGTCGCTTCTCTTTCATGCAAGCGTCGCAGAGTGGACGGAAACAAGTTGCTGCGTGCTTCGTCTCGGCACTGCGCTCCACAACGCCCGCTACTCGTGTTTGAAGCAGACGCAGAGGTTGCGAGATCGCTCCCTTTGTTGACCCTCGACGATGCCGAGGCTCCCGCTGCACCATTGTCATCCGTGCTGCCCCAAACCCAGGCTGGTGCTCAGGCCCCTGACGCTGTGGATGAGGTGTTGGCACGCATTCGAGCGGAGGAAGATGCAAAAAAGCGTGCCGAGGTCAAACGTGGCAGCACCACTTCGAAGCACGTACCGCCCCCATTGATAACGACGTCGAAGGCACCACCACAATCAGCAAAGCCACAGGCAATACTGTCGCCACACCCACTACAATCACCTCAGCAAGCACCACCGCCAGACCCACTGGTGCCACCACAGGTACCACCGCCCTCTGCCTTCGGTCCCACACCAACACAGATTGTGTTGAAGTCTGTGTACCACCACAGTGCCGATCGTGACGATTGCTTTTCACTCGCCGCCCTCGATGCCATGCGCCAAGCAGGGTCTGGTACGAAGCGTGTGTTTGCTCCTCTCTGCTCATCGATGCTCACGCTCCTATGTCCGCCTGCAGTGCTTCAAAATGACCGTCGCTTCAAAAACTACGCCCCTGGAACCCCTTCCAACGTGCTGTATGTCAAGAACTTGCCCCGCAAACGTGTTTCTGAGCAGCTGTTGCTTCGGCTGTTTGGGTGTGTGTTTCCCTCGGCTGCTGAAGCCAGCAGGTGGGAGTGCTGTGGGTGCGCGCAAGACGGGGCATCACGTTCTCACAGCGATGGCCCATGTATCTCACAAACAGTGGCATGTCCGTCCGGGTAATGAAAGGGAGGATGTCAGGCCAGGCGTTTGTTACGTTCCCTTCCTTGTCTGTCGCTGCCTTGGCCCTGAAGTGTGTCCATGCTGTTGAACTCTCGCCTGGCCAGCCTGTTGTTGTGGTATGGTTGCTTGCAGGGCTGTCGTAAATGACCAGGTGTTCGGAACGTGAACTCCATGTGGCGGTTTGTCTCTGTGCACTCCAGGCATTTGGTAAAGGCCGGAAAGGCGGAAAAGGTGGGAAAGACGGCAAAGGTGGCAAAGGCGGAGCAGACAACAGATCTGACGAGCGCAGCACATCAACTGGATGCAACACTCCACACACACTTGTATCCACGCTCAGCAAGGCGAGTGACGCTCTTGCACCGACTGGGTCGTAGTGATGAAATATCAATAACTGTGGGCGCACAATACGCGCTGTGACAATCAAATGAGGTCAACGATTCTCTTCCAGTTGAACCAGAGCAAGCCAGGATCGTCGAGTGACATGCGCCAGCACTTGAAACTGGACACCCCAACACAACAAAAACAACACAAGGAACGTAACGGGGCAGCCTAACTGGGCGTTGCCGGTGTCGTGGCATCTTGCGACACCGGTGTTGGGGGCTCGTCCTCTTGACTCGCCGCCAATCCCGTCTTGTTGATGAAATCACTTTCCGTGAATCGCCTGTCGTCGAACTCAACGCCCTTGACTGCCTCAAACTCAAACCGCGGCGCGCGCCTGCGTGGCTTCTTGACCCTTCCTGAACCGCCAGACGCTGCGGCACCCGCACCACTCCCCGATGGCGCCTTGCGCTTCACAGGCCGAGTCGGCGTTGCGGACGGCGTTGGAGTCGCGGGGGCGGACACTGCAGCGGTGCTGTTGGTGGGGTTGGGGCCCGGGGCAGGCGAGGGGTTGGGGCTCATGGCAGGCGAGGGCGCAGTGGCTGTGGCATTGGCAGGTGCCGAGGTTGCGGCAGTGGGCGTGGCAGCGTCGGTGGCAGGGGCGGCAGGGCGGGCCAAGGCCGAACTTCGGCCCATGGAGCTTGCGCTGAACACAGACCCGGCCTTGCTGCCGCTGCCATCCCCGGCTGCAGATCCCGTCCGCTTGGCGAGCTTGCGCTTGCGTTGGCGCTCCGTGTTCGTGATTGTGCGCAGGGTTTTCTCGGAGACAGCACCGCGTGGCCACATGGCTACCAGCTGCGACCCGGTGGAATATCGAAACCGCGCAAGCACGAAAGAGAGGGCAGAGTCAGAAGAGGGTGTGCACACCCCCAGCAGCAGCGCGAACAGTTGCATACAAGGTTGTCGCACCTGTTTATACAAGGCCGAGGCCTGGCTGCGTGGTTTGAGGCGGGCTGTGGAATCAGGCGGCATTTGTTTGGCTTGCGCAGCAGTCAGCGCGAGTCTGCAGCACGACCAACATGAATCATCACAAACGAAGGAAACCATCGAGGTGAAACCATGGAGCGTGCCACCACATGCCCACGAGGTGATGACACACCGAAAGGTATTTTCGCACTCCACCCAGTGCGCATGGCCATCCATCAAGTAACACAGCGCCGATCGGCACGCCCTGTTCCACACAAACCACGGTTTCAATGGCGCTGTCGATGTTGCTGTCCCGAGTGGAGACACGCTGCCAACAGTCGAAGCAGGGACCGGCAACGCGGCAGGAGCAACAGGAGCGGCAGGAGCGGCAGCAGGCAAGGCGGTCAAAGAAGAAGGGGCAGTGGCAGGAGAAATGGTGGTCATCGTAGGAGCAGCGGTGCCTTGCGTAGCGCCACCAGCACCATCTGGTGCCGTTGCATCAGCAGCACTGGACCCAGAGGTGGGAGGCGCCATGGCAGGAGATGCTGCTGCTGATGAACCAGGAACAGCCACCGGCGAGGGCGTGGCGGCTGGATCTAGCGCAGCAAGCTTGGCTGCGTACTCCGCAGCTGCCTTGATATTGGCGAGTGAGGCCAAGTGGGCGTTGATCTGGATTCAGCACCCCATAAGCCAACTCCCAACTCAATCGCAGCCCCAGCATGCAGAACAGAACATACCACTTGCTGTAACTCTTGCTTGCGCTGCGGAAGTGCCTGCTTCGCCTCGAGCGCCTTTCGACGAAGACGCAGGGTCGACAGAACACGCAGCAGCTTGGACTTGGCGAGGCCAGGGAGGATGTCTAGCAACCGTGCAATGTAGCCATTCGCTCGAACACCCTTGACGACGCGGACCTTGGCATCCACCTTCAGGATGGGGCCCAACAAAGCGGATGGAATGCCCTTCGTGTACGCTGGGGCAAACACACGCCCCCCAATGTCTTGTCAGCTCAGCACAAGAGAATACCTCAAGCAGACTCATTCCACGTCCACGCCACACGTACACTCTTGCAGCTGCGCAGCCGCGGTACGAAGCTCGGTGAGCGCTTTCTCGGCGCCCGCCAACGTGTCCCAGTGTGTGTCTTTCCATTTGGCAATGAAGGCTACACGAGCATCTGCCGCGCCCAAACGTTTTTTTCCCACTGGTGACGGTGATCCAGGGGTTCCTTTTTGCTTTTGCTTCGCCTTCTTCTGCTTCGGTTTCTGCTTCTGCTTGCTAGCACCTGCTCGCTTGCGCACGGGGGTCGCAGCGAACTCATCGGAGCTGTTGCTGTTGTCACTGGAGTTGCCGTCTGAATCTGCTGAAGAGCTTGCCTCAGACTCAGAGCCAGAGTCAGAATCAGACTCAGATCCACTCGTGCCAACAGCGCCAAGGCTACCGGATGAATCACTCCCCATGCTCACGTCGTCTTCACTACTATCTTCGTCGCCAGATTCAGATGATTGCGTGGCAAAGTCTGAATCGCCGCTACTGTCACTTCTGCAAACACTCGCACCACAACCCCGCAAAAGGAGCTGACAGTGAGTTTGTGTGGCCACAACGCCACAAGGAACACAGTGCTTGGAGCACGTACGCATCCATGTCGATACCGCCCGACGATACAAAGAAGCCACCACTTGACCGGCGCTTGTTGTTGCCCGTGTCACGGATCGCAACTAGCTCCGAGTCATCAATGAATGGGTCAGAAGTGTCGTAGTAGTCTGCGCATACCAAGCGGTGTGAGTCCACACAGTAACCGCAAACAAAACACGCCGCGGCGGCACACCACCACACACCTGCTTGCTCAGGAGCAAGTGGCTGCCGTACTGTACGCGACTCCAGGTGCTGAATGACGTCTTGCAGAGACCGTGTTCCCTCACCCACTTTTCTGTTCCGAGACCGTGCCTTCTTCCCTTTCTCGCTGCTATCTTTCTTTCCCTTGCCTTTTCCACTCGCCTTCCCCTTGCCTTTTCCTTTGCCCTTCTTCGCGCCCTTGCCTGCTTGCTGAGCCGACTTTTTCGCGCTGGGTGACTTCGCCGTTGGCCTGCTTCGTTTCTTCTTTCCTTTTCCCTTGCCTTTCTCTTTTTCTTTGGCCTTGCCTTTGACTTTGCCTTTGGCTTTTCCGCTGCCGGTGCCGGTGCCGGTGCCGGTGCCGGTGCCACCACCCTGGACAGACCCACCATCACTCGACGCATCACCGCCACTGTCGCCCTTGGCACGAGAAGGTTGGGTGTTTGCGCCCGTCAACCGGGCCTCCAACCGAGCCTGCACGTCGGGACTCAACTCCGGCCGTGCGCCACTGTCTTGCAACCCAATCGCAGCCGCAGCGTCGGCTTGGTTGCGGCCACGGTTCTTGGCGCTTCCGAGGGTAATGACCGCGGCAGACCTGCCGTGGGTGCGAAGGGCCTCTTTACGAAGCTTGCGCCAGTCGAACACGCCACGGGTCGGACCCGAGAGCGACACACGGATGCGGAGCGACGGCATACTGAACAGCCAGGCGATCTGCCGTGGCAGTCGAGTGTCCTGGTACAACTCAGTTGCACCCACAAACAAAACAATACAGGAACCGCCTCACACCTGCCTCATCTTGATACAACTGTTGCTCCACTCAAAGACACGGAAGCTGTCCCTTGCTGTTGGCGGACGAGGCACTCTGTGCTGTCGTGACGACTCCCTTTCATTTGGCTGCCCATCATGGCGCGAAAAGTCCAAACTCAGCTGCCACAGCCGTGGTAGTTTTGAAATTGTAGCCGTTCTCCCTGCTGGTTCGACTTGGTGTCACACTCCCACAGCTGTCCGTACGCACTCGTTGGCAGCGGCGAGTGTCCGCAACGAAGGGCGTGTCCAACCACCCGGAGCTTTGCGTGTGACCCGCAGTCAGTCATGCATATGTTTCGCAGCGTGGATACGCCGCACGTTGGCACGAACGGTGGTGAGACGCCACGGAAGACGTCGCATGCGTGTGGCGCACCTACCGAGTGGACGGACGTGTTTGGGTTCCGACTGAAGCTGTCCGTGCGCCAGAGACGAAAGTATGAACTCCGTGCCAAGATGGCCGCTGCTCATTGGGACGTTCTCATTGCCAAACGGGGTCGAACAGAGGAGCAGTTCCGACAGCTCCTGGGTGGTGCGTCGCTGCGACACCATGCCAATGGCACCCGCTCTTGCAGACCCGACGAGGACGTTGTGGACTTGGTGCAGCGCCATGGCGTTGCCGCGTCCCATCGTCGAAAAGTGTGGCGAGTTTGGGTACGGTGCAAGCCCGTGATGAGGTTGTGTTGTGTTGTGTTGTGTTGTGGGGGTTTGGTGCGGCACGATCAGGTGGTTGTTCTGTTGTCTGTGGTGCTGCAGGCCCACATCGACGAAGCCAAAAGGACCGCGGAGCACGCCTATGACTGGTACACTTCTCGCCTGCAGGACTTACCAATCGACGTGATACGACAAATTGAAGTTGGTGCGTGCACTACACACAGTTGCGGTGGGCAGTACGCTGTGCGAGTTGTGACATCGTTTCGTCTCGCCGTGCAGACCTGGAACGAACGTTCCCTGAGCACCCAAGCTTTCGCCCAGGACAGCCTGGCTTCGAAGCACTGCGGCGAGTGTTGCAAGCATATGCTCTGTTCAACCCAGTGGTGGGCTACCTGCAGAGCATGAACTTTGTGGCGGCGTTCCTACTGCTGGTGTTGGGGATCGACAACGAGGCTGATGCATTTTGGGGACTCCATCGGGTTGCTGCGTTCAGCCTGCAAGGATACTTTGAGGTGGGCATGCCGTCGCTTCAAGCCGACCAAGACGTGTTTGTGCACCTCCTTCGCGTCCACCACCCAGAGCTGCACGCTCACCTCCAGCACATCGGCTTCACGATGGACGTGGTGCTGCCGCGGTGGTTCCTGTGTGTGTTCCTCACCAACTTCCCGGCGGAGATCGCTGTTCGCGTCTGGGACTGCGTTCTGTGCTCACAACAACAAGCCCCCCGTGTTTTGATTATGGTGTGTACCCGCTGCGCTTCGTTGCCCTGCAGAGGGCGAGTTGAGGGTGCGGCTCCGTACGGGCGTACGTGTCTGACCCTGTGCGTTACTCTTTACTTTGTCCAGGTGGCACTGGCTCTGCTGGAAATGTACAAAGCCCGACTTATGGCGTGTCGTGACTTTATCTCCGCGGCCTTGCTGCTCCAAACAGCTGGTGACAGCGTGGACGACGTGAATGACCTGCTCACCACGGCGTTCGATGCGGCAGGCGTCGGGGTCGTGGCCGACGTGTCGATCAACACCCTCCGGCTGCTGTCCTCCCGCTCCCACCCATCCTCCTCGTCGCCGCCCCATCACCACAGTGACGAGCATGAGCACTCCACGCCGTTGTCAACACAACCTCGGGCCCACCTGGGGGATGTGGCCACCCCCCTTCCGTGTCAGGAGCCGCGGCAGCCACAGGAAGCGGCGCCACCACACAGCGTCGCCCAAGGCGCGATCCCAGAAACAACTGCGCCCTCCACGACGGGCTCTCCGGCCTCCTCCAGTTGCCACCACGGCACACCCAGCAGGCGCGGTGTGCGGCTCGCTCTCGCGTGTTCCCCCGCATCTGGCGCGCGGCCATCCACCGTGGTTGGAACAGGTCGACCCGTCGGCCGCCGTAGGAGGGCTGCGCAACCCACGTCAGGCGCCGTCACACCCGCGAATCGAACCATGAACACCCTAACCCCGTCCAGTGGCAGGCCTGGCCCCGCTGCTGCCCCTGCCTCTGCCCCTGCCTCTGCGTGTGGCTCTGCATGTGGCTCTGTCTCCGTGACACCGCTGCGGCACGCCGTGTTGGTGGCCACCGCCATGGCCGCCGTGTCGCCGTCGTGGCAGTCGATCGCCTCCGGTGGCCCACCAACGCAGCCCATGGACGTCATACACAGCCGCGGCGGTCGAGGTCTGGTGGCAGCCGGCGCGAAGCCCACCGCCAGTCCCCATTCGCGGCGGGGTGGCGCGCCGTCCACGTCCACGCACCGTGGCGGTGCCCCCCTCACCCCGACGGCCACACCCGGTTCGGCGGCCACGCCACTCGCCGTCGTCGCGTCGCCCACGTGTCGCGCCTCGCCGCTGTGTGGCCTGTCTCGCGGGCTGTTTGGCACGGTGCTTGGTGACGTGTCGGATTCGCCCCTCCATGGACTCCATCACCTTCGGGGCGGGCCCGGTGTGTTTGCGACACCCCCGTCGCCCTCCGCAAGCGCGACGCCCACCACAGGGTGCCAGGTGCTCACACAGTCACAGTCACAGTCACAGTCACTGTCGCAGCCACAGGCACAGTCGCAGCCACAGGCACAGCAACCCCAGACTCGGTCCCGCACTCCACTGCATGCCTCGCCCCACTCACGTGGTGCACCACGCACCCTGACGCCCACTGGCCACGCGGTGCTGGCGCGACAAGCACAAGCACGACAGTTCAACCCGCACAGCCCCCGCGGTGCGGCGCCTGTCCTCGCCACCTCTCGTGTGAGGGCGCTGCGCCAGCGGCGCAACGGCCGGACACCCCGCCGCCGGGGCTCACCGTTGGCACGCGCGGCTCGCACCGTGTCCCCAAGCGCGACCGTGGCAGTGGCGGCGCGCGCGTCGTCCGCCTCCAGGGCGCAGCGCTCGCGAGCGCGAGTGGGGGGTGGCCGCCGACGCGACGCTGTGGCTCGGCCGGTCGGTGACGAGGCGGCGGGGCGGGTTCGGCCGATCGGTGACGAGGCGGCGGGGCGGGTTCGGCCGATCGGTGCACAAGCGTCTTCGCCGCAGGGCGCTGTGGCGCTCCCCACGCCCACGCCGCAGGGCGCTGTGGCGCTCCCCACGCCCACGCCGCCAGCGGCCGCGGGGACGTCGCGCCGCCGGAGCGTGGGTGTTCGTGACCGCTTTTCGTGCAGCAGCCACCACGTTGCCCAGGTGCGGTGTGGCGCGTCTCTGTTTGCTGGGATTGACAGTCCCGCGGGGCAGGGGCAGCTGGGGCAGCTGGGGAGAGAAGAGGCGTGTCAGTCATCCACGCCCACCGCACCTGCTTCTCGGCACGTGTCGGACGTGTCAGGGTCCAGTGAGTGCGGCGCATCTTTCGTTGCCCCACCACCCCTACCAGCGACCCGGCTGTGTGGCGCGGCGCCCGGCACACAAGAAGACAGCACAGCCCCTTTCTCTGGTGCTGGTGCTGGTGCTGGTGCTGATGATGCCGCCGCTTCAACGACCGCAGCGACGCAGGCTCGACGCACCCGCTTGCTGAACATCCTCACGGCGAGCAAGACAGCAGTCAACGTGAGGAACGCGGGCCACGGCGAGAGCCCGCCAGGGGGGCACAAGCCGCAGAACGAGCCCGGCAGCAGCTGCAAGGATGAGCGCGCGGGCACCGTTGCCTCGCCCCTCCATGTCATCCACGTGAGTCCCAGCGCAGCCGGTGGTCATCCACTTCACACTGCGTCGCCGCTTCACTCCCCATCCCCTACGGCGAGCTCTTCCAACCCACCCGGCTGTACGGGGGGGCCTGTCGAAGGCCAGGGCACCCGCGACGAGAACACGGCGCCCGGGCACACCAACAAGACCGCGTTCACACCCGGGTGGTCGGACCTCCCTCGTCGGGTGTGGAGGTCCCCACGTGCAGCCAGGGAGTTCGGGTCACCCGTGCCGGTGCCCCGCTCTCGGGACGGAAGGGGCGTGTCATCGTCCTGTGGCCGCGCCTTCCACCACCCCAGCGAGCCCGGGGCCCGTGCGGGAGAGCTCATCGAGCTTGCCATGCTCAGCCCCGTGTCGCGCACGCCGCAACGGCACACCCGGCTGCTGGACTTTGTGTTGTCTCCCTCCCTTCGCCCAACCTCACGCAGGGCATCCGCCCAACGACGCCGCAGCCGCAAGCGAGAGGATGGGAACAGTGTGGACTGCACTGCGCAGCCGGGCACCCGGGAAAGAACTGCACGGCACCAGCCACAACAACCGCGTAGCAAGGTCCGCCTCTCTCTCCAGTTTTAATTAATTAATCCATGTTCTGTAGTGTGTTTTGTTTTCGTGGGTTGTGCTTGAGCATACCACACAGAAAGCATGGGCGGGGGGGAGCTGGCGGTGACGCCTATGTGTCGTGATTCGCAACAAACGCAAACACAGATTTTAAAACTAAAATGACTCTACCTGCGCCGCACGGCGACAACGCCCAAAGGGGCACACCACCAGCGGTGGTGTGCAAAACTGGAAACAAAACGAGGCAGGTACGCCTCACACTCAGTGAGCGTGGGCATGACCACCCTCTTCGCAGTGCACATCGTGCAACAGTGTGAGACCCACGAGGCCCATGGCCACGATCATTGCAACAACACGGAAAATGGCACGGTTGCGGTTCTTTTCCCGCAAAAGTGGTGGAAGAACGTCGGTGGCGGCGATGAAGATCAAGGCGCCCGATCCGAAAGCAAGGAAATACCCCACAGCTTCAAGCGCTTCCATGCCAATGGCCAACACAACGACAACTCCAAACAGAGAGCCCAAGGATGTGATGAAGTTGACACCCAGAGCTCCCTTGGTCGACATACCGCTGTAGCGAAGCAAGACGAAGTCTCCCAACTCCTGAGGCACCTCATGCAGCATGACAGCCAACAGCACACTCCAACCCAGAGATACATCGCATCCCAGGAATGCAGCGCCAATGACAAGACCGTCCACAAGGTTGTGGAAAAAGTCACCCAACGAAACAGTGTAGACCAATGGAGCCAAGACAATCGAATCTGCGCTGATACCCTGGTCAATCGACTTAGTCATGCGCTCAAGGTCTTTGGCTGAATGGCCATGGCTGTGGCCATGACCGTGGGCGTGACTGTGGCCACTGGCAGGTGTTGTTGCAACGACCGTCTCTTCCGTTTTCCCTTCAGCAGCCGAGTCAGCCTGGGGAAGCACAGCCACTGTCACAGACTCTGACGGAGCAGCCGTATCGGTCGGTGCACTGGCTTGGGGGCTGACAGCAACTGCGTCGGTCGAGGGCTCGCCCTCAGCAACAGTGCCCGGCTGTGGCACCTGCACAGCAACAGCAGCAGCAGCGTCCGTCTCGGCTTGCAACGGGTTGACGTCTTGTGCCTGATCGTCAGAGGTTGAGGACATTGCCGCACCACCATGGGCTGACACGGAGCCACCATCTTCCAGCGCGGGTGCGAAGGCTCCATCGAGGCCGTCGGTGTTCATGATGTGATGTCCTGCATGACGAACATGGTCTTCAGAATCGAGGCATTCAGGATTCACAAGCGACTCGACCGACTCGCGCGAAATGTGCACAATATGCTCCACTGCATAGGAACCCATGAACCCGGCCAACATAGCAACGCCTAGACCGGGAGAGAAGGAGCCGACCTCTGCAACAGCTTCTGGCAGCATGTGCATGAAAACTGCACACAGGAGTGCTCCCATGGCACACGCAGCAATATCGTCGCCGTAGTTCTTCAGCGCGGACACGTAGGGCAACAGCAGAAAGATACCCACCAAAGATCCCAAAGACGCGATGAAACTGGCAACGATGCCGTACACCCACACCATGCCCTCGGAGAGCTTGTGGTCATCCTCCTCCTCCTCTTCGTGGTGTGCCTCCTCGCACTCCCACTGCGCAGTGCCAATCTCCACATCTGGGACTGCAAGGCGACGGCGAGCAGGAGTGGCGACACCGGCAGCGGCGCGCAACAGTCGGTGCGCGTGCGCCGTGACAGAACCCGTGGAATGGCACTCGTATTCCACGCCTTCCACATTCACGTGGATACTCTTCATGGTGGTCAGGTCGCCAACACAGGGGAGGATATGTGCAGCCATGTGCTCCACCTCCACGCCATTGAGCAGGTTGTCGCCGTTGTCATCAGCTTCCTCCATCAGTTGCGTGGCGTTCAGGCACGCGGCCCGGGCTTCGGGCTCATCAAGCACCATCTCCAACATCTCTTCCACCTCGTGAAGGTCGATGGAGCCGTTGTTGTCTTCATCGTACTCAGTAAGCAATTCGCTCACTCCGCTGGCCGCAAGAGCACTGCTGCAACAGAACACCAACACCAACGCGGCGATCGTGACCCGGTAGAGAAGCTTCATTTTTCGTCGGAAGATGCTTCGCCAAGCCACACCAACGTAAAAGGTCTGCCTGCTGGTCGTCCCGAGAGGCGGGAACAGGTGAGCGGGTGGTGGTCGACTCTGTGGCTTGTGCCGCTACTGGTTGCACACGGCTCGCCGCACGGCATCCGTACCATCCGTGGATTGATATGGTTGGTGTGTGAAAATTCTGGATTTCGTAAATAACATCATCATCCCAAGCATCCAACCTACTGGCCCCATTGGCACAACTGTGGCGGGTGCAGTGCTGTGGCTTGGTTCCCAAACGAGAGTCCAGCCACAATCTCACCTTTGAAGCCGCGAAGGCCACAAAAGGCACGGGTCCAACCAAGGGGCGGATTGCACACAGTCGTGAACAGCGGCGACCATGTACGTCAGGGTAGCGTCACAAGTTGTGACGAGTCGCTGACGACGTCATGATTGTTGTTCTCGTGTTTGGTGGCTGTCGTGTCGTTTGTGGCGTTGCAGGGTCGATACGCGACGTAGTTCAAGCTCGGTCCACGTCAGCCCACGTGCACGCAGGCTACAAGCCCGCCAAGCCACGAAAGCGAGCCAAGCACCAGGGACAAACGCAAACGGCAAGCGCCCACGCTTGTCCACCGCAGGCTCCAGCCGCACTGTTCGGCAACGGTCGAATACCGTCGCACAAAACGACACCAACAGCGATATCGTAGGCAAGCCAGGGCGTGGAGCAGGAGTCGGGGCCGGAGCCGGGGCTGGAACCACTGTGAAGAAGCTGCCTGTCACGGTGCTGTCCGGGTTTCTCGGTGCCGGCAAAACCACCCTCTTGCAGCACATTTTGAAGAACCGGGCTGGGCTGCGTTGTGCCGTTCTCGTGAACGATATGGCTGATGTAAACATTGATGCAAGTCTCGTTGCACAGTCTGGCACGCTCATTCAGCGGGAGGAAAAGCTGGTGCAAATGCAGGTGACTTGACAAGTCAGATTTGTGTGTGTCGGCGCAGCGACGAAACTCGCTCACATGGATATGCGCCGTGTTGGATGTCCTTGGACAGAATGGCTGCATCTGTTGCACCCTTCGGGAGGATCTTTTGGAAGAGGTTGCAAAGCTGGCGCGGGCTAACAGATTCGACTATCTGGTCATCGAAAGTACAGGCATCAGCGAGCCTTTGCAGGTATGCATGTACGCTCGAGAAAGTCACCACTGAACCAAACATGACGCTGCTGCTTTGTTTCGTATTGTGCGTGCAATCGTGCCGACCAGGTGGCAGAGACATTTACGTTCTCTTTGGAGGGTGGTGCCGAAGTCGACTTGTCTGATCTGGCACGCCTGGACACATGTGTAACGGTGGTGGATGCAGCGAACTTCCGCATGAACTGGACATCACCCGAGACGCTGGGTGGGCGGTTCGACGATGTTGATGAAGAAGACGAACGAAACATCGTGGATCTGATGACTGATCAGCTTGAGTTCGCGGACGTGATATTGATCAACAAGGCGGACCTGGTCACCCCGGAAGAGCTAACGTTCGTGCAGGGGGTGGCAAGGAAGATGAACTCGCACGCAAAGATCATCACCACAAGCCACTCAAAAGTACGTGGTTTGGGCATGTCTTGTGCTGGATGCACCTGCTCAGTCAGTTTGGTCGTGACACTCCACGTCCACGACACCTCAGGTGGACCTCAAAGAAGTCATCAACACAGGGCGGTTTGACTTCGAGCGTGCAAGCCAAGCACCAGGGTGGCTGCAAGAGGCCCGCGGGACGCATGTCCCCGAGACCATTGAGTACGGTATTACCAGTTTTACCTACAAAGTCCGCAAGCCCTTCCACCCCGGTCGTTTGTTTGAGTGGGCAAATACGCATTTCATTCTGCAACAAGCTGTGTACGCCGACCTTGCGGGGGCCGAGGACGAAGAAGAGGATGCAAAGGATACCTCTGTGCCGGAGGAGACATCGGCAGACGTAGCAATGGACGTTGCCGCCGAATCGGCTTCCAGCGGCAGGACAGACAACAAGGAGGACGGAAAAGAAGAGGAGGAAGTGGGCGAAACCGCCCTATTCGAGGCCCGTGATCGTGTTCTGAAACACACGACGAAAGAGTATGGACAAGTGCTCCGCTCAAAGGGGTTCTTTTGGATGGCATCTCGCAACTCCGTGGTTGGCGAGTGGGGGCAGGCAGGTGTGATGGCGTCTGTGGAATGCGCCGATTTACCCTGGTTTGCCGAAATTCCAGAAGAGGCATGGCCGGATGACGCAGCAACCTTGAAGGACATTCGGTCGAAGTTCCAAGGCGACCACGGGGATCGTCGGCAAGAACTCGTTTTCATTGGTGTGGGGTTGAAGGAAGCAGCTTTGCGGGCCGCCTTGGATACGTGCCTCTTGACGGACGAGGAAATGTCACAAACCATCTCCGACTGGGCTTCTTTCGACGACCCGTGGCAGAAGTGGCCAACCGCAGCCCAATTGCTTGAAGATGATGATGACGAGGGTGAGGGCGGGGAGGGACAATTTGTGCATGATCACAAGCACGGAGGTCACGGGCATAGCCACCAAGTGCGCTCGCCGTAAACAGAACGATACCGCATTAGCTGACAACGTGGCAAGAGTGACGTGTAGCTGGCTCGCCAGGTCGTAGCTGCCTGTGCGGGTGCAATGTGTTAACACACCGGTTTCAACTGCGACGACGGGCTCATTACGCTGCTAGACACCCCCATGTTGTTGCATCCACCGCAACGTTGACATTTCTCGCTGTCACTGCAGGAGGATGTGGTGCTGTGCGCCCTGTCGGGGTGGAAGACGGCCGTGTGCACGGACACGTGAGCGCTTGGTGCAGCCTTTGGTTTTGTTGTAGGAGCAGCACTTTCACGTGTCGCGACCCAATTGGTGGATGTTCATCCAATCATGTTGTGCGTAGGCGTGTTTTTCGTGTCGCATCAGCACCAACAGCGCTTGCTTGCGCTCTACACCCGTCCCAGCCACAACCAGATGCTGCATAACATCATCTGCACTCTGTTACGTTACTGACACGCAGCTGCATTGCACACTCCACCTACAACAAGCAAGGGACGGCACTCCGGCGCACTCATTGATGTCAACATGCTACCTGCGGCCAGCAGCACATTGTCACATGGTCGACCGCTTCACCGTCAACACGGTGGGACGAACGCCCTGGATCGGCGCAGGGGAGCGCTGGAAGCCATGACTTGTGATCCACTTGTTTCTCTTGTCGTTTCGGTAGAAGTAGTTCTCCAGCGTGGACGGCTCCACGTATGGGCCTGTCTGGGCAACCGTTTGTACGTGATCAGGCTTTTTCGCAGGCTTGGTGGTGCGCTGCATGTGTTTCTTCTCGGCCACGCGAGCTCGTCGGCGGCACGCGTATGCGGCATACTCCGACGCCGTCATCCGGATCTGGAACTCGGCCACACCACCTTGTAGCTCAATCAACGCGTCCAAGTTGACGTCCTCCTCCTCAGACTCGTCAGACTCCCCCTCGTCTTGCTTTTCCCATGCATAGATGGCCTTGGGCTTACGCCTCCGCCGAGTTGACCGTGTTCCGACAGAGCTGGTACCCAGGGACGACACCGAACCCGCGTCATCGCGGTCGCGGTCCTGTACCGACTGCGGGCGACCAACAGACAAACCACCCCCTGTGCCAGCGCCAGCGCCAGCGCCCGCACCTGCACCGGCACCACCCACGGAACTGCTGGGAGACGCAACGCTGCGTGGGGCCATGCTGGCCACTGCAGCACGCAACTCGGCTAGGCTCATGCGACCATCCTTTGCTACTGCGGCATGCTGCTTGAACACCACCTGCACCGTGTTCTCGTTCAGCCAAGGCATCTCCCGCACACCCTTGTCAAGATACCACACCAGCACCTCGGCCAGTGTAAGGCGCGCCCTTTCCGAAACGCCGCTGGACGTTGCAACAGGCACCTTCCCTCGGGCAACTGACGACGGTGTTTTGTGAAGAAGTTTCCGAAGCTTCAACCTCTGCTTCTTGAAAAGTTTGGCGCGATTGTCGTCCATGTTGACAATGTAGAACGAGTCCAGGGCATCCACACGGGCCTCGATATTCTCTCGTAGTGCGGTGACCACAGCCGCATCCCCCGACTGTAATGCGGCTTCATATGCATCCGTTGCGCGCTGTGTGTCTGCTGGCAGCGTCGACGCACGCCACAGCTCCAGTGGCGTCCACTGTAAAGATGCCATGACGGGGCAGATCCAGTTGTCGACGGTTGTTGGTGCGAGCCAGCGAGTGCAGCAGCGCGATGCTACAGTCGCCCTCGCCAAGTGCTTACACGACGCGCAAAGGTAGACTCAGACAAACACTGCGCGGGTAACCCCTTCGTTCAGAGTCACAGCGGCCGGGCGGCAACAAAAGGCGTCGGCTCCAGCAACAACGGTCCCGCTTGGTGTCGCTCAACCCACAAACGGGCTAACATGACACGACGAATGTTGATGAGTTGCTATTTTTGTTATGCCGAACCGTTGATTCGCACAACTTTCCCGCGACACAGGACACACTGAACAACGCACGTTGCAACCCTCCGTTTCGTGACTTCGCATCCTCTGCCCTCGAAACTGTGCATCGTTTCCACAAGAATACTTATTGTTCTAACGTACGTGCGTTACGCAGGGTGGCATGCTGTCCACAGGCACACGGTGAGGCCAATACGGACACTGACGCTGACACCTGCAGTTTCTCAGGTGTAACCATGTCGGCTGCCACTGCCCGTGCCTCAAGGAGCTCTCGTAGCACCTCCTCCAAGCGTAAGACGAAGAAGAAGTCTTCCAAGGGCGGTGCTGGCGACAGCAAGGCTGTAGCACGACGGTGCGTACCGTGAAACGCCGCAGCGTTGTCGATCGTGTGTGTTGACCCCGCTTGCGTTGTTGTGCAGCCTGCAAAAGGAGCTCATGCAGCTCATGATGAGTGGTGACAAGGCTGCCACTGCCTTTCCCGTGGGGGACAACCTGTTTGAGTGGGTGGGAACAATCACCGGCCCGCCGGATACCGTGTACGAGGGGTTGTCGTACAAGTTGAAGCTCAAGTTCCCCAATGACTACCCGTACAGCGCCCCGAAGATCACCTTCACTACACCCTGCTGGCACCCCAACGTGGACATGAGCGGAAACATTTGTCTTGACATCCTCAAGGACAAGTGGTCCGCTGCATACAGTGTCAGCACAATCCTAGTATCGCTGCGCTCCCTGCTCGGGGAACCCAACAACGCGTCCCCTCTGAACGCTGTCGCTGCCAACTTGTGGGACAACCAAGAAGAGTATCGTGTCACAATGCTGCAGAAGTACAAGGAAGCTGGTGGCGTTGTGGATGAGTCCGTGTCGAAGAAATGATTGGGCGGCACGGCTTGGCCCCGCTCTTCCATCCACCCAGGTACTCTTGATTCAGTTCGTTGGACTTCAGTCCCCTGTGTTGACGGCTAGTGTTTAGTTTTAGTCAGTCTTGGTTTGTGGTTGTACGTTGGGTGTTCTCCGGGTCTCTCTAGACCTGGGTTCGTAGTGGCTGGTAGGTCACTGGACCGTGGACGGTAACAAG
>Ga0213833_1000747_pt1 | contig 27963 bp, 28 predicted proteins | sample SWATP21_FD_160575 | JGI IMG/M metagenome (GOLD analysis project Ga0213833, IMG submission 160575) | Coastal seawater microbial communities from Marineland, Florida, United States - SWA TP2 #1 | ecosystem: Environmental > Aquatic > Marine > Coastal | place: USA: Florida | collected 2016-08-14 | reverse complement strand
CGAACACTTTAAGGGCTCTTCCGTTACCATCAAATACATAGACCCCAGTTACATCATTCGGAGTGCGCCCGCCAACTCAAGCGATAGTGTCTATTGTAGTAGGTTGGCCTACCATGCCGTTCATGGGGCCATGGCGGGAAAGACCCGGTTTGTGAGTAGCAAGGTCAATAACAAGTATGTGTATGTACCCATTGCAGAGGTAACCCAAAAAAGAAAGAAAATAGATATGGAGGGAGAATTTTGGTTTTCCGTATTGCAGAGTACAGGTCAGCCCTTTTCATGGGGATGATCGACCAAGCTGACATTTGTCATTTAATTTCCTAATTTCACTCCATAGCTTTGGAGAAAATCAAAACAAGAATCATGGAAGTACAAGTTCAATATCTAAAAATGCAGACCAGCGAATCATTGACCGAAATCTTGATGAAAAAGTTGGATGGGCTGGAGAAAAAGTACAACTGGTTGATCAAGGCCAATGTGCTCTTTAAAATGGAGAATGACAAAGCTGGGGAAGGAAAAATATGCGAAATAGAAATGAGTGCTCCCGGACCTAGACTTTTTGCCAAGGCCAAAACGGACGATTTTGAAAAATCCTTGGCAGAGACCATTGAAGAATTGCAAAGACAATTGGAAAAAAGACAGGGTAAGTTTGTGTCACATTAAATGGAAATTAGATCTTTGCTGTGCATGATCCTAAACCACTTCCCATGAAATTTAAATATGTTGCCTTAAGTCTTCTACTGCTCACGGGTTGTTCCACGGCGAAACTGGTGGGGACCTGGAAGAATCCGGACCATGTCATCTTTGATGCCTATAAAGTGCTCGTAGTGGGTATGGCCAAGGATGAAAATGTACGGATGGACTTTGAGAGTAAACTGGTTAAGAAATTGGAGGATAAAGGGGTAGAGGCCATGCGCAGCATTGACCTTTTTGATGTGGAGTTCACGGCATCCCAAAAGTCGGAAGAAGAACTGTCCGAAGTGGAACAGCAATTGTTGGATAAAGATTTTGATGCCATCTTGTTCACCAAGATCCTTAAGGCCGATAGCAAGCGCACCCTAAAGGAAAGAATAAACAATATTGATAGGATGTTCATGCGGTTCAGTACCGATTATCTGGAACATCAAGACATTTATTATGATCCGGAATCCTATGACTCCTTCAACATTTACCATCTAGAGACCTCCCTATACTGTATTTGTGTGGGAAAGGAAAGGGAACTGATCTGGAGGGGAAATATAGACGTGACCGAATCCCCAAATGTTGAAAAGACCATTGATGCCTACATTAAACTGATCACCGATGAGATGGAGAAGCAGGATATAATTTTTTATTAAGCCAGCCCAAGGGCATCCAGTACCCCTAAAATATCCAAGATAATACAAACGGGAATCGCAATCAAGATAATAACCAGGACAAAGACCATGAACCGCAAGAAAGCAACCATGAGTCTATTGCCAAAAGAAACTTCATCAGTCATAATAGTGTAATTTCCCATCAAGGTAAGGAATTATTCAGGTAACTGTCACGTTCTGTGGACCTATATTCGATTAACGGAATGGTTTTTCGTGTGTGTCGTATCCCAATTAAGGAGTCCCGTTCTTTTTTCCACTGAGCAGTTTTCCCAGTTCCTCCAGACTTGCCCCTTTGGTCTCGGGCATCATAAAAATCACCCAGAAAAATTGAAGGACCATCATAAAGGCGAAGAAGATGAAAATAGGCCAAGGATTGTCCTTGAAAATCCCGATCTCCGCATCAAGGAACGTTGGGGTGATCAAGGTGATAAGGGCTGCGAACACCCAATGGGTACCGGTTCCCCACGACTGGCCGTATGACCGTACCTTGTTCGGGAATATTTCGGAAATGAATACCCATATCACGGCCCCTTGTCCAACGGCATGCGATGCAATGAAAACAAGAATGAAAATAAGGAGCAGGACCGAGCTTGCACCGGAATAAAAACACCACGCCACCATGGAAAGGCTAATGATGTAGCCAATGGAGCCCATATATAGCAATTGTTTACGCCCCAGTTTGTCTATCAGGGAGATTCCCACGAAAGTGAAAATAAGGTTGATGATGCCTATGGATATGGAGCTGAAAAGCGATTCCCCCGAAGCCAATCCGGCGCGTTCCAATATTTCGGGGGCGTAGTACAGTACAAAATTGATTCCCGAAAGCTGGTTGAAGGCAGCAATCAAAAAGGCCAGAATAAGTGGTCGGTTGTACTTGCCCGAAAAAAGGTTGTCCTTTTGCTTATGTGCGGTTTCCTGAAGGGCCACCTTTATCTGGGTGAGATGGACAGTGGCCTGATCTTGATCAATGCCCAATAAGGTCAAAGAACGCAGAACGATGGCCTCTTTATGGTCTTTGAGCAAAAGCCATCTGGGGCTATGGGGAATCTTAAGGACCATAAGGGTATACATCAGCGCAGGAAGTCCCTCAATGCCCAACATCCATCGCCATGCAACATCTTCGTTGAAAATTGCACCAATCAAAGAATTGGAGACAAACGCGATCAAGATTCCAAAGACAATATTAAATTGATAAAGGGCGGTAAGCCTTCCACGGTTTTCCGGGGTCGATATTTCGGAAATATACACAGGAGCCGCTACTGATGAGATACCTACACCAACGCCCCCAATAAACCTAAAGAAGGAAAAACTATAGGCTTCAGGAGCCAAGGCGGAACCTATGGCGGAGATAAAATAAAGTGCACCGACCCAGAACAAGGTTTTTTTACGTCCCAACCGGTCGCAGGGAATGCCTCCCAAAAGAGAGCCCAAAACCGTTCCCCAAAGTGCCATGGACATGATAAAAATACCATGGAAGGTAAAAATGGAATCCCCCAAAAACCAATTGGTTCCCCAAAGGTCTTTTATGGGTTGGTTGGCCCCGGAAATGACCACAGTGTCAAATCCAAATAGAAAACCGGCCAAAGCAGCGGTCAAGGAAATCCTGAAAATGCGTTTGTCCATGAGGGTCAGTTTTAGCTAAAACTAACCAAAAAAAATTAAAGTATTTGGTCTATGTGCGCAATAATCAATGGGGTAGCTCCCACGTTTTGGGTGATGTAAGTGGAGTTGATTTTTCCGGTTTCTTCCAAGACATCAGGATTTTCGATGAAGTTATCCAATACGGATTTGAGTTCGTTCGCTTTAGATATGGGAATTATCCCTTTCAATGCCACAAGGTCTTCGGCTTCTTTAAAGCCTTTGTAGTTGGGGCCAATGACCACCGGAATACCGTAAACAGCGGGTTCCAAAGTATTGTGAAGCCCCGTGGCGAAGCCTCCTCCCACATAGGCCATCTGGGCATAACTGTAAATTTTGGTGAGTAGGCCAATGGTGTCAATGATCAACACATCAAAATCCAAAAGGTCTTGATTGCCCATATTGGAATAGCAGAGTGTTTTTTTGGAAATGGATTCCGATAGTCGGTCAATATGGTCTTGCTTTATTTTGTGGGGAGCAAGCACAAATTTCATCCCATTGTTGGAGGAATTGATGTAATCCGCCAAAATCTTCTCGTCTTCCGGCCAAGTGCTCCCTGCCACCAAACAAGGTTGGCTTCCTTTGAATTGTTCCATAAAATCCAGATGGTTGTTCCGTTTCAGGATTTCATGTACTCGGTCAAAACGGGTGTCACCACTTACGGTACTGTTGGTAAAGCCAATGGATTCCAAAAGGGTTTTTGAGCTTTCATCCTGAACGAAGAAATGGGAAAAACTATGCAAACTGTTTCGCATAAAACCGCCATAGGGTTTAAAAAAGACCTGTCGTTTGGAGAATATGGCAGAAACCAACAAAGTGGGAACCTTTCGTTGTTGTAGTTGGCGCAGGTAGTTGGGCCAAATTTCGTATTTGATGAAAATGGCCATGGCAGGATTCACCAAATCCACAAATTGTGATGCATTGGAACGGGTGTCCATGGGAAGGTATACCACCACATCGGCTGCAGAAGTGTTCTTTTTTACCTCATAACCGGAAGGGGAAAAAAAGGAAAGTACCAGTTTATGGTCGGGGTACTGGTGGCGCAACTGCTCCAAAATGGGCAATCCTTGTTCAAATTCACCCAATGAGGCCACATGCATCCAAATGCATTTGGAATCCGAAGGTATGGAGGACCGTAATTGCTTAAAAGTACTTTTTCGTCCCGAAACAAATAGCTTCATCTTGGGTTGGAAGAGTGCAATGCCTTTCAAGATGTACCAAGAAAGATGTATTATGGGGTTATAGACAAAGCGTAGGATCAACATATTTTGCTAAAATACATTCTTTCGGGAATAGCACATTATGGGATCTTTATTTCTTAATTTTGAACCATAACTTATCAGCATGAAAAAAATACAGATGGTCGACCTCCAAGGCCAATATCAAGGCATCAAAAATGAGGTCAACGATTCCATAGCCGAAATCCTGGATTCTTCGGCATTTATCAACGGTCCGCACGTGCATGCCTTTCAAAAGGAATTGGAGGAATACTTGGGAATAAAACATGTAATTCCATGTGCCAATGGCACGGACGCCCTTCAAATTTGTATGATGGGATTGGGGTTGCAGCCCGGTGACGAAGTGATCACGGCCGATTTTACCTTTGCGGCCACCGTTGAGGTAATTGCCCTATTAAACCTGACGCCTGTTTTGGTGGATGTGGAACCTGATACCTTCAATATTGATGTCAAGGCTGTGGAGAAGGCCATTACTCCCAAGACCAAAGCCATTGTGCCGGTACATTTGTTTGGCCAATGTGCCAATATGGATGCCTTGATGGATTTGGCCCAAAAGCACGACTTATATGTGATTGAGGACAATGCCCAAGCCATTGGAGCTACGTATACCTCTGTGGATGGTAAAAAACAAAAGGCAGGAACCATAGGTCATGTGGCATCGACTTCTTTCTTTCCATCGAAGAATTTGGGCTGTTATGGTGATGGTGGCGCGATCTTTACCAATGATGATGAGTTGGCCCACACACTAAGGGGTATGGTAAACCACGGGATGTACACGCGTTACTATCATGATGTGGTTGGGGTGAACTCGCGGTTGGATTCCATCCAAGCGGCCGTGTTAAGGGCGAAACTCCCAAAATTGGATACTTACAATAAGAGGCGTTGGGAAGCCGCATCCAAGTATTCCAAAGCCTTTCAGGGGCAAGAGCATATTGTGGCCCCCAAGATTGTCTGCGGATGTGATGATGGTCAACATGTATGTGATTGTCATGTGTTCCATCAGTACACCTTGAAAATCTTGAACGGTAAAAGAGATGGATTGGTGCAACATTTAAACGATAACAACGTTCCATGTGGAGTGTATTATCCAGTTCCCTTACATAGGCAAAAGGCGTATGTGGATACCCGGTACAATGAAGCTGATTTTCCAGTCACCAATCAATTGGTCAATGAGGTGATATCGCTTCCGATGCATACCGAGCTGGATGATGAGCAAATCCAATTTATAACCGATTTGGTTATAGATTTCGTAAACCGTTAAACATGAAGATACTGGTAACAGGGGGATTGGGATACATAGGTTCCCATACTGTTGTTGAATTGCAGAACGAAGGCTTTGAGGTGGTGGTGATCGATAACCTCTCCAATTCTTCCATAAAGGTTTTGGATGGTATCGAGGCCATTACGGGAAAGAAGCCCGTTTTTGAGGAATTGGACCTTCGGGACAAAACCAAGGTACAGGATTTTTTCAAAAGACATGATGATATTGCAGGTGTGATTCATTTTGCGGCATCCAAAGCTGTGGGGGAAAGTATGGAAAAGCCCTTGCTCTATTACGAAAACAATCTTGGGGTTTTGGTGTACATTCTGCAAGAATTGATCAAGAAGAAGAATACCAGTTTTATTTTCAGTTCCTCTTGTACCGTATATGGTGAAGCTGATGAGATGCCTATTACGGAAAATGCTCCTGTTAAATCGGCGGAGTCACCATATGGAAACACAAAGCAGGTTGGTGAGGAGATCATATCCGACACGTGTCGGGTAAACCCCAATTTGAAAGCTATAGCGCTCCGTTATTTTAACCCTATTGGAGCACATCCGTCTACCCAAATAGGGGAACTTCCCATTGGAGTCCCCCAGAATTTGGTGCCCTACATTACCCAAACGGGTGTTGGACTAAGGGAGCAACTGTCCGTGTTTGGGGATGATTACCCAACCCCGGATGGAACCTGTATCCGGGATTATATTCATGTGGTGGATTTGGCCAAGGCCCATGTCATTGCCCTGCAGCGATTGATTCAAGGCGATAACCAAGAAAATTATGAGGTCTTTAATCTGGGTACCGGAAAAGGAAGTTCAGTGTTGGAAGTGATTCAAAGTTTTGAGCGTGTGTCAGGGAAGTCCTTGAATTATAAAATAGAGGACAGAAGGTCTGGTGATGTGGTACAGGCTTATGCAAACACCCAAAAAGCGAATGAGGTTTTGGGCTGGAAAGCCAAGTCCTCACTGGATGAAGCCATGAAATCTGCATGGGATTGGGAGTGTAAAATCAGAAGTTGAAAAATTTTATCTCAATAATAAAGCCTGTCTTTTGACGGGCTTTTTTTGGTTAAGGTCCAATGGTTTCGTTTTTAGGTTATCATGGAAGGGATGCTTACATTAGTCAAACTAATTGACTAAACTTTTTGAAAATGAAAAAACTTATCTTCCTTTCTCTCTTACTTTTTGGTGCTGTGGCATTGGCTCAGGAAACCTACCTCCAATGCGGCCGCATATTGGATGTGAAATCGGGTAAAATGCTCTCGGAAAAAACCATTGTGGTTTCAGGAAATTCAATCAAGTCCATTGAAAATGGATACAGGACTGGTGGCGCGCAAGATGTGGTCGTGGACTTGAAGGACAAGACCGTGCTTCCCGGTTTCATTGATATGCATGTGCACATTGAAGGGCAATCCAGCCCCAACACCTATATCCAAAGGTTTACCCTGAACGATGCCGATGTGGCCTTTCAATCCACGGTATATGCCAATAACACTTTGATGGCAGGATTTACCACAGTTCGTGACTTGGGAGGAAGCGGAGTCAACATTGCGCTTCGAAATGCCATAAACAAAGGAGTTATTGTAGGGCCTAGAATTTTTACCGCTGGTAAGGCCATTGGGACAACCGGTGGCCATGCAGACCCTACCAATGGCATGAAAAAAGATTTGATGGGAGACCCAGGTCCCAAGGAAGGTGTGGTGAATTCGGCAGAAGACGGAAAAAAGGCGGTAAGGCAACGCTATAAAGATGGGGCAGATGTCATTAAGATCACCGCTACCGGAGGGGTGCTCAGTGTCGCCAAGAGTGGACAGAATCCGCAATTTACTATTGAAGAGATAAAGGCCATAACAGAGACGGCAAAAGACTACAATATGCTCACTGCGGCCCACGCCCATGGCGATGAAGGGATGCAAAGGGCTATTTTGGGAGGTATAAAGACCATAGAACATGGCACGCTGATGAGTGAGGAAACCATGGACCTTATGGTGAAACACAATACCTTTTTGGTGCCCACGATCACCGCTGGAAAGGAAGTGACCGAAAATGCCAAAAAACCTGGGTATTTTCCTGAGGTAGTAGCAAAAAAGGCCAGTGAAATAGGACCAAAGATTCAGGCTACCTTCCAGAAAGCCTATAAAAAGGGAGTGCCCATTGCCTTTGGTACCGATGCGGCCGTTTTTCCACATGGGGAAAATGCAAGGGAGTTTGTGTACATGGTAGAGGCGGGGATGCCCGTGGTTGAGGCGATCAAGTCCGCGACCGTCACCAATGCCGAACTTTTGGGAATGGGAGACAATCTGGGTCAGCTTAAAGCCGGTTTTTTGGCTGATATCGTGGCTGTGGATGAAAACCCTGAGGATGATGTGAATACGTTGAGGAATGTGGTTTTTGTGATGAAAGAAGGAAAAATATTCAAGTCCGAGTAAATCCTTTTTAACGGATTGGACGTACATATCATATGCTGTCCAACTTTAACAACAGTCTGGAATTATTGGAAGTGGCCCAAAAGGAGCAGCTGTACCAGAATCTTTTGGTGCAGCTGGAAAAGGATTTTGGCTTGGCCAACGTACCGTTTAAGCTCCATAAAGATATATTGCCTTCCGAGCTGAAAAGCCTTCTGCATGAGAAAATCTATGTGCTCATGGTGGAAAAGTTTCAGGAATACTTCAATCTATTGTATGTAGTGGATATCCCGGAAGAACAGGTTCGCAATATGCCCCTTTCCGATGTGGTCGACCTGTCCGCCGAAGTATCGTTCCTACTTTTAAAAAGGGAATGGCAGAAAGTTTGGTACAGACATAAATATCACACCTAAAACTTTTTTTTGATTAAATGCAACTTTGTAGGCCAACTGTTGTATTTGTTGTATTTTTGATAAAATTTTTAGATAGGTTTTTAGCTATTAGCTGTCCATGGACAAATATTCATTTTTAAACGCAGCGCACACCTCATTTTTTGCGGAGCTGTACGATAAATATCTTACGAACCCCGATAGTGTGGAGCCCAGTTGGAGGGCTTTTTTTCAAGGATTTGATTTCGGAATGGAAAGTTCCTTGGAAGATTTGGGGATTGATTCAGGCAATACCGGTACGGTAATCCTCGCCAATGGAAAACAGGTGGAAATGCCCGAGACCCTGCAAAAGGAGTTTCAGGTCATCCGTTTGATCGATGGCTACCGTTCCAGAGGCCACCTTTTTACCAAGACCAACCCGGTCAGGGAAAGAAGAAAATATGAGCCTACTTTGGATATTGCCAACTTTGGCTTGTCCGAAGCGGATATGGAGACCGTTTTTGATGCCGGGAAGATTCTGGGTATTGGGTCTGCCTCTTTGAAGGAGATCATTGCCCATTTGGAGCGTATCTATTGCGATTCCATTGGGGTGGAGTATATGTATATCCGTACCCCGGAGCGCATTCAATGGATACAGGATTGGCTCAACGTAAACGATAACCATCCCAATTTCAGTCCGGAAGAAAAAAAGGCCATCCTTAGAAAATTGAATGAGGCCGTTTCCTTTGAAAGCTTTTTACATACCAAATATGTGGGTCAGAAACGATTCTCCCTTGAAGGAGGGGAGTCCCTGATTCCTGCTTTGGATGTCATCATAGAAAAGGCTGCGGACAGTGGGGTAAAACAATTTGTGATGGGAATGGCCCACCGTGGTCGTTTGAACGTGTTGACCAATATCTTCGGAAAATCCCCAAGGGACATTTTCAGTGAGTTTGATGGAAAGGATTACGAAGAGACCATTTTTGATGGGGATGTAAAGTATCACCTTGGATGGACCTCCGCAAGGGAGACCGATTCCGGGAAAATGGTGAACATGAACATTGCACCCAACCCATCGCATTTGGAAACCGTAAATGCCATTGTTGAAGGGATAACCCGTGCAAAACAAGACCGTGACCATACCGACAATGTATCGGAAGTGTTGCCTATCTTGGTGCATGGCGATGCTGCCTTTGCGGCTCAGGGTGTGGTGTACGAAATCATACAAATGGCCCGCTTGGATGGCTATGCCACCGGAGGGACCATCCATATTGTAGTAAACAACCAGATCGGGTTTACCACCAACTATCTGGACGCCCGTTCCTCTACCTATTGTACCGATGTGGGCAAGGTTACCCTATCCCCCGTACTGCACGTTAATGCGGATGATGCAGAAGCTGTGGTGCATGCCTCCATTTTTGCATTGGAGTACAGGATGCGATACAAGCGCGATATTTTCTTGGATCTATTGGGCTATCGAAAATATGGACATAACGAAGGGGATGAGCCAAAGTTTACCCAACCTTTGCTATATAAGTCCATATCCAAGCACCAGAACCCGAGGGATATCTACGCAGAGAAACTGATTGCCGAAGGCATCATTGATAAAGATTACGTAAAAAGTCTGGAGGAAGAATATAAAAAGAACTTGGAAGAAGATCTTTTGGATTCCAGAAAAATCGAGAAAACAAGAATAACCCCTTTCATGCAAGATGAATGGGAAGGGTTTGGCCAAGTGACCGAAGAAACCATGTTGGAAACCATGGATACTTCGTACGACCTCAAAAAATTGACGGAAATCGCCAAGGGGATTACTGCGCTTCCCGAAGGGAAAAAATTCCTGAGAAAACTGGAGCGATTGGTCGAAGCACGTCGTAAGATGTACTTTGAGGACAATCAGTTGGATTGGGCCATGGGAGAACTTCTGGCCTACGGCTCGTTGATCGAGGAAGGTTTTGATGTGCGTATGACCGGTCAGGATGTGGAGCGAGGGACTTTCTCGCACCGTCATGCCGTGATCAAAACCGAGATGCATGAGGAAGAGGTGACTTTGTTGAATGAACTTGGTGACAATCAAAATGGAAAGTTCCATATATATAATTCCTTGCTGTCGGAGTATGCGGTAATGGGCTTTGACTATGGGTATTCCATGGCAAGTCCCAAGACCCTTACCATTTGGGAGGCCCAATTTGGGGATTTCAGTAACGGGGCCCAGATTATTATAGACCAATACCTGTCTTCAGCTGAGGACAAGTGGAAACTGCAGAACGGTTTGGTGTTGTTGCTGCCCCATGGATATGAAGGACAGGGTGCTGAGCACTCTTCGGCACGTATGGAGCGCTATCTTCAGTTGTGTGCCAAAGACAATATGTACGTGGCGGATGTCACCACCCCGGCCAACCTGTTCCACCTGCTTCGCAGGCAGATGAAGGCCGATTACAGAAAACCTTTGGTAGTTTTTACACCAAAGAGTTTGTTGCGACATCCAAAAGTGGTTTCCACCAAAGAGGAAATGGCCAACGGAAGTTTCCAAATGGTGATTGATGATGCCGAAGCAAGTGCTTCCAAAGTCAAAACATTGGTGTTCTGTACCGGAAAGTTCTATTATGATCTTTTGGACAAACGGGAAGAGTTGAAAAGGGATGATGTGGCCTTGGTACGTGTGGAGCAATTGTTCCCATTACCAACGGGTGAAATGCGGAACATCATCAAGAAATATAAAAATGCGGACGACATTGTTTGGGCCCAGGAAGAACCTAGGAACATGGGAGCTTGGGGGCATATGCTGATGCATTTTGAGGAAGCCAAACAATTTAGGGTGGCCTCACGTAGATTTTATGGAGCTCCCGCGGCAGGAAGTGCGGTGCGTTCCCAAAGACGTCATGCCCAGGTGTTGGAGTATGTCTTTGATAAGAGTAAGGACAATATGTTAATTCGATAATAAAGTATAAACGCGTATAGCATGGTATTAGAAATGAAAGTTCCCTCTCCTGGGGAATCCATTACAGAGGTTGAGATAGCCGAATGGTTGGTCGAGGATGGAGATTATGTGGAAAAGGATCAAGCCATTGCAGAGGTTGACTCGGACAAGGCAACATTGGAGCTTCCTGCGGAAGAAAGCGGGATTATAACCCTAAAGGCTGAAGTTGGGGATGCCGTCGCCGTAGGTGAAGTGGTGTGTCTTATCGATACCAGCGCCGAAAAACCAGAAGGGAGCGCTCCAAAAGCGGAAGCGAAAGAAGAACCTAAAAAGGAGGAGCCCAAAGCGGAACCCAAAAAGGCAGAGCCTGCCAAGGAAACCTACGCTTCCGGAACGCCTTCACCAGCAGCCAAAAAGATTTTGGATGAAAAAGGTATTGAGCCTTCATCCGTTTCCGGTTCGGGAAGGGATGGTCGCATAACCAAGGAAGATGCGGTCAATGCGGTTCCATCCATGGGTACGCCAACAGGGGGTAGTAGAGGAGAGACCCGTTCCAAACTTTCCATGCTTCGCAGAAAAGTAGCAGAGCGTTTGGTGTCCGCCAAAAATGAAACCGCGATGTTGACCACCTTCAATGAGGTTGATATGTCGCCCATCTTTGAATTGCGCAAGCAGTACAAAGAAGAATTCAAGGATAAGCATGGTGTTAGTTTAGGCTTTATGTCCTTCTTTACCAAAGCGGTGATCCGTGCGTTGCAAATGTATCCTGCCGTAAACTCCATGATTGATGGCAAGGAAATGATCACCTATGATTTCTGTGATATCAGTATTGCCGTTTCCGGACCCAAAGGTCTTATGGTTCCCGTGATCAGAAATGCCGAAAACCTAACGTTCAGAGGTGTTGAGTCCGAAGTGAAACGTTTGGCCATCCGAGCTAGGGAAGGCGAGATCACTGTGGATGAAATGACCGGCGGAACCTTTACCATTACCAATGGCGGGGTGTTCGGTTCCATGTTGTCCACGCCTATCATCAACCCACCACAAAGTGGAATCTTAGGGATGCACAACATTGTGGAGCGCCCTATTGTAAGGGACGGCGCCATTGTTATTGCGCCCATTATGTATGTGGCCCTATCCTACGACCATAGAATCATCGACGGAAAAGAATCCGTTGGTTTCTTGGTGGCGGTCAAGGAAGCTTTGGAAAGTCCAGTGGAGTTGTTGATGGATGGTGATGTGAAGAAAGCTTTGGAGCTTTAATCTGCAATAGAGCTGATGCATATGCTCTGTATTCGGGTAACTTAATAATATTGGAATGTTGATTGCCAACAGCAGCAGAAGTGATATTCCCGAAATTTTTAGGCTTTATAAACTGGCCACAGATTTTCAGAAAGTAAAATTTCCAGAAAACCAGTGGCCGGAGTTTAGTCAAGATTTGATTTTGACGGAGGTTGATGACAACCGGCAATTTAAATTGTTGATGGATGGCGAAATAGCCTGCGTTTGGGCCATAACCTATAGCGACCCTCAAATTTGGGAAGAGGATGAGAATGATGCTTCCATTTATATTCACAGAATCGCTACCAACCCTAATTTTAGAGGAAATAATTTTGTGCAAAGGATTGTGGATTGGTCAATTGATTTTGCAAAAGGGAAAGGTAAAACCTTTGTTCGGATGGACACTTGTGGAAAAAATGATGGCCTAATAGAGCACTATACCAAATGTGGATTTGAGTTCTTGGGAGTGCGAAAACTAAAGAATACCTCAGATTTGCCTTCCCATTATCACAATGCCGATGTTTGCTTTTTTGAAAAGAAGTTGGGGTAAACGCATTTACTTTAGTTTCAAATACAGGCATTTTTTGTTGTAATCAATCACTGCTTTCCCTTTTTTAAGGATATCAGCCCCAATGATGCCGTCCACCGGCAATGCATTGTGTGAGGTAAGGGCCTTGTTTACATGGACCAGGTCGAAGAGGACTATCTTGAGTCGGCTTTTTTTCCAATCCCCTATCTTGATTTTATTTTTGGTGGAGACCAGGGTTTCCATTTCGGTGGCCCCGGCCCCGGCAGCTTTTACATCCGAAGCTTCGGACACCATATTGAAAAAGGCCGTTTTGTCCATTCCTACACAAGTATTGGAGGCGCCTGTATCCAGAATAAATCTGCCGGTGACCCCATTGATCTTGGCGGCAATTTCAAAATGGTTGGTCTCGGTGAGCGTTAAGGGCACCTTGGTGTAGCTTTTGGTTTTGAGAAACTTGTTGAGTGATGCCATAGTATTGAATGAAAGGTATCGTCCTGAGCCTTTCGACTGCGCTCAAGATAAACTCTGTCAAAGGATAGGGGTGTTTAAAAGTTTTGCAGCATCTAAGATAAACCTATTTTTGCGATATGATCATAACCGATACCCATACCCATTTATATAGTGAAGCCTTTGAGGAGGACAGGGATGAAATGATGCAACGTGCCCTTGATGCCGGAGTGGAGCGCTTTTTTATACCTGCCATCGATTCAACCTATACCCAAGCCATGTTGGATTTGGAATCCAATTATCCCAAAAATGTGTTTTTGATGATGGGATTGCATCCCACCCATGTCAAGGAAAGCTTCAAGGAAGAATTGGCCCATGTGGAGGAATGGTTGTCCAAACGGAAGTTTTATGCTGTGGGGGAAATCGGTATAGATCTGTATTGGGACAAGACATTTTTGCCGCAACAACAAGAGGCATTTGTATATCAAATCCGTTTGGCCAAAAAACACCAGTTGCCCATTGTGATCCATTGCCGTGAGGCTTTCGATGAAATCTTTGAGATTTTGGAACAGGAAAAAGAGGATGGTCTGTATGGAATTTTCCATTGTTTTACGGGAACTTTGGAACAGGCACATCAGGCTATTTCTTACGGAATGAAATTGGGGATTGGGGGTGTGGCCACCTTCAAGAATGGAAAAATCGACCAGTTTTTGGATCAAGTTGATTTGGAACACATCGTCTTGGAGACAGACTCCCCTTATTTGGCCCCTGTTCCCTATAGGGGAAAGCGGAATGAAAGTGCGTATATTGTTGAGGTTCTGGAGAAGCTATCCCTTATATATGGGAAATCCTTTGAAGAAATCGTAGAGATTACCACGGAGAATTCCAAAAACGTATTTGGCATATAACCATGAAGGAAAGAAACCATATTCTGCTAATTTATACTGGGGGTACCATTGGTATGGTCAAGGACTATAAGACCGGGGCCTTGAGGGCTTTTAATTTTGATGAGCTGATCAAGAATATCCCCGAACTTAACCAGTTGGATTGTACGCTAACGGGCATATCCTTTGAGAAGCCCATTGATTCTTCCAATATGAACCCTGTTTATTGGGCGCAAATAGCTTCCATGATTGAGGAACATTATACTTTGTATGATGGATTTGTGGTGCTCCACGGCAGTGATACCATGAGCTACACCGCGTCGGCTTTGAGCTTTATGTTGGAGAATTTGGCCAAGCCCGTGATTTTTACTGGATCCCAATTGCCTATTGGGGATTTGCGTACAGATGCCAAGGAGAATTTGATCACTTCCATCCAAATTGCGGCCTTAAGGGAGAATGGTAGGCCCGTGGTGCAGGAGGTGGGGCTGTATTTTGAATATAAGCTGTACCGTGCCAATAGGACCACGAAGATCAATGCGGAACATTTTGAGGCATTTGCTTCCTTGAACCATCCACCTTTGGTGGAATCCGGTGTACACCTGAATGTACATTATGCCAACCTATTGCCTAAAGTTTCCAAGCATAAGGCCTTGCAGGTCCATAAAGCCATGGATGATCATGTGGCCATCTTGAAATTATTCCCCGGACTTAATAAGGAAGTCCTGCAATCGGTCTTGAGCATTCCCGGTCTCAAAGCGCTTGTTTTGGAAACCTATGGGGCAGGAAATGCTCCAATGGATGCATGGTTTTTGGAGGAATTGGGAATTGCCATAAAAAAAGGTCTACATGTTATCAATGTAACTCAGTGCTCTGGTGGCAGCGTATCCATGGGTCATTATGAGACCAGTGAAAAGCTTCGGGAAATGCAACTGGTTAATGGAAAGGATATTACAACGGAGGCAGCTATAACCAAGGCCATGTACCTATTGGGGACTGGTGTTTCGGGCAAATTGTTCAAAACGATTTTTGAAACCTCACTACGCGGTGAAATGCAGTAAAATTAACGCGTCAAATTTCTAAAACTGATTATTTTTTCGTTTATTGGTCGACCCAATTGGGAAAATAGAGAGGTGGCCGAGTGGTCGAAGGCGCACGCCTGGAAAGTGTGTATACACCAAAAGTGTATCGAGGGTTCGAATCCCTTCCTCTCTGCTAGGTATTTTAATTTTTCAATTATAAAATTTTTATATCTTTAACATTATTAACTAACTAAATTTAAGTTTGAGAAAAATGAAAAAAGTATCCTTTACTCTGGCTGCTGCCGGAATGTTTGTTTTGGGAACAACAACTGCATCGGCTGCCATGTTACAAGAAGAAGCTGCTGCTGAAGCCAGCAAAGGTTTCACCCAAGTGTTGAAAGAACAGTTTATCCAAGGGGGTCCTGCCTTTATGGGTATCGTATTGCTTTGTTTGATATTGGGATTGGCTGTTGCCATTGAAAGAATTATTTATTTGAATTTGGCTACCACAAACTCTGCCAAACTTAAGCAACAGGTTGAAGATGCCTTGGCTTCCGGTGGTGTTGAAGCGGCCAAAGAAGTATGTAGAAACACAAAAGGTCCTGTTGCCTCCATCTTTTACCAAGGTTTGGATAGGGCAGGAGAAGGTTTGGAATCTGCAGAGAAAGCTGTTGTAGCTTATGGAGGTGTTCAAATGGGACAGTTGGAGAAAAACGTTTCTTGGTTGTCGCTCTTTATCGCTATTGCTCCCATGCTTGGGTTCATGGGTACGGTAATCGGTATGATTCAGGCCTTCCAGAAAATTGCAGCTGTAGGTAACTTGAGTGCCTCTTTGATCGCAGGTGATATCCAGGTAGCATTGTTGACCACGGTATTTGGTCTTATTGTTGCGATCATCCTTCAGATTTTCTATAACTACATCATTGCTAAAATCGATAGTATCGTAAACGACATGGAAGATTCCTCCATATCATTGATTGATATGTTGGCAGCGCACAAGAAATAATTACGAAACTAAAAACTATCGAGAATCATGAATAAAGTAATAAAAATAGCACTCATTGTCATCGGGTTGGTAGCGGCCGTTCTCTGGTTCTCCTTACCTTCTGCAGATGATCCAAGTGCCATCAATAGTGGTGCCATGAACTTTATGTTCGTGATCATGTACATTTTGTTGGCCATTGCGGTGGTGGCAGCGGTATTTTTTGGACTCAAAAAACTGTTTACCACACCGGGAAGCATTAAGAAAGCCCTGTTCGCCATTGGTGGACTGGCTATAGTTGTGGCAGTGTCTTACGGACTTTCCTCCGATAACATGGCTGTAGTTGAAGCTATGTCCGAAAGAGGTATAGAAACCACCGAGGGTACTGTAAAGAATATTGGAATGGGACTTAACGTCTTCTTCATCCTAACGGTAGTGGCCGTACTTCTTATGGTGTTGCCAGGGTTGAAGAAAATGTTCGTCAAGTAAAAAGCTGAATTATGCCTAGAAGAAAAGGAGCACCGGAAGTAAATGCCGGTTCCATGGCGGATATTGCGTTCCTCTTGCTGATCTTTTTCTTGGTTACCACAACCATTGAAACAGATGCAGGTTTGGATCGTATGTTACCGCCCATAGAGCCGCCAGAAACGGATGTAATCATTAGACAGAAGAACATTTTTACGGTTAATATCAATAAAAATGGGCAGCTGTTGGTGGAAGATGAGTTGATGAACCTGAAGGACTTGAGGAAGGCTGCAACGGCATTCTTGGAGAACAACGCGGATGGATCTTGTAACTATTGTAAAGGAAGAAAGGATGCAGCTTCATCCGATAATCCAACAAAGGCGATCATCTCTTTGAAGAATGACCGGGAGACCAAATACAGTACCTACATTACCGTACAGAACGAGTTGGTAGGTGCCTATAACGATTTGCGTAACCGGGAGGCCCAACGTTTATACAACAGGGACTTTACTGAGATGGAATCTGAGTACCTTAACCCAGAAACTCCAACTGCAACGCGGGACGATTTGAAGGATAAGGTGAAACGTATTCAGGATATGTTTCCACAGAAACTATCCGAAGCGGAAACATCAACCAATTAAAACTAGAATTTAATATGGCTAAGTTTACAAAAAAGAAAGATGGGGATTTGCCTGCGGTATCCACCGCGTCACTTCCGGATATTGTCTTTATGTTGCTGTTCTTTTTTATGACGGTAACGACCATGAAAGATAGTTCCCTATTGGTTGAGAATACACTTCCCAATGCAACTGAAATCAAAAAGTTGGAGAAAAAGGATCGTGTGATCTATATCTACGTTGGAAAGCCTACCCAAGAATACCAAAGTGTTTTTGGAACTGAACCAAGGATTCAATTGAATGACAAGTTTGCGAATGTGGACGAGGTTGGATCTTACATCTTGGCCGAACGTGCTAAGAAACCACAGGAACTTCAAAATGTATTGACTACTGCTCTAAAGGTTGATAAGAATGCCAATATGGGTCTTATTACCGATATTAAACAACAACTAAGAGAAGTTAATGCCCTTAAGGTCAATTATACGACCTACGAAGGGGATGCGTTTAATAACTTGCAGTAAACAATAACTTAGATTTAGTGGGAAACGCTCCAAATTGCAAGATTTGGGGCGTTTTTTGTTTGTGTACGATTTTCCTTTCTCTGTTGTTTTGGAATAATTGTTGTGATGTATGTTCCTGAGAACCAATAAGGAATATTAATCCCAGCTAAACATTAAGTTATGAACAGAAACAGAGAGAATCCCGAAGTGAATGCGGGCTCAATGGCAGATATCGCTTTTCTGCTATTGATCTTTTTTTTGGTTACCGCAACCATACAGACCGATGTTGGTCTGGACAGAAAATTACCTCCCAAGGAAACCATTCCACCTCCTCCTGTAAACGAACGTAATATATTTAGGGTAAGCCTAAATAAAAATGACGAGCTCTTCGTGGAGGATGGTATTATGGAGTTGAAAGATCTTAAAATGGCCGCAATGGCATTTTTGGATAATGGAGGCATTCCAAAAGGAAATGAGAATCATTGTGGGTATTGTAAGGGAGCTGGAAGCCCTGATGCTTCCGATAATCCTATAAAGGCCGTCATATCTTTCAATAGTGACCGTGAAGCTTCATATGGGATGTATGTAAGCGTACAGGATGCATTAACGGCAGCTTACAACGAATTGAGGAACAGGGAATCGCAAAGGCTTTATGGTAAGAATTATGTGGATATGGAGGAATTGTATTATTCCGGTGAGATGTCCGATGGGGAGAAGATGGCCCTACAACGCGAGATTGAAACGATTAGGGAAATGTTCCCAATGAAACTTTCGGAAGCGGAGACCATATCCAAACTAAACTAAGACACTATGAAAAGCATTAGAAATAATAAAAAAGCACAGCCAGCCATATCAACGGCAGCTTTACCGGACATTGTTTTTATTTTATTGTTCTTTTTTATGACGGTCACCACAATTAAGTCGGAAACGCTGTTGGTGGACAATGACTTACCCCAGGCAAACCAAGTCAAAAAGCTTGAGAAAAAGGATAGGGTGATTGAAATATATGTTGGAAGGCCCAATCAAGATTTGGCAAAAGTATTGGGGTCAGAACCAAGAATCCAGTTGAACAATAAAATTGCCCATATGAATGAAGTGGGCCCCTATGTTTTACAGGAACTTGCACAAAAACCCGATGCCATCCGAAACCTGGTCACCGTTTCCCTTAAAATAGATAAAAATGTAAATGTTGGGGTGGTGTCAGATATAAAGGAAGAGCTCCGTAAAGTCAACCTTCTTAAGGTAAACTATACCGTCTTCCAGGGAAATCCACAATAAGGAAAACTTTGAGGAAAAGAGTAGAGTCAAAAACAATCCAAATGTGTAATTTGGGTTGTTTTTATTTTGGAGAGCATTGTAATGAAGCAGTATGTAGTTTTGGTCCTATTATCATTTTCCCTTTTTGTGGCACAATCACAGGAAGTGCAGGATTCCAATGTGGATGTTGATAGGCGCTATCTGGAAGATCAATTTTATATCGGGTTGGGGTACAACGTGCTGTTCAATAGACCGGAAAACACAGTGCAGCGTAACCTTTCCTATAACCTTCAGGCCGGTTTCATCAAAGATATCCCCCTTAATTTCCGTAGGAATGTAGGTTTGGGTATTGGTGTGGGGTATGCGGTAAACTCCTACTACAGCAACATTGTGGCTACCAAGACAAACAATGTTGTTTCCTATGAGGTCATGGACCAAGCTGATTTTAACCGTAGCAAATTGGAGACCCATGCCGTTGAATTTCCTTTGGAATTGAGATGGAGGACTTCCACTGTGGAAGAATATAAGTTTTGGCGCATTTATGCAGGGGTTAAATTGGGGTATGTATTTTCAGGGAGATCCAAATTGGTTATGGAAGGTGGCTCAACCAGCTTTTCCAATGACGATATCCAATCGTTCCAATATGGACTAATGCTCAACTTTGGGTACAACACCTGGAATATCCATACGTATTATGGCCTAAGCCCCTTATTGGAAGAAACTGCTCAACTGCAGAACGGCGAAAAGATAGATACAAGGGTGCTTCGCATTGGTTTGATCTTCTACATTCTATAACCAATACTTTAAGATGATAAGTTGGGAGCAGACGCCCACCAGAAACCCTATCAGTAATTCAGCCTTGTTGTGGGCCTGCAGATACAGTCGTGAAGTGGCCACCAATCCCGTGCATAGGGTGAAAATACTAATGGCCAAGGTAATGTTCACTTCAAAATGGATGCTAAGTCCGATCATGAACATTAAAACACTTCCCATGCCCAAAAGGTGCATACTGGTCTTAAACTTCAGGAAAAGGAGGATAAGGGCTGTTGCCGTGGCGGTGAGCAAGCCTATAAAGAAGTAGAACAGCTCATGTACGTAATTGTTGGGGATGACTTTGTACAAGATCATCAAAAATAAAGCACAGCTTATATAGAGCGGGTACTTGCGTTCTTGGAGGGTGGGCAGGAAAATGGAATGGATCACCCCCAGATTTTTCAGGATTAGAAAAAAGATGATAGGGATGATCACGGTGAGGATGAAAATGGGTAGGATGTTCCCGCTTTGAATCTCCAAAGTACTGTAGGGGGCCACTAAAAAATAGAGTATGGTTCCTCCAACAGGGATAAACAGTGGATGAAAAAGATAGGAGACAACGTTGAAGAAGTGGCGCATCAGATTTCCTTTCTTAACCGGGCCACCGGGAGGCCCAATTGTTCCCTGTACTTGGCCACGGTTCTTCGAGCTATGGGATAGCCACGCTCTTTCAGGATTTTTGCCAGTTTATCATCCGTCAAAGGCTTTTTCTTTTCCTCGTCACCAATAACGGTCTCCAATATTTTTTTGATCTCTTTGGTGGATACATCTTCTCCCTGCTCATTCTTCATGGCCTCGGAAAAGTAGTCCTTGATAAGTTTGGTCCCATAAGGGGTATCCACATACTTGCTGTTGGCCACTCGTGAAACCGTGGAAACGTCCATGTCTATTTGGTCTGCAATGTCCTTTAGGATCATGGGGCGCAATTTTCGCTCGTCACCGGTCAAAAAGTATTCTTTTTGATAGTTCATGATGGTGCTCATGGTCACAAACAGGGTTTGTTGCCGCTGTTTGATCGCATCAATGAACCATTTGGCTGCATCTAACTTTTGCTTGATGAAGAGCACGGTATCCTTCTGCGATTTTGATTTTTCCTTGGAATCCTTATATCCTTGGAGCATGTTGTTGTACTCTTTGGAGACATGCAGTTCAGGGGCATTTCTTCCGTTCAGGGTGAGTTCCAGTTCCCCATCCACGATTCGAATGGAAAAGTCAGGGACAATATGTTCTATCATCCGGGTGTTGCCCGAATAGGAGCCTCCTGGTTTGGGATTCAGTCTTTCAATCTCGGAAATGGCGGCCTTGAGCTCTTCTTCACTGATGTGGTGTTTTTGAATGAGCTTGGCGTAGTGCTTTTTGGTGAATTGATCAAACGATTTTTCCAAGATGTTGATGGCCAGTTCAACGGAAGGCTTTTGTTCCTTGCGCTTGAGTTGGATGATCAAGCACTCGTCCAACGATCTTGCGCCCACCCCCGGAGGGTCCAACTCTTGGACCACTTTGAGGACGGATTGAATCTTTTTCTCGTCCACATAGATGTTTTGCGTAAAGGCCAAATCATCCATGATATCGGCAATGGGACGTCTAATGTACCCGCTTTCATCTACACTTCCCACCAAGAACTCCGCAATCGCCCATTCCTCATCATCCAAATAAACTGTGTTAAGTTGGTTGATTAAGTGTTGGTTGAAAGAAGTGCCGGCCGCATACGGAATACTTTTTTCCTCATCGTCTGAGCTGTAGTTGTTGGTACGGGTCCTGTAATCTGGGATTTCATCATCGCTCAGATAATCATCAATATTGATATCCTCTGCGGAAATGGTCTCGTTGTCCGAAGAATCATCATAGGTATCCTCATAAACATCATCCATGGCGTCGCTCTCCGCCTTTCCACTCTCAAGGGCGGGATTCTCCTCCAGTTCCTGCTTCAATCGTTGTTCAAATGCCTGCGTGGGCAATTGAATGAGCTTCATGAGCTGAATCTGCTGGGGAGACAGTTTCTGGGAAAGCTTAAACTGTAGATGTTGTTTTAGCATGGGGATTGATTTACAATCTTCCTACTTATAAATTTAAGAATTCCTTTTAAAACTCAGCACTCTGTGGAGTTCTAGGGTAGGGAATCACGTCCCTGATGTTGCCCATGCCTGTGGCAAATTGTACCATTCGCTCAAAACCAAGCCCAAAACCACTGTGTGTGGCCGTACCAAATCGTCTCAGGTCCAAGTACCACCAAAGTTCTTTTTCATCAATATTCAACGCTTTGATTTTGTCTTGAAGCACATCCAAACGTTCTTCCCTTTGGGAACCTCCAACAATTTCCCCAATACCTGGGAAAAGCACGTCCATGGCACGTACAGTTTTGCCATCTTCGTTCAAACGCATATAGAACGCCTTGATGTTGGCCGGATAATCAAAAAGGATTACGGGGCACTTAAAATGCTTTTCCACCAAGAAGCGTTCGTGCTCGCTCTGTAAATCGGCACCCCACTCATCAATGGGATATTGGAATTTTTTCTTCTTGTTGGGCTTGCTGTTTCGCAAAATATCGATGGCTTCGGTATAGGAAACCCTCTTAAAGTTGTTCTCGACCACAAACTTCAGTTTCTCGGTCAGGCTCATTTCAGAGCGCTCGGCTTGGGGTTTGGATTTCTCCTCATCCAACAAACGTTTTTCCAAGAACTCAAGATCATCACCACAGTTATCCAACACATATTGAATGATCCACTTGATGAAATCTTCGGCCAAATCCATGTTGGCATCCAAGTCATTGAAGGCCACTTCGGGCTCGATCATCCAAAACTCCGCCAAATGTCTGGAGGTATTGGAGTTCTCGGCCCTAAATGTGGGGCCAAAGGTGTATACTTTACCCAAGGCCATGGCATAGGTTTCGGCCTCTAACTGTCCTGAAACGGTAAGGTTGGTCTCCTTTCCGAAGAAATCTTCGGAATAGTCCACCTTGCCCTGTCCATCAACAGGAGGATTTTTGTCGTCAAGAGTGGTGACCCGGAACATTTCCCCGGCCCCTTCCGCATCGGAACCCGTAATGATAGGGGCGTGCATATAGTAAAAACCATTCTGCTGAAAATAGCTGTGAATGGCAAATGATAGCGCAGAGCGCACTCGCATTACCGCCGAAAAGGTGTTGGTGCGTACCCGTAAATGGGCCTTTTCCCGTAAAAACTCCAAGGAGTGTTTTTTCGGTTGAATAGGGTAGATCTCCGGGTCGGCAGTACCATGTACAAAGACATCCGTTGACTGGATTTCCACACTTTGTCCCTTTCCTTGGCTTTCCACCAAAGTGCCGGATATCTTTAAGGCTGCCCCAGTGCTGATTTGTTTGAGCAAGGTTTCGTCAAAATTTTCAAAATCGACAACGCACTGCAGATTATGTATGGTTGAACCATCGTTCAAGGCAATAAATCGGTTGCTCCTAAATGTTTTTACCCATCCATTTACTTCAACAGGTTCTCCTACGGGTTGCTTTTCTAGCAATTCTTTTATGGAATAAGACTTCATTGTAAGGCTATCGTAATTTAAGCCGTAAAGATAGGTTTTTGATAAAAAATGAAAGCAATGGAACGGCCTAATTTATAGCTGTTCCGTGGATTATTTGTCCTTGGGGCCGTCCTCTTCCTTGGGCAGAATATCAATTTGAGGCTTTTTAAGGACCTGCTTATTGGCAATGCTCCTTTCCAATGATAGGAGTAAGGAGGGCAACAAAATCAGATTGGAAAGCATGGCGAATAGCAAGGTAGCCGATACCAGTCCTCCCAAAGCCTTAGTGCCTCCAAAACTGGAAATGATAAATACGGAAAAGCCAAAAAACAACACAATGGAGGTGTAGAACATACTTACCCCGGTTTCGCGCAAGGCGGCATAGACCGATCTTTTGATATGCCATTTGTGTGCGGCCAATTCTTGCCGGTACTTGGCCAAAAAGTGAATGGTGTCATCAACCGAAATACCAAAAGCAATGCTGAACACCAAAATGGTGGAAGGCTTTATGGGGACGCCCAAATACCCCATCACCCCGGCGGTTATGACCAAGGGCAGTAGGTTGGGGACCAAAGAGATGATCACCATCCGAAATGAGCGGAACAGATAGGCCATAAAGAGCGAAATCAGCCCAATGGCCAAGGCCAATGAAAGCAATAAATTTTTGACCAGATATTTGGTGCCCTTTAAAAATAAGAGCGCCTTTCCGGTCATAAAGACTTTGTATCGTTCGGATGGAAAAAACTTGTTGATGGCCTGCTGTACATCCCGTTCAATCTCTTCCATACGGTCAATCTTTACATCCTGCATGTAGGTGGTCAGCCTTGCCGTTTGCCCCGTGCTGTCCACAAAACTCTCCAATAGGTTGTCATTGCCCGAAGATTTGCGGGCGGCATCCATAATAAAGGTATTCTCTTGGGAAGTGGGCAGCTGATAGTATTTTGGAATTCCGTTATAAAAAGCTTGTTTGGAATATTTGATCAGGTCTACAACCGAAATGGGCCTGGATAGTTCGGGAATTTCGTTGATGGTCATGCCCAATTCGTCCATCCGCTTTAGGGTGGCCGGTTTTATTACCCCATTTTTACGTTCGGTATCGACAACAATTTCCATAGGCATGATTCCATCGAACTCCTGTTCAAAAAACTGTATGTCTTTATAAAAATGCGTGTTTTTTGGAAGATCTTCAATCCGACTACCCGTAATCTTGATTTGGTAAATGCCAATGATGCTCAAGACCAAAACTGCTACCGTGGTGATATAAACCGCTATTCTATGGTGCCGTACCATGCGTTCCATCCAATTGACAAAAAAGTCCATCCATTTTTTGTTGAGATGCTTTAAATGCTTGGTTTTGGGAAGCGGCATAAAACTGTAAATGATGGGTATGATCAATAGGGAAAGGATAAAAATCCCCACAATATTGATGGAGGCCACGATGCCAAATTCCTTGAGGAGGTCGCTATCCAAAATAATGAAGGTGGCAAACCCCGATGCGGTAGTGATGTTGGTCATTAAGGTGGCATTCCCAATTTTTGAAATGACCCGTTGAAGGGATAAGGCCTGGTTACCGTGCTTATTGACCTCTTGTTGATATTTGTTGATCAAGAAGATACAGTTCGGGATTCCGATGACAATGATGAGTGGGGGAATCAGTGCGGTCAAGATGGTAATCTCATATTGCAAGAGCCCCAAAAAGCCAAAGGCCCACATCACTCCAATGATCACCACGCACATGGAAATGAATGTGGCTCGGAAACTGCGGAAGAAAAAGAAAAAGATAATCGAAGTGACCAAAAGGGCCGCCACGATAAAAATCCCGATTTCGTCCACTATGGATTTGGTGTTCCAAGTGCGTATGTAGGGCATGCCGGAGACCCTTACATCCAACTGGGTCTCATCTTCAAAACTCTTTACCAAATCACCGAGGTCGTTCAGGATAAACTCATTACGCACCGCGGTGTTCATGATGTCCTTGTCCAAATAGGCAATGGTCTGTATAGTGCCGCTTTTGGGATTGTAGATCAAATTGTCGTAAAAAGGTAATTCATTGAACAAGTGATGGGTCAGGGAATCAATCTCCTGCTTGGTCTCTGGAGGGTTTTTAAGGAAGGGCTCCATGATAAAAGCCTGGGTTTCATTATCCTTGACCAGAACTTTAAGGTTATCTGTGGATAAAACAAAATCAATCTCAGGGAAAGCCTCCAGTTGCTTACTGAGCTTATTCCATCGGTTAAAATTTTGGGGTGTGAACAAAGCGGTATCCCGAATGGCCAATACTATGGCATTGCCTTCTTCCCCAAAAATTTTGGTAAAGGCTTTGTACTGAACGGTGGCAGGATGGTCGTCCGGAAGAATGTTGGCCTCCGTATTGGAAAACTGCATGTTTTTCCACTGGAATCCCAAAAAGACCGTGAATGCGGCAATGGCGATAAGAATCAGAATCCTATTGCGAAGAATAATCCGTGCGACCTTAGGCCAAAATCCTTTAGTGAGCTTTGCTACCATTTGGGTTTTGTTGGGCGCAAAGGTAGAAAATGATCGGCTGTGTTCCTAGGAAAGCAGGCAATCTATACCTTGGTTTTACACCTTCATGATTTCTGCTTCCTTGACGGATAAAATAGCGTCTACTTTTTTGCTGTATGAATCGGTCAGTTCCTGTACATCGACCTCGGCATTGCTCAATAAATCTTCGGAAATATCCAAGGCCTTAAGCTCCTTGTTGGCTTCTTGTCGGGCACTTCTAATACTTACTTTGGCATCTTCCGCTTCGCTCTTGGCTTGTTTGGAAAGCTGAACCCTTCTTTCCTCGGTCAAGGGGGGGACATTGATGATGATCATTTCGCCATTGTTCATGGGATTGAAGCCCAAGTTGGCATTCATGATGGCCGTTTCGATCTCTCCAAGAAGGTTTTTTTCCCAAGGTTGTACCGAAATGGTCCTGGCATCTGGGGTATTGATGTTGGACACCTGTGAAAGTGGGGTTTTGGAACCATAATATTCCACCATTACAGTGGAAAGCATTACTGGACTTGCCTTTCCGGCACGGATTTTTACGAGGGCTTTTTCCAAATGGGAAATACTTCCATCCATGCTTTCCTTAGCGCTATCAAGTACAAATTTTACTTCTTCGTCCATAATTTTTTAAGTTTAATTGTCTCAAATCAAAGCGTGTGCCAATTTAAATATTGACCACGGTTCCAATATTTTCACCGGAAACTATTTTCATAAGGTTGCCCCTTGTGTTCATATCAAAGACCACAATGGGAAGTTCGTTTTCCTGACTCAGCGTAAAGGCAGTGGTGTCCATTACCTTTAATCCTTTGGAGAGCACCTCCTTGAAGGAAAGGGAATCGAACTTGGTGGCATTCTTGTCTTTTTCGGGGTCCGAAGTGTATATTCCATCTACCCGGGTACCCTTAAGGATAACATTGGCATCAATCTCAATGGCGCGCAATACTGCGGCAGAGTCGGTGGTGAAATAGGGATTTCCAGTACCTCCACCAAAAATGACCACTCTTCCTTTCTCCAAATGGCGGATGGCCCTTCTTCTAATAAAAGGCTCGGCCACTTCATTGATTTTGATGGCGGATTGCAAGCGGGTTTCCACGCCTTGATGTTCCAAGGCACTTTGCAGGGCCAATCCATTGATTACGGTGGCCAACATGCCCATATGGTCTCCTTGGACACGATCCATACCCTGACTGGTTCCGGAAAGTCCTCTAAAAATGTTCCCGCCGCCAATGACAATGGCCACTTCAACACCCTTTTCCACTACGGCTTTGATATCTTCGGCATATTCGGCCAAACGCTTTGCGTCGATACCATATTGTTGCTCGCCCATGAGCGCTTCGCCACTAAGTTTTAACAGGATTCTTTTGTATTGCATTGAGGGTGTCTTGAAGTTCGGACAAAAATAATCAAAAAAATTTATGGGGAACGAAGAGAAAAGAGGATGGATAAAGAGAGTAGAAACAAAAAAACCGCTTCTTCAGGAAGCGGTTTTTTCAATTATTGTATTGGGTGTATTAACCCAAGGCTACCCTTTTAAATGCAGTAACCTGCAAATCAGCATTTACCGATTTTACGTATTGGGCAACACTCTGTTTGCTGTCTTTGATGAAATCTTGGTTCACCAAGGTGTTGTCTTTGAAGAAACGCTTCAATTTACCTTTGGCGATATTGTCCAACATGGCTTCGGGCTTTCCTTCTTGACGCAATTGGTCTTTTGCAATCTCGATTTCTTTGTCGATAACGGATTGGTCAACACCTTCTTCGTTAAGCGCAACCGGGTTCATGGCGGCTGCCTGCATGGCAACGTCCTTAGCGGCTTCTGTTGCACCATCCACATTGGCGGAAAGTCCTACCAAAGTAGCGATTTTGTTTCCTGCGTGGATGTATGATCCTACGAAAGGAGCGCTCAATTTTTCGAAACTTGCAATCTCTATTTTCTCACCGATTACACCAGTTTGCTCCGTCAATTTTTCAGCAAC